>Ga0116174_10002382_pt1 | contig 16323 bp, 40 predicted proteins | sample AD_UKC087_MetaG_FD_89801 | JGI IMG/M metagenome (GOLD analysis project Ga0116174, IMG submission 89801) | Active sludge microbial communities of municipal wastewater-treating anaerobic digesters from USA - AD_UKC087_MetaG | ecosystem: Engineered > Bioreactor > Anaerobic > Digestate | place: USA...
ACAACATCATCAAGACAATAATGGACGCCCTGAACGGCATAGCGTATGAAGACGATAAGCAAGTCTGCGAGATACATGTGGAAAAGATATATGGGGAAATACCAAAGGTAATGGTGGAAGTGAGAGGTATCGAATATGATAAACTTTAAGGAAATAACAAATCCAAGGGAAATGGATGTGGGATGGGAACTAGAAGAGATAGTAATAAAGAAAGATTTGGACGACCTGCATTGGATATACTCCGGGTACACGCCCGAACAGTTTGGATTAATTGAAGATTTTTACGATAGGTGGTCGGAGGCTTTCGACGGTGAGCCCGCAACAGACGAGGAAGTTTGCGATTATATAGGGGGAGTGTTAACATACGGCCCAAAATGCAAAAGATGTTTGGGGCACGAATATGAATACCACCAAGACAAAAAATTAGACAAGATGGCCTTAAAAATGGATTTCTTCGAAGGGATAAAAAGAAGCAAAGAGTACACAATGCAGATATTGCACGACAACTACGAATTGCTTGTGGGGTATCTGGAAGTCGCATATCCCAAGGCCACAAGAGCCCAAATAGAAGAAGCGATTAAGATATATGAGGAGGAATGGATATGAAAGCTGAAGAAATATGGAAGGACGAAAAGATTCGGAGCGATAGGACATGACAACGTATTGCAGGATAGTATTAAAAACACTATACGACGGATTTGAATTCTATTCGAGTAGCGTGCACAAGGTAGAGAATGAGGAAGAAATCTTACAGTTGGCAAAGGAGCTGGCAAAAGACAACTACGACGATGTTCCGGTTTGCATCGAGCATGAAGACAATACTAAGTTCAATATTAAAGGGGTCGAAGTGCGGGTAAGCAAAATAAGCGACCGAACGTATGTATTGTTGACAAAAGATGAAAGATTCATTTGAGAGGGTGTGAGATAATGACATTTAAATGCCCAGAATGTGGGGCAACAATAAAATATTTGGAGTACACGGAGGAAGTGGGCGGGGTATATGACCTAGAAAATGACGAATATCAAGAAAATGACGACACAGAAGAAATATACTTCTGCCCAAAATGCCAAAAAGAAATAGACCTCGATGAGGTGCAATCATGAAGAACGAGCACGAAGAAGCAATAAAAGGATTTTTGAGCTCGGAAGATATTCGTTGGGACATAAAGCCTGAGGAAAAGAAGAAAGCATTGGAGCTGATACGTTCACTTGACAACCCATCAAAGTTCACTTGGGGCTCAAGCAGGATAATAGAGGCTATGATAGGCCCAGGATTCCAAGAATACGCACATGAAGGTGGGAAGCGTGTAATACAAGGGGAGGCAATCGGGATAGAGGTGCCAGATACAAAGGGGGAATGGCAACTATTATTGTTTGACGGAATATTCTTCTCCTCAGAGCCGGACAACTACGGAGAGGGGCAGATTGAGGAACTAGCAGAGTCTTTGGGTTTAAATATAAACTCATTGTCAGATGAGGAATATTGGGAACTAATTGAAGATTGCCAGGACAAAGAAGAGGAAGAGATAAAGGAAATAATAGGGGGTATGCAGAACGCCAATAAACATTGAAGATGGGGAGAAACTAAACTTTAGGGGAAAGGAGATAATAGTATTCGAAGGCGAAAGAATAGAAGACAAAGACATCCCTGAAGGGTATATCAAATATTCCATAAGGCATGACGACGATGACTGGGGATGCCCAAGAACCATAGAGAAATCTGTGTGGGTAAATCATTATGGAGATATTCTGTCAAAGGAAGAGATAGAATTCGACATGTCAGATATAGGAAAAACAGAAAAGACATATACAGAAATAAGGGAAACGGACGAAGAGCTGTACATAGAGCCTTGGGACGAGTCAATGGAATTGAAGGAAGAATATATCTCAATTGCACTGGCAATGGAGCTTGACGACGTGGATTGTTCCCTTTCCACAATGGAAGGGAGGTCCAGAAGGCTCGAAGAGATTGAGGAAGAAGCTGGCGGCGAGGAAGTAACAGAAGAGTGGGACAAGGAGATAAGGGACATACTTACACATCCAGAAACAGTATACGGCAGCGGGAGATTGTATAATGAAAATCGAGGTGATTAAAAATGGGTATTGAGTTAATTAGATTTCATGACTCTCGGAAGTGGAATTACTACCTAGCTGAGAGGTATTATGGATGGGGAGAATATTTTATATTTAATGGCGAAATCGTAGAAGTAGAAGAAAATTACGACGATGACGATGACGGGGATTCAGGGTATGATTTTGGAGTGGCAGGGGAGTTCACAAGCGTAGCTGAAATGAACGAGGATTGGGAAAAATATAAAGAGAACTACAAATCTAAAAATGCATTCTATTTTGACAAATACTTTGGAGGGGAAGAAATGTATGACATCGTGCGGCACTGGGATTCAAAAGAATTAGAGATGCAGATAGAATTCCTAAAAATGTTAAAGTCAAAAGCAGAGGCGCAGCAAAAACTTGATACAGGAGTATAAGCATGGAGCAAGAGGAATCAAGAAAAAAGGCGTTGGAGTTCAAATGCTGTGACTGCGGAAAAGAGCCGGAGTTGCTGGTCTTGGACTCGGAGACAAATTTAATTCAGATGATATGCCAGAATTGTGAACTGGTCACCGATGACGTGGTGTTGGCATTCATAGATAAGAAGGACGTCAAGGGGATAAAAGAGAGCATAGCATATCAGAATGATAAGAGGAGGTAAAAAGATGAGTTATCCTAAAAAATATCCAAGTGAATTTGAGAATATGGAGGTCCCAGACTTGGAAAAATATGCAACGGAAGTATCCGGGACAAGAACGAGGATAGGATACTTAAACCAAAAGGAGCTTAATAGAGCACAGGGATTCCCAGAAGACTACAAATTCTTTGGGAACAAATCGTCTTGGGGACAACAGCTGGCTAACGCAGTGCCAGTAGAGTTGGGAGAAGCTTTTGCAAAGGCATTTGCAAGAGCAAGTGTGTAAGGGCAGGTAAGTTTTATGTTCAAGACAACGATTCGAGATACCATTATGTAACATATTGGGGTGAAGATGGAGAAAAGGATTGTGATTGTGAGAGATGTGGAAAGACTTTCTCTGTTGAAGAAGTTGTTACAAGAGAATTTATTTGCAAAGAAAAGGAGGTCTCAAATGAGTGAAGAAATTTGTATGATGTGTGGGAAAAAATTAACTCCGCCGACTGTTACAATTCCAGATACAGAGGATGGAGAAAAAGGTGGAAAAGTCCATAATATGTGTTTCATTGAAGCTTTGATGATAATAAAAAGAGAAAAAGAGGCTAAACCATGAAGTCCTATGTTTACAAAACAGAAGTTTTCAAGTGTTACAACTGCGAATCTGAAATATGGCAATGTGATATATGCAAAGAGTATTTTCGTTTAGGAAATGAGGTATTCTGTTTGAGAGATGGAACAAAACATATTTGTGAAATGTGTTTCAGTCAAAGTGTAAAATTAAAAGAAGGTGAACCAAGATGAACGATGAAGATTTTGAAAAGTATCTACCGTGGGGCACACGGGAAGTAATGCCTGTGGAGTTGTTGCAATGGCAACGGCAATGAAGCAGGAAGCCCACCTTCTTTAGAGGGGGGAGGATGTCACGAAATTTAAAAAAGGGGACTTTGTTCGGTCAAGAACTACAAAGGAAATTGGGGAAATCACAGATATCCAAGATTCGGGCGTAATGAATGTGGAGGTGGCGTGGCTTGGCAACAAAGGCACCACCACAATGCAATATAAAGAAGATTTAGAACTTTTAGATGACGTGCCAAAACATGAAACGCATCACATAACACAAGGCGTGGGGCGGGAGTTGACGGAGTATAGGAACTGGCATAGAGACCACTATAACTTTATGACGCCGGAGCTCCTGTCATGCGCCCTATGCATATTGCCAAAAGTGGTGGTGGAGCTTACATGGAGCGAGGACTTCCAACACAAACCTATGTACGGTGTGTCATTCATAGAAAAGGTCGGCAGGGGCAAATACAAGGCGGGTTGCGAGGCCTCAAAGTACAACAAGCTTTTTCAGGGAAAAGACGCGTTTGAAGAAGCGACAGAGTATTTCTATCGCAAAGACGATATGTTGCGAAAAGTGGAAGGGGGAGGTAGATAAAAATGGGAAAATTATTGAACGATACGTGGAAAGATTCTGGGACGGCACATATATCGTAGAGTATGACCACGATTCGGACCAGTATATAATTTTCGAGGTGAAGAAATGAAGATAGACTTGGATAGTTTGAGGGCATGCCCAAACTGCGGGATAGTTGTGGACTTCACGGCAATATGCGAGCCCAGCAAAGAGGAGTTTTCCAATGTGTCGACGTGGGTATGTCCTATGTGCGGCATATCCTACGATGAAGGGGATTGATTATTCTGGAGGAGTAAATATGGGGATAAAGCAATGCGCATATTGTATGAAGATTTGCAGGGCCAATGAGATTGATGACAGTTGGAGTTGGTCTGAGGAATATGTGGGGGAAGTACAGAAGAGGATAAGAAATCCAGTATTTGTAATTTGCAGAAGTTGTGCCAGTCAAAAGTTAGGGCCGATAATAGCAAAACTGATACTAAAACCAAAAGGCGAAACAAATAGGGGGGATTGAGATGAAAGAGTACATAGGGAATTGCGTGGGCAATCCATTTGGGAGCCTCACGAGACTGAGTGAGGTGATAGATGGCGCAAAATCTATCTCCAAAAAGAAGTTCTTGGAAGAATGCAACACAGAGATGGAATTGCACGGGTACCAATTGAAGCAAATGATAAAACAGTTCCCCAACGACTTCGACTATTTCCAGTACAAGGACATAATGTTCTTCACCCATTCATGCATAGAATATTTTTTCAGGTGATAAAATGAATCTGACAAGCAGAGAAATAAAAGAACTAAAGGACATCATTAAGTTCATGGAAGAAGTGTTGTTGGCATGGAATCCAGAGTCCGAGACAGTAACGGAAGTAAGGGGGACGAGCATATATCAAAAAGTGATGAAATGAAAATTGAAAGTTTAACGAAAGAGGATTGGGAATGGCTGGCCGGGAAAATAGAAGTTCGCCAAGCATTTGGGATGGACAGTGTAGTAATAATGGAAAAAGACAGAAGGCTTAATCTCCTAACAAAAGGAGAGGTAGTAATGGGCGAAGAACTATCCCAAAAAGCATACGGTGGGAAGTTCGTGCATTCGCCGTCAATGATAGAAAACAAGGAACAGAACGGCAGAACGGGATATATGTTATTTCGGGACATACCCGACGAGCCATTGGTGGTATGGAGGGATTAAAATATGGGTTCCAAATTTACTATCCAGCTAAGAGGTGACGCAGACGCAGACGTAGAAATGGAGAAGTTCCAAAAACACTACCAAGACGGATTCTTTGTATCTGACAAGTTCTTGGACGAGTGGGCGGAGAATCTCAACAAGGACTTGACAATCATGTCTCACTTGGAGAGGCCATTTGACAGGGAAAAATTACGGATGTATTTTCCAGCGTGGACGCATCACGGAAGATTTGACCTAGGTCTAAGTTGCATGACAAAGAAAGACAAGAGGTCCATTAAGAATTACGTCATAGAGAACTATGATAAAATAGCATGGATGCGAAATGGTGGGGGCTTGTTAGAGGGGACAAATCCCTCAAAGAAGGACGAGGCATTGTTCCAAAAGTTTGAGAAGGTGGATGTGCCGCCTGAAAAGCTGCCCGAGGATAAGCAGGTAGTCCACAAGGACGGGGGCGTTCTACCATGCAAAACTTGGGGGCTAAAGGAGTCGTGGGTGGCGTATGGGAAAGTCAAGGAACCAGTTTACTTGAAAGACAGGATTTACGTTGACGACATTTACAACGAATTATCTCACGACAGTGAAGGGCGGGCAACACTGCTTATACCTTTAAGGCCAATGCACGAGCCAAGCGAATGGGCGTTCAAAGTCGTGGACCAGATGTGGGAAATGGGGATAAGAGAGCACCCCTATTATCTTGCAAGCAAGCTTTACCACGCCGTCGCCTTAGACATAAAAGAGAATCAGGAAACTGTCGCAGAGGCGTACGCGGATTTTTATACAGAGGAAGAGCTGTATGCAAGGATGTTGCGTGAGCTGCAGTGGGCGTATAATATAACATGGAAGAAGCCGTATATATGGAAAAGAAAGTTCACGCTGGACCACAAGCAGAGGCCGCAGGCGTACGCCGCCATGAAGATGTCAAAGGAGGCAATGGACCACGCTAACGTATTACTAAAGGCTTTGACTATCCAAGGATTGAAAACGAATGACATCGGGAGAAGAGTGAGTGATGAGGAGTGGAAAAGATGAGTAAAATTGTAATAGCCTCTTTCATTGTAGAGGAAGATCAATTACTGGAAGGAACGGAAATAAATGATTTTCATGGCGCTCTAAATGGCGAGCTTGGAGTGATGAAAGAGCATGGGGTATACTACGATGATTGGGTAGTAACTGACCGAAAAACAGCAGATAGGATAATGAAATGGCTAAGAGGGGAGATTGGAACTATTAGGTGAAATGAGATGGAAACAGAAACACTAGAACAGGTTTCAGAGGGATTAATTAAGATTATAAACTATGACGTTGAATATCTGGACTGCGACGAATGGGAAGAAGGAGGGACATTCATAAGTTACGATGGATTCGTGCACCGTTTAGGAAAATATCTTCATAGTTTGGATGGGGAGTTTGACGAAGAGGGATTTATCTCAAAATGTTATAAGGGATTAATATGAAAAGGTGTATACTCGCCAATGAATAAAAGATTAGAAAGACTGGCACGTAAAGTAAATGCAAAGAAAGAACTCACAAAGACCGCAGAAGAAAGAAGGGAAGAAAACGAGCAATTAAAAGAGACTAAGTTAGGGTACGAATGAGGGAAAGCAAGATGAAGAATTATGTGTATCGTATATGTTTAGAAAATATGCCGGATGAATTTGACAGCGGTAAATTTCAAACATATCTGGCTGGCGTACTACAAGCAAAAGGAGTGCACGGTGCGATAGAAAGTGGAAATGAGGACGAAGAAATAAATCTGGATGTGTTCTAAATTGAAATCAAAAGGATTTTATTATCAAGTATATTCCTCGGAGTACGGAACAAGGGAAGAGTTCGATGATGTTGGAGAAGCGCTGGCGAAAGCGATAAGCATGACTCACGCAGGGCTAAATCCAACAATAGAGTTAATGTATGATGTGTGCAGCATAGGGGCGCTAGCGGTAAATGAGGAGGAATGAAGATGGATATAAATGAAAGACCGAGATTGAGCATGGATTTCGGAGAAAAACAGTTCGACAAGAACGTGTACCATTTGGACGGAGATAGCAAGTACGTGGTGACTACAAATCACTGTGTGATAATAATTAGAAATTCTGTTGATGGCACAGGGACACAAGTGGCCGTGCTGCCAAATGAGAACACGGAACGGGACGTGTCAGGAGTGCACAGTTTCGTGGTAAGGGTAAAGAGTAGATAAGGTGAAAAACATGAGATGGATAACAGCTGAAGATGCCGTACGAAGATTTGAAAAAATAAAAGAAAAGGACCCGAATACAAAGTTATGTCCTTGGTGCTATTGGATGGTGCAGAGGGATGAAAAAGGCAACGAGTGGTGCCCAAACGAGCTATGCGAATTTGGAGGTATACAACATGACTAAAGAAACAATATTTGAATGTGTGATTGGAGCGGAGAGGTATAAACATTTCATTGAGGTGATATCAGAAGCGAATCCGGAGACGTCAATGACAATAGGTCCTGAGGGGATAAATGTTCGAAGGATGGACCCAAGCCACGTTGTACTCGTGGACGCGATTCTCCCTGCGCATATATTCAGCGAGTACAAACTAAGGCAGGAAGTATCATTGGGCTTAGACCTAGAGAATGTGCAGAAGTTCTTGAAGCGGGCAAGCAAGGATTCAATTCTGGTGTTCAAGGTGGACAAAGAAACGACAGACAAAGGAGATAAATTCGTGCCCTCGTGGAAGACATGCGCAAAGAACACTAGGGAGTATATAGGCGTGGATGAAGATATGTATGGGGATAAGATAAAGACGCCCAAGATATTTACGGACGTGAAGGTAGTTCTGGACGTCAAAGAGCTGGTAAAATCAATAGAGGACGTCGAACTCGTCTCAGACCATGTGACATTTGAAGCAAATGATAAGTTTTGGCTGAAGGGGGGAACGGATTCAAAAGTGAACGTGCACTACGAAACAGGAGACCCAACCCTATTTGAATTCGTGGCGTCTAGGACGGCAGAAGCGACATATAACATTACTTACTTGAAAAGCTTATTGAAAGTCGTAAAAGACCGTGTATGTTTGGAGTTTGCCACAAACATTCCTCTCGTGATGAAGTTTGACGTTGCAGACGGGGGGGAAGCAATATACATACTAGGGCCAAGGGTCGAGAGGGAGAAGCAATGAACACATATAAAGTCAAGTTGGAGGAATAAAATGTTCAGGTGCACAAATTGTGGTACAAAATATGAAGAAGAAATGGCAAGCGATAGCGACGTTGCAATATGCAAATGGTGCAGCAACGACGAGTGGCCAATCGAAGATATACTGGACGCCATAGACGCAGGGGTCCAAACGGAAGAATTGGGGCTGCAGGAATTAAAGGAAATAAGGAAATACGTGGACAATATGATAAAATCAAAGGAGGTGATTTGAATGGCCGGAGGGATTTGCGAGATATGTCGCCAGCCTATGTACATGTCGCAATGCAGCGTATGTGACTACGATTACTCCCTTGTAAAAGTCCGATTAACGGAGGACTTAAAGACGCCCGAGGAATCGTATACAAAGTGGGAAGGGGAGGTCATAACTTATTATGGGATTGCAAAGTTCACCTACGAGGAAGCCTTTAACGACGAAGACGGCGAGGAGCACGCACTTACACTAGAAAAGCCGCAGAACATCGAGGAAGAAATATGGAAAAAATGGGAACGCAGGCAGGATATGGAGGGGGCAGTCTATGAATTCGTTGCAGACGCAAAACAAAAATTCCCAGGATACTAATCCTCCGATAAAAAAAGACGACGTAATAATCGTCTTGGCGAATGAAGGGGTTGGAGTTCACCCGAGGACTGCAATATCTGCAACGGAAATGGTGAAGATATTCAATCACATATACACCGGAGCACCGGCAGAGATTATAAGGCGCAAGGTAAAAGCTGTTTTGGACGAGGCAACGACAGCAGGGGTATTGGAAAGGGAAAGACGAAGGTCGCCAGTCACAGGATACGGGGGATTCGTTTTCTATTATTATTTTAAACGATATGAGTACCCTAAACCTGACTGGGCAAATGGGAGAATGGTGAAATAATAGATGATTTTCTATAATGACTTGGGAGTGGACTTAACTTGGCACCCCGCGACCACCTCAGAAATACAAAAGACGTACCCTAACGGAGTTCCAGATAAGACGCACGTTAGGGTAGAAATGAAAAATCCTTTTATTAAGGTCTGGGGGAACAGGCAGATATTGATTATGGAGATGGAGTGATAGTTGGCATCAATTGCATCACAGACTTCAAAGTTGTGGAGGTGCATCTCAATGGGAAGGCTCGTGGAAAAAGAGGAATATGGGGCGGCGAAATAAAATGAATGATGAGGAAAGAAGACAATGGGTGTTGAACGATGAGGGAGTTTACAGGTGGTATATACGGTCAAGGATGGGGCTGTATCGGTTCATCAGGGAGAACAGGGAAGAGCTGACAGAGATAATTGAAAAAGCAATAAACAAGGAGCCGGAGGAAAGCAGATGGTAGATGGAGCAGTTTATAGGGAGTATGCCCTTGAAGACCCAAATCAAGTAATGATAATAAAGTGTGACGACGAGGGAATCGTCGTGGACATATGGAACTCCAAGAAGACAAAAGTGCTGAAATCCACATACCTCTTTTTGGAAGAGCTAAGAGAAATGTGTGTGTGAGAAAATGTTTGAAATTGAATATGAAGAAGAATACTTAAATTTGGCCGGATTGCTAGAAAGCCATTATCCCGACGAACTCGATGAATTCTTGAACGACAATAAAACACCGCACCCAATAGATTTTTTCATTAAGGGCCTTGGGATGGTCGCTTCAGAGTTTAAAACATATATATTGGAAGAGAGGGACAGCCTAGAATGGGAATCAAAAGAAGTGGCGCTTGTAAGAGAGATGTTCAAAGGCGAAAAGGACGTGGCAATGAAGTATGATGATCGGTATACGGGCATATTGACAATATTATTCTTGAAAGAGGTGAAATGAATGAGAGTATTTGAGGGGTACGAGAACGACCCCGATTATTTTGGGCAAGTTCACATATACTTCACAAGCGAGGTAAAAGAAGAGAAAATAGCAGAGATAATGGATTGTTTCAAAGCGGATTCGGACTGTGTAAACATAATCCGCAAGGAAAATGGGATGCATGTCGAAGTGAGCATGCTGAATGAAAAATTTCTCTTGGGGGTGTACAACAAATTCAAAGGAGATATAACGGAGATGCATGTAGAAGTATGCACGCTGTGTGAAGATATATACGTCTCAAGGGCGATAGGGGGTAAAAACAAGGAGACATATGATCCATATGATTAAATTAAGCCAGCTATTAAAAAGAAAGGAGAAATGCCAGAACTGCAACATAGTTGTGTTTGACGAGTGGGAATCAAAACACCTTTTCACAAACGGAATAGGTGAGCAGCTGGAAGTGTGTGGGGATTGTTTGGGGCGCATGAATGAGCGAGAAATAGACTATACAGAAGAGGAAATAGATAGGATGATAAGGGCAGATTGCAAGAGGTGTGACAAGTATGGATATTGACGGATATTTAAGATCAGACGGATACATAAAAATCTCTACAGTTTATATAAATGGGGAATATACCAAATGGTTTATCCATCAAGACGACATGGACGTGATACAGGTGGTAACCACAGACGGGATTGATGACGAAGTTCTTTGGAATCTCTTGGGCTTGGAGTACTCAGATATCTTGGGAGAGATGAACAAGAGATACCCCGAGCTAAAGGATCTTGAGGGATTATCCGAAGAACAGGAAGACTACTTGGAAGGGATATACCAGCGATTGATAAAGGAAGCAGACGAAGATGCCCAAAAACAATAGGCGCAAGGAAGTTTTGGACGCGTTCCTATTTTGCAACAGAGTACGAATTTGTCTAGGGAAAGATAAAGTCAGCGAGCGTTTAATAAAAGAAGTGATAAGAGATGTATTCAAAAGAATAACTACGGATGAAGATAGGGCCAAGAGATTTTACATATCGGAAATGGACAAAACACTTTTGACCTTCGAAGAGGCATTGGAATCAAATATAGAATACTACTTTTTCGACATAGGGCCTTTGACCGAAGAAGAGATACATGAAGATATAAAGGATAATACAATAATGTATACATTCTTATCCAAGGTGGGTGAAGTGCACATGGACTCTTGGAGCCACATAACGGTAAAGAGGGTGGTGTGAATGAGCGTAATAACTATAGCTGTGAATAATGAGGGCGAATATGTCTCGACAAGTTCATATTGGAACGACATATACGAACCCGAAACGCCAACAGTAAGAAAACTAAAAGAACTAGGATTTAGATTGTTTGCAGAGGCGTCAGGACATAACGTGAATTTGCAGTTTGCAGAAATAACCCCAACGCCTTCAAGGGAGTATTTTAAATCGAAGGGAATAAAATGAAAGAGAAACAGAATTGCCTGAGATGCAAAGGTTCCAACACATATATCAGCCCACATAACCTTAAACGAATGTGGTGTTTTGATTGCGACATTATCTTTGAATGGATGGACGAGGAATGGGTAGAGATACCAGACGATTGGTACGGGTGAAAAATGGAAATATATTTTGACGCCAATAGTGAAAAGATGATAAAAAAAGGGATGTATTGCGAAGACCGTCCAGTAAGATGTAATTGGTGTGGATGGGAAGGGAAAGAGAAAGAGTTATGGTACGACCTAATCCATGAAGAGGATATATGTCCCGAATGTAAAAAACAGGGATGTATAATGGATTTGTGAAGGAAGAGATTGAGGAGTTGATATAAAAATGAAGATTTATATCTCTAAATTGGAATATATTAAAAACAAAGAAGTAAAATATACAAAAGAGATAATGCGGACAAAGGATAAAAAAGAAGCGCAAAAGGCATTAAGGGATGCGCTAGAAAACGCACACAGTGAGCTTTGCGACACAATATCGGGCAAGGTAGAAGAGATTGAGGAGTTGATATGAATATGTTATTATCAATTAAATTATCTGATATGGTGAAACATTTTGGGGAGAGTAAAAAGGCGGCCGAGAGGAGATGTACATACGACCAGCAGTGTGAGGGGATTAAGAATGCACCGCCTGGGATTTGGCTAGTAAAAGACGAGGGCGCGTATATAATGTCAAATGCTCAAAAAAGGGATTTGGAAGTGTCGTATATATATGCGTCAGAGGATGGAAAGAATTTCAGATTGGTGAAAAACAACTGGGAATTGCAGCAAGCAATAGATGGTGATGACTTTGTTCAGTTCTTGGACGAAGATTTCATCACGGCGGCACGTCAGAACGTATACAAGGGGCACGTGTACATAGAGTTCACGGAAGAGAGTTTCGGGATAGTAAGATGGGATTGAGTTGGAGGATATGAAATGTTTAAAGCATATTTAACAGATATACCATTGAGTATAGCAAACATAAGGGCGAATATTAGTCTATATAAAGCATTTTTGGACGACGAGAGGCCAGAAACAAAAGGGCTGCACCCAGTAACAAGGAAGCCAACAAAACAGCTAGTATTTGATGTGGAGGCGGCAGAGAAGTTCATGGCCGACAAGGAGAACGCGGAGGTGTTGAAAGATCTCGCTAGGACATTTCTGCCAAATCCAAGAGATGCGTTGAGGGGGTATTTGACGCCAGAGGGGGAGTGGGTCGTGTTGCCATCTTCCAAAGCGTTGAAACAGCAGGTAAAACAAACGGAGAATATACCCGAGGGTCTACACGCCATAGCAATAGTTTCAAACGACTTAGAAGAAAGGCTGTTAGGGGAAAAGAAGTACATAATAAAAGCGGCAAAGAACAAAAAGAAAGTGCACGATCCTGTCGTCGAACACCAGCTGGAAGTCCTGGCAAAAGCGATGTTAAAATCGGGGACGGTCGTTTATGGGCATGGGTTCATAGGTGACAATCTGCACCAGTTTGTCATACGCCCATACGTTCCAAGCATAAAGGAAGGGCTCGCGGAGGGGACAGTATTCATGGAAATAGTGGTTTTGAAATCACTGAATACGCTAAAGCCGTTAGAGGAAATAGCTTCGCCACAGACAGCATCCGAAGCCGAGGTATCGGCATGGGCGCAGGCGTTACAGAGGGAGAGCGCACCAATGCCGTACAATGAGCTTGTGAGCAAGGAAGCGGAGATGTACATGCACTACATAGAGAATCCGCTGACTGAGGAAGAGCTATTGAAGTTGAAGGAACCCGAAGTAGCAGTGCCCGAGTTCATGCCAACAGACACGCTGGACTTGGCAGCATCATTCTCCATGAAGAAGAAAGAGCCGGTGGTCGTGACGGTAACGCAATGATTCACCCTATGCTGGCGACACAAGGGAGCATTAGGATAGAGGACTACAAGGATTTTCTTTTCAATTTGAAGATAGACGGCCACCGTGCAGTAGTGGAGAAGAAAGGAGAGGAGGTGAAGATATATAGCCGATACCAAAATCTGCTAACAAGAAATTTCCCAGAGATTAAAGAAGAATTTTCAAAGATTGAAGGGGACTTCATAGTGGACGGGGAGCTGGTAGTAATGGGCGTGGGTGGGCCGAATAGGGCCGCGACAACGTCGAGATCGGGAAAGACAAAACCGTTGGAGATTGCATATGCAGCAAAAAAGATACCAGCAACATACTTTGCATTTGACATAGTGCACTCAAAAGAGCATGGGGACATGAGGGGCACGGACTTGATTGGGCGCGTAGATATCCTAAATCAAGAAATTCCTCAATCGGAGAGGATAAAGATTTTAGAGTACGTCGACAGTAAAGGCGCCATAAAAATGATGGACGACTGTTATAAAAACGACTGGGAAGGGCTGATGGCAAAGAATCCAAATTCCAAATACCAAGAATCAATTGGCGACAAGAGAAGCAAAGACTGGATAAAAATGAAGCTGACCGAAGAAGAGGACTTGGAAGTGTTGGGATTTAGTTCCGAGACTAGGGAAATATCTGCGCTTTTCACATGGAACGGCAAGGTAAATTTTGGCGTGGCAAAAGCAACATACGACGCATGGAAACCCGTATTGCAGTCGATGGCTTCTGGAAAAGAAAAGATTGGCTTCGTGAACGGTAAAAGCGAGGAGGGACACCCAATAACAAAAGGGATATTAATAACAGTCCGACACTACGGAAAAAGCGAGACAGGCATGATGATAAGCCCGCAGGTGCAGAAGATTTGGAGGGCATGACCGTTAACTTTATATATTCAAAGAATAGTTAGAATAGTGCATACTAAAAAGGAGAGTGGGTGACACGGAAGGAGAAAAGAAATGAGTCAAAAGAAAGAGAAAACGAAAGGATTTTTAGTTCTGGACGGGTATGCTGTGTTCGTTACACAGCCGTCTGTCCAGAGATTCAAGCAGATTATTGACACGGAGACTCTAGAAAAAGGCACATTAGAACGGAGAGAAGAAGTTCGGCTGGTCTCAAAGAGAATAGAACGAAGGATAAAAAATCTATCCCAGCAATGGTTCACATGGCAGAAAAAGAACTGCATTTCTTATGGATTGACTGAAGGGGGAGTCGGATTAAGATTATTGCCCTTCAACATGAAAAAAGAATTTATGGCATTGATGGCACAGTTCGAGAGAGAATACGATTCAATACAAAAAGAGCTGGATAATTGGGCCACAGGTCAAGTGGACGCGGCCGACGAGTTTTCTATAGAAGACGTAAGAAAAACGCTGGAAGGGCGAGGAAAAGTCGAACGTTCGACGTCTTTCAATATAAGAAACATATTCGAGTATGACATCGTGGAGATAAGGATGAGCCCCGTGTATGTAAAAGAAGGGCCAGACGAAGCAAAGAAGATAGCAAAGAAGAACGCGGAATGGATAATAAAATCAATCAACAAGAACTTATATGAGATAATGGACAAGATAAGAAAGGCAGGAACCTCAGATTACAAACCAAAGATAGAGACAATGCAAAAAGCATTGAACGAAGTCAAATCAAGGGCAGAAGCTTGGGACGTCATGGATGTATATGGGGACATGTTTGACCTAGTAGAAACATCAATAGCAGCAACGGCAGAAGGGGACTTATCCTTATCCAAGGAGCAGGTGGAGGCCGTGGCAAAGAATCTGGCAAAAGGATTGGGCGTCGAATATGAAGGAGACCCGTATAAAGTGTTAGACAAAATAGATACGCTGAAGAAAGGGATAACGCCAAGGGAAGAATCATTCTTGGAATCTTTGATGTGAGGGAAGATAATGTCAGTTTATGTAAAAGAGCGCCTCGAAGGAAAAGTAATTCCATACATGATGGAAGAGGCCATAAAAGAAGTATTGGAAAAAGAGTGGAGTGCAACGCTAACCCGTGAGGGGTACAAAATGGCAGGGTGGCATGGGCCGCTTAGCTATACAATAAAAGACAGAGAACTAGAGTACAACGTTGATGCATGGGGAAAACAAGAACAATGGGCAAAGATAAAGAAGCAAATACAAGCAAATTACACCTCAAGAGTTTACCAAGCAGCAGCAATGAAGGCAGGATTCAAGAACGTTTCACGAAAGAAAGAAGGGACAAAGATTAAGATACTGGCAAGGTGAAAAAACAATGAAAGAGTTACACATAACAATAAATGAAGAGGGGGAAGTAGAAGTAGAGGCTAAGGGGTATTCTGGCCCAGCTTGTGCAAAAGACCTAGAAAAGCTTCAGCAAGCGTTGAAGTCATTAGGCGTAGAAACAAAGAAGCTATCTGAGCGCAAGAAGCCGGAGTATTTCAAAAAAGTGGACGTTGTAAAAGCAACAAGGTGAATATGTGCTCGAGGGAGAGTACACTAGATTCAAGAGAAGATTTAGCGATACAGAATTAGACGAAACAATAGTACTCGGCATAGAAGAGTATGAAGTTGAGATGGCATTGGAGGCCTTGGCAGCAGAGGAAAAGGCAAAAGCGATGGCCAAGGATTTTAAGAGCAAGATAATGCCATTATTGGAAACAAGGTATTCTAGGAAAAAGGCATATCGTGGCGGGGATGGCAAGAAAGACTTTTTCTTGGAACAACTGGGAATGGAAACCAAGGAAGAC
>Ga0116174_10002385_pt1 | contig 16311 bp, 13 predicted proteins | sample AD_UKC087_MetaG_FD_89801 | JGI IMG/M metagenome (GOLD analysis project Ga0116174, IMG submission 89801) | Active sludge microbial communities of municipal wastewater-treating anaerobic digesters from USA - AD_UKC087_MetaG | ecosystem: Engineered > Bioreactor > Anaerobic > Digestate | place: USA...
GATCCCAAGCCGGAGCAATCCGTTCTCGATCTTTTTGCTGCTCCGGGCGGCAAGTGCACATACATCGCAGAAAAGCTGCTAAATACCGGCGAAGTAATCGCAGTGGATAAGATACCAAACAAGATGAAGCTGCTCAAGCAGGCTGCAGACCGTCTGCAGCTTACCAATATCGTTCAGATTGTTACTGATTCCTTGAAATATGGACCTGTCGCGCCAGCTTATGACCGAGTATTGGTCGATGCTCCCTGCTCGGGCTGGGGTGTTTTTTCCCGCAAGGCAGATCTCCGCTGGCAGGCGCATAATGACATCGCCGAACTGATAAAACTTCAGGAGAAAGCCCTGGAACATGCTGCCAACTTCGTAAAGCCGGAGGGTTTCATGGTTTATTCTACCTGCACCATGAATCCAGAGGAAAACGAGGCGCAGATCGAGAAGTTCCTGGCCAGGAATCCCAAGTTTTCTCTGGTGCGGGCGGAAAACTACATCCCTGTTGATTACACTGAGAACGGCTTCTTGAAGACCATTCCCTTCCGTCATTTTATGGACGGCTCATTTGGGGCAAAACTACAAAGAATAAAATAGAAGGTATATACAATGTCTCAGATCAATTGGACTAAAATCGGCTATCTGGCGGGAATTGCCTTTGGAATCATCTTTGTGACCGCGTTCATCTTTTCGCAGCTCATATTTCCCTTAGTACTGGGGCGTCCTTCGGTAGTAGAAACTCCTGATGTCACAGGCCTTGGGCTCGTTCAAGCCAAACGTATTTTACAACAGGAAAAGCTCCACGTGGTGGTAAAGGATTCTCTATTTTCCGAGACCGCCAAAGCTGAAGAAGTGCTGGAGCAATCTCCCAAACCAGGCAGCCGCATCAAGGAAGATGGCACAGTGCAACTCATCATCAGCAAAGGCAGCAAGATGGTGCAGGTACCTGATGTGACTGGATACAGCTTTCAGGAAGCGCTACTGGCCATCCGGGCCCATGAACTTCGCAGCTCGATAGTGGATTCCCTATATAGCGATACTGCACCTCGAAATGCGGTGATGCGCACAGTACCCATGGGCGGGAGCAAGGTGGAAAAAAAGAGCACCGTGCGGCTTTACCTCTCCAAGGGACCCCAGGCTCCTCCTGATACCACGTTCGTAGAGGATATCGATTACTGATCCCCATCACCACCCTTATTCAGTGCAATTATGGGATTTCAATCCATCGCTTTGCCTTCTTGTGGCAAAAGGCCATAATCCACTTATACTTTTACTAAATGAATAAGTAACTGGAGGAATCCATGAAAGTAGTACATTTTGATAATGTGGAACTCGAGAACGTAGATGTGGAGGGTGCTAAAGGAGCAAAAATCCGTTGGCTGATCTCCCAAAAGGACGGAGCGCCCACCTTTGCAATGCGTATGTTTGAGGTGGAGCCCGGCGGAAATACCCCTTATCATCAGCATGATTGGGAGCATGAGCTATACTGTCTCTCCGGGACGGGAGCTCTGGTGACTGAGCGGGGAGATATCCCCTTTACCGAAAACGACATAATGTATGTGGATCCTGGTATGATGCATGCCTTTCGCAATACCGGTTCTGATACACTCAAGTTCCTCTGCCTGATCCCGCACGAAAAACCGGTGGTCAAGAAAACCCTCAATCCATTCGCCGACGAAGAAGCCAATAACTGCTAAGGGTGCTCTGATGAAAGCAAAGAATAAAGAATATCTCTATGATCTGCTGGGTGTTCCCAGTCCTTCTGGATTTGAGAGCGCAGCTCAGGATATCACCCGCCAGTTCCTGAAGGGTAGTTGCGATGACATTTCTTCCGATATTAATGGCAATTTGATCGCTTTCAAGCGTGGTAGCGGAGAATTGAAGGTGATGATCGTTGGTCACGCCGATGAGATCGGCTTTATGGTCAATTACATCGATGAAAGCGGTTATCTGTATCTGAAAACCCTGGGTGGTTTCGATGTCAACCTTCTGCCAGGCTTGCGTCTGGATATCCATCATGAAGGCCACGTGGTGCGTGGCATCATCGGCAAGAAGGCTGTGCACATGATGCGCGGTGATTCTGAGGTGGGTAAACTGAAGCTGGAAGACCTTTGGGTCGATATAGGAGCAAAGGATAAAGCTGATGCTGAAAGTAAGGTATGTATAGGTGATATAGTCACATACGATAGCAATATTGAAGAACTATCTGAAGATCGTATTGTCAGCAAAGCTACTGACAATAAGGTAGGAGTATATATCGCCGCAGCTGTCATGCAAGAACTGGCTAAAACACCTCTGAAAGTTAACTACTACGCCGTAGCATCAGTTGGTGAAGAGACCACCATGAAAGGCTCAATCACCAGTTCATACAATATCAAGCCCGATATTGCCATTGCAGTGGACGTTACCTTTACCTCAGACATCCCCGGAGCCGACAAACGTGTATTCGGTGATGTGGGCCTGGGCAAGGGGCCTGTGTTGGCGCTGGGCGCTGCTTTACACCCCAAAGTAAACAGTATGTTACGTGAGCTGGCCAAAAAGCACAAAATTCCCTTGCAAATAGAAATTGCCCCCGGTCGCACAGGAACGGACGCCGATGGGATCCACGCTCAGGCCGGTGGTGTGGCCACTACTGTCCTTAGCATCCCCAATCGCTACATGCACTCACCCAATGAGGTGATCAGTCTCGACGATCTGGATAATGCCGTCAAACTCTTGGTGGCATTCATCAAGATGCTCGACGACAAGATTGATCTGAGCAGATGACGCTATTTATCTGATCCAAATACTCCTCTGCTATGGGCTGCCTTAAAAGGCAGCCCTTTCTACTTTCCCCCTTGTAGCCTGAGCCGAACCAGAAGGCCTCCTGAACTCTTCCCAAACCCGGTTCAGGAGGCGTTCAAGAAGAGTTTGGGTTGAGTCCAGGATGGCAAGGGGCAAGATTGTAGCTAAAAGGCATGAAAGTCTTTATAAAAAGACCACAATCTGCTTGACAGAATCGGGGGACTGTGAGATTGAAGATAAACGAAATAATCGAGGTAGATCATGAAATACTTTCGCAAGCTTGTAGGAGAAAAGTGCTACCTGTCGCCGGTATCACTGGAAGACGCAGAGCGCTACACCGAGTGGGTAAACGATCTGGAGATTGGTCAGTTTGTCTTGTTTTCCGCTCAGGTGGTAGATATAGACAGGGAAAGGGATATCCTGAAACACCTGATGGCGCATTCCATCATCTTCGCGATCGTGGAAAAGGATACAAATAAAGTGATCGGCAATTGCGGTTTGCACAATGTAAACGAAGTCAATCGCAACGCCTCCTTTGGCATATTCATCGGCGAAAAGACTTACTGGAATCAAGGTATCGGAGCAGAAGCTACTTCTCTGATCCTGGATTTTGGTTTTAATATCATGAATCTGAATAGCATCTCTCTGGAAGTAGTGAAGTTCAACCAGCGGGCTGTGAAATGCTACGAAAAGGTTGGCTTCAAGTATGTAGGCGCGCGGCGTAATGCCCAGTTTATGGCTGGAGAATATCACGACATCCTGATCTACGACATTCTGGCATCAGAATTCAAGAGCCCTATTGTTCGCAAAACCTTTGAATACTCCATCAGCGATGAAGCCGGTCGCAGCAAGATAACCATCGTATAAAACATGTTTCGCAAGATTAAAGGGCAGAGTCAGGTAATCGACCTGCTGAGCAGCGCGATTGTAAACAATAGGATATCGCAGGCTTACCTTTTTCACGGGGGAGACGGCGTTGGCAAGTTCATCACTGCATTGTATTTCGGGATGGCGTTGAATTGCTTATCCAGCAGCGAGTATCGCCCATGCGGAGTCTGTGCTTCATGCCATAAGTTTATGGCCCTGGAGCATCCGGATTTTCATTACCTGTTCCCCACCACAAACTTGAAACTGAGTGTAGATGGTGAAATCAAGGATCCGGAGGGTCTTGCGCAGTATAACGCATATATCCAGAACAAAAAGGACAGTCCCTGGGCAGAGTTTTATTTCAATGGGTCCACCGAGATTCGCAAAGAAAGCATCGCTTTGCTGATTAAGCGCCTGGAGCTCTCCATCCACGAGGGTGACTATCGGGTTGTGATCATCGAAAATGCTGATATGATGAATACTTCCACTGCCAATGCCTTTTTGAAGACGCTGGAAGAACCTCCCGATCAGACCGTGATCATCCTGATCACAGAGAGGTTGCCGCAGCTATTGCCCACGATCGTCTCCCGCTGCCAGCCGGTGTATTTCAAGCCTCTCTCGCAAGCGGTGATTCAGGAGATCCTCTTCGATCAATTTGCCGTGGATACCGTGATGGCCAAAAGTGCAGCCCGGATCAGCGGCGGTAACCTGAAGACAGCCATCCGCGTAGCTCAGGACAGCAGCAACACAACTCGCATCAAGGCATTCGAGATGCTTGATCTGGCTGCCAGAGACGCCGGATTGGAATACCTGGCCCTGGCCACCAAGGGTAAAGAAAGCAAAGATCAGGTGAGCGATTTGATATCCTATCTGGGGATCATCGTAAACGACTTGGCCATTGTACGTTACGCTCCGGGGGAGATCACCAATCTGGACAAAGCTGAATTGTTGAGTTCACTGGCTGACGATGCTGTAACTGAAGGAGTTCCGGATTTCCTGCTGTTGCTGGACGACTATAATCGCAAACTGGGCGGAAACGTGAATCCGGGCATTTTACAGTTAAATCTCTTTCTAAACTTGCGCAATCTCCTCAGAAAGAGCTCATGAGCGAAAAGAAACTGGCAAAGAACATCAGTGTGATGAGCATCGCGGTGTTCCTAAGCCGTATCTTGGGGCTGGTTCGCGATCAGGTGATGGCGTTCTTCTTTGGCGGCGGATATTTGAACGACGCCTTCAACGTTGCCTATAACATTCCCAATCTGCTGCGCCGACTCTTTGGCGAAGGCGCTCTGTCCACGGCATTTGTCCCCATTTATAATGATATCGGCTACAAGAAGGACCGTCAGCATCAGATTGATTTTGCCTTGAACATGCTGAGCATACTCACGCTTTTCCTCCTGATCCTCACTGTGATCGGTATCGCTTTTGCTCCTCTGATCGTAAAGCTACTTTATCCGGGTTTGAATCCCGCCAGCACCATAGTAGCGATCAAGCTTACCCGGATCATCTTTCCATATCTTTTCTTCATTGGCCTGTCCTCTACCTTCATCGCCATCCTCAATTCCCACGATTATTTCTTTATGACCGGCCTGTCCAGCGCTCTCTTAAACATCGGCATGATCCTGATGGTTATCCTGCCCTGGCTGATCTGGAAAATGCCTGCCGAAGAGCTGATCTACGTGGCTGGCTGGGGCGTCTTTGTGGGTGGTATCCTGCAAACAGTGGTGAATTTTCCTTATTTGAAGAAAGTGGGATATCGCTTCCGTATCTTGCTGGATCTGGGCAGTGAAGCTCTAGTAACGCTCTGGAAGCGCTTTGTGCCGGCCATGCTGGGGATCGGGATCAGAGAAGTAAATCTGATCGCCGACGCTCTGATGGCCAGTTTTTTACCCGTGGGCAGTATCACGGCTTTGGGTTATGGAAACCGTTTGATGCAGCTTCCCTTGGGGATCTTTGCCATCAGCGCATCCACCGCCGTATTGCCGATGTATTCCAGACTTGTGAGCAAGCAGGACTATTCAGAACTCTCCCGGGGGATCCGTTTTACAACGTTGAATCTCAGCTATATCATGCTGCCGGTCACCACGCTTATCCTGATCTCAGCCTCGGACTATGTGGATATCCTGTTTAACCACGGTGCCTTTGATGCCCGCGCATCAGTAATGACCGCCCAGGCTCTGATCTTTTACTCCGTGGGCTTGATCTTTTACAGCCTGAATCAAACTCTAACTCCGCTATTCTATGCTCATGGGGATACCAGAACCCCGGTAAAGCTAGCAGCGGCGATGGTTGCCTTAAATGTAGTGCTGAACTTCATCCTGATGCAATTCATGGCGCATCGTGGCCTTGCTCTTTCCACCTCAATAACAGCGCTGGTGAATTACCTGATTCTGCGGGCGTTGATTGCCAAAATGTTGCCCCAAGTGAGTTTTGCGGGGATTGGCAGCAATCTGGCCAAGAGCCTTGGTATCTGCATAGTAGTGTTCATCTGCGGATCATGGCTCTATGCCTCGCTGATGTGGTACTCCAAGATTGGCCTGGTGTTCAAATCCGGATTGATTGCCATTTTTTGCTTCGGCTTGTTTTATCTCCTGGGCATGATCTTAAGGCTCAGTTACTTACGCGAAGCTACTTCCAGCCTATGCAAGCGCCTACTCCGCAAATAGCAGAAAAGATCGCTTTTTTGCCCGAAAGCCCGGGAATCTACATCTGGAAGGATGACAAGGGAGAGGTAATCTATGTGGGTAAAGCCCTGTTACTGAAGAACAGGGTGAAGAGCTATTTGAGCTCAGGTCCCAAAGATCCCAAGACCGAGCAATTGGTGAAGCACATCGCCGAACTGGAATACATCATTACCAATAGCGAAGCGGAAGCATTCTTGCTGGAAGCTACTCTGATCAAGCGGCATCAGCCCAAATACAATATCCTGCTAAAGGACGATAAACGTTATCCATATGTAAAGGTAACTCTTTATGAGGATTTTCCACGCGTGTTTGTTACCCGGGATATAGTAAAGGACGGCTCGCGCTATTTTGGCCCATACACCGACGTCCAGTCTTTACGCCGCACCTTACGCAGCTTTGAATGGCTTTTCCCCATAAGAGATTGTACGCGTAAGATTCCCATTGGTAAGGTGGTATTTAGCAAAGCCTGTATCAATTACCAATTGGGCAAGTGCAGCGCGCCCTGCATCGGTAAAATCTCTCAGGGGCAGTATATGCTGATCGTGAACAAGATGATCCGCTTTTTTGAGGGGCGTTACGAGGAAGTGCTGGATGAGTACCGCGAGGAAATGAACGCGCTTTCTGCTGACCTGAAGTTTGAAGAAGCTGCCAGAATCCGCGACCGCATCATCTCCATTCAAAAGATTCAAAAGCGGCAAACTGTCTTGTATGCGGATAAACGGAACATCGATATCATCGGGTATTATCAGGAAGAAAACGACGCAGTGTGTTTGATCCTGAAGATGCAGGAAGGCGCTATCATCAATCAAGAGAACTACCCGCTTAAAAACGTGGCACATGAAAGTCGGGAACACATTTTGGCGTCCTTTCTGAAGCTCTATTACGCCCAGCGTGACGATCTTCCGGGTGAGATCCTTTTGCCGTTTGAACCTGACGACTACGAAGCCCTCAGCGCCTGGCTGAAGCATAGGACGTCACTTCCTCAAAGAGGGGAACGCAGCAAACTGCTGGCCATGGCAAAGCGCAATGCCTTCCACTTGATCGAAGAAAAGAAACTCTCCCACCTTCGCAAAGCGAATCGCACAATCTTTCCCATCCAGGAACTGAAGGAAAGCCTGGGTCTGAACCGACTGCCCCGCAAGATTGTCTGCATGGATATCTCCACTATTCAGGGCACGGACACTGTTTCCAGTGCGGTCTACTTTGAAAATGGCAAAGCAAAAAAGAAGTATTATAGGCATTACATCATCCGCACCATTGATACTCAGAATGATTATGCCGCTCTGCAGGAAACCTTGGGACGCTTTCTGAATGAATTGGAACGCGAAGCGGAGATGAAACCTGATCTCTTTATCATAGATGGAGGGAAGGGTCAGCTCAATGCCAGCAGCAAGGTCCTGGAAGAATCAGCCTTTTCGGATATATACATCGTATCTTTGGCAAAACGGGCGGAAGAGATATTCGTGCCCGGATATTCAGAATCCGTCATCTTGCCCCGCTCTTCATCAGCATTACGATTGGTCACCACCATCCGCGATGAAGCGCACCGCTTTGCCATCACTTTTCACCGCAGCCGTCGTAACAAGCGCACGCTGATCAGTGAATTGGAGGATATCCCCGGTGTGGGAGAGAGCACCAAGTTTCTCCTGCTCAAAGAACTGGGTAGCGTTGACCGGGTAAAGGAAGCGGAGATCGATGAATTGGTAAAGATAAAAGGAATTGGCAGCAAATCTGCTCAGACTATATATGAGCACTATCATAAGGAGAAAGCATGAAATACCGTAAAATGCCAAAATCCCCCGATAAACTCTCCATCCTTGGATTCGGATGCATGAGGCTCCCCACCACGAAAGAGGGAAAGATCGAGGAAGACCAAGCGCTGGCAATGCTGATGGAGGCTTACCACAAAGGCATCAATTACTACGACACCGCCTGGCCTTATCATGATGGCGAAAGCGAACCTCTGGTAGGTAAGTTTCTTGCTCAGATCGACCGCAGAAAAGTGTATGTGGCCACCAAACTTCCCTGCTGGAAGGTCAAAACCCGAGAGGATATGGATAAGTATCTGAACGAGCAGTTACTGCGACTGGGGACATCCTACATCGACTACTACCTCCTGCACGCTCTGAACAAAGGTTCTTTCAAAGAGATGAAGAAGCTGGGGGTTTTTGACTTTCTGGCCACTGCAAAAGCCGATGGCAGAATCCGCTATGCCGGCTTTTCCTTTCACGATGATTTCCCCACCTTTAAAAAGATCTTGCATTCCTGGGATTGGGATTTCACCCAATTCATGCTGAACTATCTGGATACTCACTATCAAGCCGGGCTGAGGGGCTTGCAAATCGCTGCCGAAAAAGGCTTGGGCATTATCAGTATGGAGCCCTTAAGAGGTGGAAAACTGATCCAAACCATGCCCCCAGAAGTGGCAAGAGTATGGGCCAAAGACTCCCGCAGTCCCGTTGAGAGAGCCTTGAACTGGGTCTGGAATCTACCGGAATGCACTGTACTGTTATCCGGGATGTCCAGTATGGAACAGCTAAAGGATAATCTCCATCTTGCTAACAAGGCCAAAGCAAACTCCCTTGACGATAAAACACTTGCCCTCTATCGCAAAGCTCGTAGGGCGTACCTGAATAAAGTGCCCTACATTTGTTCAGAATGCCGGTATTGCATGCCCTGTCCCCAGGGGGTTGAGATTCCCTCGGTGCTCGGTATATATTGCGAAGCTGTGATGTTCGAAAACAAAGAAAGACACAAAAGGGAATACGAGATGTTTATTCCGGAGGCCAATCGAGCTGATAAATGCGTCAGTTGCAGAGCTTGTCTATCCAAATGCCCCCAGCACATCACTATTGATAAATGGATGAAAGTGATTGCTGAGCACTTGAGCTGAAGCCAGACGATTTGTAACTGTCATGCCATTAGTAGCTGAAGTATAAGAAAAAGCGACAAAGGAGTAGTTCTAAGCCCTGGCTTCGGGGAACGCTTTCTTCAGCGAGACTATCTTTATACCCATATCTTCTATCTGGGCGATAAACTTCTTCATTGCCTGTAGTTTGTCGTAGTTGTGACAGTGGCTAATGATGATTATGGGTTCCTTGCGGCCTTTGTACTTGCCCAGGGATTCAATTTTGCTGATGATAGTAGCGTCAGTTACATCGGGCACATCTAGGAAGATATCCCTACGAGTGCTGAATACATCCAGTTCTCTGGCAGCGGAGTATGCCGCGCTCTTGGAAGTGGTGGCGCTGTCGATGAAGAAGAGACCATTCTGTTTCAATTCGTGCAGTACTGAGTTCATGGTCTCCCGATTTGCGGTTGCGGCGCTTCCCATGTGGTTGTTAGCGGCAATTGCCATGGGTATCTGCGCGATGAAATCTGCCATAATCTCTTTTATATCAGACTCAGGCATTCCAGCTTTGATGTATTTCTTACCGGGACTTACTGAGTTACCTTCAGCTTGCATGGGAACGTGTATGATCACTTCGTGACCCTTTCTATGCGCTAGTTTGGCTGCTGTCTCAGTGTGGGGGAGATCCGGCAGCACCGCAAAAACGACTTCATCAGGTAGATCGGCAAAATCTTCCAGAAGCTTTCCGGCGCTATTGCCAAAGTCATCAATGATGATCACAACGGGGGGCAAATCGTCATCTTCAGACCATGTGTATTGATAACTCTTTAATGGGCTGAGATCTGCGTCAGAATCGGCCTCTGCTTCAGGTTCATTTGCCTCTGGAGTGTATTCACTTTGTCCGTCGTTGGGGGAGATATCTTCATCACTTGCGGGCTTGCCTTTGCAGGCGAAAAGGCCGAGCAGGATGATCAATGCCAGTATCGCTACTTTTTGGAGATCCATGTTACTTTATCCTTGGGTTCCAGTTTTAGTTTATCGGCAGTGCCGGCGATGGTCTCCAGCACAAACATGATCGGTTTTTCAGGGTAGATTTGATCTTCACTAAAGGGAGTAGTGTGTTTGGCGATGTTTACCACCAGGCTGTCGCTATCGATGAACAGCATGTCAAGGCTGAGGTAAGTATCCTGCATCCAAAAGGAATGGTAATCAGAAAAGTCAAAAACGAAGAGCATTGCCTGATTATCCCCAATGCTCTCCCGGTACTTCAAGCCCCGGGCGAGTTCATAATCGGAACTGACGATCTCGATCTCGAAGCTGGCTTTCAATTCTCCTTTGGGTGAGCGTATCTCAAGGCTGCCATCCTTGCGAAAAGTTGGTTTCTGCTCGGATGAACTCTGTGTATCGGCAGCCCGACAAGACGCAAAGCTGATCAGGAGCATGAGTAGTAGGACTAAGCTTGGAACGGGCTTCATTTGCTCAGCACCATCTTGCGCTCTAGGGATTTACCGGAGCTATGCAGACGGTAGAAATAGATCCCTGAGGATGCATCCATCCCATTGGAGTCATGCCCATCCCAAGTGATTTGATGATTGCCGGCAGCCAGATTGCCCTGAACAAGTGTCTTGACCAATTGTCCCTTGAGATTGAATATCTGCAGCGTACTAAGGCCAGACTGCGGCAGGTAAAATGCGATGGTGGTGTTTGGGTTGAAGGGATTGGGATGGTTCTGGGTCAGGCTGAGGGGCAACTCAGGACTATGGGGATCGTCCAGAGCCGAAGGATTCACTCTGATCACGCTATCGTAGCCATTGATCTGGGCCGGAATATTGAAGCTGTTGGAGGGATCAATCAAGCCTATGGTATGGGAGGTGTAGAAATTATAGCCGATCATGGCAAATCTGCCTTCGGCTGAGTTTAGTGCTTGAATCCAATTTGAACCTGGATCAATGCTTACCCAGTCAATGGCGAAAGGTGCGTCCATGTAAAAGCTGTGCAATGCGTCATTACTCTCGAAGCTCAAGCTGAGAGTGGAATCCTCCAGATGGTTGGTGACCGATACTTCGGATAAGGGATGGGCTGTCCCACATTGCACGGGGAATCTGAAGGATGGACTGCGGACGTAAAGGTAAACCATGTAAGCATCAAGAGCCGTTACCCCGGTCTGCATATCCAAATCGGAGGCCTGAAGATTTGTGATGACGATGTTTCCTACGGCGTGCTCAAGTATGGCTTGGGGATCAGACATGTCTATGATACCATCGCCATTGGCATCGCCGAACATCGTGATTGATGTATCCTGACCAGAGATTAACACATTGTCGATATAGATGCCGTCTGCGTTTTGAGACCAATCGCTACGTAGGCGGAAGCGCAGATGGAAAGGACTGCCTGCAAAGGAACCAATGGGGAAGACCTGCTCTGTCCATGTATTCTGGGATCCAGTGAAACTGCCGATCTGAATCCAATTGCTGCCGTCGGAAGAGCCTTCCACATACACGTAGTCATAACCGGCTTCGAGGTCCCATTTGGCACGGAAGCTAAGGCTGGGATTTTGCACTCCGACGAGGGAAATGGGGTTGCTTAATCGTACGGCCCGATTTTGGTTGCTACTGTAGTTGCCCGAAGGAGAATCGGTTAATACCCAGGATCCGTCCACTTCGCTGCGTCCCCAGCTCCCTGTGGTGATCCAGGCGCTAAGATCGGTCTCAAAATCATCGACAAATAGCGCTTCGCCTAGAACGATGACGGCGTGAGTGCCTAGATCTCCAGCTCTTAGCTGGATTTCTGAAGCATGCATTGCATAACCGGGAGCGCTTACTTGCATCTGATAATTCCCTTCGTAGAGATCCGGAAAGCTGAAGCTACCATCGGTATTGGTGACGGTAGTGACAGGGCTGCTGGTATTGATCAGCACACTGGCAGAACCAATTGGGAAGCCTTCCATGTCTCGCACAATCCCGTTAAAATCCACTTGCTGAGCCACTTCCAGCCAGAAATCATGTGTTACAAAGCCGGTAGCAGGAACCGTCAATTCTATGCTTTGAGGTAGATGTCCCTCTGCTTTAGCTGTAACCGTGTAGGTACCAGGCATGAGAACCCTTTGAAAATCTCCTTGCGCTGGATCAGTATTGATCACTTTTCCTTCGCTTCCTACTTCAATGGTGGCGGCTAGAGGGACTGTGGCATTGCTCATCACCCTTCCCATGATGCCTTTCTGTGCATATTCGATGAAGGATAGGATCGATTCACGATTGTCGTTCCAATAGCCATCCAGGGTGGAGGCTGCAGGCCATTTTACGTTGCTGATCTCTGCGGTAAGTTCGATATTTGAAGTGAAGGCATAATTCCAATCCTGCATACTGCCGGTGATTATGTACCATGCCGCGCCATTGGTAATGCCCTGATCGAATTCATCGCTGTTGTACATGGGGCTGTTGTGGATGGAATATGTAAGCGACATATCGATCACAAGGTCATTATCCGGAGCTAGCGTATAAGTGTAATCCCAAGGGTAGTTCAATACTAGGGCACCGCCATGGAAGTTTATGCCGATAGCGAAGTTATGCTCCTGGCTAAAGTTCATCATGGCAAGGTTTTCTACAGCAGTGGGGTTGCCATCCGGATTGGTAATTCCTGTAGGCATGGGGAAATTGCGGTTCAGGTCAATTCCTGCTGCGTTGTAACGTTGCCCCAGCACGTATCCATCGGGATTCATCATGGGGGAGATCCAAAGCTCGGTGTTATCAACTATACTGGTGATGCGGGGATCGGTGCCATAGCTCTGACACATCAAATTGATAGTGCGAATCAGCATGTCGTAGCCCACCGTTTCGTCACCATGAATGCTCCCGATCAGCTTCACTTCCGGTTCAGCTTCGTTTACCTGCACAAAATCGGATATCTTCACTGCATAAAGCGGTCTACCCTGCCCGCTAGTACCATACTGGACCAATTGGCATATAGAGGGATAGGTGTTTGCCACGTTCTGCATGAAGGAGTTGTATTCATCAATGCTGTAGTATTGGTTTAAAGGATTGTCGCTGTTACGAGTGCTATCCAGCAGTTCCAAGTAGTAATCCCTGGCGTCGTCAGGCATCCTGACGGGGTCATAACCATTTGCCTGTAAGAGACGAAATTCTTCTTCATCACGGAGGTAAACGGTGATTGCTCCAGTTCTGTGATTAACCTGATCGATGCTGATCTGCAGCTTGTTTATCACCTCTACGTCGTGAGTGATGTCCCAGCTTTGAATATGTGCTGGGAATGCTGCCAATGCCCCTGCCAAAAGGCAGAATGCGATTAGCATTAAAAGCTTGTTCATCTATAAATCCTTCGCCGGATCATCGTGATTGCCGGCCCTGATAAATCTCTGAGTTGAGATAGTGCAATTTTGCAGCCGAAGCATAAAGAAAATGCCAGGTAGCAGCACACATATCCGGATTTGCTTAATGCTGCTTCGTTCCCGATCTGACATGATTCACACTCGGACATTGACCGTACCTGGCAGGAACAATGCTTTTGCCATGGGCATTCCTGTCAACTAAAACCTCAGAGATAGGTTTACGGAGCTTCGCCAGTCGATGTCATCTCGTTCTTCGGAGATAGGTGTGAGGGTAAGCTCGAGGAACGACTGATTGTCAAATTGCCAACTAATCCCGGCTACTACGCTATATTCTTCCCAGGTTCCCCACATATATTGAGGTTTGATGCTATAGTAGAACTCGCCGATGTCGTGACGGATGGTGAGCGATGATGTATAGCGACGGTTCTTTGTGTTAATCAGATAGTAGCGCTCCTGCTCCATGGCGTATTGATTCTCTTCGTAGCTGAAGCTGAGGTCGGCTAGAAATGCAGAACCGCGGTTGGTTCGATAGGGCATCAGGAACCATTTGTCATCCCCGGCCCGTGCCACGAAGGGGAATGAGTCGAAGATCAGGCTATAACGGAATGCCAGCTGGCGGTATAATCTATCGGTATTCTCAGAGGGATATCCGAAGTCTGTGTAGTCCGCTCGGATTTGATAGGACTGACTGAAGCAGAGCCGGTCACCGAGCAGTAAGTCTGCCTGGGGCATATAACTGAGGCTTCTCAGCACATAGTTACCTGCAGAGAGTAATGAATCGATATACACATCCTCCCTGATCTCATAAGCCAGGTTGTTAGTAAAGCGGATATGGTCCCGGTAGTAATGCTTCCAGGAACTTCGCACGCTACGAGTGCGAAGGTCGTTGTCCCACTTATGATCGTTCTTGGGGAATTCGGTTTTTTGCAGGTCGATGCTTAGAGTCACTATCAAGGAATCGAAGTCCGCGTATTCCCATGCTACCATGCTACTCATGGAACGATTTTCCAGATGTCGGGTGTTTTCTGCGTAATTAAAATCCTTGATATTCATGTTGTGGGCGGCCCTGGCATTTATGAATAAGCGCGTAGTGGGATAATAATCCATCTGGAGGCTCAGTTGATTGTAAAACTCTCCATTATTTCGGATGATGTTTTCGCTCATTCTGGTTCTGCGTTCTGAGTAGCTTTCGTTCAAACGCAGTTCGATGCTTTCCCCGGGGTAATAGCTGAGTTCACTGTTTATATCCAGAGTGCTGCGCTTCTGGGTATCGAGTTGCTGATAGAAGCTGCTTTTGGCTCCTTCATTGGAGAGCAGATTGTAGATCTTATCCCGGCGACCAGAAATGGCGAAGCTATTATCCCAATCCAGATAATCGCCAGACCATATAAAGCTCAGATTGGCATTGGCCAGGCGGTAGGCTTCCCAATCCAGAGAGCGATCTTCCATATTTGCCGAAAGGCGTGCGTCAATTTTATCTCGAAAAGGATGATAGGTAAATCCTGAAGAGAACTGCATCCCTTCGCTCATGATATGGTTGCCCAACAGATAGCGATCTTGTTCCTTGCGGATTAGAGCCCGTGCTTCAGCATTCACATACAGGCTGTCGATTGGATTGTAATAGAGCCGATAGCCCAAATTGCCGTTTTTGTTTACATAGGCGGTGGGATCCAGGTCACTGGCATCGTAATGTGAGCTGTAGTCCATGAATAGGCTATGCAAAGCATTGCCAATTTGGTAACCAAAGCTACTGCCAAGCAATGATCTGCGGATCTCTTGATTGAAGTTCAGGCGCTCTTCCCAGGAGCTTTGGCCGTGGATATCCAGTACCCCATGTTGCATTGGGAACATCTGATACTGCATCAGCGATTCCAAGACGCGGGTATTATCACTGTTATATAGGTAAAACTCCACTCCTCTGCTTTGGGCAAAGAGGCAGGGGCTAGAGAGCAGCCACGAGATCGCTAAGACGTATAAAATCCGCTTCACTGAGGGTTTCCGCACGTCTGCCCAGATCGATGCCGCAGGTTTCCAAGGCAGTCAAATGAGGGCGTCCAACCAGAGGGATCAGATTGTTTCTGAGTGTTTTACGGCGATGCGCGAAAGCAGCCGTGATGACTCTACGATATACATCGGGATGTTCGATGAGGGCTGGAATGGCACGGGGACGCATCAGCACCACCGCCGAATCCACTTTTGGCACAGGATCGAAGTTCTCTTTGCTTACCATGATCTTGATCTGTGTATCATACTTTAGCCCCAGTCTAAGGGTCAACGGCCCATAGCTCTTATTGCCAGGATTGGCGGCCAGACGTTCGGCTACTTCCTTTTGCAGCATCAAGACTATGCACTGAAAGCTTGCGCTGTGCTCTTCCAGCATGTAGAGCAGGGGAGAGGTGATCTGATAGGGGATGTTGGCCACGAGCTTGATCGGCACTGGATATGCGGCAAGCTCTGCTGTCCAGTCTACCTTGAGGATATCCTTTAGCACAAGGGCGAAATTGTCTTGAAAGCGTGAACCAAGTAGTTCAGCCATGCGCTTGTCCAGTTCAAAAGCACGCACTGTGGCTCCACTGGCCAGGAGGGCAGCGCTGAGGATTCCCGGTCCGGGGCCGATCTCCCAAACATCCTCACCTTTCTGGATATCTGCCAAATCCACTATGGCATCGGCGATGGAGCCATCGGTCAGGAAATGCTGTCCCAGTTCTTTGATCGCTTTCATGAGGGTAAAAGAAAGGGAGAGCCAGGCTCTCCCCTAAATCCGGGTAGGGATCTTATGCTGTGAGCTTTTCCGC
>Ga0116174_10002391_pt1 | contig 16295 bp, 9 predicted proteins | sample AD_UKC087_MetaG_FD_89801 | JGI IMG/M metagenome (GOLD analysis project Ga0116174, IMG submission 89801) | Active sludge microbial communities of municipal wastewater-treating anaerobic digesters from USA - AD_UKC087_MetaG | ecosystem: Engineered > Bioreactor > Anaerobic > Digestate | place: USA...
CCCTGTCCCCGACCCCGTCAGCCGCATCTGCAAGCAGCCGAAGGGGACCTTTACCAATCAACGCCCGCCACGCCCGTACGAATGAACGGGCGGCCCTGCGGGCCGGCCTCAAGATGGTTGGGGATTGGTGGAGACGCCCGTGATCCCAGGGCCTCGGCGGCGCCGGTGGCGCCTGCCTCGTGCCTGGGCTCTGAATGAACGACCGGCCCTGCGGGCCGGCCTCCGGATCCTGTTCCCGTCCCTGATCCTGACCCTGATCCTGACCCTGTCGCAGAAGGGCGAATTTTCATTCGCCCCTACGGCGGGCACCTGACCACGATCCAGGCCCCTCGCTCGTCGAGGGGCCTCCCATCCAGAGCCCAGGGCGTGAGCCCTGGGACGGGTGCCCGATATCCTAAACCCCCACGGCGCCAGCCCTGGGACGGCTAGAATTTCTTTCCGGCTTCGATGGCGTCGAGAATCTGTTTGGCGGCTCGGGCGACATAGCCCGGGACATCGTGCGAGCGGGCGATGTTCTTGACATCCTTCTGCTGCATCATGCGAAGGAATCCGGTGGCGATGGCGGAGGGGCATTTCGGGTTTTCGATCAACGCCATCTTGACCACGTAATTGCGCGTCCATTCGCGGTTGGTCGCGATGGTGCGGATGACTTCCTCGTTCAAAGCCTTGTTCTTTGCGAAGTCCGCGACTTCCTTGTCCGTCAGGCGCGGGCTTTTGATTACGGACATGTAAACGACGCGCTTCGTGTCCCTGATCAGCGCGCGTCGAGCGCCCTCGTTTCCCAGCAGCGCCAGTCTGACCTTCTGCGGCACCGACATCCTGGGGATCTCGGCCAGCAGGTTCTTGCCCAGCGGCCCGCCTTCCGGATCCTCTCCGCCTTCCCCTATGTTGCCGTTCAGAATCGCCGAGAACGAATCGTCGTCAAGCCCGGCGGCGTCCCCATCTTCCTCGTCAAGCCCGGTCAGCCAGTCTTTCGGAATCTCGCCGCCTTCCTCGGCCTGGAAGGTTTGGGCGGGCTGTTCCGATTCTTCCTCGGCGGCCGGACCGGCGGCCTCGGGTTCGGCAGCGGGCGCCGGTTCAGCCTTGGCCTTTCCGCCCTTGATTGATGCGACGATCTCGTCGTAACCAGGGATCGAACTCATGTCCAGGCCGAGCCGGACCGCATCTTCAAGGAGGTTGAGAACAAGACCCATTCGGGCGTTCGGGTTGAAGTAGATGGCCTCGACGATTCGGGGGCATCGCTGGATGCGCATCTGGTTGCGCGCGATGATATCAAGGACGTTGCCGACCGCCCTGGCCGCGATGAACCCGATCGTGTTGTCGGACGTGGCCTTGTTGTGAATGATTATTTCAACGGCGTCGTCGTTGTCCAGCTTGATCGAACGCGCGACCACGTCCAGAACCGCCGCCGAGGTCATCTGTCGCAATGCCTGCAGGAACAGAGCCGGTGGAAGCGACGCGAAGGTCTCTTTCGCCGCGGATGAGACCAGGTCGGACTGATCCGACAGAAGGAACGACACGGTGGCGACCAGTTCGGCCGGCGCCATCGGTATGCTGGCGCGGGCCAGCAGCAGACGGCGCTCGGCCGGCGAGTCCGGGGCGCACGCGGCGCGGGCCACATCCGGCAGGTCGTCCAGCGTGATCTCAAGTCTTTCAAATGCAATCATTGACGTCACCAGTCCAGGTTACACGCGAAACACGGAGCAGCATTCCTCCATCCGAACCGGATTCCAGGAATGTTTCGTCTTCCTGAGTCCTTCCACGCCCATGTCCTGCTCGCGATTGATGAACATGCAGCGGTCGCGCACCAGGCCGGCCACGCCGCTGCAAATCGCCTGATACGCACCGCGGATCTCTGGAAGCGCCTTCTCGAAGTGTATCGTATAAGTGTCGTTCGATGTCATCGAACCGATCGACAGTCCCGAGAAACGTTTGTCGATGATCAGTTCAAACACGTCCATGCGCAGCGCGGGCGCGTGCTTCAGCGCCGTCACCATCGCGTCGTGATCGCTGGCGATCGCGGAGCCGTCGGGCATATCGCGTCCTTCAGACCATTCCTGGATGAACGAAAGCATCTGTCCCAGACGACCGTTCGGCTCGACCTGCCTGACCTCCCACTGGCTGACCCGTGAAAGGGCCGATATGTGATTGCGTTTCTGTGAGAACCTGCGGCCGGGCAGATCCGCCAGATCCGCGGCCAGGTACACGTAATCGTCGTTGTCCCTGTCCCGCTGGATGAAAAGCCCCTCGTCGGCATTGGGGCACGCCGCCGACATCGGCACGAAGTCGATGCGGGGAGTCGACCCGCTTGCCGCCTGGTGATTCATCAGTTTCTCGACAAGCCGCCCTCGATCGCCTGTCCCCGCAGGGCACAGGAACCGCTGTTCGCCGGCTTCGATGAAGCGTACGACCAGCATGTCATCGATGATTGCCCAGTCGGAGCGATTGAATGACTGCCAGCAGAACTGGACCCCAAACGAATACTCGCACAGGCTCGAACCCATCGACATGAAGAAAGGCATCAGGGTTTCACGGTCATCGAGCCGGAATGGATGGAAATCGTATTCGAGAAGCGCGGACATTATTTATCACCAGTGGGGGTGGCCGATTCGGGAGCGAGAGGCCCCGATATGGAAAGCAGCATTGGAACGTGATCCTTCATGGGTCGAAATCCCAGGGACTCATAAAACGGCGTGGTGCCTGGCGCCGCGACCAGGCCAATCCACCGCAGTCCGCGACTTCTGGCCTCGGAGGCAAGCAGCGACACTATTCTGGAGCCAACGCCACGCCCCCGGACATCGGCCCTGACCACCACGTCCTGGATGTAACAGTCACTGGAGCCGTCGGAGATGATTCTCCCCATGCCACAAAGCATTCCCTGGCTGTCAAAGGCGGCCGCGACCAGGAACGAACCGGCAACCAGCGCCCGCAGATCCGCAGGGTCGTCATTGGCGTCGACCCAGCCGGCCTGAAGGTACAGTGCCATCTGCTGATCGGCCGGCACGTGTTTCGTCAGACAAACCGTGATTCCGTCGTGATCGCTCATGGCGCAACCTGCCATAAAATGGGGGATTCAGACCCGGATCCGGAAAATAATCGTCATGCCACAAAGCGTCAAGGGCAACCCCGGCAAAGGATCGATGATTGACATAAATTCACGCATCTAGTACAAAACGGCGCCCGGACTATTTTCGGGGTCCCCGGTTTCTGTGATGCCGGGCGGGTTTTTTTGGCGTATTTCAACAGGATAAGACAATGAAGACCTTCGAACCTGGATCGATTCGCAACATCGGCCTGTACGGACATCAGGGCTCTGGCAAGACGACTCTGGCCGAGGCCATGGTGTTTCTTGGCAAGACTTCCAGCAGGCTTTGCAGCGTCCAGGAAGGCAACTCGAACTTCGACTTCGATTCCGAGGAGATTCGCCGCCGTTCCTCCATCTCCGCGTCTGTCGGTTACGCGCAGTGGGCCAAGAAGCTTATCAACATCGTCGACGTCCCCGGTGACACGAACTTCGCCGCCGAGACCGTGATGGCCACGATGGCGACCGACCTGGCCGTGGTGGTGGTAAGCGCCGTCGACGGCGTTCAGGTGGGTACCGAGAAGGCGATCGAGATGCTGACCGAGCAGGGCATCCCGATGATGGTCGTCGTTACGAAGGTGGATCGCGAGCGCGCGGACTACAGCAAGATCGTGGCCGACCTGCAGAACCGGTACGGCAACGAGGTCGTCCCGATGGCCCTGCCGATCGGATCGGAGGCGGGGTTCAAGGGTATCGTGGATCTGGTCAACAACTGCGCCTTCACCTACGCTGACCCGCTGGCCGGCGTGAAGGGCGATATTCCCGCGGCCATGGCCGGCGACGTGGAATCAGCGCGTGAACCGCTGGTCGAGAAGCTGGCGGAGCAGGATGACAACCTTACCGAAAAGTATTTCAGCGACGGCGAACTGCCGACAGAGGACCTTGTCAAGGCGTTGACCATCGGCTTCAAGAAGGCCGGTGTCATCCCCGTGCTTCCGCTGAACGCGGCCACCTGCATGGGCGTCGATTTCCTTATGAACGTGATCGCCGCCTACGGCCCGTCTCCGCTCGATCGCCGCGGCCTGAAGCTGCGCAAGGGCGACGAGGTCACCGAACTGGTGGTTGACGCGGACGGCAAGTTCATCGGCAGCGTCTTCAAGAGCATCGTGGATCTTCAGACCGGTCGCATCAGCGTTTTCCGGGTGGCGTCCGGCTCGATCGCCCAGGACGGCCAGTTCGTGAACCTGACGACCGGCGCCAAGGAGCGCTTCGGTTCCATCGTGAAGCTGCTTGGCAAGAAGCAGGAGCAGGTCGAGAAGGCCGTCTGCGGCGACGTCGTGGCAGTGGTCAAGCTGAAGGAAACCAACTCCGGTCACACGATCGGCTCCGAGGATGGCCTGGGCAACCTGGTGATTCCGCCGCTGCCCCAGCCGTGCATCTCCTACGCCATAAAGCCGAAGGCTTCCGGCGACGAGGACAAGCTCTCAGCGGCCATCCAGAAGATCGTCGAGGAAGACCCGGGCCTGCAGCTTTCGCGCGACGACGAATCGAAGGAATTCCTTGTCAGCGGTCTCGGCCAGGTTCACGTTCAGGCAGCGGTCGACAAGCTGAAGAACAAGTTCAACGTCGACGTGGATCTGAAGCTGCCGCGCATTCCGTACCGCGAGACCATCCGTGGTTCCGCGAAGAACGTCGAAGGCAAGCACAAGAAGCAGTCCGGCGGTCGTGGACAGTTCGGCGTCTGCTACATCGACATGGGCCCGAACGTTCGTGGCGAGGGATTCGACTTCGAAGACGCCATCTTCGGCGGTTCGATTCCGAAGCAGTTCATTCCGCCGATCAGGAAGGGAATGGAAGACTGCATGACCCGCGGCGTTGTCGCCGGTTACCCGGTCGTGGACATCAAGGTCAAGCTGATCGACGGCAAGTACCATGACGTCGACTCCGACGCCCGGTCGTTCGAAATGGCCGGCTCACGCGGATTCAAGGCGGCGTTCAAGCTGTGCACCCCGATCATCCTTGAGCCGATCATGGAGCTGACCATCGTTGTTCCCGAGGAATACCAGGGCACGGTCATGGGCGACATCAGCAGCCGTCGCGGCCGCATCATGGGTGGAGACGCCATCGGCGGCAAGCAGGTCGTCAAGGCGACCGTCCCGATGTCCGAGTGCCAGACCTACGCGTCCGACCTTCGCTCGATGACGTCGGATCGCGGCTCGTTCAGCATGTCATTCGACCACTACGAGGAACTGCCCCCGAACCTGGCCGAGAAGCTGATGGCCGACGCGAAGCTCGAGGAAGACGAAGAGTAGTTCCGCACCCGTCCCGCACCCGGGCGGATGTCAATTCGCCCGGCGAATCAATTCAATCCTTATCGCCTGACTGGTTGCCGACACGGCTTTCGAATTCGCCGGGACGTTTCTGCAGATAGGGGTCGTCCGGTGACAGGGCCAGGGCCTCACGCGAGACTGCCAGAGCCTCGTCCGGGAAACCGTTGATAAAAAGCGCCTCGGCGAGAGTGTCCAGGATGGCGGATTTGCCTCGACCGGAAATGTCGACCGCGGCGCGCGCGAGCTCGAGGGCGCGAGGAGCGTCCCGCAGGCCCAGGTGGGGACTGGTGGACATCACCCACGCGGAGTTGTTCATGATCCAGGCTGCCTCGTCAGGGTTGAACCGGTCTATATCGCGCAGGGCGGCGTCCAGGTCGCGAGAAAGGGAAATGGCGATGTCCAGGCTGGCCGGGTTGGCGTCATAGGCGCGAAGCGCCCGGCCGATACCTGCAAGATGGCGATCAGCCTGCTGGCGCGCGGGGGCCGGCGGCTTTTCCAGTTGAACTCCGTAACCTCGATTGCGCATTATCGCGTCGGCACGCACGTAATTCCGGTAGTACCAGCGCCAGGACCACCACCAGCCGACAAGCAGCAGCACCACGAGTCCGGCGATCAGATACACGCGGTAGCGTCTGAAAAAGCCCGGCCCGGCTGGCGGCACGGCTGCGGCGGCGGAGGATGTCCTGCGCGGCGGGGAAGCGAAAACGATGTTGTCGGCGGGTTCCTGCGTAGGGGCGAATGACAATTCGCCCTCCGGCGTGTCAGAGGATGACAATTCGCCCTCAGGGACAGGATCAGGGTCTGGGACAGGATCAGGGGCAGGATCAGGATCCGGTGTAGGGGCGAATGAAAATTCGCCCTCCGGCGTGTCAGGGGATGACAATTCGCCCTGGGGCACGGAGGCCGTGGCGCCGCAGACCGGGCAGGCCGCGCGACGGCCGCTCCACGATTCGGGCGCGGACAGACGCTGGCCGCACCCGTCACACACATAATCGACCCGTTCGTTCATTCGAGGTTCGCTCCGGATGGCTTCGCCTGAAGCCGGATCGCCGAATCCAGCGTGATCCCGTTGAGGGACACAGGCGGAATCGGCACACGAACCGGGGACTGCAGGGGCGAATGATATTCGCCCTCCGACGTAGGGGCGAATGAAAATTCGCCCTTCTGGACAGGTACAGGGACAGGATCAGGATCCGGCGTAGGGGCGAATGAAAATTCGCCCTTCTGGACAGGTACGGTGGCACGGATCAGTGACGGGCAGTCGGGATCGCCGGCGTACTGGAATCGGAACTCGCGTTTGACCCTGTCCGCTATGGCGTCGGCCTTTTCCGGGAAAAGACAGAGCGCCGAGTCAAGGAAGCTGTACAGGTCGGCCTCCGGCGCCCACGCGATGTTCGTCAGGAAGTACCTGGACGAAACAGTGTCCATCATTTCGTCGAGGGTCAACGACGCATCCGCCGTTTCCGCGGTGCCGGATTCGTCCCACAGCATGTAAAGGGTTCGCGCGACCCAGTTCTCGTCAAGCTTCTGTGTCGAGGAACCAGTCGCTGTCGGGAACACCATATCGGACTGTCCCTGCTGGGAGAGGTACTCCCCGTTTTCGAAGTCCACGTAGAACCACGAGTCGTTCTGGATATCCCAGTAGAACGGCCAGGTCGTGTCGAACCAGAGCGTGGCGGTCACAAGAGACATGAACGTCGCCCAGCCCTCGCTGAAGGCGAACCTGGGATCGAGTGTCTGTCCCAGGTAGTGCGCGCCACCGGTCGAGTTGTCCTTGGAGTAGGAGTCCAGCACATAGTGGCCGAACTCATGGAAAAGGACAGCCCATCCCCAGGCGGAAGACCACCCCTGGGCCGAGACCACCGAGATGACGTTGGCCAGGTTCGGTCCCCGGCTGGTGCCGATCCATGTCGGGTTAAGACCCTGGTAGCAGGTGCAGGGCACGAAGGTGTCGTCCCATGGGCCGTAAATGACCGCCAGGGTCTCCGGTTTTCCATCGAAGGCCCTGTCGACAAGCGGCTGCACGATATTCGAGAAGCTGACGCGGTTCATCTGGAACACGAACATGGCGCCGGCCTGCTGTTCTATCGGAATGGTTATTTGTCCAATGGCTCCGCCGGCGGGCACGTCGACATACCATGAGTAGGGGTCGAACGTCCGCAGGCCGTTGTCGCGTGGTTCTGTAAGGGGATCCAGAACCGCCATCAGAACCCGGCCCTCGGGGGCCCACACCGTCGACACGACCATCTTCTCGGCACCGACGGGACGACGTGAGACGGGAACCCTGAAAGCGCCATCGTCATCAGTGATATAGCCGGCGCCGAGGACCGCGCCATCGGCGTCAACGACCGTCACCAGCACGTCCCGCACCGGCATCTCGTCGGGACCCGTCATAACCACGCGTCCGGACTGGACGTCGCCGTACATGTACTCGACCGAGAGGGTTCCAGAGACGTTGTACTCCGAGTCTCCAAGGCACAGTCCGGAGACAGGCTCGCAAAAAAAGTCGTCATCGCAGGTTCCGCACACACCGCCGCATCCGTCCGTGCCGCAGAAACGGTTTACACAACCAGGGGTGCAGGATGTCGGCGGGCGAAACCGCCCAATGCCGTCGTCGCAGCCTGTCGCCGACCAGGTGGCCAGCAAACCAGCCATGACGCAGAAGAAAAGACCAAGCCGCCCGATGTGCCTGATCTCGCGGGAACTGTCTGGGAGCGTCTGACGCATTGCATCAACCGTCAAGTTGCGGGATAATCCGGCAACATTGTGATCGAATGCCGGTAACCGGTCAACTGTCGCCGACAGCGTCCGGTGTGGTGTAATATACGGCACTCCTGTGATTTCGGGTGGTGGCTGCCAGATGAATGTGCTCAGACCGAAGATTTCTATAAAGACGGCGCGCTTCGCGTCGCGAGCCAGCGCCGATGTGCTTTCTCCCGCCAGAATCCCGGTGCCGGTCGACTGGGACTTCAGCGAGGCCACGCCCGACCTGCTGCGCCAGGTCATGCTGGGCATGGACGTCGCCCTGAAGGGTGGTCGCCACCGGGTCAGGCTGAATCCGACCATGTGCGTCGGCGTGGACGTTGCGCCGGGCGGCGTCGCGCGCGTTTCGGTACGCACCTCGACCGACGACGTGACCCGCGAGGCCAGGCTCGAAAGCTTTTCAGCAACGTTCGAAAAGCCTCTGACCGTTACGAACGTGCTGGGCATCCTGAAGCGTTTTTCCGGCCTTTTCGAGGCCCGCCCCGGCGATCCCTGCGAAAACGCGCAGGGAACCCAGGCATCGGATGGCGCCGGGGGCGCCGAAGTTCCCCCGGGTATGCTGGCGTCGATGCTGCGCAGACTTGTCGGCGGCGCGACCCAGCGTGTTCCCGAGGTGGCCGGTTTTGCCAGGCGCAATCTGGATCGAGCCGGCGCCATTCTGTCATCGATGGTCGGTGAGCCTCTGGCGGTCGAGATCTCGCGCATCACCGGCGTGGCGCGTGCCGATCGTCTGAAACCTGATTCTGAGCCCGTTCTGGTGATGTCCGTATCGGGCAGCATCGTCATCTCGCGCACCGGCGCCAAGGTCGCGTTCAAGGAGCTTGAGGTTCCGGCAGTCGTGATGCCTCGCCCATCCACGCGTCTTTCCGGATTCCTCGCGCCGTCGGCCGGGGAAGAAGGCGGTCCGTTGTCCGACATCGAACCCGCGGTTCTGGCCGTCGACATCGCCAGGATGATCGACTCGATTTCGGGCAGGGTGGATGCCGACGTGACCATGCCGATCGTCGAGGCGTCATGGTTGTCGGCGGACCGCACCGACTCGCGCGTTTCAGTGTGGACCGAACAGTCCTTCCTGTCCCTTGGCGCCCATTTCGACGCAAGCATCACCGGGGCCGACGTCGCGCTTGAGATGCAGGAACTCACCGTCAAGTCACCCGGCTCAAGGCGCACTTTCGTGTGTCGCGCCACCCTTGGCGGCACGGTCGGGATTGAGGACGGCCGTCCCAGACTTTCCAATCTGTCGGGCACGCTTGGACAGACCAATCGGGGCGCGCTGCCGGTGTTTCTTGTCAGGCTGAGCGGCGAGAACCCGTTCGTGAAGACAGGCAGCGCGTTGACGGTGCAGATCGACGAGGTGCGGTCCACGGGCAGCATTTCCTTCGACGTCGACGCCGAAGGCAACCCCGGTTTCAAACTTCCGGACGGCGCGGCGGGCATCACCGGCGTGTTCTCGCTGCCGGATCAGCAGTTCGGGCAATTCGCGTCCGCGACGGTCTCGGGATCGGTTACAAGGGGCCGGATCGACTGCTCTGTCAAGGCCATGGACGACGGTTTCGACGTGTCGTCGACACTGGTGTTCCCGACCGCCATGGTGTTGACCACGCGAGTCAAGGCGATTCCGGAACTGAACATGGTCCCCGGTCCGGTTCATCTGGACGCGTTCGCCACGGTCGAGGGCGATATCGGCGCGTTCGTGGTGCCGGGCGGCGAAGGCCGCGCCATGTCGGTCGAGCCGCGTGGAGGCGCCAGCATCACCGTTGAGCGCTGGAGCCTGGATTCGCCCGGACGCGTCATCTCCAGCGCTGGCGCCGTCGCCTTGAAGGCCGTTGTGCGCGAGGGCGTTGTCTCGGTTGACGGCGAGGGTGACTTCGCGGTCGATCTGCGCTGGTCGTCGCATACAGCGAAGGTTCAGGTTCAAACCTCGGAAGGCACGACCAGACACCGGCTGCCGCCGTGGCTCGCCCGCGGATCCCAGTGCATCCATATCAGTCCGGGCGGACGTCTGCAGCTTTCGTCGGGGCGACGTTCCTTTGTACGCCCCGAGGTCTGGAACGCCCTGATGAATCCAGCCACCCAGGCCGGCGCGCTGTTCGAACTGCTGGACGATGACGAGTTTCTGGACGGCACTCTTGATTCAGCCGCGGAACTCGTCGACATCTTTAATGAAACCATCGGCGCGCGATTCTTCGAGACGCGCAACCGCATAGGAACGCTTCGCCGCCATGCCCGCGAGGCCGGCATAAGCAGCCCGGGCGACATCTTCGATTGCGGGCGGGTCGCAAGACTGGTGTCGCGGCTGATGGCCGGGGACGAGTCGCTGGTGAACGAAGCGCTATCCCTGGTGACTCCGGTGCTGGAAGGACGCGGGCTGGACATGACCGCCACACGCATGTTCATCCTGAAGAACCGGCCCGATCTGGCGGACAACTCGGAACTGGTGCTGGCGCTTCGGCTTGCCGAGATAGCGACGACCCCCGCGGCCGCGTTCATGCCGCCCGCTCCGGCGTCTCCGCCGCCGCTGATGGACGACCCCGAGATGGCCCACAGGCTTCGCAGGATTCCATCGGCCGGCACTGTGTATCAGTGGTGTTCAAAACGACCTGTTTCCCGCGCCAATCTTGAACGAATCCTTGAACTGGCGCCGTTGATGTACATCGACCAGCTTTCGTACATCCTCTCCGATGTCTGCGATTCCGGTCACGACGATCTCTGCGCCGAACTGAGGTTCGTGATCTCCGCCAAGAAGGCGATAAGCCGGGCGTGCGGCAGCGAACGCCTGATCGATCTGACCATCGTGCCGCGCACTTCCGTGCTGGCCGGTTTCCTGGGCGACCTGGTCGGGCCGATTCCCGGGATCGACCCCGACGACGGTGCTGGAGTGCCGGAATCGGTGATGGGGCCCAAGGATGTCGCGGACGTCCTTGAACTGAACCTGAGCGGCGCGTGGCAGGGAGTTGGTCACCAGATCAACAACCGCATGGTGCTGGAACTGCTGAAACGCCGTGACGGCGATTTCCTGATCGCGGTGATGTGCGAGTTGAGTCACGACGTCCCGGTGAACCTGGCCCTGAACCTGATGTCATTCTTCCGGCAGGATCAGGGACACATGAAGGTTCCGGTGGACACCGAGGCTCTGTTCGCGGACAAGACCGGTCTGAAGGTTCCCAGGTTCGAGGATTTTGTTGCCGGCGGAACCAGGGGGCGCGAAAGCTACTTCAAGGCGCTGCATCAGCTCGCGGTCGAGGTAATCAGGCGCGGCGCCGGATATCACGCGGCCAAGATGAAGCTCCGCGAAGCCGCCTGGCCGGCACGACAGCGGGCGCATGGGCATGAGGGCCCGGCACTGCTGGCGGAACGGGCCCGGGAATCGATCGAGCATGCCGACGCGCTGGCCAGGAAGGTCGGTGTTCACCCCGGGACGTTCGATGCGCTGCGTCAGACGTACCGGGACGCGTTCGACAGATGCGCCGATCTGCTCAGGGTCGACCGGTTCGCGTTTCAACAGGACTGGTTGAAGGCGTTCTGGCGGCGAAGCGAGGAGGCATCCAGGGTCGCTTCGTCGGTCAGATGCCACGTCAACGACGACGACCGGGTAAGAGCCTGGCTGGCGCAGTGGGATCGTACGGGCGCGGGCCGGCGTCTGTCCGGGGTTGCGGCCACGAGTTACGACGACCTGCAGGCACTTGTCGACGCCTTTGTCGACACCATCTGGTTCTCGGAGACCGATCGCGAGGCGGTCGCCGCCGACCCGCTGGTGCGTCTGTTGATGGAAGAACCCGCGGGCGAATACGACTTCACGGTCGTGTCGGGAATGGGGGTCATCTCGGACGGCAGGGAAGGGCGCGAGCTTGAGGGCGCTTTCAGGCGCCTTTCCAGGCTGCGCGGCATTTCGGTTCTGCGGGCGCCGACCGGCCTGTTCCGCGACCTGGAATTCAACGCGCGCACGATCATCGGGACCGTCCGCGAGGTTGAAGGACCCTGGGGCTACATCGGATATTCCCAGGGGTGCGCGAACGGTCTGCGCGCCGAACACATGTTGATGACGGGCACGCCGTGGGGACGCGAGATCGCGGGAAGACTGGTCTGTCGCAACCTGCTGTTCTCGGCGGCGAACGGTTCGGCGCATGGGTCGTCGATGGCATCGGTGGTGGCGAACCTGTTCACGCAGGCCGAGATCCTTGCCAAACCCTACCAGAGTCTGTATTCCCGGGATTTCGTGCAGATGGTCCGCCGCGCCACCGGCAGCCTGCTGGATTCCAGGCAGGCCACCGCACTGATCGCGGGCGCCTGGTCCTTGACCATGGAACGCGCGGTCGACCTGCATCGGGACGGGCTCTTCATGGACGGAGTGCCGACCTCGACAGTTCGCGCCTCGGTGACCCGCGAGCGTCTGCCGGACGCGCTGCAGTACGTATACGGCATGCACGAACGATTGATGCCTGGAATGGCCAGCGACAGCCAGGTCGCGACCGTGGACGAAGTCGGATATTCAACCAGGGTGCTCGGCGAGCGGGGAGAGGTGCTGAGGCGCTGCGATATCGGCTCGCGTCCTTTGCACGCTCATCACTGGGGGCCGGTTCACGACGAACTGCTGAAGATGATGACCAGAAAGGACATCGAGTGCGAGAAGTACGAAAACCCGGTGGATATGTATGTATTCCCGTGGATCGACACGAATATCCGGTTCGGACTCATCCGCAGGAAGAGTTGATATCGTTTTTTTGTGTATTTTCAGGCTGTTTTTGCACTGATCGATTCAGGATGGGGGTTGGCAGTCCTCCCGATCCCCTGATAGTATCGTCGGCGGAATACCGGGCTGCCCCGTTCCCCGGAGGTTCGTCAAGACACTTGGCTGGCGGGGCGATCTCTTCACTGGAGGTTCCAGATGGGTTCCAGGGTCATCAATTTCTCCGCCGGCCCCGCCGGTCTGCCGCTGCCCGCTCTCGAAAAGGCGAGGGACGAACTCCTTGACTTCGCGGGAACCGGGATGTCGGTGATGGAGATGTCTCACCGGTCCAAGGCGTACGACAAGGTTCACTGCGACGCGATCGCGCTGGTCAGGGAACTGATGAACGTACCCGAGAACTACACGATCATGTTCCTTCAGGGCGGCGCGAATCTGCAGTTCGCCATGCTTCCGATGAACATTCTTCGTGGTGGGAAGAAGGCCGACTACATCATTTCCGGGCACTGGGCCCAGTCCGCGTGGAAGGAAGCCTGCAAGGTGGCTGGAAAAGAGAACGCTCGCGCGATAGCCTCCACCGAGTCCGAGGAATTCCGTCGTCTTCCGCGCCCGGGCGAGTACGTGATCAACCCCGACGCCGAATACGTGCACATCTGCTCGAACAACACGATCTACGGCACCCAGTACCACACGTTCCCGGAAACGGGATCCGTGCCGCTGGTCGCCGACATGTCGTCCGACATCATGTGGGCGCCGATCGACGTGTCGAAGTTCGCGTTCATCTACGCCGGAGCGCAGAAGAACCTGGGTCCGTCCGGTGTCGTGCTGGCGATCATGCGCAACGACTTCCTGGAAAAGTGCGCCGATGATCTGCCGAACATGCTCAAGTACAAGCTGCATGCGGAAAAGAACAGTCTGTTCAATACGCCGCCGACGTTCGCGATCTACCTGTTGAAGAACGTGCTGGAATACAACAAGTCGATTGGCGGCCTGGCCGCGATCGAGAAGAACAACCGGCGCAAGGGCGAACTGCTTTACGGATTCATCGACGAGAACGCCGACTTCTACAGGCCGTGGGTCACGGTCAAGGAAGACAGGTCGCTGATGAACGTGGACTTCCACCTGCCGACTCCCGAACTGGACGCCCAGTTCGTCGCCGAGGCGTCGAAGAGCAACATGACCGGCCTGAAGGGCTACCGCACGATGGGCGGTGTGCGTGTTTCGATGTACAACGCCGTGTCCGTGGCCAACATCGAATATCTGATCGACTTCATGAAGGCTTTCCGCGCCCGCGCCTGATTACATCCTGACGGCCAATATCAATCGTCGTCCCGGAAGGGCGAATTGTCATTCGCCCCTACGGGCGCATAGATGGGATCAATCAACCATGCAGTGCATTTGGCATGTAAACCCGTTGGACGGACGCTTGTCGTGCCCGTATAATTGCGCCCGGATTTGTGCCGACTCTTCAGCGTGGTGCATTGATGCGAAAGATTTCCTGTCTGGTATTGCCGGTTGCGCTTCTTCTTATCTCCTGTGAAACGGGTCTTGACCCGGTTGGGCTGGTTAACGCCCCTATCATCGGTGGGACCGCCGTGTCCGACGGTTCGTGGCCGGCGGTCGGCGCGATCACGCTTTACCCGGACTCGATGTGTTCGGGCACCCTGATCGCCCCCAGGGTCGTCGCGACCGCGGCACACTGCATCAAGGGCGAAAACCCGACCGTGTTCACCCTTGGCTACGACATGGACAACGGCACCGATTACCAGGTTGCCCAGAAGTACTACCATCCCGAATATGACGAAGGGGACCCCTACGGGAGCGATCCGGGCAGTCACGACGTCGGCGTGCTGATTCTTGAAGAGGACGTCACCGGCGTCACACCGGCCGAACTGTTCACCGGCGACTTCACCCTGTTCGACGGGGACGACGTCATCTTCGTGGGTTACGGCAAGCGCTCGGTCACCCAGCAGCTTTACGGTCTGAAGTATCAGGTGACGCTGACGATCCAGGACATCGACACGAACGGTTTCTGGAACTACACCACCAGGACGGATCCCCACAATACATGCGGTGGCGACTCCGGCGGCCCGGGATTCATCCTTTCCGGCGACAAGTACTACATCGGCGGTTTCGTGTCGTCCGGTGACGGCGAGTGCGTCGAGGACGGCTACAACATGCGCGCCGACGCGAACTCCGCATGGCTTCTCGACATGGTCGAGCAGTACGGCTCGGGCCAGACCGGCCAGGTGTGCGGCAACGGCACTTGTGAAGAAGGCGAGACGGCCGCTTCGTGCGCGTCCGACTGCTCCGCGGGCGTCGATCTCTGGAGCAAATGCGCGCAGGACTATTCCTGCCAGGGCGAGATGTTCTGCCTGCAGATCGATCAGACGGACTTCAGGTGCACGGTCGCGTGCAACGATTTCGAGCTTGGCGGTGGATGTCCGCTTACCAGCATGGCCTGCTACGAATTGCAGGACGGTTCCGGCGCGTGCGTTGAGATGGGCATCGCGTGTGGCGACGGGATCTGCGAGTACGGCGAGACGGCGACATCCTGCGCCGCGGACTGCGATCGCGACTGCGGCGACCTGACCTTCGAGGGATGCTGCGACGGCACCAAGTCGATTTACTGCGACAACGGACAGTTCAGGGTTGTCGATTGCGGGCTGGACATGGTGTGCGGCTGGGTGACCAACGGCGGGTATTACTTCTGCACCGAAGGACCGGCCACCGCGGATCCGTCCGGTGAACTGCCTATGTCCTGCGAGGCGTTCTCCTACCAGCAGTGTGGCGATGGCGATTGCACCGGAAGCGAGACCTCGGTCACGTGCCCCGGCGACTGCGGTGGAACGGTTGAAACGTGCGGCAACGGCACATGCGACGCCGACGAGACGACGGCTTCATGTCCCGCGGACTGCCCTGCTACCCAGAAGTGCGGCAACGGCACATGCGACGCGGACGAAACGACCGATTCATGCCCGGCGGATTGCCCCGCGGCCCAGAAATGCGGTAACGGCACCTGCGACAACGACGAGACGACTCTTTCGTGCCCCGCGGACTGCAAAGTGGTCGTGAACGACTGTGGCGACGAAGTGTGCGCGATGGGCGAGGACTGCGATTCCTGCCCGCAGGACTGCGGCGTCTGCCAGGGGGACCGCGACACGACGGGCGACTCCGACGTGATAGTCGCTTCCGATACGACGATCTCCGATGATGCCACCGCATCCGGCGACACCGACGTTCCCACCACGGACGGCGGTTGCACGGCCGGTCCCGCCGGAAGCGGCGCCCTGTCCATCCTGGTGCTGTTTTTCATCTCCCTCGCCGTGTTCGGTCTAAGGCGCCGGGGCTTCCGTGTGGTATAGTTCATCAGGCCGGCAGTTGATGCAGGGTTTTGATGAGTTTCGTCCTTAAGTATCCAGGTAACACGCTTATCGAGGCGGTGGCGGCGCGCATCGACATGGTCGGGGCGGCGCCATCCGTCGAGACTGCCTCG
>Ga0116174_10002394_pt1 | contig 16285 bp, 13 predicted proteins | sample AD_UKC087_MetaG_FD_89801 | JGI IMG/M metagenome (GOLD analysis project Ga0116174, IMG submission 89801) | Active sludge microbial communities of municipal wastewater-treating anaerobic digesters from USA - AD_UKC087_MetaG | ecosystem: Engineered > Bioreactor > Anaerobic > Digestate | place: USA...
ACTACGGTATCGCCCTCGATCATCACAAGGCGGACAGCGATGCTCACGCTTGTGCGGAGATACTGCTCAGATATATGGAAAGCGGTGTCGATGTGAGTGGGTATATAAAGAAGTTCGTTCTGTCACCATAAACAAGTATACAGAGCTGTTGCTGACAAAGCAATGGCTCTTTTTCTTTTTGAAACGATGCAGAAATGAATTTTTGAATATCTGTTATGGTATAATAAAATTTTTATTTCTGAGCAGAAGTGAAAGTTTGGCGTTCTGGTTTGATATAATGTAGTAAGACAAGCATACAACTCGATTTTTGTTATTTCATTGACAGTCCATACAGACTACACAGAGAGATTTAGTGGTTTGAGGGGGTGAGTGCAGTGTACTGGACAATGAAAATAGATCACAGTCTGCAAAGATAGCCTTGCGGATTATCTATGCTGTAACAAAAATGAGAAGCAGTATGCGTTAGTAACGGCATAAAGGCGGTCTGAGCAGATTAAGGCCGCTTTTTTCTATTCAGCGAATGTGATGAACAGATGAAATTTTGGTGAATGTCCACAAGGGCATTTCAAGAAAAACAGCTTGTTTTCTTAGCAAAATTGGGAGTTTCAGGCTTTCACAATTCAAATTTTATAAACACCTTTTGTTTTCCAAAAGTATAGGAAACAAGGCGGTTTGTTCAAATATAAATGTCCACAATTGTGGACAGGGAAAATTTGCAATTTCCGGCGAAATGGTTCATAATAGAATAGAGCGCTTTGCAGCGATATAGCGTTCTATTACAGTGAGCCTTACTGCGCAGGGGGGTTACTCGATCACTGTATGGGAACTGAATATGGAACGGTCAAATGGACGAGTAATGTTTGATTGTCGGACGGGTATCTGCCGAATGACAACCTTATTATGTCCATTTGTGTTTTCCCGTCTGACGGAAAGGACGGGAATAATTATGAGCAAAAAGAAAGCAGATCCGCGCATTCAATTATTCAGAGAACGAAAAGAACCGAAGAATAAAGATAAATTCATCTACGGTACTGAGAAGGACGAAGAAAAGCGTAAAGATACCTTTGAGCTGGCGTTTGCCAGATACTTGTCTGACAGCGGACGGAATAATAAGAAGGTTTCTACCAGGACGCTCTCTGTTCTTACGGGTATTTCCAAGAGTGAGATCCACTATTATCTTCATGGGGAGAGAAGAATTACATAACCTTTGAAGCGGTACGGTACAGACTTGACCAGGCAAAAGCTATGCTGAAAGATTACATCATCATGCACGAAAACAAGTGACAAAAAATATGCAAAATGCCGAATTTTTCTTTTTTGAGAAAATTTTTCTTGAAAATCCACCCCAAAAATAAAAAATCCTCGGTAGATGATTAGAGAGGTAAAACGCTCAGAGCAAAAATCGGCGCACGATCACCTCTCTTATCCTCCTTCCTACACGAAGGTTTACTTTGAGCTGAGGAAACGGCACAGCTTCTTTGTCCATTTTCAGGCTGTACCGTTTCCGAAAGTTCGCTTTTCTTTCATTTTTTCGATGCTCTATCGAAACTCCTTTCACTATGGCAGCAGAGATGCTGTCGGGAGAGCCTGAGCCTGTGGCTTGGGTTCTGCCAAAAACATCTCTGAATGCGACAGTTCCATTTCTCCTATTTTCATATTGGCAGATAATACTGCCGCTCCTGCGTCGGGGGCGGTTCTCCGTTCCCGACATCTCAGGAGTACATCACAAGCAAAAACACCGACAAGAGAGAAAGAGGGTGTTCTATATGAATGAGATCACAATCGCTGTGAAATACGATAATGATAATCCTACCGTCAGCGGACAGGAGCTTCACGATGTTCTTGGAGTTCAAACCGCATATAAGGATTGGTTTCCGAGAATGTGCGGATATGGATTTGTGGAGGGCAGGGATTTCAACCCGCTCAAAATTGAGCGGGTTCAAAATGAAGGATTCAGGAGCGTTTCAAGAGAAGTAACAGACCATCAGCTCACCATTGATATGGCAAAGGAGCTTTGTATGATACAGCGTACCGAGATCGGCAAGCGCTGCCGTGAATACTTCCTGAACCTTGAAAAGCAATGGAACAGTCCCGATGCGGTCATGGCGAGAGCGTTACAGATCGCAGACCAGAAACTGGAGCTTGCGAAACAGCAGAATGGCAGTCTTATCGAAACGACTGCTGTTCAGGCAAAGCAGATCGAGGAAATGAAGCCGAAGGCGACATATTGCGATATGGTTCTACAATCCGCAGGGCTTATGCCCATAACCACTATTGCAAAGGACTACGGAAAGTCAGCAAAGTGGCTGAACAAGTGGCTTCACGAACACGGCATACAGTATAAGCTCGGCAAGGTATGGCTTTTGTATCAGAAGTATGCTGATCGTGGTTATGTTAAGTCAAAGACTTTTACTGTCTTGGACGAGAACGGTGATTCCATTGCCAAACCTAATACACAGAGGACGCAGCGTGGAAGAATGTTCATTTACGAACAGTTGAAGAAAGAAGGTATCCTGCCGCTTATCGAGCAGGACGATAGCTGAAACGCTGTCGGGAGTATCCGTTCATCGGGTACTGCCTATGGTGCTTCACACACCTCCTTGTTTTGAACGACGGCTGATGTGCCGTCGGGAGCTTCTATTCCTCGGAGTAGGAGCTGCCAACAGTACATCAATCTTTGGGCATAAAAATAACCGACAGACGATGTACGCCGTCCGATAAGGTTGGCTCAGTATCTTGAAAACTGAATATGAAACATCAACGCTATTTGTTTTCTTTTTCTCTTGAGAGATATGAGGATTTTTTATGGCGAGCAATGAGGATAAGAAAGATATTGCGAACAAACTGCGGAAGTATCCGCCTGTGTTGACTGTGAAAGAGGTATGTGAGATCTTGCATTTCGGGACTACCAAAGTTTATGGTATGATCGGGACCGGAGAGATCAGGCGTATCGAACACAGTGGTCGGCATATCAGGGTGCTGAAAGCAGACGTAATTGAGTTCTTAATTGCGCACAAAAATGACGGTTAAAAGCCGGACATAGCGCCGAAAATCGGAGAATTGCGGTTCAATAGTCTTGCATTATATTTGGTTCCAGTGTATAATAAAAGAGTCAACAACAGACTTCTACCGCTTTCAAATCGAAGGAGGAAAATCAAATGAAAGCAAGTCTGCCTTATAAGTACATCACTTCCGTAAAGAACGGAAAACAGTATGTTGTTTTTGACTACAAGGACAGCGAGGGAAAGCGTAAGCGCAAGTGGGTGAATACGGAGCTTCCTGAGAAATGCACGAAAAAGGCTCTGAAAGAAGCGGTCGATCAGATCGTGGCAGAGTTCGACGAACAGTTCAGAACAGGAGCGATTGAAAAGCCTAAAAAGTCCAAGTCCACTTCTGCACCTGTTTCTGCGATGAAAGAGCCGTATGCTGTCATGGCTGACACTCCCGAATCAAAGATGACAATGGGTGAATATGTGAATGAATGGCTGACGGCAATGCGTTCGAACCTTGCAAGAACTACCTATCAGACATATAAGAGTGCTAACAGGCGATTCGTGGAGTACCTTGATATTCACTATCCGGGTATCACTCTCGGTGAGCTTAGACATAATCACGTTCAGGAGTTCCTTAATCACAAGCTCGATGAGGGCTGCAAGGGCAGTGCCGTGAAGCAGTATTATCTTGCTATCCATTCAGGACTTGCCTATGCGGTGAAAATGGAGTATCTTCAACTCCACCCGATGGATAAACTCGTTATGCCGAGAGCAGATAAGTATGAAGCCACCTTTTATAATAAGGACGAGCTGAATTCTCTGTTTGAGGTATTCAAGGGTGACAGGCTTGAACTGGTGGTACACATTGCCGCCTATTATGGTCTGCGTCGCAGCGAGGTACTCGGTCTGAGATGGGATGCGGTCGATTTCAAAAATAAGACGATTACTATTCAGCGTAAAGTTGTCAGCGATTATGACGAGAATGGTCAGAGAAAGCTCTATGTGGAGACAAGACTGAAAACCAATTCCACAAGAAGAACACTTCCGCTGATACCGCATATTGAGAGAATGCTCCTTGAGAAGAAAGAGCTTGAAGCTCACTTCAAAAAGATCTGCGGTTCGTCCTATGATAAGGAATTTGAGGGCTTCATCTGCCGAGACAATTACGGTAAGCTGATCTCGCCTGAGTATGTGACCAGCCGTTTCCATTATGTTATTACAAAAGCAGGACTGAGACATCTGCGTTTCCATGATCTGAGACATTCATGTGCCAGCCTTTTGCTTGCAAACGATGTTCCGATGAAGGCAATCCAGGAGTGGCTTGGACATAGCAACTATGCGATCACGGCGAATCTTTATAGTCACTTGGAATATAACGCAAAGGTCATTTCTGCGGAGACTATCGCAAGGGTTCTTGACGGTGAAGCGGAACAGCAGAGCAAAGCTCCTGCGGAGACTGCCGAGCCTGAAAAGAAGTCCACAAAGAAAAAAACGGCAAGAAAAAAGACTGCGGCAAAAACAACAGACACGCCTGCACCTAAGAAGTCAGGCGGACGAAAAAAGAAAAGCGACACCCCTGCGGTGACAGGAGAATCGCAAACATCAAGATTATAAAATATAATATCGAAAAATTTATAGCGAGAAAAAGAGAACGAAAATTGAGCGATTTTGGTAGAAAATCTGGTAGAAGAAAACCGGATTTCGATAATATATCTTTCTACCACAGTCGATGATAAAGCCCTTAAATACGGCGTTTGAGCGAATATATAACGGATTTGTTCATATAATGTCGTTGACTTAATCAGGACTATGTGATATAATAATATAAGTGAATAAGACAAGAGAACTTGTTACAGGTTCATAAGAACTTGAATGTAAAGGACGGATCGAAAGGATAATGGTAAAATATTTATTGCTGATAGTGGGATTTATCCTGCTCATCAAGGGTGCCGACTTCTTTGTTGACGGAAGCTCGGCTGTTGCAAAGCGGCTGAAGGTGCCCTCACTCATAATCGGAATGACCATAGTTGCAATGGGTACAAGCCTGCCCGAGACCTCGGTCAGTGTCAGTGCCTCGCTGCTGGGCAAGAATGACCTTGCAATAAGCAACGCCGTGGGCTCCAATATTTTCAACCTCATGGTGGTCTGCGGAGTCTGTGCGGTGCTGTGTCCCGTGGCTGTAGGCAAAGACACACTGAAAAAGGACATACCATTTTCCGTGCTTGCGGCAGGTGTGCTCCTGGCTCTCGGTGCATTTACGGGAGTTGTTCAGCGCTGGGGCGGAGTGATACTCCTTGCACTGTTCGCAGTTTTCCTCTATATGATGATAAGCTCAGCCAAAAAAGCCCGTGCTGCGGGAGAGGCTGCGGAGGAAGATGAATACAGGATAATGCCTGTGTGGAAATGCCTTCTGTGCATAGTTGGCGGCGGAGCTGCCATAGCTGTGGGCGGAAAGATGGTAGTTGACGGGGCTTCGGATATAGCCCGTTCCTTCGGCGTTTCCGACAACATCATCGGTATGACCATAGTCGCCCTGGGTACAAGCCTTCCCGAGCTTGTGACCTCTGTGGTAGCGGCACGAAAGGGCGAGGTGGATATGGCACTGGGCAACGTTGTTGGCTCCAACATATTCAATATACTGTTCGTGCTTGGTATAGCAGCCACTATTTCACCTATGGCGTTTACCATGCAGAACTCCATAGACACGGCAGTCCTCATCGCCATGAGCGTAATGGTACTGCTGCTGTGTATGCCGAGAAAGAAAATGCTCCGCTGGCACGGAGCTCTCATGCTTGCGGTCTATGCAGGCTATACAGCTTATATTTTTGTGAGATAAGGGGGAAGGAATATGAAATGTGATACCTGCGGTTCAGAGCTCAGCGGAATGATGCCAACCTGTCCCTTCTGCGGAACTCCCGATCCTGTGTACATGAGGAGATTCAGGCAGTATCCGCCTGCACAGGGGAACTATCCGCAGCCGGGAGGCAATTATCCGCCTCCGCCACAGAGAAATTATCCTCCTCCGAATATGTATCCTCCGCCCTATCGTTCGGGCTGGAAGCCCTACAACGCCGAGAACGAGCCTCCTGAGGTGGGGCTGGTGATACTTGCGGCGTTAGTGCCGCTGGTAGGTTTCATCTACGGAGCCACCTCTCTGGGCAGCGGCGAGAAGCGCGCGGGAAAAGCCTATCTGCTGGCAGCAGGCATATCCGTCGGAGCCTGGGTGCTTCTGACTTTATTCTTTGTGCTGGTGGGATTTTTAGCCGCCGCGAACCGATGAAAGGAGTTATGATATAATGACTTGTCCTCACTGTGGAGCATCTGTATACGAAAATGATGTAAAGTGCCCTTACTGTGATTCATTCCTTGAAACCAGGAACAACGCCTATACAAGGCGTCCTGCCGCAGGTCCGGGGCAGTTCACCATGAACGGTCCCGATCAGGTCAATGCGGCACTGGTGGTAGTATCTATCCTGATACCCATATTCGGTATTATCTATGGAGCTATCAGTCTCGGAGGAGGTCACCCAAAGAGCGGAAAGGTCTATCTGATACTGGGACTTGCGGCAGTATTCGTATTCCCGTGTCTCATGTTCGTTATACCGCTCTGCTTTACGCTTTTTGCGGAGATATTCAAAGCCTTCCAATAAGATATACATAATTAAAGCCATAGCACTTCCGCTTTATCTGCGGTAAGTACTATGGCTTGTTTTTATATCAGACTATATCATGTTCGGGAGCAAAGCTGTTTAATATGACTGGTCGTACATCGGAGTTTCAAATGTGAGCTCGTCGATTATCTCCAGGGTCTCCATGTCGGCTGCCACGAATTTACTGTCAGAGAGAACGTAAACGTAGTCGCCTATATAGAGGGCTCTGTTGTATTCAAAGAAACCTGTGGTATCAACATCGCTGAATGTATCTGAGATCTCGCCCTTGTGTACGAAGCTGCCGTCCTCGAAGCTGAAGAACTCATATTTTGTGGTTTCTTCCCTGTCATACCAGTCATCGCTGTACTTCATGATATTTATGGGCACGCCTATGAGGTTCTTTTCGGGAGCTATCAGGAGAGCCTTTCTGTCCCATACGGCTGTTGATGAGAATTCTGTGCCTGTGTAGTATTCGTCGTAGTAGATGTTGTTCCATGTATAGACGTCAGTCGCCTTCAGGTCGTTGGGGTCAGAGTTGTCGAACATGGTCATTCTTACGCCTGTTATCCTGCCTGTATCATTGGCGTCCTGACCGAAGCCGAAGAGAAGCCCCTCGCCCCAGCTCTGCATATAGGTGCTGAAGCCGTTTATCTTGAACTCGTCCAGTACAGCAGGAGCCGCAGGGTCACTGAGGTCAACTGCGTAGAGGGGGTCAGTCTGGCGGAATGTGACTACATAAGCCATATTTCCGCTGAAGCTTGCGGACTTGAGCTGCTCGCCCTCGCCCAGCCCCTCAACGCTGCCCACCAGGTTAAGGTCCATATCCAGGACGTATACTCTGGTGTCGGTGCCCTTCACGTCATAGCTGTAATAGCCGTCTTCCTCGTCACTGACTATGCCCTTGAATATGCTTGTGAAGAAGCCGTCATTGATGTCCTCATCATATCTGTGGAAGACTTCCTCTGTCTCGGTGTAGGTAGCAGCCACGCGGAAGCATCCGTCATACTCGCTCATGGAGAACTGGTCCTTGACTGAGCCGTTGATAACGCCGCTTGCCATGGGGACAATGTCTCCGCCGCTTACAGAGATACGGGTGATGTCGGTGACGTTGCTTACGTCCCAGCGTCCCGCTGCGGTGTAGAGGTTGTCTGCTGAGCAGTATATGCTGCCCGAATAGCCTGCCAGTGTCTTTGTGTCGTGTACCGAGGGAGCGCCGCTCTCGTTAAGGTCTATGCTTGCGACCACCGAGTATGACAGCCAGTCGCTTGTGCCGAAGCCACCCTCGGGAAGGAGTATATCCTCGGGAGGAAGAATGTCACAATCATCGCCCATGCCGCAGCAGGGAACATAATTGATGGGCTCGTTCTTATCCGTCAGCTCATTGAAGTAGCAGGTGGAGTAATTGGTGATAAGGAGCATATAGCCGTCGGGAGATATCCTGACGTCACTGTAATAGCCGTCCTGAGAGTATACGTCTATGAGCTGAGGCTCGTCGCCTGTGGTGTAGAATGCCGCGAAGGTAGAACCGCTGCGCTGAGCCGTTCTTGTTGCAAAATTGGAATTTAAATACGCAGAGTCGTTGTTGGTTCCGATGACTACTATCATATCGTTGTAGACATACATATCCGCAATGCTTATCTGATAGGGATCTGCATCGGGAGCTATGTCATTCCTGATGTCAACGGAATAGTTACCTGTGAACTCGCCGTTTTTAACATCGGCAACTCTCAGTGTGGGGTGGTTTATATATTCCTCGTCATCAGGAGAGCATATATAATAAATATGCCTGCCGTCGGTCTTTACGATATCAGCCTCAAGGACGTTCTGCTCCTGATGGTAGGTGTCTGAGTGCTCGGGAGTCTCCTCATCGGGCTCTGTGGCTGGTTCTGTATCAGGCTCAGTATCAGGCTCGGTGGCGGGCTCAGTATCGGGGGCTGTATCAGGTTCAGTCGCAGGCTCGGTATCAGGCTCGATATACGGCTCAACACCGGGAGTGATGTCAGAGTTGGTTGCAGGAGCATTAGGGGAATCCAATCCGCTTTCAACGGCGCCGCCTACTGCGGTGTCTGCGGTGAAAAACTTTTCGTCGTTGGAGGAGAAGTCAGCATCTTCTTCCGCCTCAGCTTCATAGACCACATCATTCTTGTAGCGGTTTCTCTTTTCCTGAAGCTTGCGCTGCTTTTCAGCTCTGTCGGCGGCGTCCTTGAACATGGTGTATACCTGCTCATAGTCCTTGGCGCCGCTCATGTAGCTTTCCAGCTTTTTCAGCTCCTGCTCGGGAGCGGAAGTAGTGCCCTCGGGTGTGGTAACAGCGCTTTTCTCCTTGATGAGAGCGCTATCGCTCTTTCTATTTATCTTTCCATTGTTCATGGTGTATGCGGCAGTTCCGCCTATAACGGCGCAGGCAGCCGCTGCTGCGGTTATCCTTCCTGCAACGGAGATACCGCTTCTCTTTTTCTTTGGAGCCTGTTCGTCCAGCATTTTCTTTATATTTTCGGGACTGAGCCTGTCGGGAACGGGCTCTGACTTCAGCTGCTCTCTGAGCTTATCATCATTGTTCATAAACATTCTCCTTTCGCTTTCATAATTCGGGAGTAAGCTCAAGCCTGAGCCTCTCCTTGATCCTTGCCAGCTTTGATCTTACGGTGCCTGCCTTGATACCGCAGACCGATGAGATCTCGTCACTGGTGTAGCCGCCCAGGACCGACATGGAAAGCATGAGTCTTGATTCATCGTCAAGCCTTCCCACAGCCTCCCTCAGCTCAACGGACTCAAAGTCGAAGCCGTCCGCAAGGGGAGAGCCGCTGTCCAGTTCCTCGGCAGGAGCATAATAGGTCAGCTGCTTCCTTTTTATCTTGGCAGCCAGTATTGTCATTATCCAGCTCCGGAACTTCTTCGGGTCCCTGAGCTTTTTTATTGAGCAGAACGCGTCCAGTACGGTGTCGCTGACAGTGTCCGCAGCGTCATCGGGAGACCGCAGACTGTACAGCGCTATATGATAGAGATCCTCATATACAGTTGAGTAAAGTCTTGCAAAGGCCTCGGTATCCCCGTCTCGGGCGAGCCTGACGTCTGCTGAGTAGTCGTTCATGCGAATCCCTCCTTTGAATTCGAATTCATAACATAAGTGTCTGTGGGAGCTGAGATTGCTGCACAAAGCACAAAAAATCAGCAAATTAAACAAAGCAAAGCGCCGCTGATTGTACGTTATAACGGTATAAAAATATTAAACTGTCAAAAATGCGGTTTTGGTGGAAAAAACGCAGAAAAGTTCATTGACAATTTTGAATAAATAATGTATAATGAAGTTGATTTCTATTGGGTATAGGTTGACCGGGGGAAAAAATGCAGAACGGGCATGGCAGAAAACAGAGCCCCGGGTCAGCCGCAGCATTATTACAGGGGTGGAAAACTTGATCAAGAAAAAGAGAATGATCTTCGGAGTTGTTGCAGCGGAAGCAAACAGCATCGAACAGCGCCAGATCATAAAGGGAATTGCAAGATTTGATCAGTGCGTAGGCATAGACACCATTATTATTTCCAATAACTACAACCCCAATGTCAAGGAGAAGGAGCTTTTCTGTGAAAACAGGATATACGACCTTATCCTCTCCGACGAGCTTGACGGGCTTATAGTTATCTCGGAATCATTTGTCAATGAGGAGCTCAGAAAGATGATCGCCGATCATCTCTCAAAAAAGAATATCCCTATCGTTGTGGTGGGGACATATCTCCCGGAAATGGACCTTCCGCACTGTACATTCATCAATACCAGCGATGAGAACGATATTGAGGACCTTACGGACCATCTTGTGGAAAAGCACGGCTTTACCGAGATAGACATAATCACGGGCTATGACTTCATAGAGGCGTCTAATCTCCGTGTCAGCGGCTACCGCAAATCGCTGGAGAAGCACGGCATAGAGTTCGATGAGAAGCGGGTACACTTCGGAAACTTCTGGATGAACTCCGGCGAGGAGCTTGCCGAGCGCTACCACAAGGGCGAGCTGAAGCTGCCTCAGGCAGTGGTCTGCGCCAACGACTGTATGGCATATGGTCTTATCGACAAATTTGACGAGCTGGGCATAAAGGTGCCCGATGACGTTACCGTTGTGGGCTATGAGTTCGTGGGCGACCGCTTCATGCACCAGCCTCTCCTTACTACTTATAAGAGAAACCGCGAGTCCATAGGCGAGGACGCCGCAAATATGGTCTACAGCCGCCTTAAAAAGCGTGAGTTCCTGTTCTCGCCGCCAAGGGGCGAGATGATATGCGGCACCAGCTGCTCCTGCGGCATAGACCGCGACTTCTATACACAGGAGCTGAAACGCGCCAGAGTAAAGAAGGAGTACGATAACTGGAACCTGTTCAACCCTCTTGACCAGAAGCTGACAGAGTGCAGGACACTCAACGAATTCGTGGATATATGCGGAACCTTCCACTGGCAGGTAAGAGGCATTCAGAGCTTCTACCTCTGCCTTTACAAGAACTGGTACGACAGCGACGCTGAGCTTACGGATATACTCTCGTGCCAGAGCATGGTGAGCTGGGAGGACAGAACCCCCTTCGATATGCAGAAATATAATTTTTCTGCACTGCTGGCAAAGAACTTTGAACCTGCGGTGTACTATTTCAATCCGCTGTTCTTCAATGACAGGCTCTTCGGTCATCTGGTGCTGAAGTACCATGACCCCGATACCTATGACGACATCTACCGCAACTGGCTGAAGTCGGTGTCCAACGGTCTTGAGTTCCTGCGAATGAAGAACGATATACAGTACCTCACCCAGTGCCAGAACCTTTCCGACCTCCGTGATACTCTCACGGGAATGTACAACGAAACGGGCATGAGAAAGGCATATCACTCCATCGATATCGAAAAACAGGAGAACTGCCTTGTAATGATGAGGATAGGCATCTCCAACGCGGGCTTCTATGAGCTCAGCGGCAAGATACCCGCCATAATGGACGCCGCCGAGGCTGTTACCCAGTTCTGCGGAAGCAGCGACATCTGCGGCAGAGTAAACGATAATACCTTCGCCTGCATAATACAGGGCGATACTGACCCAGCTCTCCTTGAGAGCAGGCTTGAGTCCATAATGCTCCAGCACACCGTGTATACCGACCAGTACGGCATAGACTCATTTGTATGCGCCGCTGTGAAGTGCAGTGAGAAGTCCTACACCAAGCTTACGGGAATGTGTACGGATATTCTTGCGGAGCGCCAGCGTGAAAAGATGGAGATGCGTATGCGTCCCCACTACGATGATATGCTCCATATCAGAAGCTATATCTACAGCAACCCACAGGACAGCTTTGAGTCGGAGAAGCTCCAGAAGCTCTATCCCTACAGCGCAGGTCATCTCCGCGAGGTGTACAAGAAGTGCTTCGGGGTGAGCATACATAAGGACTGCATAAATGCGAGAATGGCAAAGGCTACCTACTGCCTGACCGTAACACCGCTGAGCATGGCGGAGATAGCGGAGCAGTGCGGCTATGTGGACAGCAAGTACTTCCTGCGCCAGTTCCTTGCCACAGTCGGCGTAACACCCAATCAGTACCGCAATATGGCGAAATAAGGTTTTAGTGGTTAGTGCTTAGTTCCGAGCTGTCAGCTTGTAGGGGCGGCGTTTCGCCGTCCGTGATGATAATGTAATTGTAAGGGGCGTCCTCAGGGGCGCCTCTTTTTATGCATAGCCACTTCCGTAACAGAGACAATGTATATCTCTTCCTTCCCTTGCCTCTTTAATGCATTCAGTGCATTTTATCGCGTTAAATCGTCGAATGAAGGGAGAAGGGGGAAAGTCAGTCCCCATGCAGGGACGGGCAGCTTTCTGTAATAATCAGCAAGGGCGCCAAAAAGGCGCCCCACTAAGCACTATGCACTAATAGCTAATAACTACTCACTACTCACTGCTCACTAATTACTGATTAGCGCGTCCGAGGAATGCTGCACCGATGATGCCTGCGTCGTTGCCCAGCTTGGCAATAACTATCTCGGTGTTCTTCTCTGAGTTGCGTGTGTAGACTTCCTTGGCAACAAGCTCCTTCATAGGCAGGAGGAGGGGATCGCCCTCGTTGCATACGCCGCCGCCGATGCAGAGGATATCGGGCTGGAAGATGTTGATGGTATTGGTGATACCTGCTGCAAGGTACTTGATGTACTTGTCAACAACAGCCTTTGCATACTTGTCGCCTGCTCTCATGCAGTCAAATGAGGTGCGTGCAGTAACCTTGCCCTTTTCCTTCTCGGACTGAGCCATGATACAGTCGGGGTGCTCTGCGATAGCTTCCTTTGTCATGCGGATAAGACCCGTAGCTGAGGAATAAGCCTCGAAGCAGCCCTTTCTGCCGCAGGAGCACTGTGCGCCGTCAACTTCGATAACAGTGTGACCGATCTCAGCGCCTGCGAAGTTTGAGCCTGAGTAGATCCTGCCGTCGATGATGATACCGCCGCCAACGCCTGTGCCGAGAGTGATACATACAGCGTTCTTTGCGCCCTTTGCAGCACCTGCCACGAACTCGCCGTAAGCAGCTGCATTGGCGTCATTCTCGATGAAAACGGGCTTGTCGATGGTTTCCTGTATGTACTTCACCATAGGAGTGTCCTTGAAGCCCAGGTTGTTTGAGTACTCGATGATGCCTGTCTCGCTGTTTGCGATACCGGGAGTACCCACGCCGATCCACTCTATCTGATCCATGGTGAGCTTTGCGTTCTTGACAGCCTCTATTGCCATTCTTGCCATATCGTCGGCAATTTCCTTTTCGGGTCTGGGGCAGTTTGTCTTTGTGCTTGCCTTAGCAATGATGTTGTATTCCTCGTCAACAACACCTGCAACGATGTTGGTTCCTCCGAGGTCGATTCCTACGTAATATTTCATTTTATATCCTCCTTATTGGATAGTCGTGACGATGACATCACAATTTCCTTTTATAGCAAATGCGCCTGTTCCTGCGGGAACGAAAACGCTTGAGCCCATAGTAAGTTCCAGCCTGTAGTTATCGGCGACAAGCTCACCGCCGCTTCCGCCTATCATGAGAACATGGGCGAAAGAGTTCTTATCCGCGTAAAGCTCCAGCTCCTTTATGAGCCTGTGGCGGTTTACGTTGAAGTACTTGCAGTCCGCCAGAAGCTGAGTCACAACGCCGTCCAGCTCCAGACCGTAAACGGGTCTGTCGGGGGCAAGGGGCTTGGTATTTGTGACCTCAAGAGCCTTCTCTATGTGAAGGGGACGGGGCTTACCGTCCGCTCCAAGCCTGCCGTAGTCATAGACGCGGTAGGTGACGTTGGAGCTCTGCTGTATCTCCGCAATGAGTATGCCCTTGCCGATGGCGTGGAGAGTGCCCGGCTCGATGAAGAAAACGTCACCCTGCTTAACGGGAACCCGGCGGAGCTTCTCCATGAGAGTATTGTCCTCGATGGCTTTGCGGAAGTCCTCCTTGCTGAGCTCCTCGCTGAAGCCGTAGATGAGCTCTGAGTCGGGAGCGGCGTCAATGACGTACCACATCTCGGTCTTGCCGTTGTCGTTTTCGTATTTATGGGCGTATTCATCGTCGGGGTGTACCTGTACGGACAGGTCGTTCTTTGCGTCGATGAGCTTCACCAGCACGGGGAAGCTGTCTCCGCTCTTAAAGCCCGAGCCAACAGCCTCGGGGTGCTCATTTACGAAGTCGCTGAGCTTCATGCCGTCGAATTCTCCGCCGCTGATATAACATTCACCGTCAGGGTGGCAGCTCAGCTCCCAGCTCTCAGCCAGACGTTCACCGCCCTCCTTGCCGAAAAGCTCTCTGAGTCTTGTTCCGCCCCAGATATAGTCCTTGACGGGTGCTTTTAAATAGAATGGTCTCACTTTTAATCCTTTCCTTGGGTCTCTGTGCTGTCGGTCAGCTCTGCCTTCCTTGATACCTTGGCGAACTGCCTGTCGAAGTCCTCCTCAGAGCCGTTGTACACGTTCAGATCGATATGCTCCTCGTCTCCGTTATAGCCTGTAAGAGTACCCTTATCGCTGTACTGCCAGAAGGTCCAGTCCAGCAGGTCGGGCTCACAGCTTACGCTCCTTATCCACAGGGGATAGTCGGAAAAGTCCTTCCTGATATATCTGCAATAGACGGGGAGTGTGCTGTAGATTATGGGCTTTACGCCGTAGTAAGCCTCCAGCCTTTCAAGGAGGGGCTTGAGTATAGCCTCGGTCTCCTCAAGAGAGGGCTTGTTTGAGCGCTTGTCGGCGTAGTATTCAATGTCTATAACAGGAGGCATATCTATCTCGTCCCTGCCCACGGCGGCGATGAAGTTATCCGCCTGAGTCTCGCCTGCGCTGTCGAAGCTGAAGAAGTGGTAAGCCGACACTCTTATGCCCGTATTCTTGGCTCTGTCAAGATTTCGGCGGACGGACTCGTCTGTGTGACCGCTTCCCTCGGTAGCCTTTATAAAGGCGAAGGAAACGTTCTGGCTCTCAAGCTCATTCCAGTCAATGTCTCCCTGATAGTTGGAGACGTCAACGCCGAAAACAGGGTACTTAGTCCTGTTGACCTTTGCGGTGGAGAAGAAGAGGGCTCCTGCCGCAGTGCCTGCCATGAGGATAACTCCTGTGACTGCGCATATTATCCTGCGTTTTAATCTATCCATTTACGGAAACAACTCCTAAGGCTCCGTTCTGTCAGTTTCAGAGCCGATAACGATATCTTCAAAAAGTCATACAAATATATAATAAACTAAAATGGCGAAATAGTCAACAGTTTTTTTGAAAAAACAGCTTTGACAGGGTGATTCCTGCATATAATGTAGGGAACGTCGCCCCGCTGTCCCCGGACATGGGCGTATTGACTTTCAGTAAAAGATATGCTATCATTGTTTCAGAAAACTATCTCGGGGAGGGAAATACCGTGGACTTTGAAGAAGAATACAAACAGAACAGGACTGCAATGAAAAAGTGCAAAAAAACAGAGACCTGGATATTCATAGTTTTTGCAGTAAATATCGCTGTTGCAGGATTTTATCTCTTTTTAGCTATTTCGGGAGATCTGCTCTCTATTATCGTTTCCGTTCTCGGACTGGCAGGCTCCGCACTGGGCTTACTGAGCGTGTGCAAAAGGGATTCCGCACTTGCCATTGCTGGAGGAGTTCTCGTTATAGCTGAGGTCGGCGTCATGTTCTTTTCTGACGGTATCTCTGTTCTGGGGGTTGTTGAGGTCGCTGTATTCACATATTTCGCCGTGGCAAACTTCCTGAACATAAAGAAGTACAGATGGCTTGAGCAGCAGGACGGCTTCCCAAATTTTGAGCCCCGTCTCAAGGAGTACGACATGGACAGAGCACAGCGCAATATCAAGGACCCCTACGCACAGAAAATGGAAGATATGGACAAGAACAACACTCACGAAATGCAGGAGCTCTGATATTACAGTGGTGCTGATATAGAAGTTTATACGTAACTATCGGGGGAAAACCTTTCTGATGTAATATGTCCTTAACGCAGAAACCAAAAAACAAACCGAATAGGATAAAAGTCGATACTAATATATGATATAATCCCCTTAGAGTAGACACATGAAATAATAAAATGGTGTAACTCTAAAGGGGGTTATTTTATGTCAAAGAAGAAATCACTTACAAGTGAAGAACGTGTTGCAGCAGTACAGGAA
>Ga0116174_10002395_pt1 | contig 16284 bp, 14 predicted proteins | sample AD_UKC087_MetaG_FD_89801 | JGI IMG/M metagenome (GOLD analysis project Ga0116174, IMG submission 89801) | Active sludge microbial communities of municipal wastewater-treating anaerobic digesters from USA - AD_UKC087_MetaG | ecosystem: Engineered > Bioreactor > Anaerobic > Digestate | place: USA...
AAAAGTAAGTGGATAAGTGAGTCAATTTGGTGGATAAGTAAAATAAGGTTAAAAAGATGATTTAATTTGGTTGATAAGTTTGCTGATTTGTGGATTAGTGGATAAATCTTGGTGGATTTTGTCTCGGGCATGCATAATACTGGTGTGATCCCGACCGCCAAGGAGGCGACCAACTTCTTCTAAAGGGAGATTGGCTTCGGTAATAAGAATATAAGCGGCGAGGTGTCGGGCAAAAACCAAATCTTTTTTTCGGCTCTTACCACAAAGGTCGCTGGTTTTGATGTTAAAAGTTTTGGCGCAGACGGAAATAATATGGCGGGGATTAATTTTGGCAGTGGAAAATTGATTTAAATTTTGATCGGGATTAAAGAAGTTTTGAACAAAAGTAAGGTCAATGGGAATAATTTTTTGAGAGGAAGATTGAACTAAAATTTGCTGAAGTTTACCTTCGATTTCCCGAATGTTTGATTCGATGTTGGCAGCCAAAAAAGAGATGGCTTCGGGAGTAATTTGAATTTGAAATTCTTCAGTTTTTTGTTTGATAATAGCGACTCTCATTTCGTAGTCTGGTAGTTGGATGTCAACAGTAAGTCCGCCCATAAATCGGGAAACCAACCGGTCTTCAAGATGGTCAATCTCACTGGGTTTGCGATCGGAGGTAAGGATAATTTGCTTACCTTTCATATGGAGAGCGTTGAAGGTGTGAAAAAATTCTTCTTGGGTGTATTCCTTGCCGGCTAAAAACTGGACATCGTCAACCAAAATACAGTCTAAATTGCGGTATTTGTCTTTAAACTGATTCATAGTTTTTGATTTGAGAGAAGAAACTAGCTCGTTGCTAAAAGTTTCGGCGGGAAAATATTTGATTTTGAATTGAGGATTGGTTTTTAGTAGTTCATGACCAACAGCCTGCATGAGATGGGTTTTACCGACCCCTACCCCACCCCAGATAAAAAGAGGGTTGTAGGAAAGACCGGGATTTTTGATAATGCCTTGGGCGGCGGCATAGGCAAAATTGTTGCTGTTGCCGACAATTAGGGTGTCAAAAGTAAACTTGGGATGGAGATTATTTTGGGGAGAATTGTTTTTGGGGGTGTATTCAAACAAAGGTGAGTTGAGAGGTGAGGGGGTGGCAAGAGGTGGTTGAATAATAAATTCGAGAGTATTTTGAGTTTTGGTTTGGTTGTCTAGAGCACTTTTGAAAATCTGATAATAACGTTTTTTGTTGATGTCAACTAAGTAAGAATTGGGACAGGCAAGGATGGCTTTGTTGTCTTGGAGACTAATAAGTTCGGTTTTGCTGACAAAGGTTTGAAACACAGCTGGGGCGAGAACTACTTTAAGTTCCTCTTGAGTATTTTTCCAAAGGCGGTCAATATCCATTAAATTAAAAATAACTAATAAGGGGGCAAAAGAGAATTAATTTCGGGGAGGAAATTTAAGTTATCCACATAATAATAAATGAGTTTTCCACAAAAGGAAAGAGGTAAAAGGGACTAATAATCAGATTAGGCGTTATCTAGCCAAGGAAATGGTTTTTGTGGTAAAATTTGACTTATGACAAAAAGAACATATCAACCAAAAAGTAAAAAACGCAGTCGGGTTCACGGATTTTTGAAAAGGATGAAAAGCGTGACCGGAAGGAATGTATTGAAGAGAAGGAAAAATAAAGGCCGAAAAAAGATTACGGTTTAGCCTGGAGTTGGCGGGTCAAATAAGTTTGGGGCTATAATAGGTAGTGATTAAAAAGATAAACAGATTTTCGGGCAGGAGTGAATTTTTGGAGGTGAAAAAGGCGGGGGTAGGAGTGTTTAACTCACCTTTGTTTGGGGTATTAGCTTTGGTTAAAGAGGATAAAGAAGTAAGGCTGGGGTGGATAATTTCTAAAAAAATTTCTAAAAAGGCAGTAGAGAGAAACAAAATAAAACGGCGATTAAGTCAGGTTTTGGGACCAAGGATTGGTAAATTAAAACCAGGAGCAAGAATAATTTTTTTGATGAAAAAAGAAATTTTGGGCAAAAGTTTGGCAGAGATAGAAAAAGAAGTTGATAAATTGGTGGTTAAGCTGGAAGGTTAATGAGGCGATTAGTGTTGAAGCTTTTGGTTTGGTATAAAAAATATATTTCCCGAGGAGAAAATTGTCGATTTATTCCCAGTTGTTCGGAATATACTTATGAGGCAGTGAAAAAATATGGAGTGGTAAAAGGTTTGGGTTTGGGATGGAAAAGAATTTGGCGGTGCCGTCCGGGGGGAAAAAGCGGAATAGATTTGCTAAAATAGAAATACTTTTTATGAACTTATTTATAGCACCATTTGTTAATGCCCTATTTGGGTTTTATTATTTGCTGGGGAATTTTGGCTGGTCGATTGTAGTGGTAACGGTGATAATCAAATTGATTTTGTTGCCGTTGATTTTGCCAAGTTTGAAATCAGCCAAAAAGATTCAGGGACTACAACCCAAATTAAAATCTCTGAAAGAAAAATACGGCAGCGATAAACAAGCTTTGGCTAAAGCACAAATGGAATTGTATAAGCAGGAAGGAATTAATCCGATGTCAGGGTGTTTGCCACAGATTTTGCAGATAGTGGTGCTATTGTTGTTCTTTTCAGCATTTAATATGGTGGTTAATTTTGCTCAAGGTAAAGGAAGTATAGAGGAAATTAACAGCCAGTTAATTAGACCATTTAAAATCAATGAAGAGTTTAAGTTTGATTTGGGTTTTTTGGGAGGAGATTTGGCGCAGACTCCGGCTAAAATTTTTGGTCAGGGATGGAATGTGGGGGTGGTGTTGCCAATAGTGCTGTTGTTGGGTTCGGGAGTGTTGCAATATTTGGGAGCTAAGGCAACGATGCCAAATCCAAAAGTAGCAGAGAATGTAGCCAAAAAAACAGAGGATAAAGAGGATGATATGATGGCGGCGATGAGAACCCAATCGCTGTATATGATGCCGGCAATGACGATATTTTTGGGTTGGAATTTTTCTTTGGGAATTTTGTTGTATTGGTTTACAAATTCGGCAATGATGGTAGCCCAACAGATATTGGTGGCCAAGTCGGGAAAATAAGATAGTTGATTATGTTAAAATAGCGACTATGGACAATAAAAAAAGAAACGAAAAAATCTTAAAAATTACTTGTGATTTTTTAGGAGAAATAAATTTTGAGGTGGAAAAGGCATTTGTAGAAGATGTTGAAGGCGAGGAAAATCAAGTGTTGGTGGGGGTGACGGTAGCTAATCCAGCAGGATTGATTGGATTTAAGGGAAAGAATTTAGTATCAATTCAATTGATTTTGGGATTGATGGTGAGAAATCAGGTGGGAGAAAATATTAGAGTTTTATTGGATGTAAATAATTATCGATCGGAACAACGGGAGAGATTGGATAAAACTGTCAGAGGGTTGGCAGAAAAGTGTTTACTGAGCCATAGGAATGTAGCTTTGGCAAACATGAGCTCTTATGAGAGAAGAATTTGCCACATGATAGTAGCGGAGATAAATGGAGTGGTAAGTGAATCGGAGGGAGAGGGAGAAGAGCGGCATGTGGTGATAAAACCAAAAGATGAATAAGTTTGTCAAGTTCATCAAGTTGCAAGTTCATCCCGATTCGACTGCCGTCTCTTCAGGATTAGATTTTTAGGCAAAATTTCGGCGCTATGACTTGAAATTTAGACTTAAAAATCTTAAAAATTATGATTTCGGGTTGATTGAGACAGTAAGTATTCTTTGTCAAAAGGAGATTTAGAGGGATTGAGTTAAATAGATGTCAGTTAGTCAGATCTCAGATGTCAGATCACAGGAAAGATTTGGGGTTTGTGAATAATAATAGTGGTGAAAAGTGGTTGTGGTAAGATTGGGGTGTGAAAGATTGGGGGGAGAAAATAAGAAAGATAATCCTATTTTGGCTATTATTATTGATACCAACCCAGCTGGGAAGACATTTTTGGTTTGATTGGAGTTTGGTGTGGGGAATAAGAGTAGATTATTTTTCGCCAACAATTTATATGGTGGATATTTTGTTTTTGGGTTTGTGGCTGATAGAGGTATATCGGGAAGGAATAAATTGGAGATTAATTAAAAAAAACTGGTGGATAGTAGGTTTGGTGGTGATTAATTTGTTGATAGCTGGCAATAAATGGGTGGCGGGATATCGGTGGTTGAGATGGATGCAATTAATTTGGTTTGGAGGTTATGTAATTAAAAACAAGAGGTTGGTGGAGACTTATTTGGGAAGAATAATCCCCTACTGGTTGATAACAGAAGGATTTTTGGCGTTGGGTCAGATAGCTAAGGGGGGAAGTTTGAACGGAGTATGGTGGTGGTTGGGAGAAAGGAGATTTGATTTTAGCACTATTGGAGTAGCGCAGATGTCGGTGGCAAATGTGGGCTTGGTGCGGGCATACGGAACCTTTTCTCATCCTAATAGTTTGGCGGGGTTTTTGCTGGTAAGTCTGTTGTGGTGGTTGAAGTATTATCGGCAGTTGTTTTTGATAACTTGGGGAAAATTAAAATGGTGGGTGGTATTTTGGTCGGGGTTGCTGGGGATATTATTGTCGGGGAGTCGGACAATTTGGATACTGACTTTGGGGGCAATATTGATATGGTGGAGATTTAATTATCGGAATAGCAAAGAAAAGTTAGCTTTTTGGCTGTTGGTGGGAGCGGGATTGTTTTTGGGATTGGAAATGATTGATTTTAATTATCCGTTGGCAAATTTTTTGTCCGGCTGGGACGAAAACGGGATGATTAAAAGAGGTCAGTTAAATTTGGCAGCGGTAGGGATGATTAAAAGTTCGCCTTGGTTTGGGGTAGGATTGGGAAATTTTTTAGTTAAACTGCCGGAATTTCAAAAAAATAACCAGATTTTTTGGTTTCAGCCGGTTCATAATATATTGCTGTTGTTGGTGTCGGAAACAGGATTGTTGGGGTTGGCGGGAGTAGTTTGGGGATTGAGGAAAAAGATAAATTGGAAAAGCTGGAGTAAGTTGACCTGGCTAATATTGGGAGTGATTGGGGTTAGTGGGATGGGAGATCATTATTGGTTGACTTTGCCACAGAATATGTGGTTGTTGACACTGGTGATAGCTTTAATTTAGCCAGAGGTGAGATAATAATTTATGTTAAAAAAGCCGATTATTAATACCGGATTTCAGATATTGGGGAAAATAGTAACGGTGGGTTTAAGTTTGGTAACAACGGCGGTGTTGACAAGAAAATTGGGGTCAGAAGTTTATGGAAATTATTTGTTGATTACTTCAGTGTGGTTGTTGTTGGATGCGGCGGCTGATTTTGGCAGCCGGGTGATGGGGGTAAGAGAAGCGGCGGCGGTAGGAGATAGAGATAAAAAAAACCGAATTTATGTTCAGGTGGCATGGTTTAGGTTGATAGCATCTTTGACTGGTTTAATAGTTGGTTTGGGGATAATCTGGTGGTGGCCGGGGTTTGAGGGAATTGAGATGGAGGCTTTGGTGGCATTGCTAATGATTGGATTGACGGCGACGGCAGGAAGTTTGGAAATCATCTTTCAGACTGAAATGAAAATGGGTTTTAAAGTAATGATGGATGTATTATTTCCTTTAGTGTTTGCAGCGGCGTTGATGATGGCAGGAGAAGTAAATTTATTGTGGGTGAGTGGAGTGTATTTGGCGGCCAGGGCCATAAGTTTGGGAGTGGGGTTAGGGGTGGTAAAAAAGGTAACGGGAAAAATAAAACTATCCGGTCCGGATGGAAATTATATAAAAAAGTTTTTAAAACTAACTTGGCCAATGGGATTGTATATGGTGCTGTTTTCGGGATATGATCGGGCGGTAGATTCGGCTTTGATTAAACAGTTAATTGGGGCAAAGGATTTAGCTTTTTACGGTTTGGCATACAAAATTTATGGCAATTTGATTCAGCCGGCTTATTTTTTGATTAACAGCGTGTTTCCGATAATGTCGGGCAAGGAAGGCAATAAAAAGAGATTGTTTTGGCAAACAGCCGGATTGATGTTGTCGGGGGCAGTAGTGGTGGGAGCGGGAACTTATTTCCTGGCACCTTGGGTGGTAGGAATACTGGGAGGACAGGACTATAAACCGGCGGTGACAGTGTTGAGAATTTTAATGCCGGCAATGGCAGCAGCCTATGTAGGTCATTTGGTGGGATTTACCCTAATTGCCCGAGGTAAACAAAAACAGATATTAGTGGTAGGAATAATTTCTTTGGTAATAAACATTGTGGTAATTTAATATTTATACCAAGGTTGGGGATAAACGGAGCAGCCTGGGTAACAGTGGCAACGGAAGTGGGAGCAAGTTTGTTGATGGTGGGACTTTTAAGAAGAGACATTAGATAAAGATTTTTGAGATATTTTTAGGTTGTAAATCAGAACATATTTGGGAGTATTTTTGGCGGTTAAAAACCAGAATCAGAACATTTATTTAAAAGAATAAAAGTAAAATTTAGGTTGGAAATGAGATAAACAGATTAATTTTTTAGTTCAGACATATTACATTTCTAACTTATTTAGTTATGACATTTTTCACGTTTTAACCACCCATTTTGATATAGTCAGAACTGATTTATAAAATAATTACCGTAAAATAACCGAAAATATACCGCAGAAAAAACAAGAACAACTAAAGTCGTAGATTGAATAGATTTAGTTTAAAATTGATATATGGGTACAGGATTGCCGTCGGCATTAATATTGGGGATTGACCATTTTGCGGCTAAAAAATTAGCCCAAGAATTGGTAAATAAAGATATACAAGTAGTGGGAGTAGGAGAATTAGTAACGGGGTGGGGAGAGTTGGATAATTTTGAGTGGAAGGAGAGTGTAGATGAAGTTGAAGGCGAATTTAATTATGTATTTGATTTTGGGGAAGAAAAAAGAATATGGCAGAGGATAAAAGCAGATAAATTTACATTGATATCGGTTAATAATGAGGTTAGAAGTAATTATTTGGCCAGAGAAGTAACGGGGTGGGAGAGTGATTGGCGGGTAGTGGATGCCAGAGAAGTTTATGGGGAAGGAATGGAGGAAAATAGTTGGCTGGGAAAAGCATTGGTGCGAGCGGTGACAAATAAAAATTTGGAGCTGCCGGGCCCGGAGGAGAGGGTGAGATTGTTGGCGGTGGATGATTTGGTGGAAGCAATTTTAAGAGCGTGTTTTTTGTCGGGGACGGAGGGAGAGTATTTTTTGGTATTGGGAAAAGAAATGAAGATTGAAGAGATGGCAAAAGTATTGATGGACAAGGCTAAAATGACACGATTTAAAGTGATGGAAGTATCAAAAAAAATTGATCAAGGAAATGAAAAGTTGGCGGAAGCAAGCGAGTCTCAATTGAGATGGAAGGCAGAAACACCTTTTGAGGAAGGAGTGGTGGGGACGCTGCAATATTTTTTTTCCAGGGTGGATGAGGAAAACAGGCGAAGCAAAAAAAGTAAGACTACGGTAATAAAACCAGTAAAAGAGTTACGGCAGCAGCCGTTTGCGGTGGTAGTAGAGGAGAAAGAGATAGAAGTAGAAGGGCAGGAAGAGGAAGAAATATTAAAAAATGATAAAAAGGGGATAGTAGAAGTAAAAATGACGGTATTTAAGGAAGAAGAAGTAGGGGATGAATTTGAAATTCCCAGATTGATTGAAAGCAAACAAAAAGAGGCAGAGAAAGTGAAGGAGGATGATTATATTGAGGAAGAAAGTGAGGAGCTGACAGTGGCAGAAAGAGGGGAGCCGGAAGAGACGGTACTAGAAACCAATCAAGTTAAGGCAAAAAAGAAAGGCGGATTAAGGTGGTGGTGGGGAGTAGGGGTGGGATTGATATTATTATCATTAATTTGGCCGGTAAGATGGATATGGTCGGCCCAGTCGACAATAAAGGCAATTACTAAAGCGCCAGAGCTGATTAGAGATAAAAAATATAACCAAGTGGAGGTAACAGCGGATATGAAAATAAAAGAATTATCGGCAATAGATGAGAAAATTACGGAATGGGGATTAAATAGTTTGGAAACGGTGAGGAATTATCAAACAGGAATTAAAGTGTTAATAGATTTTTTGGTAATGGAAAAACAATCATTGAATTTGATTAGGACTGCAGATGAAATGAGTGAGGCGGTATTTGGAGATAAGGAAATTAATTGGGAGGATCAGTTGACGGCAATAAACGGGGGTTTGGTCGAGACGGAAAATAATTTGGGAATTTTACAAGCAAGACTTTCGGGAGGGTCGGGATGGGTGCCGAAAAATTGGCGGGGGACGGTGCAAAAAGGATTGAAGACAATTGAGGATTTGAAAGGACAATTGGGTTTGGGAAAAGAGATATTAAAAATAATTCCGGAAATTTTGGGCTTGGATGGGAGGAGGCGGGAATATATGGTGTTGTTTCAAAATGAGTCGGAAATAAGGCCAACGGGGGGGTTTATCGGCAGCTATGGTTTGATTAGTTTTCAAAAAGGAAGATTGATAGATTTTGAGGTGAAGGATATTTATGAAGCTGATGGTCAACTTAAGGGTCATGTAGAGCCACCGTGGGAAATTAAGGCTCATTTGGGAGAGGCTAACTGGTACATGAGAGATGCTAACTGGAATCCGGATTTTGTAAAAACCAGCGCTGATATTCAGTGGTTTTTGGAAAAAGAAACCCAAAAAAGAGTAGATGGGGTGGTGGGAATTGATTTGGCGGTGGTGCGGGCAATGTTGGGGGTTACTGGACCAATAAAGGTAACTGATTTTAAGGAGACAATTGATAAGGACAATTTATATGAACAGGCGGAATTTTATGCTGAAACTAAATTTTTTCCCGGTTCGGGCCAAAAAGCAAGTTTTTTGGGAACGCTGGGGAAACAATTGTTTGAAGAGATTAAGCTGCTAAAAACAGAAAAGAAAATGGAGTTGTATCAGGTATTAATGGAAATGTTGGAGAGTAACGAAATGCAAATGGCAATAAATAACACCCAAGCAGCTAAAGTGATAAACGAAATGGGTTGGGATGGAAAAATTTATAATGGCAAGTGCGCGGGCGAGGCGTGCGTGACAGATTATTGGTATGCGGTGGAAGCAAATGTAGGGGTAAATAAGGCAAATTATTTTTTGAGAAAAAACATAGAAGAGGGGGTAGAATTTACCGGCGAGTCTTTAAATCGAATATTAAAAATAAATTATGAAAATACGGCTAAGAACAATAATTGGCCGGGAGGGGATTATAAAAATTATTTAAGGATTTATTTGCCAAAGGAAGTGGTGTTGTCGCAGATAAGCGTGTCAGATGGTTATGATACGACAATTAAAAAGGTTTATAGCGGGGAGGAAATCAGAATCAGGGAGGTGGAAGGTAAAAAAGAAATTGGATTTTTGGTAATAGTGCCGGTGACAAAAAAGAGAATAGTAGAAATAAGATATAGTAGCAAAATCAGTTTGGGAGATAAAAAAGAGTTTACTTATATGAAGTATATTCAAAAGCAGCCGGGGACGGGAGAAACAGGGTTGGTGAGTTTAGTATCGTTTGGAGAAGAATGGCAACCAATACAGGTCGAGCCGGCGGCGAGTTTGGTGGGGGGAAAATTATTATTTAACCAAAAACTAAGCAAGGATATAAAAATGGGGGTAGTGTTAGGGAAATAAATTTATGAAGAAAGTGGTGGAGGATTTTGTCTGCGAAGTGTGCGGAGAAAAAGTAAAAGGTGATGGGACAACTGATCATTGTCCGAAGTGTTTGTGGGGAAAACATGTGGATGAGGAAACCCCAGGAGACAGGGCGAGCGGCTGTCGAGGATTGATGAGGCCGATAAGAAGCGAGTATAAAAATGGTCAATTTAGAATTTATTACAAATGTGAAAGATGTAATCATAGTTTTTGGGTGAGAGAAGGAGAGGGGGATAATCGAGAAATGTTGGTGGAGCTGAGCGGGTTTTAGTGAGTGCGGAGTAAATTAGGAGATTGTGCGGTAATTGAGAAGGAAAATAGGGTAGGGTGAGGGTAGAGTAGATGATATAATCAGAGAATGAAAATAAGTGAAATGTGGCAGAAAAAAGAAAAGGTAAAAGGGAATAAAGAGGTGGAGAAAAAAGATAAGTCCGATGAGGAAATGTTTAAAAATCTGCCGCCAGGGGTAAAAATAAAAAAAATAGAAATAGGACCAAAAAACATAATTAAGTGGTTGATATATATATTTTTGTTTTGGTGGATGATATCTTTTTTGGGGGAATCGTTGGTAAAATCGACAGTAAATCAGGTGTCGATGTCAGAATTTATAGACAAGGTCAAAAAAGATGAGGTCAAAAAGGTGATGGTGTCGGACAATGAAATTGTGGCGGAGATGACTAATGAAGAAAAGCTGCTAGTGACCTCGAAGGAGCCAAATATTTCTTTGACGGAAATATTGCAAAGAGAAGGGGTAGATTTAACCAAAGTAAACGTAAGTGTTAATAATCGCCAAGGATGGAAGATGATGGGAGAAGTGCTAGGGTTGGTGTTGAGTATTGGAGTGCCGATTTTGTTTATTATTTGGATTTTGGGGAGACAAGGGAGTGGTGGAGCCGGGGGAATGTTTGGTTTTGGTAAATCGACAGCAAAATTGTTTATAAAAGGGAAGCAAAATGTGACGTTTAAAGATGTGGCGGGGGTAAAAGAGGCCAAAGATGATTTGATGGAAGTGGTGGATTTTTTGAAACATCCGGAAAAATACCAAAAAATGGGAGCCAGGGCGCCTAAGGGAGTGTTGTTGGTGGGACCAAGCGGGGTGGGAAAAACATTGTTGGCCAAGGCGGTGGCAGGAGAGGCAAATGTGCCGTTTTATTCGATGGCAGGAAGCGAGTTTATGGAAATGTTGGTGGGAGTAGGGGCCTCAAGAGTCAGGGATTTGTTTGGGACGGCTAAAAAGGCGGGGAAGGCGATTATTTTTATTGATGAAATTGATGCTATTGGGCGGATGAGGGGCGGAATTGACGGCGGTCATGGAGAAAGAGAACAGACGTTAAACCAAATTTTAGTGGAAATGGACGGATTTGAGGTCAATACGGCAGTGGTGGTGTTGGCGGCGACCAACAGGGGAGATTTGTTGGACCCAGCATTGTTGAGACCGGGTCGGTTTGACCGAAGAGTGATGTTGGAATTGCCGGATTTGGAAGCAAGAAAAGATATTTTGGCAATTCATGCCAAAGGCAAACCGTTTGAGGAAGAGGTAAATTGGGAATCGGTGGCAAAAAGCACAGTGGGATTTTCGGGGGCGGATTTGGAAAATATGCTGAACGAAGCGGCGATTGCGGCTGCCAGAGACAATAAGGAAAAAATTGGTCGAGCAGAAATTGATGAGGCGGGATTAAAGGTTAAGTTGGGGTCGGAAAAAAGACGAAATCAAAGTGAGGAAGATAAATTGATGACGGCTTATCATGAAGCGGGGCATGCGATTGTTAATTTTGTGGAAAAATTAGATCCGGTGTCAAAGGTGTCGATTGTATCTCGGGGAATGGCTTTGGGATTTACCTTGGTGCCGCCACAGCGGGACATAATTCATCAAACAAAAGGGAAATTGATTAAGCAAATGGCGATGGCGATGGGAGGTCGAGCGGCAGAGGAGATTGTGTTTGGGGATATTACTACTGGAGCGGCTTCGGATATCTCCCACATAACTAATATAGCCAGAAATATGGTGGTGGAGTGGGGAATGAGCGATTTGGGGCCGATAAATTTGGGACCGCAAATTGATATTAATGATTTTGGCAGGGCTTATATGGAGCCAAGCAAGGTATCGGATAAAATGCAGGCTTTGGTGGACGAGGAGATTAAAAAATTAGTGGGGGAGGCTCATGGTGAGGCAAAAAGGGTGCTGACTAAAAACAGACTAAAATTGGATAAGGTGGCCAAAATGTTGGTAGAGAAAGAAAGCTTGGGACAGGAGGAATTTGAAGAGTTGATGAAATAAATTAAGTAGCGATGGTATCATCAATTATGGAATTTGTTGTTTGGCATTATTTAAGAGGGTGGAAGTGGTACTGGAAGCGATTTTGGTTTAATTTGAGGAGGTTGGAACATTTTTTTTCTTTTAGGGTGCTGATTAAGACATTATTGGCGCCTTGGAAAAGAATGAGAATTGTTAATGAAAATGCTGGTTTTGATATTGCTAAATTTTTTGAAAACTTGTCTTTTGATTTGATCTCAATAATGATCGGAGTGATTGTGAGGTTGGGGCTGGTGGTGTTTTTTTTGGTATTGGTAGTTATTTATAGTGGCTGGTCGGTGGTTTGGTTTTTGGTTTGGTGGATGCTACCAATAACTGGGTGGAATTATTACAAGTTGGATCGGAGAAATTTTGGCAGTGAGCTAAAAGAGATGACGGCTAATATTAGAAAAAATCCTCAAGTGGCAGGCCAAATTATTTTTGAAAGCAAACCGGGAAGATTTATTTTGGAGAGACTAGAGCAAAACATGGTTGAGATAGTTAAAAAAATGGAGGTAGACGGGGATGATTTAGTTGATTTGGACGGAAGCAGTATGGAGAAAATAATAAGTTGGTTTTTGGGTAAAAATGGCGGAGTGGAAACAGAACTGCAAAAAATGGGAATGAATATTGAAGAAGTAATTTTGGCGGCTAAGTGGTGGGATAGGAGGCAGTTGTTGGGTGAGGGGAAAGAAATTGATAAATGGGAGCTGGGGAGACCGGGAATTGGTTGGAGTTTGTTATTTGGCTATACTCCCAATTTGGATAAATACAGTGAAGATTTAAGTGTAAAACAGGAATTTTCCGGTCATTTGATCGGGAGAGAAAATGTGGTTGAGAGAATGGAGAGGTCAATTAATGCGGGAAAAAATATTTTGTTGGTTGGGGATCCCGGGGTGGGAAAAATGACAGTAGTTTATGCTTTTGCGGAGAAGGCAATTACGGGAAAACTAGGAAAAGAGTTGATGTATAAAAAATTAGTGATATTTGATTATCGGATGGCGATGGCGGGAACAGAAGATAGTGATGCTAAAAAAAAGATATTATCAAAATTGATGGGTGAAGCAAAAATGGCAGGAAATATTGTCTTGGTGATGAGGGATATTTTTCGAATTACCAATGCCGAAGTTGAAGGAAATGATTATACAGATATCATAAACAACTCATTAGAAGATGACAGGTTAAAAATAATTTCGGTGGTTGATAGGGTCAGTTATGAAAGATTTTTGGCAAGTGACAGAAGGGTTTTGAAAAATTTTGAGGTAGTTGAAGTGTTACCGCCGAGCAAAGAAGAGGCGTTGTTAATTTTAATGCAGGCAGTTGATGAGGTTGAGTCAAAAAATAAAAAAATAAGATTTTCGATCCAGGCGGTTAAACAAATATTGGACGGAAGCGATAGATATATAACCGATACCCCATTCCCGGAAAAATCTTTGGAGCTGATGGATTTGGTGGTAGAAAATGAAGAAATAAACGGTTCTTTAGTAACGAAAGATGAGGTGAATAGGGTTTTGTCGGAGAAAACAGGTATTTCTCTGGCTAGATTGACTGAGTTAGAAAAAGAAAAGTTAACTAATTTAGAAGAAATAATAGGACGAAGTTTGATTGGGCAAAAAACGGCAGTAGACTTGGTGGCTAAGAGTTTGAGGAGCCGGGTGGTGGCATTGGGGAATGAAAAGAAGCCGGTGGGATCATTTTTGTTTTTGGGGCCAACAGGGGTGGGAAAAACAGAAATGGCTAAAGTATTGGCAGATATCTATTATGGTTCTAGGGAAAATATTTTGAGATTTGATATGGCGGAATATTTGGGGCAGGAAGGGGTAGAGAGATTGATTGGGTCGGTGGTTAATAATCGGCCGGGTCTTTTGACAAAAGAAATTAAAAATAAGCCAGCTAGTTTGCTTTTGCTTGATGAAATTGAAAAGGCTCCAAAAGAGATATACAACTTATTTTTGACCTTGCTGGACGAGGGTTATATTAGTGATTCAAGCGGGGAAAAAGTAGTTTGTCGGCATTTGTTTGTGGTAGTAACTTCTAATGCCGGGGCAAATTTTATTAGAGAGAATATTAAAAAAGGCGTTAGGGGTGAGGAGCTACAGAAGAAAGTGATGGAGTATGTTCAAAAAGAGGGAATTTATTCACCGGAGTTTTTGAACAGATTTGATGGGGTGGTGGTGTTTGAGCCGTTGACAAAGGAAAATTTGGTGTTGATTGCCAAGCTAATGTTGGAAGAATTAAAGAAAAATTTGATGGAAAAAAACATTAATCTTGATTATGACGATGAGGTGGTAAAGAAGATGGTGGAGGATGGTTTTGATGTTGAATTTGGGGCCAGACCAATGAGAAGAGTGGCAGAATTGGTGTTGGGCGATTTAATTGGGGCGGCGATTCTGAAAAATGAAATTAAGTCAGGAGATAGGGTAAAACTATCGGTAAATGAGGTAAACAAGTTTGTTTTGTACAAATAGTTTGTTAGCGAAGGTACCCCCTCAAAAAAAAATTATTTAGCTTGTTCCAGATTGATAATCCGTTGGAGAATAGCAAGAGAACCGAGAGTGACCGGTTCGATACCGCTGATGCCAAGATTAGAGTCGCCTAAATTTTGGACTGAAGAAAAAGGAGTATCGGAAGTGTAGTTGATAATGCCAATATCGTAAGGAGCGGAATTGAGGTCAATGATGGTATTTTTGGAAGCTTGCTGATCATAGGTGCCTTCGGTGATGGCGGAAAGGTAAGGGCCGGATTCCATTTCGATAACGGTAATATTATTTTTGAGATAAAAGTTGACCAAGGCCCGGTTTTGGAGGAAGGTGCCGAGGACAGAGACAGCCCGTTGATTGGTTAAAATTGACCCTTGATGATTGACAAAGGGGAAAAAGCTATTGAAGCAATTTTTAAAAAGGTAGGAATTTTGAGTGTGTTCATCAAAAACCAGGCGGGGAATTTGGATATCGCCAATTTCGCTGTTAAGAGTGGCAGCTTTGCCAAGAATATAAATACCTTTGACATGGCGGACATTTTGCATAACTTCGGCAAGAATGTGATAGGCGGCAAAACCAAGAGGGTAATCAATATTAAAGATGAGAGCTGGAGATTTTTGGAGACGGGCGGGTTTGGTGATTTTAAGCCTAGGGTCAAGATGAGGAGAGGAAACAAGGTTTTTTACAGGAAAAACCTGGACGGTGATATCAAGATACTCCCGGTTGGGAATGGTAATAATACCAAGCTGGCGCTGAGCTGTCCGATAGGCAGTTTGATATTTGGTTTGATGAAGGAGATAGCGGGAAGCGTAGTAGAGAAAATCGGTGGGGTTGAGGCGGGTGGTTTGCTGCTGGATGTTTTGCCATTGCTGATAGAGACGGGGATGGTGACGATGAATAAAATCGACTATTTGGGTTTGGTGAGTAGTGGGGAAGCCGGTAATGGCATTAACCAGACTATGAGTGTTGCTGGAGACAAAATAAATTTCCTGACGGGAAATGTGAAATGAGGGAGAAACGGTAGCGGCAATATTTTTCCACCAGCGTTGAGTGGTTTTGGTGTAATTAAGCCAAGAGGCGGACAAAAGCTGGATTTTGAGATCAAGCGGGGCGTGGTAAATATGTTGGAGTTTTGGCTTCCAGTCGGGGCCAAGGGAGGCAAGAAAATTTTCCCAGGTGTCAAGGGAGACTTTGAATTTTTTGAGAAAGTCGGGAGTGTGAATTTCTTTGATAAACAAAGGAAAGGAAGCGTAATGCTTATGCAGGAGACGGTTAAATTTGTTCCATTCAATCTGAAGGGTGATAAGGATATTGACCAGATCATCAATATCAGAGACAGAAGAAATAAGATAAGCTAAAACCCTGGTTTTGGGCTGAAAGTAAGCGATGCGGCGGCGGCTTTTGGCGGTGACGGTAGGCCAGGAGGTAATGTCGGGGTAACCAGCGTCAGCATAAATTTCCGGGCTTTGACCAAGGATAATTTTGGAAATTTTGGAGGTATTTTGGGGAAAACGGTTGAAACAATAAATCAGGGCGGAAAAGTCAACTTCGGTAGAATTTTGAGCCAGGGGGTGGAGAAGGGATTTAAGACGAACATGGGAGGGTTGAAGAGAATGAATGGTAATTTCCAGATTGGATTTGAGAGCGGAACGGTAAGAACGGAGGTGGTGGGTGATAGAATTGGTGCTGGATGAGGAGGCCATAGATGATTAATTTTAGCAGAAGGAGAAAATTAGTAAAAAAATAAGGAAATTGATATAATTTGAGGTATGACAGAGAGACCGTCAGCAATTGAATTTATAAAACAGGCTGGCCTAGAAGCCCGAGAAAAAGAAAATAAACAAAGAGTGGATAAAATTGCCGATATATTGGTAAATAATAGTGGGGTG
>Ga0116174_10002399_pt1 | contig 16249 bp, 11 predicted proteins | sample AD_UKC087_MetaG_FD_89801 | JGI IMG/M metagenome (GOLD analysis project Ga0116174, IMG submission 89801) | Active sludge microbial communities of municipal wastewater-treating anaerobic digesters from USA - AD_UKC087_MetaG | ecosystem: Engineered > Bioreactor > Anaerobic > Digestate | place: USA...
AGAGGTCCGCAGGCTTACCACCGATCTTCAAACGAGGCTTCCCGAAGGGTACAGTATCGCGGTTTCGCATGATCTTACCAAATTCGTGAAGGACTCGACCGACGAGCTCATTTTTACCATCATCCTCTCAACCATATTGACCGGGCTGGTCTGTCTGGTTTTCCTGGGATCGTTCAGTTCCACGTTCAATATCCTGCTGGCGATCCCGACGTCCATCATGGGAAGCTTCATATTCCTCTATTTCTGGGGATTCACGCTCAATACGTTCACGCTGCTCGCCCTTTCACTGGCGATCGGTATCGTCGTCGACGACGCCATCATGGTTATGGAGAACATCTCCCGCTACCAGGAAATGGGACACGATAAAATAAAGGCCGCGGGAATGGGTGCCCGACAGATCACCTTCGCGGCGGTTGCGGCCACCCTGGCGGTTATAGCCATCTTTCTTCCCGTCGCTTTCATGAAAGGCATTATCGGGAAGTATTTCCTCGAGTTCGGCATAACCATTACGGTGGCGGTCGCCCTCTCCCTGCTCGAGGCCCTCACACTCACGCCGATGAGGTGTTCGCAGTTTCTCGAGGTCGGCTCCAGCATGGGTCGTTTCGGACGGTCAGTCAACGAGGCGTTCTCGGCGCTTTCAGGGGCGTACGGCAGGGCAGTAAACTATGTGCTCGATCACAGGTGGAAGGTAATTTTAGGATCGGTTGCCTTTTTCGCGGCTTCACTGCTGTTTTTATTCCCGATGAAAAAGGAGTTTGTCCCGTCCCAGGACCAGAGCATGTTCATCGTCCGCATAAAGACCGGCGTTGGATCGTCGCTCGAATATACCGACGGACTCACGAAGAAGGCCGAGTCCTATGTCGCATCCAGGGGCGAGGTGCTTCGCTACTTTTCGGCCGTCGGAGGATTCACCGGCGGGGAAGTCAACACGGCCATGATCTTTATTACGATGAAGGAGCCGAAAGACCGTCCGATTGACGCCGGGATGAAGCGCCGCCTTACTCAGGCGGAATTCGCGGGCATCGTTCGTAAAGAGTTGAATTCGATATCGAAGGACATGAAGGCGACAATTCAGGACCTTTCGACGCGGGGTTTTTCCGCCACCCGGGGATATCCGGTGGAATTTACCGTAAAGGGAACGGACTGGGATAAACTGGGGGCCTACACGGAAAGGATTTCCTCGCTCATGGTCAAGAGCGGGAAAATGGTGGACGTGGACACCGGATACGACGCGGGTCAACCGGAGATACAGATCCTTCCGGACCGCAACGCGGCCGAGCTCCGGGGGGTCAGCATGACCTCCATAGGAAACGCCGTGAGCGCGCTTTTCGGCGGTAAAAAGATGGGAAAGTTCACCGACGCCGGTCACCGTTTCGACATCAGGGTAAGGCTCAAGGAATCGGAGAGGAGGATGGCCGACGACATTCGTCAGGTTTTCGTTCGAAACAACCGCGGAGAGCTTGTGCGCCTGTCGGAGGTCGTACGGATCGTCCCGACCACCTCGCTGCTTTCCATCACCAGAATAAACAGAGAACGTTCGATATCCGTGTACGCGAGCCCGGCGCCGGGCTTCTCGCAGGAGGAGGCGATCAACGAATCGCTCGCCATCGCGAAGAAGGTATTGCCGGAAGGATATGCGGCGGAACTCACCGGTACGGCAAAAACCTCGAGCGAATCCTTCGACAGTCTCCTCTTCGCCCTGGTAATAGGCATCATCGTTTCGTATATGATTCTGGCAAGCCAGTTCAACAGCTACATACATCCCATGACGATATTGCTCGCCCTGCCCTTCAGTTTTTCAGGCGCGATTATTGCCCTGGTGATTTCCGGAAAATCGCTTAACATATACAGCTTTATCGGGCTGATCCTTCTTATGGGCCTTGTAAAGAAAAATTCGATCCTGCTCGTGGAATTTACAAACCAGCTGCGCCACGAGGGCCTCGGCGTACGGGATGCGCTCATGAAGGCCTGCCCGATACGGCTGCGCCCGATTATGATGACGAGTCTCGCGACTGTCGCGGCGGCCGTGCCGCCCGCCCTCGCTCTCGGACCCGGCGCGGAGGCGCGTATACCGATGGCGATCGCGGTCCTCGGCGGGATGGTCGTATCGACGATGCTTACCCTGTTTGTCGTACCATGCGCCTACAGCCTCTTCGCGGGCCTCGAGCGCATGAAGTACGGCAGCGACCGGCACTGATCAGTGGCCGCCGGATTCCCTCTTCCTGATCGCCGCGAGGATTTCGTTGTATCGCTTCTCGTTGATCGGATAGAGATAGAGCGTTACCAGCGACAGGGCGAGTATCGCGGCGGGAACGGGCCCGAGCAGCAGCCGTATCCCGAGAAGAGAGGATTCGCTCTGGACGACATCAGGCATATATCCGAACAGCGAGAGAATGGTCCCGCTTATCGCAAGGGCCAGCGCCTGCCCCATCTTTATTCCGAATGTCCATATACCGTAGAAGGCCCCTTCCGTTCGCTCTCCGGTAATAAGGTAGTCGTATTCGACGGCATCGGGGACGATCGCGTACGGCATCGCATAGGTGAATCCGAAACCCGTACCCGTGAAAAACATCACGATAAACGAGAAGGAAACCGGTTGAGTATGACCGAACGCGAAAAGAAGCAAAGTGCCGATGGCGAAAATGGACATTCCGATGCCGTAGACGAGCTTTTTGCCGATTTTTTTGGAGAGCATGACGCTCACCGGAATGAACGCCATCGCGGTGAGCAGAAGAATGAGCATGGCGATCGTCGTTTTCGACTCGTCGTTATGGATATATTTGAAATAATAAATGGCGACTCCCATTACCACCGTCAGGCCGGTTATATGGAGCGCGTACGTAAGAAGGATGAGCACATACGGCCTGTTCTTAAAAACCTTCAGGTAAGTCTTTAAAAATCCTTTGTTCGATATTTCTCCGCCGATCATCGGCTCCCTGACCTTTATAACAGTAATAAGGGCCGTTATCAGCATGATGGCCCCGAAGATGAATCCCATACCGGCGAAACCGGTATTTTTGTCCGGAAAGGCCATTACGATCGGAAGCGACGCACCGGCACCCAGCAGGGAACCGATGACGGCGAACCCGAAACGGTATCCGTTGAGAGATGTCCGTTCATGATAATCCTGCGTGAGCTCGGGGGTGAGAGAATTATAGGGGATATTGACGGCCGTATACGCGGTGCAGAGGAGGCAGAAGAGCACGGTGGCCCAGACAAAAAGGAATGTCTGCTCATCGGCCGGGTTCCAGGAAGCCCCACCGAACAGCGCGGGATTGGTAAACATGAATATCATGGTGATGAACAGAGGAATTGATCCAAAGAGCATCCAGGGGCGTCTTCTCCCCAGTCTGGATTTTGTCCGGTCTGATAGATATCCGGCCATGGGGTCGGTGACCGCGTCCCATATTTTACCTACAGCAATGGTCAATCCGGCCAGGCCGGCGGCCAGACCCACGGTATCGGTCAGATAATTGAGGAGCCAGAAACCGATAACGGTAAAAAAAAGATTACCGCCCAGATCACATACTCCGTATCCGAGCTTGACACTGACTGGAAGCCTGTTGCCGCTCATGCCGCCCCCTTGCATTTGTTTGCGTTTAATGAAATATTTATGTATTATAAACATATAAACAGAGAATGCAAGCACATTATTTCAAATTCATGATACAGTGCGGGAAATTCCATATATGATACAGATAAAGGTCTTGCATAAATGAACGCCATTCATAGAATATATCATGTTCATTGAATGTGAAAACGGTCCTTCGATTTACCTTATGCACTCCATGATTGATGGAGTACCCTGTAAATCCCTGGAGCGGACGCACGTTTCCATCATATCAGAATCGGAGCCCTATCATGAAAACTGGCAGAGTAATCCTCGTTACCGGAGCTACCCGGGGTATCGGTTTTGCGCTCGCGAACGAACTTGCGCGAAGGGGTGATGTCGTATACGGAGCGGGCAGGAAACCGCCGTCTCTCGAGGATTACCTTTTCACCTATCTGCCTATGGACATTACCGATGAGCGTTCCGTGGAAAAAGCCTTCGGAAAAATCCTGAAAAGGCATATGTCAATAGACATCCTGATAAACAATGCCGGGGTTGGGCAATGCGGGCCGATCGAGGAAACTTCCATTCAGGCGGCGAAAAAGGTTTTCGAAACAAATTACTGGGGACTTGTTCGGACCGTACAGGCGGCCCTTCCCGCGATGAGGAAAACCGGCAGGGGGCTTATAGTTAATGTAAGCTCGGCGGCGGGAAAGATAGCGATTCCATTCCAGGCGCATTACTGCGCCAGTAAATTTGCCGTCGAAGGGCTCACCGAGTCCCTGTATCATGAGGTGAAACGGTACGGAATTCGCGTTGTTCTTGTTGAGCCTGGCGATGTGGGCACGTCCATCTGGGAACAGACGGACAAAATCTCCGTGGCGAAATCGGCGTACAGGGAGCCCCTCGAAAGGTTCCTTTCCGTTAAGGAGAAGGAAATGGGGGCTTCCGCGGATTCTCCCGCCAATGTCGCGAGACAGATAATCAGGATCATCGATTCCGGATCATCACCACTGCGAAATCCCGTCGCCAGGGGAGCGGCCTTCGTGCTCGCGGCGAGAAAACTCCTTCCAGACAGCATATTTCTCAAACTGACCGCCGGGAATTATAAGATCTGAACGGTAATGGATAAGAAGGTTTGATGGAAATACGAAACGCCGGACTGTGGGGTCCGGCGTTCATGTGCTTTACCGCGGCGGGTTTTACATCCCCTTGAAACAGCGATCGATATGGCTCTCATCGAGATCGTGTTTGTTCATGGCCCGATAGGCGATCCAGATGGCGAATGTGACGATGGAAGAGACCGGAAGCGCGATGAAAATCGGGTCGATCATCGAAAGGTATGCGAGTGAGGTATCCTTGACCAGCGAGGTTTTCCCCGTTAGCAGTCTGCAGATCTGAAGGCTTGAAGATTCCTTCTCGTGAATGAAAAATATCCAGAAGGTGCTGAGAGTGAAACCGGATATCATACCCCATTTAGCCGCGGCGCGAGGAAGGCTTTTAATATACAGCGCGCCGATATACGCGGGAAGGAAAGACGCGGCGCAGAGACCGAAAAAGAGAGCGGTTCCCACGGCGATGATCGCCATACTTACGTCGAGATGACGGGTGAGCCAGGCGAGCAATGTACTCAGTATGACGGTGGTGAGCATCCCGAAACGGGTGATGATTATTGTGCTCCCCTTTCCCCCGAGGCTTTTTTCGTAGATGTCACGGCCCGCTGCGGTGCCCATCGTGTGGAACTGCGAGCTGAGAGTGGACATGGCTGCCGCAAGAAGCGTAAGCAGGAACAGCGTTCCGAACCAGTGCGGTATATAATTCTTTATATACTCGGGGATGATGGAATCGTTAGCCCCCGCGGCGAAAAGAGCGATTTTACCTGTGCTGTTGAAAAAATACACGTTGCTCAGCGCGCCCACCGTGAACGCGACGCCGGTCATCATAAGGATGAATATTCCTCCGGAAACCACCGCCCTGTTGAGCTCCCTGTTGCTGCGGACGGTCATGAACCTAACGACCAGCTGCGGCTGGGCGAGAACACCGATACCCACGCCGAATACAATGGTCGAGACGAGGCTCCACCAGATCGGCGATCCCCCTTCAGGCATTGCCGTCCAACCCCTGAAGCCGCCCGCAATCAATTTTGCCGCCTGCTGGCGGACCTCCTCATGGTTGATAAGATCGGTGAGTTGCTGGTGTGCCTCGGTAACCCCTCCAAGGCGCGAATAGGTGAATACCAGCAACAGCACCATGCCGACGAACATGATCACCGCCTGAAAAGCGTCGGTGTACATAACGCCTTTCAGTCCTCCCATCCACACGTAGAGTGCGACGATGGCGACGAAAAACAGAAGGGATATTTCGAACGGAATGGCAAAATAGGATTGTATGAAATCGGCCGCGCCCTTGATGACGGCCGCGGTATATATGGGCATGAACAGGAAAATAACTATCCCGGCAAAACCCTGCATGAAGCGTGAGCGGTAACGGACGCTCAGGAGCTCCGGGAACGTATGCGCGTCGAGATTGTGGCCAATCTTACGCGTGCGTTTACCGAAAATGACGAAAGCTATGAATATTCCAAAGAAAATATTGAGGAAGGTGAGCCACAGAACGCCCATTCCGAGGGTGCCGGCCGCGCCGCCGAACCCCACGATCGCCGAAGTGCTTATAAACGTGGCGCCGTATGAGAGGGCCATAATCAGTGGATGAATCTGTCTGCCGGCGACCAGGTAGTCACCGGTGGTTTTTGTCTGCCTGTAGCCGATGAAACCGAGATACGCAATAGCGAATAAATAAACGAGAGTTACGATTATCGTGTATATCATCTGTTTATCCCCTACATTTTTTCATCCATTTCGTTTTCGGATTTCTGCCACATCTCTTCCTCGACCACCTGCTGCATCTCGTTTTCCGATCCGGTATTCCAGTTTTTAAGGCCGTATCCGACGCATAACCCGGCGGCAGCCAGACAGCTCAGGTAAGCTGTGACAATCCAGACGTCCGGTATTCCAAGCATTAGGTTCCTCCTTGCACGAAATTTTCCGCCACCAACCGGGAAATTTATCCAGAAATGCTTATCCTTTCGGAGCGCCCGGCCGGCGACGGAATCAAACATCACTATATGATGATAAATGTAAACTTATAACCCTTTAAAAATAGTGGATACGTTGATCGTATTTGCGATACTGTCAAGTAGAAAATGATACACGTTCGTCGTGCTCTGGTGTAAAGGTTATGGGGTGCTATCCTCGGGGTGTGATAAAATCACCTTTTTAAGCGGACCCTGTACTTCTTGATCATGCTATCCGGATAATACGAGGATTTTGCCTGACGCAGGGGCAGCTTGCCGAGGTCCTGTTCGAAATTAACGTAGGTATAATGCTGATGGAGGACCGAAGCGCAGTTGTTGTACATGAACTGGTATATTCCCTTGATGTTCCGAAGGCCTTTTGCGAAATGAAGCGCGAACATCTCGTCGTTGATACCTTCGCCAAGGATAAATCCCGACGGCATCCCGTCGGCATAATAGATGCCGCCGCACAGAAGGAGCTCGTTCTGAAGATTGAGCGCCTCGCGGCATGCCTCGTAGTCTGTCTCCTCTTCGGTCAGGCCGCTGTCCTTCTGCCAGCCGTCAAGGACCCTCAGGGCGTCGTCTTTACGCGCAGGCGTGAGTGGAAGAGCTTCGTGATTGTACTGGGCGTAGAACTGCTGGAGAAGGTTGCGTTTCCCATGAAGCTTTTTCCCTCTGTACGTCGCGATTTTTTCCGAGGTGAAGACATAATCCATATCTCCCTCGAGATATGAGAATTCAAAAATCCCGTCGTCAAAGGCGGTAAGCCACTCCTCGGCTATAGGAAAGAACATGTCCGAATTTTTTGAATATTCAATAAGATCCTCATGCTTGATTTTCCTCGGATCACGCACCGGCATAAGATAGCGAACGCCGTCATAGCTTGTCCCCCGAACGAAGGTCTCCTCGCCGAGAATGATTTCGTAATCGTGGGCCTTCCTGAAAAGGTAAAGATTTGCGAAGCTGTACTCCGATATCGCCACACCGCAATTTTTAAGAGGATTATACAGTATATCTATATGCCGAAGATCAAGCTTCTCTGTTCGCATTTGTTAACCAGCCTTTTCTGAAGTATCGTATACTTATTAAAACCGAATGAACAAAAATCGACGCGTTCATCGACCACCATACCGCACTCGGTCCCATTTCCATGAATACCGCCAGAAGGTAGGCCATGGGAAGCCTGACCAGCCACTGGCTGGCGAGCACGATGCGCATAACACCCTTGGTATCTCCAGCACCGTTAAGCGCACCACCAATAATGACCGCCCATGCCATAAACGGTTCGCTTGCCATGCTGATATACAGATAGCGCACGCTTTCCTCGGCCACCAGGGGGCTTGATGAAAGCGCGTTTGAAAGGAATCGGGCGTTGAGCACTATGACCGCTGTAAGAATGCTGATTATTATTACACCTATAGCGGCCGTAACAATCCCCGCCCTGAAAGCGTCGGACTGGCGTTTTTCCCCGATCAGGTTTCCGACAACAACGGCATTGGCCATATTAAGGGCGAACGCGGGAAGGAATATCGCGGCCTCAATACGGAGGCCGTTCGTGAAAGCGGCAATTACCTCGACAGTGTTGATCGGCAGTGCTCCAAGGATAAGAAAGAGCATGGTGGCGCCGATCTGCCAGAAAACCTGCAAAAGCCCTGCAGGCCAACCCGTTGAAGCGATTTTCTTAACTACGCCGAGAGACTTTTTCAACGAACCGGTAAACCATTTGCCGAGATGATATGAGTTAAGCATCGCACCCACGATATAGCTTGCAACGGTGGAAAGGGCAATCCCTAGATATCCGAGCGGTGTATGGAAAACGAACACGAAATTCAGACCGATATTGAGAAGGCACACTACGGCCATCGAAGCCATTGATCTTCGAACCCGGCCGGTGGAGCGAAGTATCCCGTTTGTATTGATCAGGTAATAATGAAACGGGAGTGCGGCCGCGTATATCACGATAAGACCGGAACCATGGGTGACGATGTCCGCGGGCATATCGAACAATCGCAGGAGCGAGGGTCCGAAAAGAGCCGTAAGTATCCCGAGAAAGGTTCCGGTAACTATTGTCGTAATCGATATCGAGGAAACCGCGCCCGATAATTCATCGTGTTCTCCCGCGCCGTGCAGACGGGTGATCACGGCGACGGTGCCCACCGTCAGGGCATTCGCGACGACTATGAACAGAAAGTACATCTGGGCGATGAATCCTATCGATGCCTGGACCTCTTTACCGAGGAGGCCGGCGATGTACACATCCGTCAGATTGATGAAAAAATCGAACAGCACTATGAGTATGAGCGGCCAGGATATTTCCCAGCTTCTCAGGATATGGGGCGCCGAGCTTTGGAACGCCTCCAACAGCTTCGTACGCGGCGGGAATGTTTCTTTTTTCACGCTGATGGCATATCAGCACGTCCATGCCGTTGTCAAGTCAATCGATATGTGGGAAAAAATGCCGGCAAGCCGGAATCCCCGATTTCCGAGGCATCGCGGCGGGAGATGGGCTTTGACGAATGACAGTTCGCCGGGACCCGTATGCCGGAGGTTTATCGAGCCGCGTATTCGGGAACACGATTTTCTTCGGCGAAATATACCCGTGCGTCCACGATACCGACACCATGGCCGCGGGGATAGACCATTACCGGATTTAGATCGATTTCCGATATTTCCGGGTGGGAGCTCACGAGCGCCGATATCCGGCATATAACTTCCACCAGGGCGTCGATATCGAGGCCTTTTCTTCCGCGGGCCCCCTGGAGAATCGGATAGGCCTTGAGCTCGCGCAGCATTTCGAAAGCCTCGTTCTCGGTTACCGGAGCGAGTCTTATCGCGCGGTCCTTGAATATCTCGATGAATATTCCTCCAATGCCGGCGAGTACCACGGGACCGAATGCCGGATCCCGCCTGGCGCCGACGAAAAATTCGGTCCCCGAGGGGGCCATCTCATGGACAAAGAAACCGTCCACAGTGATCGGTCGAGGCGCGTTTTCGATTGATGAGCGCATCTGGAGTATCGCCGTTTCCAGCTCCGCACGGCTCTTGATGTTGAGTTTCACCCCGCCGACATCGGATTTGTGTGATGCGTCACGGGAAAGAAGTTTGAGCGCGAGGGGAAAACTGAGATCAGAAAGATCGAAGTCACCGGATGAAGAAATCCGTGTTCCCTTAACCGGTAAAAGACCGGCGGCGGAGCACATGGAAAGAGCTTCGTCGGTCAGCGGAATCCTGGACTCACGCGAGCTTTGTTCGAGCACACGGTTTACTATTGACGATTCGACGGCATACGACCGCACATTGCCGCGGTGATCGCGGAAATATTTTCTTTCCCAGTAGGTCGCCGACACATGGAGCGCGTGAGCGGCCTTGAGCGGCGAGGTGTATGTCGGATAGGGGTGATTTTTCGTGATGTCGACGACCTCGTCTATATCGGATATCATGGCGATCGACACTGGCTTGTTAAACTCATTCACCATCATGCCGACGCTGTCCAGAAAGGTGCGGGACATTCCGGCTTCGTATTCCGCCTGGTAAAGATGATTGAACAGCACCCCGTCAACCTCCGGAAGCGCGATTGCCTCGCGGAGTATGTTGATAAAAATCGTATAATCGAAGATTTCGCCAAGGTCGAGCGGATTCTGGTGGGAAATTACCCTGCTTTTGTACATCGATTTTACTTTATCGATGAAAGCCTGAGGAAACTGGATCATTTCAAATCCGAATTTGTCACAGGCATCGGCCGAGATGACCGCGTGACCGCCGGAACGGGACAGGACGGCCACCCGTCTTCCCCGCATTGGCGGAAGCTGCATTATCTTCGCGGCTGAGACAAGTTCTTCCTCGTCTTCGACGCGTATAACCGCAGCCTGTTTGAAGGCGGCATCGACTATATCATCGCCGGAAGACAGAGCCGTGGTATGGGACTGGGCGATACGGGCGCTTGCGGCGCTTCTGTTCGATTTCTGCACGATTATCGGTTTCTCGGCCGTCATGGCGCACTCGAAGAAATCCCTGCCTCTGCTGAAACCTTCGAGATACGCAACGATGGCTGACGTTCCCGGATCGGACAGATAATACGTCAGGAAGTCAACCTCGTCGAGCTGGAGTTTGTTGCCTACCGCAACGAATTTGTTAAGATATATGTGATTGTCAGGAAGCGCGTGGAGAAATGTATTCCCTACCCCCCCGCTCTGTGAAATGACAGAAACATTGCCGACGGTAAAGTCCTTCGAGAAGAAGACGAAGGGCATCATCATGTTTATCTCGAAATTTATGGTTCCGATGCAGTTGGGCCCGATGATTTTAATGCCGAAATCGGCGGCGATCTCCAGCACCTCTTTCTCAAGCGCTCCTGCGCCTTTCGAGAATTCGCTGAATCCCCCGGATTCGATTACGACATGGCGTATTCCCTTGATACCGCACTCCCTTAGTAAGACCGGGATGGTCTCGGCCGGAGTTATTATAATAGCCGTATCGGGGATTTCAGGCAGTTCCGAGACGCTCTTAAACACCCTTACTCCTTCAACATCCCCCTCATCGCTCCCGACCCCGTACAACCTCCCGCCGAACCCGCGGCGTGCGTTGTTGATCAGAATGATCTTTCCGAGGTTCAACCTGCTGACTGAAACGCCGATAACGGCGAGGCTTTCGGGGTAAAAGAAGGAACGCATTGCCGCCTCCATATGTCATATGTTAATACATAGATTATTAGTATATGTTAATTACACTGTTTAATAGTCAAGAAAAAGTTTTGTTAAAATATTTTATTTTAATTAAATGATTGAAGTGTGCTCAGAGTCGTATTGGCCGGTCACGAGACGGCCGGTATGCGGAGTAACTCTGTCGTATCAGCGGGAAGGAAGGTTGATTTGTCCTGCCGGGAGAGCGTACCGCCCGGCAGGATCAAGGTTTATATTTTAAGCGCTTTTTTAATCGTCGATATGAGGTGGGCCGGGGCAACAGGTTTCTGGAATACCCCATCGAAGCCGAGTTTATCTATCTCGATATTTGACGCGGTGGCAGATCCGATACTGCTGAGCAGATACACCGGTACACCCTTGCCCTGCTTCTTTATCTCTTCGGCGACTTTTGTTCCGGCGTCAATCCGCTCCATCATCATGTCGCAGAGAATCAGAGCGGGCGTGATCTTTGATAATTTCTCGATGCCCTCATCACCGCTCATTGCCGTTTCTACAGCGAAACCTTCTGCCGAAAGGATGGCGGAAATCGAATCGAGAATATCTGGATCGTCGTCAATTACGAAAATGAGTTTTTTGTCAGCCATAGTGTGTCTCCTGGGAGTTTTAACTCTGAGAATAACAAATTAAAATAATAAAAATGTGTGTTGAACCGCACGGTGTTATTTCATTTTATTACGATTATTTCGTCAAACAATTTTCTGCTATTATAATTATACACATAATTGTTTTATGTTAAATTAATATGAATAGTGGCATCGCCGGAATATAATGGAGAATAACCGTTGTCACGCCTGGCGATATCTTCCCGCTGGAATATTTGACGATATTTCGACATCTATCACAATCGTGACGACTCGCCCGATGATGCTTTGTAATAATAAAGGCTGAAAAGCGATTTTACATGGATAATTGTGATTATGCGACCGGACCATTGAAAAACACTTTTCCGGTGTCCCTGAAATTATAACCGTCCATTCCCTTAAGAAGCAAACGAAATCTATCCGAACGAATTATGTCGAAAAGGGCCTGAACCGGGCGGAGGCTGAGATATTCATTCAGTAAAACAATGTCATACCGTTCGTCCTTTAATGGGATGAAGTCAAGATCGACCGCCTGTGCCGCCGCCTGAATTCCCATGCCGGCGTCCGCACTCCCTTTCGCTATTTCGGCCGCAAGCTCAATATGAGTGGTTACGGCTGTATCGAAACCTTTGATCGATTTACGAGAGATGCCTTTATTATCAATGAGGGTATCCAGCAGTACCCTTGTGCCGGAACCTTCCTGTCTATTTACTATTGTAACGTCTGTTCTACAGAAATCGGAAATGTCTTTTATTTTTTTAGGGTTTCCCTTCCTGGTAATGATTCCCTGTGTGCGGTAGAAAAGATTCACTACCGTAATGGAAAAACCGCTCAGGTATCTGGATAAATATGGAATATTGTATTCATTTGTGATCGGGTCGAGCAGATGAATGCCGGCGAGATGTGCAAGCCTCTGGCTTACCGCCATAAGACCTTCAATACTGCCCACATTTGCATACGGAGTGATCAGATGGTAGGGAGTTTTTATCAATTCCCTCGCGATCAGCTCCCATACAAGATCGTTGCTTCCGATAGCAACCAGAATCTTGTCGTGCGTGTCCGACTCTTTTTTCAGATTCTTCCGCGCTGAATCGTACAGCCATTCCTCGAGAAGCGTACGGGGGAAAATCAATTTCCCCCCGACGCGAGCCGCAGGAATCAGTCCGTCATTAACGAGCTGGTATACCTTCTTGGTATTCAGGTTGAGGTATGAAGCGACCTCTTTTGCTGTCATCATCTCGTTCGGCATGACCATATACTATGGTTGCGCCGTACCGAAGTCAAGCACAACTAAATAAATCACTTATTAGCCAGGAATGTCCTCGGAAAAGCCTTCATCAGGTAAAACATACCTGTTAGTCTTTTAAAAAGGTTTTTTCCGTACAGCAGGTATACAACCCCTTTGCCTCCATTATATACCGTTTTACTGAAGGGGTGCCACCAGAAGTTCTTTTTTACAAGCGGCATTACATCGTTCATCACAACGACGGGCTCCGTCATCTCCGCGAAACCAATGTCACCATGAGTCCTTCCGATGCCGGATTCCTTGAAGCCGCCCCATGGCGTTTCGGCCATTCCGTGACTGACGAGATGATCGTTTATCGTTATTGCGCCGGCCTTTATTTTCCTGGCTATGGTAATGGCTCGTTTCGCGTTTTTTGACCACAGTGATGCCGTCAAACCAAGGCGAGAATCATTGGCGTATTCAATCGCCTCTTCAATAGTTTCATACGGCATCACCCCTATCACCGGACCGAATGTCTCCTCCCTCATTACTATCATATCGTGATTCACGTCGGTCAACACCGTACAGGGTAAAAAGAATCCCTTGAGCTTCGGATCGACAAAGGATTGAACAAAAATTGAAGCACCTTTCTTCAGGGCGTCAGATATGTGTTCCTGGACGGTTTTCATCTGCCTTTCCGTGGTCATTGAACCAATATCCGTGTCGAATGCGGTACCGATCCCGATTCTAAGAGATTCGATCTCGCGCTTGAGAATCGATAGAAATTCCGAATAAACGCTTTTATGCACATACACGCGCTCAACGCCACCGCATGATTGCCCGCAGTTTTGAAAACCGGCCCAGGTAATTCCGGTCGCCGCCCGAATCAAGTCAGCATCATCAAAAACAATTGCCGGATCGTTGCCGCCCAGCTCGAGAGAGACGGGTGTAAGAGTTTCCGCCGCTTTTCTCATCAGGTATTTGCCAATCGGAACAGAGCCCGTAAAAAACAATTTGTCAATGCCCGCCTCGAGAAAAGCGTCACCGGCAATACTTCCGGGAATATTGATATAGTTAAAAACACCTTCGGGTAATTCAGCCTCCTCAATGCATTTTTTCAATGCGTGCCCGACCAGTTGTGTCTCAGAAGCGGCTTTATACACAACACAATTCCCGGCCAGAAGCGCCATGATTATTTCGGAGAAAGGAATAGCGAAAGGATAATTCCAGGGTGATATTATTCCGACGACGCCGAAGGGCACCCGTATAATCCTGCTTCTTTTATTGACAAACAGAACATTGCCCGGTGACAGCTTTCTGTCTTCCAGGAAATTTGCGGCATTATTGCAATAATAAGAAACGGCCATCGTAGCGCTTACGAGTTCGGTTAGAAGCGCATCCGTAACGGTCTTTCCGTTATCACTCGAAATCTGTTCCGCAAGGGTATCGAGGTTTTCAGTGATATACGCCCGTATTTTGCGCATGTGAGAGATTCTTTTTTTCAGAGAAATGCCGGCCCACTGCTGTTGGACGGTTTTTGCCCTGCGAACAGCCTCGTTTACGTCATTGATCGAGTTTACTGGATATTCTACAAGTTTTTGACCGGTCGCCGGGTTGTAACATTGGGTTTTTACAGGCTTCTTTGCTGATAAACTGGGTGGAGTCGATTTCATCATAGATTTTGCTGTCATAGTATACCTCTTGGAATATAATGGATCAATAATCTTTAAATATCCTATATAATAACCATATATTCACAATAGTCAATAATAATACCCCAAATATAGTGAATTTTGTCATTTCCAATGTAGAATTGGGGGGAAATAGTGAATCGGTTGATAAAGACAATTTGAGAATTACTTGGGGAGATTATGAACGAAGTGATAGTGAAATATGCTTTGTCTCAAGATAGGCATCCATACCCTCGGACCCCAGTTCCCTGCCCCATCCGCTCTGCTTCATGCCTCCGAACGGGCAATTGCTTGTAGCGGGAACAGGATCATTGACACCGATGGTGCCGGCTTCCAATCTTTCTGACAATCGAATTGATCTGTCAAGATTACTGGTGAAGAGGTAAGCCGCAAGACCATATTCTGTATTGTTGGCCCTGTTAACAACTTCCTCTTCCGTGTCGAATGGAAAAAAGGCGGCGACAGGCGCGAAGATTTCATCTTTTGCACACAACGCGTTTTCAGGAACATCGGCCAATATTGTAGGTTCTAGGAAATTGCCAATTCCTCCCCACCGCACGCCTCCGTTAATAAGCCTTGCGCCATGGCCTACCGCGTCATCTATAAACAGCAAAGCCGTCTTTAATGCCTCCCTGCTTATCAACGGGCCTATATCCACGAATTCCTCAAGACCATTCCCGATCCTCAACCGTTTACTCCTTTCCGAAAACGCTTCGATAAATCGGTCGTAGATGGTACGCTGAACATAAATCCTGTTGGCTGATACGCACGATTGTCCTGTGTTTCGAAATTTTATGAGTATAGCTGATTCCAGCGCGACATCCAAGTCGGCATCATCGAAAATTATTACAGGAGCGTTCCCGCCAAGTTCCAGAGAAAGCCGTGTACATGTTGATGAAGCTCCCTGTATCAGGATTTTACCTACCCTCGTAGATCCCGTGAAGCTGATTTTACGGCAAAATTGATTCTCCAACATTTCGTTACCAATTGCGGAAGGTTCACCTATCAGCAACTGGAAAATGCCCGGCGGAAGGTCGGCCTCCGCTACGCATTTGGCCAACTGGATTGAAGAAAGGGGGGTCTGGACCGCCGGCTTCAGTAACACCGGACAGCCTGCAGCCAATGCCGGCGCCATTTTTCTGGCCGCGAGCGCTATTGGAAAGTTCCAGGGAACTATCGCACCTACAACCCCTATCGGAGTACGGATAATTATGTGTCGTTTACCATCAGCCTGATGGGGTACGGTTCTTCCGTATCCTCGTCTTGCCTCTTCGGCATACCAGTGGAAGTGGTCAATTGCTTTTTCAACCTCATCACGGCTTTGATTTATTGGCTTTCCGTTTTCAAGGGTTATTGTTTTTGCGATCTCCTCCTCCTGACGTCCGAGTCCATCGGCAATGGCACGCAGATATCTTCCCCTGAAAACTCC
>Ga0116174_10002403_pt1 | contig 16234 bp, 11 predicted proteins | sample AD_UKC087_MetaG_FD_89801 | JGI IMG/M metagenome (GOLD analysis project Ga0116174, IMG submission 89801) | Active sludge microbial communities of municipal wastewater-treating anaerobic digesters from USA - AD_UKC087_MetaG | ecosystem: Engineered > Bioreactor > Anaerobic > Digestate | place: USA...
ACACAGGCGCCCATCCATATCCGAGTGGAGGCAACCGACCTGCACGCCCACCTGTTCACCATCACACTCACCGTGGCGCAGCCCCAGGCGCAGCAGGAGCTGTCGCTGCCGGTCTGGATACCTGGCAGCTATCTGGTGCGCGAATTTTCCAAGAATCTCCAGCGCCTGGAAGCACAACAAGGCCGCCGCGCCGCGCCCCTGGTCCAACTCGACAAGCACCGCTGGCAGGCCACGTGCCGCACAGACCTGCCCCTCGTCGTCACCTATGAGGTCTGCGCCTACGACAGCTCGGTGCGCACGGCGTGGCTGGACGCCTCGCGCGGCTTCTTCAACGGCACCAGTCTGTGCCTGCGGGTGCACGGGCAGGAAAATGCGCCCCATGCGCTCGAGATCGCCAGCAACGCGGCCACAGCGCACTGGTCCGTCGCCACGGGCCTCACGCCGCAGACCGTGGACAGCCAGGGCTTTGGTGTATATGCCGCCAACCACTACGACGAGCTGGTGGACTGCCCGGTCGAAATGGGGACGTTCTGGATGGGGCGCTTCACCGCCTGTGGCGTACCCCACCGTTTTGTGGTGGCCGGTGCCGCAGCCTCGTTCGACGGCAAACGCCTGCTGGCCGATGCCCAGAAGATCTGCGAGACCACCATCCGCTTCTGGCACGGCCAGGGCAAGCCACCCCTGAAGAACTACCTGTTCATGCTCAATGCCGTGCAGGACGGCTATGGCGGCCTGGAGCACCGCAACTCCACGGCACTGATCTGCGGCCGGCGTGACCTGCCCCGCACGGGCGAAGCAGCCGCCAGCGATGGCTATACCACCTTGCTCGGACTCATCAGCCACGAATATTTCCACACTTGGAACGTCAAGCGCCTGCGCCCGGCAGAGTTTGCGCGCTACGACTACAGCCAGGAAAACTACACCCGGCTGCTGTGGTTCTTCGAAGGCTTCACCAGCTATTACGACGACCTGCTGCTGCGCCGCGCAGGCCTGATCGACGATGCCACCTACCTCAAACTGCTGGCCAAAGCCACCAACCAGGTCCTGCAGACACCAGGCCGCAGGGTACAGACGGTGGCGCAGGCCAGTTTTGATGCCTGGGTCAAGTACTACCGCCAGGACGAGAACACGCCCAACGCCACCGTGAGCTACTACACCAAAGGCTCGCTGGTCGCCCTGTGCGTGGACCTCACACTGCGCCATGAGGGAAAAACCACACTGGACGACGTGATGCGCGCCCTGTGGAAGCGCTGTGCCGGCGGCCCCATGACCGAGGCCGATCTGCGCGCTGAGCTCGCCAGCCTGGCGGGGCGGTCTTTGGACCATGAGCTGGACCAGTGGGTGCACGGCACGGCTGAACTGCCCATCGCCGACCTGCTGGCCGCCCACGGCGTGGCCCTCCAACCCGAGGCGCCCCAACTGGCGCAGCGCCTGGGCCTGCGCGTCACGGAAAACCACAGCGTGCAGATCAAGACCGTGCTGCGCGGCGGGCCGGCCGAAAAGGCGGGCATGGCTGCTGGCGACGAATGGCTGGGGTTGGATGTGAAAGGCCAGGGGTGGCGCATCCAGCGGCTGGAGGACGTGGCGTTCTATGCCGGACCAGCACAACAGGTCACCGCCGTGGTGGCGCGCGATGGCCGCCTGCTGCAGATGCCGCTGGCCCTGCCGGCCGTTGCCCCTGCCACGTCCAAGCCGGCAGGGCAGCGCGGCCGCAAGGCCGCTGCGGCCACACCGGACACGATCCGTCTCACCGCGAGCGACAGCGCCGCACTCGCCCGCTGGCTGGCCTGAACGCAGGCTCCGTTGCGGAGCACTCCGGTCCAACTCCTCGCTTCGGTATAGTCGTAACGGTTGTCCAAACAAACCATCAACCCAGGAGACTGCATGGCCTACGAAACCATTGAAGTGCGCACCGAGGCGGAAAAGGTGGGCGTCATCACGCTCAACCGCCCCAAACAGCTCAATGCCTTGAACGACCAGCTCATGAACGAGCTCGGCGAGGCGCTCAAGGCCTTTGATGCCGACCCCCAAATTGGCTGCATCATCCTGACCGGCAGCGAAAAAGCGTTTGCCGCCGGGGCCGACATCACCGTCATGGCCAAGTACAGCTTTGCCGATGCCTACAACGGCGATTTCATCGGCCGTAACTGGGAAACCATCCGCACCATCCGCAAGCCCGTGATTGCCGCGGTCAGCGGTTTTGCCCTGGGTGGCGGCTGCGAACTGGCCATGATGTGCGACTTCATCATTGCCGCCGACAACGCCAAGTTTGGCCAGCCTGAAATCAAGCTGGGCACGATTCCAGGCGCGGGCGGTACGCAGCGTTTGCCGCGCGCCGTGGGCAAATCCAAGGCCATGGACCTGGTCCTGACCGGCCGCATGATGAACGCCGACGAAGCCGAGCGCGCTGGCCTGGTCAGCCGCGTGGTGCCGCTGGACAAATTGCAGGAAGAAGTGCTGGGCGCCGCCTTGACCATCAGCGACTTCTCGCAACTGAGCGTGCGCGCCGCCAAAGAATCGGTCAACCGCGCCTTTGAAGGCACGCTATCGGACGGCGTGATGTTCGAGCGCCGCCTGTTCATGTCACTGTTTGCCACCGCCGACCAAAAAGAAGGCATGGACGCCTTCCTGAACAAACGCAAGCCCGTTTTCACACACCAGTAAATTTGCGCTATAATTTCGCGCTGTCGGTGATATAGCTCAGTTGGTTAGAGCGCAGCATTCATAATGCTGATGTCGGTGGTTCAAATCCACCTATCACCACCAAATCCAAAGCCCGCAACCCTCCAAGGTTGCGGGCTTTTTCCATGGTGCGAGATCACTGCGACGGCCCTTTGCCGCGACGGGCGCCTCGCCCTCCGGCGCAGCGCACGAGGGCCGCCGCTTAAAATCAGCTTCCTGTTCCTCTACAGCCTCTGGATACACACCATGAACCGCTGCCACGTTGAATCGCTCTCAGCGACCGCACCACCACCCCGCCACTGGCGCAGCCTCGCGGGAGCGTTGTGCGCTGCGCTGGTGCTGGCCATGCCCCCGGCCAAGGCCCAGGTGCCTTCGGGCATGGGCTCGCAGCGCAACTTCCCTGAAGCCGCGCTGCGTGGCAACCTCACCGTCAACAGCACATCCGACGCCACCCTGAACGGCAGCGCCATCCGCATGGCGCCTGGCATGCGGCTGCTCAGCCCGCAGAACACGTTGGTCATGGCCCACACGGTGCTGGGACAGAATTTCAAGGTGAACTACGTCATCGAGCCCAGCACAGGCATGCTGCACGCTGCCTGGATACTGACCGATGCAGAAGCAGCCCAGCCGCGCAAGGGCAGCAACGCCACAACCACCAACATCACGACCGGCTCCGGGGCCGTTCTGAAGTAAATCAGCCCGAGGGCGCCCGAATTGGCGCCCTGAGAAATTCACTATCTCCGCGCCTGCCCGCCGCGGAGATTGTTTGCCCTTTGCGAAATCGCCATGTCCAAAAAAGTCTTTATCAAAACCTTCGGCTGCCAGATGAACGAGTACGACTCGGACAAGATGGCCGATGTGCTGCACGCCGCCCAGGGTTACGAAGCCACGCAAAACGTGGACGAAGCCGACCTGATCCTGTTCAACACCTGTTCGGTGCGCGAAAAGGCGCAGGAAAAGGTGTTCAGCGACCTCGGCCGCATCAAGCACCTCAAGGAAAAGGGCGTGCTCATTGGCGTGGGTGGTTGCGTGGCCAGCCAGGAAGGCGCCGAAATCATCAAACGCGCGCCCTATGTGGATGTGGTGTTTGGTCCGCAGACCCTGCACCGCCTGCCTGAGATGCTGAACCAGCGCGCGCGGCTGAGCAAACCCCAGGTGGACATCAGCTTCCCCGAGATCGAGAAGTTCGACCACCTGCCGCCCGCCCGCGTGGAAGGCGCCAGCGCCTTCGTCTCCATCATGGAAGGCTGCAGCAAGTACTGCAGCTACTGCGTGGTGCCCTACACGCGCGGCGAGGAAGTGAGCCGCCCGTTTGACGACGTGCTGGTGGAAGTGGCGGGCCTGGCCGACCAGGGCGTGAAAGAAATCACGCTGCTGGGCCAGAACGTGAACGCCTACCTGGGCCAGATGGGCGACACGGCAGAGATTGCCGACTTTGCCCTGCTGCTCGAATATGTGGCCGACATCCCGGGCATCGAGCGCATCCGTTACACCACCAGCCACCCCAACGAGTTCACACCCCGGCTGATTGAGGCCTACGCCAAGATCCCTAAGCTCGCCAGCCACCTGCACCTGCCCGTGCAGCATGGCTCCGACCGCATCCTGATGGCCATGAAGCGCGGCTACACGGCCATGGAATACAAGAGCACGGTGAAAAAGCTGCGCGCCATCCGCCCCGACCTGGCCATGAGCAGCGACTTCATCGTGGGTTTTCCGGGCGAGACCGAGGACGACTTCGCCAAGATGATGAAGCTCATCGACGACATCCACTTCGACAACAGCTTCAGCTTCATCTTCAGCCCCCGCCCCGGCACGCCGGCCGCCGGCCTGCATGACGACACGCCGCACGACGTGAAGCTGCGCCGCCTGCAGCACCTGCAGGGCGTGATCAACGCCAACATCAAATCCATCAGTGAAAGCCGTGTGGGCACCGTGCAGCGCATTCTGGTGGAGGGCGCCTCTAAACGCGACGCCACCGAACTGATGGGCCGCACCGAATGCAATCGCGTAGTCAACTTTGTCGGCCAACCCCGCCTGGTGGGCCAGATGGTGGACGTGACCATCACCGAGGCCAAGGCCTACACACTGCGCGGCGAGGTGCGGGTGCGCGAAAACGCCTGAACAGCGACGCCCCCAAGCCACAAAAAAACCGGCCTGCGCCGGTTTTTTCGTTATTTTTGATAGCTACAAGTGCTTATAAAACAAACGCTTGAGGCCAAAAACACCCAAAAATCAGAATGGCATCTTGGGCATGCCGCCGCCCAGGCCCTTCATGGCGCCCATCTTCTTCATCATCTTCATCAGGCCGCCGCCCTTCATCTTCTTCATCATGTCCTGCATCTGCTCAAACTCCTTGAGCAGGCGGTTGACCTCTTGCACCTGCACGCCAGCGCCGCCCGCAATGCGCTTCTTGCGGGTGGCCTTGATGAGTTCGGGCTTGCGGCGCTCCAGCGGGGTCATGCTCTGGATGATGCCTTCCTTGCGCTTGATGTCTTTTTCGGCCTTGTCCATGTCGACCGCACCGGCCTTGGCCGTGAGGTGCGAGGGCAGTTTGTCCATCAGGCTGGACAGCCCCCCCATCTGCTTCATCTGCTGAATCTGCGAGAGAAAGTCGTTCAGGTCGAAGCCATCGCCGCTCTTGACCTTGGCCGCGAGCTTCTGCGCCGCCTCGATGTCCACGCCCGCGGTCACCTGCTCGACCAGGGCCACGATATCGCCCATGCCCAGGATGCGGCCAGCATGGCGCTCGGCATCGAACACCTCCAGGCCATCGATCTTTTCGGACACGCCGGCAAATTTGATCGGTGCGCCCGTGATCTGGCGCACCGACAGGGCGGCACCACCGCGCGAATCGCCGTCGAGTTTGGTCAGCACGATACCGGTCAACGGCAATGCCTCCTTGAAGGCACGGGCGGTGTTGATGGCGTCCTGGCCCTGCATGGCATCGACCACGAACAGCGTCTCGACCGGGTTCAGGGTGGCGTGCAGGTCCTTGATTTCCTGCATCAGCACTTCGTCGATGGCCAGGCGGCCGGCGGTGTCGACCAGCAGCACATCGAAATAGTGCTTCTTCGCATAGTCCAGCGCCGCCACGGCGATGTCGTGGGGCTTCTGGTCGGGCGTGCTGGGGAACCATTCGGCGCCCGCCTGCCGGGTCACGGTCTTGAGTTGCTCGATGGCGGCGGGGCGGTACACGTCGCCGGACACCGTGAGCACCTTCTTTTTGCGCTTTTCAATGAGGTGCTTGGCCAGCTTGGCGGTGGTGGTGGTCTTGCCCGCCCCCTGCAGGCCCGCCATCAGGATCACGGCAGGCGGCTGGGCGGCCAGGTTGATGTCGGCAATGCCCTCGCCCATGGTGGCGGCCAGCTCGCGGTTGACGATGCTGACCAGGGTCTGCCCTGGCTTGAGCGAGCCCAGCACCTCCTGGCCCAGCGCCTTGTCCTTGACGCGGGCGATGAAGTCGCGCACCACGGGCAGGGCCACGTCGGCTTCAAGCAGGGCCATGCGCACCTCGCGCAGCATGTCCTGCACGTTGGATTCGGTGATGCGGGCCTGGCCACGCATCTCCTTGACGAGGCGCGTGAGTTTGTCGGTAAGGGCGGAGGCCATAAGGTGTTCCGGTAGTGCCCGCGAGCGCCGGCGGCGCGCGCGCCCGCCAGAGCGCTGGCGGTGGGCGAAAGGCTAAACTGTGATCCATGATTTTACCCAGTGCTTCCCCTGCCAGCTGGCTCTTGGCCCTGGCGGCCGCCGCCGCGTATGCCCTGTCGGCGGCTGCATCCTCGCGCCTGAGCGCCGCTGCGGCGCGCAACACGCTGCTGGCAGCCTGGGTGCTGCACGCCGCCGTGCTGGTGTGGGGCCTGTGGGGAGGCACACCCCGCTTCGGCTTCGCGCCCGCATTGTCGATGACCGCTTGGCTGGTGCTCACCATGTATGCCGTCGAGCGCCAGCTTTTCCCCCAGCTGCAGGCGCGCTGGATGCTGGCGGTGCTGGGCGCGGCGTCGGTCCTGCTGACCCTGCTGTTTCCTGGCCAGCCGCTGCATGTGGCCGCTTCGGCCTGGCTGCCGCTGCACCTGGCGCTGGGCATTGCCTGCTACGGACTTTTTGCGGCGGCCGTGGTGCACGCCTGGCTCATGACGCGCGCCGAGCGCCAGATACGGCAGGCCGAAGACCCGCAGAACGGTATCCCGCTGCTCACACTGGAGCGGCTCACCTTCCGCTTCGTGACCGCCGGCTTCGTGCTCTTGACAGCCACCCTGCTGGCCGGCTGGCTGTTTGGGGAAATGCTCTACGGCCATGCAGGACGCTGGGACCACAAGACGATCTTCTCGCTGCTGTCATGGACCACTTTTGCCGCCTTGCTGCTGGGCCGTGCGCGATTTGGCTGGCGCGGGCGCAATGCCGTGCGCATGCTCTACGCCGGCGCCGTGCTTTTGCTGCTGGCCTATGTGGGTTCTCGCTTCGTGATGGAAGTGGTATTAGGTCGCAGCACATGAAATACCTTGTCCTGCTGATGGTGCTGGCGGTGGTCGTGGGCATCTGGCGCATCCGCCGAACACCCGACTCCAGCGCCGAGAAGCCGGGGCCCAGGCGCAGCGCGTTGCCGCAGGACATGGTGGCCTGCGATCATTGCGGCCTGCATGTGCCGCGCGCAGAGGCCCTGGTGCTGGGGCATCGTGCCTACTGCTGCGCCGAGCACCAGCGCCAACACAACACCTGACGCAATGCCTTTCGCACCACCGGCCCCCTCCCCTTCTGTGGCCGACGCGCCTTTTGTGCGCCTGTGGCGCGGCATCCTGACCGGCCGTGCCATGGTGGCACTGGCACTACTGGTCTTACAGGGCCTGGGCCTGTTCATCAACCTGGTGCCTGGGCCCGCTGTGCTGGCGGTGTGCGGGGCCTACCTTGCAGCCACCCTGGCCGGGCGCGCCCTGGCAGGCGGCGCCCCCCCGCCGCCCGCGGCAGGGCCGCAATGGCTCCCGTTCATCGGAGTGGATCTGGCTGCGGTGTGCGCTTTGCAATTGCTGCAAGCCGGCGCCATGAATTACACCCCCCTGTTCGGCTTACCTATTCTGATGGCGGCGGTGCTGGGCACGCTGTCCCTGGCCCTGGGCACAACAGCCTGCGTCACCTTGCTGCTGCTGGCCTGGGCCTGGTGGCAAGGCCAGCATGGCGGAGGTGACGAAGCACCACTCTACCTGCAGAGTGCCCTGGCAGGCACCGGGTTCTTTGTCATCACGTACCTGGTACACCAGCTGTCCGTGCGACTGGCGCGCGAACAGCAGCTGGCCTTGCACAGCCAGATGGCCGCGCGGGTGCAGTCGCAGGTCAGCACGCTGGTGATCGAGCACCTCACCGACGGTGTGCTGGTCCTGGACAGCCAGAATGTGGTGCGCATTGCGAACCCGGCAGCACTGCTGCTACTGGGGAGGGACATGGCATCGCCGCCATCGTTTACCCTGAGCGAAAGCCCCGCCTGGGCGCCGCTGGTGACGCTGGCACAGCAAACCTTCGTCGAAGAACAATCCGTCTCGGCCGATGTGGGCCTGCTGCACCCCGGCCAAAGCCCGACCGGGCTGCATGTGCGCAGCTGGCTGACCGCGTCACGCCAGGAATCCCCGAAAGCGCCCGGCGAACGTTTGTGCGTGATGTTCCTGCACGACCTGCGCGAGCTCGAGGCCCGTTTGCGCACCGAAAAACTGGCGGCCATGGGCCGCATGTCGGCCGCTGTGGCCCATGAAATACGCAACCCGCTGGCCGCCATCGTTCAGGCCAATGCCTTGCTTGAGGAAGATCTGCACGACCCGGGCCAAAAGCAACTCGCGCAGATGGTGCAGCAGAACGCAGAGCGCCTGGCACGCATCGCCGACGAAGTGCTGGACATTGCCCGGGTTCAGCACCAGATCAGCCACGCGCCTGCGTCCGCGCTGATGCTCGACGAGACCGTGGCGCTGGTCTGGACGGACTGGCAACGCCAGAGTCCGGCACAGCGCCACGGCCGCGTTTCCCTGATGGCCGAGGGCGCCCAGGTCGAGTTTGATGCCGAGCACCTGCGGCGGGTCCTGTTCAATCTGCTGGACAATGCGCTGCGCTACAAGGGCCCGGAAGACGATTCGCTGGTCATCACCACGCGCGCCAGCGCCTTGGGGCAAATCAGCCTGCAGGTCTGGAGCGATGGCGAGCCCATGGACAAATCGGTGGAGCGCCACCTGTTCGAGCCATTTTTTTCCTCCGAAAGCCGATCCAGCGGACTGGGCCTTTACATCTGCCGGGAGCTGTGCCAACGCCACGGTGCCTCCATTGATTACCAGCGCCTGGTGCGCACCACGCCACGTGGTGAGGTCGGTGGCAACGCCTTCACCGTGGGTTTTCGCCGCAATACACGCCCTGCCGCAAATGCCACCCTGTTTGACACCATCGTGGTCTGAACCCTCCTTGCATCCATGAACGCCCCAGCCGCCTCCATCCTGGTCGTCGACGACGAGCCCGATCTGCGCACCCTGTACGAACTGACGCTGCTGCGGGAAGGCTACCGCGTGGCCACCGCCTCCAGCCTGCAGGAAGCGCGCCAGCAGCTGAGGAACCATCGGTTTGACGCCGTGATTACCGACATGCGCCTGCCTGACGGTTTCGGCATGGAGCTGTTGCAGGACCTGCGCGACCAGCAACGCCGAGAGCGCTGCGTGGTCATGACAGCCTACGGCTCTGCGGAAAATGCGGTCGAAGCCCTGCGCTCGGGCGCGTTTGACTACCTGACCAAGCCGGTGGACCTGAAACAGTTTCGCTCGGTGGTCGCCTCGGCGGTGCAGGGAACAGGGGGCGTGCCTGCGCCACGCTCCAGCCGCAGCCCCGCACGCCCGGCCAGCACGGCCGAGCCAGCGGGCAGCGCAGGGGCGCTGGATCGCCTCGTGGGCGAATCGCAGGCCATTCGCGACGTCAAGCAGCGCATCACCAAGGTGGCCCGTAGCATGGCACCGGTGCTGATCCACGGCGAGTCCGGAACCGGCAAGGAACTGGTGGCCCAGGCGCTGCATGCCAGCAGCCAGCGCGCTGACGGTCCCCTCGTTGCCGTCAATTGCGGCGCCATCCCCGAAAACCTGCTCGAAGCCGAATTTTTCGGCGCCCGCAAAGGCTCCTACACAGGCGCCAACCAGGATCGCGACGGCTATTTCCAGGCCGCACGCGGCGGCACGCTTTTTCTCGATGAAATCGGCGATCTGCCCCTGATCATGCAATCGAAACTGCTGCGCGCCATTCAGGAGCGCAGCGTGCGCCCCCTGGGATCGACCCAGGAAGAGAATGTGGACGTACGGATCGTCAGCGCCACCCACCGGGACCTCGCAGCCGACGTGCTGTCGGGCCGGTTCCGCCAGGATCTGTATTACCGCCTGAACGTGATCGAGATGGTCATTCCCCCCCTGCGCGAACGCCGGGAGGATCTGCCCGCACTGTGTGCCGCCTTGCTGGGCCGCATTGCGCGGGAATCGGGCATGAAACCGCCGGCGCTGACGCAGCACGTGCTGAGCGCCATCGCCAGCCACCCCTTGCCAGGCAACGTGCGTGAACTGGAAAACCTGCTGCACCGGGCCGTGGCGCTGAGTGATGGCGATGAACTGCAGTTAGAGTGCGCCCCCGGTGTCGCCGAAGCCTTTGGCACCCGGCCATCGCCCCCAGCCCCACAGGCGCCGGCCGCCACGCCCCTTGCCCAGACACTGCCTGGCACGCTGGCGCCCCACGGACTGCCCTCTTGCGCCACGCTGCCCAATGACCTTCAGGCTTGGCTTGACCAGCAGGAGCGCGAAATCCTGGTGCGTGCGCTGCGCGAGGCCCACTACAACCGGACCGCCACTGCCGCACGGCTGGGCATCAGCCTGCGCCAGATCCGCTACCGCATTGCCCGCTTGAACATTGCGGTCCCGAACGACAACGACCTGCATGACGACCTTGGCTGACCCCTCTGCGCCCCCGCCCCCCTGGGACGCAGGCTGGCACCGCGATGCGCTGCGGCAGCCCTCGCCCAATTTCGGCCCCCGCCCGGATGGCGCTGCCATCGACCTGATCGTGGTCCACTCCATCAGCCTTCCGCCCGGACACTATGGCAGCGGAGCGGTGCAGCAGCTGTTTGCCAACACGCTGGATTGGGACGCGCACCCTTACTTCCAGAGCATCCGTGGGCTGCAGGTATCCGCGCACTTCTTCATTGAACGCAACGGCACCCTCTGGCAATTTGTAGACTGCGACCAGCGCGCCTGGCATGCCGGCCAGTCCTGTTACCGCGGGCGCGCCCAGTGCAACGACGACTCGATTGGTATCGAGCTCGAAGGACTCGAAGGGCAGACCTTTGAGCCGGCGCAATACGAGGTGCTGGCCCAGTTGTGCACCGACCTTGCAGCGCGCTACCCAGTGGCCCATGTGGCAGGGCACGAACATATCGCGCCGGGACGCAAGCAAGACCCCGGTCCGGGATTTGACTGGCCACGGCTTCAAAGGCTGCTGGCCTGGCCCAGCGGACGGTTTCCAGACAAAAACCCGGGCATGCAGAACGCCGTCCCATGAGGCTGTTGTAGCCAGCACACATCTCCGACCGCAATGCCCTGCGCTTCGGACCAGCATGTGAACCCAATGCCCGTGCGGCCCGCTCCTGCAAAGCCGCCTGCGCCGCCCGCAATGGCTTGATTTTGATCATGGAATGTCGGCTGCACGGGGCCTGCGCAGCGCATCGACCCCCTACTGAACCCGCATCCAACGGCCTGCCTCAGCCTGGGGCAAGCCTCCTTCCAGTACACTACCGGTAGTGTCTTTAATAGACGCTACACACCATATATAGTGTGCGCAAGGTTGAATGCCGTCGCACGCCAGCGAACCCGGCGTCGGCTTTTCAAGCCCGCCAGCCCATCCCGGACAGCCCACAGAAAAGGACACCCATGCAAGCTGCTTTGAACACCCCCGCCACCGCCATCGCAGCCACTGCGCAAGTGCTGCCAACACACCCTGCTGCGACCGGCAATGCGCTGACCCATTACCAGATCATCCGGCGCAATGGCGCTGTCGTCCCGTTTGAGCCGCAAAAGATCGCCGTCGCCATGATGAAGGCCTTTTTGGCCGTGCATGGCACGCAGGGCGCTGCATCGGCCAGCGTGCGCGAAGTGGTGGATGCGCTGACACAGAACGTGACCCGCGCGCTCATGCGCTCACGCCCGGGCGGCGGGACTTTTCACATTGAAGACGTGCAGGACCAGGTGGAATTGGGCCTGATGCGTGGCGGTCACCATGAGATTGCACGGGCCTATGTGCTCTATCGCGAGCGCCGCACCCAGGAACGCGCGCGGCAAAACGAAGAGCAGGCACCTGCCGCCCCCCAACTGCATGTCCTCGATGGCGGTGAGCGCGTGGTGCTGGACCTGGCCCGCCTGGAGTCCCTGATCGCATCGGCCTGTGTCGGCCTGGGGGCGGATGTTCACGCCCAGCCCATCGTGGCGGAAACCATGCGCAACCTGTATGACGGTGTTCCGATGGAAGAGGTCTACAAGGCATCCATCCTTGCCGCGCGCACCCTGATCGAGAAAGACCCGGACTACACCTACGCCACGGCACGCCTGCTGCTGCACACCATCGTGCGGGAAGTCCTGGGCCGCGAAGTCACCCAGGGCGAAATGGCGCAAAGCTATGTGGACTATTTCCCGCAGTTCATCAAAAAGGGCGTGAAAAACGACCTGCTCGATGAACGTCTGCTGCAGTACGACCTGCAGCGCCTGGGCGCAGCGCTCAAGGCCGACCGCGACCTGAAGTTCGATTACCTGGGCCTGCAAACCCTGTATGACCGCTACTTCCTGCATGTCAAGAAAACCCGCATCGAACTGCCCCAGGCTTTCTTCATGCGCGTGGCCATGGGCCTGTCGCTGAATGAAATCGACCGCGAAGCCCGCGCCATCGAGTTCTACGAAATCCTCTCGAGCTTTGATTTCATGTCCAGCACGCCCACGCTGTTCAACAGCGGCACTTTGCGCTCACAGCTGTCATCGTGCTACCTGACCACGGTGCCCGACGACCTCGATGGCATCTATGAGTCGATCAAGGAAAACGCCCTGCTCTCCAAGTTTGCCGGCGGTCTGGGCAACGACTGGACCCGCGTGCGTGCCCTGGGCAGCCACATCAAGGGTACGAATGGCGAATCGCAAGGCGTGGTGCCCTTCCTCAAGGTAGTCAACGACACCGCCGTGGCCGTGAACCAGGGCGGCAAGCGCAAGGGTGCCGTCTGCACCTACCTGGAAACCTGGCACCTCGACATCGAAGAGTTCCTGGAGCTGCGCAAAAACACCGGCGACGACCGCCGCCGCACGCACGACATGAACACGGCCAACTGGATCCCCGACCTGTTCATGCGCCGCGTGATGGAAAAGGGCACCTGGACGCTGTTCTCGCCCTCCAACGTGCCCGACCTGCATGACCTCTTCGGCGCCGATTTCGAAAAGGCCTATGTCGCCTACGAAGAAAAGGCCGCGCGCGGTGAGATCAAGCCGGCCAAGACGGTGCAGGCCACCGACATGTGGCGCAAGATGCTGACCATGCTGTTCGAGACCGGCCATCCGTGGATCACCTTCAAGGACGCCTGCAATGTGCGCTCGCCCCAGCAGCATGCCGGCGTGGTGCATTCAAGCAACCTGTGCACCGAGATCACGCTCAACACCAGCGACACAGAAACTGCCGTGTGCAACCTCGGCTCGGTCAACCTGCTGCAGCATCTGAAAGACGGCCGGATCGACCACGACAAGCTCAAAAAGACCATCACGGTCGCCATGCGCATGCTCGACAACGTGATCGACATCAACTACTACGCCGTCAAGAAGGCGCGCGACTCCAACCTGCGTCACCGCCCGGTGGGCCTGGGCCTGATGGCCTTTCAGGACAGCCTGTACGAACTGCGCATTCCCTACGCCTCGCAAGAGGCCGTGGAATTTGCAGATCAATCGATGGAAGCCATCTGTTACTACGCATACTGGGCCTCCACCGAGCTGGCCCGGGAGCGTGGCAAGTACTCCAGCTACAAGGGCTCGCTGTGGGATCGTGGCATCCTGCCTTTCGATACGCTGGACATGCTGTCCGAGGCCCGTGGCGGTTACGTGGAAGTGGATCGTTCGTCCACGCTGGACTGGGACGCCCTGCGCAAGAAAATTGCCCAGGACGGCATGCGCAACTCCAACTGCGTGGCCATTGCGCCCACCGCCACCATCTCCAACATCATCGGCGTCGATGCTTCGATCGAACCCTCGTTTGGCAATCTGTCGGTCAAGTCCAACCTGTCGGGCGAATTCACCGTGATCAACGGCGGGCTGGTGCGCGACTTGAAGCGCCTGGGTCTGTGGGACGACGTGATGATCATGGACCTCAAGCACTTCAAGGGCTCGCTGCATCCCATCGACCGCGTGCCGCAAGACATCAAGGCGCTGTACTCCACAGCGTTTGAAGTCGAACCGCAGTGGCTGGTGGAAGCCGCCTCGCGCCGCCAGAAGTGGATCGACCAGGCGCAGAGCCTCAACATCTACATGGCCGGCGCATCGGGCAAGAAGCTGGACGACACCTACAAGCTCGCCTGGGTGCGCGGTCTCAAGACCACGTACTACCTGCGCACGCAAAGCGCCACCCATGTCGAGATGAGCACCGTGAACACACGCCAGCTCAACGCGGTTTCGTCAGGCAGTGACGGTGGCGCAGCCAGCGCATCGGCACCCGTGCAAGCCCAGCCCAGCGCACTCGACGCAGCGGCAGCTACAGCCGCTGCGCAGGCCGCTGCCTTGCCCGCAACGGACGTCAAGTTCTGCGCCATCGACGATCCGACTTGCGAGGCTTGCCAGTAAGGAGCCCCAGCGCAACTCCTCGGCTACCTCCGAGGCGTTGCTCATGTGCTGTGAAGCAACAAATCCTTGCTGCGCAACGCTTCAGTGCTTTCCTTTTTGCAGCACTGCTTTCATAATCCAAACACTGGAAAATCTATGTTGACCTGGGACGAAGAAGTCAAGCCCTCATCGCAAAATCAACTGGACGGCGGTCTGAACCACAACCGCCTGGCGGGACAACCGCCTCTGTCTTTCCAGAGCCCGTCAATGCCCCCCGCGAGTGCCGCAGCCACAGCCATCAGTGGCGCCACGGCCCCCTCCGCTACGGCAGCGCACCGACGCGTGAACGCTGCGGACAAACGCATCATCAACGGCCAGACCGACGTCAACCAGCTGGTGCCGTTCAAGTACAAGTGGGCTTGGGAAAAATACCTGGCCACCTGCGCCAACCACTGGATGCCGCAGGAAGTGAACATGACGCGCGACATCGCGTTGTGGAAAGACCCCAACGGCCTGACCGATGACGAGCGCCGCATCATCAAGCGCAACCTGGGTTTCTTCGTCACCGCTGATTCGCTGGCCGCCAACAACATTGTGTTGGGTACCTATCGCCACATCACCGCCCCCGAGTGCCGCCAGTTCCTGCTGCGCCAGGCCTTTGAAGAGGCCATCCACACACACGCTTATCAGTACATCGTGGAGTCACTCGGCCTGGACGAGAGCGAGATCTTCAACGCCTACAACGAAGTCCAGTCCATTCGTGACAAAGACCAGTTCCTGATCCCCTTCATCGAGGCGATCATGGACCCGAACTTCCACACCGGCACTGCCGAGAACGACCAGACGCTGCTCAAGTCTCTGATCGTATTTGCCTGCCTGATGGAAGGCCTGTTCTTTTACGTCGGGTTCACGCAGATACTGGCACTGGGCCGACAGAACAAGATGACCGGCGCTGCCGAGCAGTACCAGTACATCCTGCGCGACGAGTCAATGCACTGCAACTTTGGCATCGATCTGATCAACCAGCTCAAACTGGAAAACCCACAGCTGTGGACGAGCGAGTTCAAAGCCGAGATCAAGGCGCTGTTTCTCAAAGCGGTCGAACTGGAATACCGCTATGCCGAAGACACCATGCCCCGCGGCGTGCTCGGCATGAATGCGTCGATGTTCAAGGGCTATCTGCGCTACATCGCCAATCGCCGTGCCACACAGATCGGGCTGGAGACGCTGTTCCCCAACGAAGAAAACCCGTTCCCGTGGATGAGCGAGATGATCGACTTGAAGAAGGAACGCAACTTCTTCGAAACCCGCGTGATCGAGTACCAATCGGGAGGGGCACTCTCCTGGGACTAGTGCCGACACCGCAGCATGCAACACCTCACCACGCTCCGCCCTCACAGCACACCGCCGTGCTGCTGCGCGGAGCGTTCCCGTATTCATGGAGATGGGATGGACCCCATCTCCATGGATCGCTCCTTGCCCAATGCAGGCGTGGAGTGCTCTTTGCTCACTGACCCAAGGAGAAAATGATGGCAACTGCGAAGAAACCGGCCGCCAAGAAGGCCGCCCCCGCGAAAAAAGCTGCACCTACCAAGAAGGCCGCTGCTCCCGCAAAGAAAGTAACGACCGCCAAGGCGGCTCCTGCCAAGAAGGCTGCTGCTCCTGCCAAGAAGGCCGCTGCTCCTGCCAAGAAGGCCGCTGCTCCTGCCAAGAAGGCCGCT
>Ga0116174_10002404_pt1 | contig 16234 bp, 8 predicted proteins | sample AD_UKC087_MetaG_FD_89801 | JGI IMG/M metagenome (GOLD analysis project Ga0116174, IMG submission 89801) | Active sludge microbial communities of municipal wastewater-treating anaerobic digesters from USA - AD_UKC087_MetaG | ecosystem: Engineered > Bioreactor > Anaerobic > Digestate | place: USA...
GTTACAATAAGCGCCTGCATACGACCGGTACGACCCAGCATTTTATGCGTGGTCAGTTCGAGAACTTTGGTTCTCCCGCCTTTTGTCTCCACTGAATATTCATAGTTTATATAATCACTGCCGGTCTGCAGCGCCGTGACAACGGGATACTCTTTGCCCGCTCCGCACAGCGGTGTTCTGGTGGCATTTTGACCGACCAGAGAAGCCTCATCTATATCCAGAATGGCGCATGCCGCTTTGTTGGCGATGCTGATTTTGCCGTCAAGATCACAGAAAAGAAAGCCGCTCACCATATTGTCCAGTATCTCGCGCTGAAACCGCTTCAGGCGATTAATCCGCTCATTCCATTGTCCGCTGATAAGCGCCGTAATAAAAAGAGCGGTGCCCTGGAGCAACAGGGAGTACCAATAGGGCAGGGCAAATACCGCTTTAAAAGGATCGGGCGGCTGAAGCGTCAGAATATAGGTCATGGAAAGGAATGCAAAAACAAAGCCGTGGAAAAAACCCATGAGCATTCCCGCTTCAAGAATGATCACCACAAAAAGAAAACTGAAATAACTTCCGTGTCCTCCTGTATAACTGAGCGTGGCGGCAACAATAGTGAAGTCCAGAAGCACCTGAGTCCAGACCAGTGCGGGGCTTACCTTACCCTGAAAACGCACAACGATCAGAAACCAGATGCCGCATGCCATGGCGGCAATAAAAAGCCCCGTCAAAAGCCACAGGGCAATGTCAGGCTGAAAAACGCGCTGTGTGCCCAGACTCGCCAGCAGCAAAATCACGATGCGGAGCACACCGCTCGTCAGAAGCCAGAAAGAACCGCCCTCATATTCCGGCTTCAGTCTGCTGATGACAGCGCTCAGCAGGCGCACGACTCCTCTTCGCACTTTTTCAGCTCCCATGGCAACTCTGCCCGGATAGAAGTTCTGAGGCTCCAATAAGCCCGGCATACGCCAAAGCCGATGCTACAGCCCCTTATTGATCAGATTCTGAAGCCCTTCCGGATCAAAGCTGCGCTTAAATGCCATGTCCATAGTGATTATCCCGCGCCGCAGCAGGCGGTACAGCGACTGATTCATTGTCATCATTCCTTCCGCCTTGCCTATTTCAATCATTGACGGAATCTGCTCCAGTTTTTCCGAGCGGATCAGAGAACGTATGGCGGGATTGGGCAGCATGACTTCCAGGGCGATAACCCGACCGAGACCGTCGGCGCGGGGGATCAGCTGCTGGACAACTACCCCTTCCAGCACAAAAGACAACTGGGTGCGAATCTGGGACTGCTGTGCCGACGGGAACACGTCGACAATACGGTTGATCGTTTGCAGGGCATCGTTGGTATGCAGTGTAGCAAAGGCCAGATGGCCGGTTTCCGCAACGGTCAGGGCGGCCTGGATCGTTTCAGGATCGCGCATCTCGCCGATAAGGATAACATCGGGGTCCTGCCGGAGAATACGTTTCAGCGCCGCATTGAAGGACTTGGTGTCCGAATGCACTTCGCGCTGGTTAATGATGGACATGCGATGCCGATGCAGGTATTCAATAGGATCTTCCACCGTGATGATATGCGTCTTGCGCTCTGTGTTGATCTTATTGATAATGGTGGCGAGGGTCGTTGACTTGCCGCTGCCGGTGGGACCGCAAACAAGCACCAGACCTACCGGTTTATGGGCAAATTCAGCAATAACCCGGGGAAGTCCCAGCTCTTCAAAAGAAAGTATTGTATAGGGAATGGAGCGAAAAGCACCGACAACGGAACCCCTGTCCAAATAAACATTGAGACGAAAGCGGCTCAATCCTTCCACGCCGAAAGAAAGGTCACATTCCTTTTCTGATTCAAATTCGGCTATCTGCTCCTCATTCATGACGCTGTATACCAGTTCCTGAGTGTCATGAGCGTTCAGCCGCGCATACCCTTTCAGCGGTTCGACACTTCCGTTAATGCGCACCATGGGCGGTGCTCCGACAACGATATGCAGGTCGCTTGCCTCTTCTTCCACCATTTTGACAAGCAGTTCCCGAATATGAGGTGCAGCCATGATTAGTCCTTCCTTTTTTTTATGTTAAATCAGCGCACAGCCATAAAGCCGTGATGACAGAAAAGTAGTTTTTACGCACAAACCGCCGGCATACAACCTGACCGTCCGTATAACCCCGCTTTCCATCAGTCGGCAATCGTGTGCTCCAGAACCTGTTGTATCGTTGTAACTCCCTGAGCAGCTTTTGACAACGAATTCTGACGCAGTGTTTTCATGCCGCAGGCAATCGCCTGTTCCTTGATTTCGTGCCCCGATGCGCGGCCAAGCACCAGCGGCTGCAGTTCCGGCCAGTTCAGCATCACTTCCACCACAGCAACACGCCCTTTGTACCCCGTCTCCTTACATTTTGAGCAGCCCGTCGCATTGTAGAACTGCGGCTTTTCAATATAGGAAAAAGGCGTGTACTGGACGCGTTGCAGCACTTCCTCCGGAATGTCGACCGGCTGCTTGCACTCGTTGCAGAGCCGTTTCAGCAGACGCTGCGCCGCTGCCAGCGCTACAGACGACTGCACGAGGAAAGGCTCCACGTCCATATCAATCAGACGCGGGAACACACCGGAAGCATCGTTGGTGTGCAGCGTACTCAGAACAAGGTGACCCGTCAGGGCAGCCTTTACTGCTACGTCCGCTGTTTCACCATCTCGAATCTCACCCACCATAACCACATCCGGGTCCTGACGCAGAATCTGACGGAGCGCCTCCGCAAAGGTAAATCCGATCCGCTGGCGCACCTGCACCTGATTCACCCCGAAAAGTTCATATTCAATCGGGTCTTCCACAGTGACGATATTGGTTTCCATGGTATTCAGGCGGTGAAGCGCGCTGTAAAGCGTCGTTGTTTTTCCGCTTCCTGTAGGTCCTGTCAGCAGGATCATGCCATGGGGCATGTCCAGTGCGAACCTGAAAGCTTCCATGGGCTGCGGTTCAAAACCTAACGAATCAAGGTCCAGCGTGAGGCTGCCCTGATCCAGAATACGCAGCACCACCTTTTCCCCGTATTTACAGGGGAGGAAGGCAACACGGAAGTCGATTTCACGGTCATTGTAGAACATGCGGGCCCTGCCGTCCTGAGGCAGACGGTGTTCATCAATACGACAGCCCGACAAAATCTTGAGCCGTGCGATAAGATTGGGCTGCATGTTCTTCGGCGGTTTGATGGTTGCTTCTTCGAGCTGTCCGTCTATGCGGTAGCGGACACGCACAAGCTTTTCAAAGGGTTCAATATGAATATCGCTGGCGCCCTGATCAAGCCCGCTTTTCAGAATCAGACGGACCAGCTCGCGAACGGGCTCGATTTCCGCGCCCTTGGTAATTGCAGACAGATTTTCGCGGGGCTCATCATCCTGAACCGGCATAATTTCTTCAAAACGCTCTGCATTCTTGCCCATGATCGTGCTGAGCAGCTGATCTTCTGAAGAACCGCCGTAGAAGCGATCGATGGCAGCGCGCAGTTCCGACATAATACCCACTACCGGTTCAATGTCGTACTTGGTCACCATGCGCAAATCATCGATTGCCATGATATTGAGCGGATCCGCCATGGCAAGGGTAAGCACGCCCCCGGTTATGGACACAGGCAGCATCTGATACTGCCGCGCAAGAGATTCAGGCACTTCCTTCAGCACCTCTTTGGAGACGTTGCAGCTGGCTACACGGATATGAGGAATGCCGAGGTTGTCCGATAAGGTTCCCGCCAGATCCTCTTCGTCAAGATAGCCCATGCCCACAAGCAGTGAAGGCAGACTCTGCCCGGTGTTACGGTGAATCTCCACACACTCCGACAGCTGTGCCTTGTTGACAAGCCCCTCCGCAAGCAGCATATCCGGAAGACGTTCCTTACGAATCTTGTACGCCATGGCTTTACTCTCTCACTCTATTTAATACGGCATGCTTATTATACTGTATTTCATATGAAATATCAGACCTTTTTTGCCGGATGACCCAGCAGAGAAAGTATTCTTCCCAAAACCACGGTCTCACGTGTTTTCCACCGGATAGCGGAGCTTCCATTGCGCGCGAATTTCATCCATCAGCGCAACCAGCGCAATTGACTCGTACAGCGGCATAACCGGCGACTCCAGTCTGCCTTCACGCATTGCCTCCATCACCGCTTCCGCTTCGTAATTATATCCGTTTCCGTACAGCGGCATTTCAATCACTTCCGGAGCGCTGCCGCCAACGCTTACCGTTATTTTTTCGGCGCACCAGAAAGGTGCATGAATATGGATGGATCCTTTGTCGCCGGTAATAACCGCATCCTGCGGCGTCTCCAATCGAATGGCACTGGAAACAAGGGCAAGACCACCGTCGGGATAAACAAGCGTAACTGCATTCAATTCATCTGTCCCGTATTTGCCGAAAGTTGCCGCTGAAAGTACTTTTGCCGGATAGGCCCCGAAAACCATGGAAGCCAAAGACAACGGATAAATACCCACATCAAGAAGCGCACCGCCTGCGAGCTCGGGAAGAAATGCACTTTTGTCTTCTTCATAATCACCACAAAAACCGAAATCACCCCGGATAAGCCGCACCTGTCCGAGCACGCCTTCCCGAAGCAGCCGACGCACTTCACAAATGACCGGAATAAAGCGGGTCCACATGGCCTCCATGAGAAAGCACCCCGTTTCGCGCGCACAGTCTGCCAGCGCTTCCGCTTCCTCCCGGTTAACCGTGAAAGGCTTTTCGCAAAGAACAGCCTTGCCCGCGTTCAGGCAGAGCATGGAATTGTTTTTGTGCATGGGATGCGGCGTGGCTATATACACCACATCGACTTCCGGATCCGCTGCAAGGGACTCGTAACAGGCGTGACGGTTAGGCACCTGATATTGTTCGGCGAACTGCACCGCCGTCTCCATCGAGCGCGACCCTACAGCACGCAGTTCCGCCCCTTTGGCGAAGCGCAGACCTTCGGCGAATTTCCGGGCAATGGTGCCTGTGCCGAGAATACCCCAGCGGATGCTATCTGTCATCTTTTTGTTTCCTTTGTTCTGTCCTGAAAAGATTTTTCTTCCGGCAACAGCACTGCTTCAGCTCACGGAGACAACTTCAATCTCTATCTTTCCGACAAATGCCATAAGCCGCGCCCATTGGTCTATGCTCCCGGTAAACAGTTTTATGTGAGTAGGGGAAGCATAACGCTCTCCGAAAGTGGGATCAAGAGCAATCCAGCGCCCCGTGTACACTTCCGGCCAGGCATGATATCCGAAAGCATTGAGCTCATCGCTCCAGACAAGACCGATGGCGACTCGCGACGGAATTTTCAACGCACGGGCAAACGCCACATAAAGCACAGCGTGTTCATTGCAGTCGCCTTCAAGCCGTTCAAGCACTTCCAGCGCGCTGGGAACGGAAAGCACATGCACTTTCTTCACATGCTCGTAGACCCAGTCATGGAGCTGAACAGCAGCGATCCAGGGGTCTTCTGTTTCGCCGGCAATGGATGCCGCCATTTCCTGGATCCGGGGATGGCTGGACTGAATAAAAATATCGGGAGCAAGATATTCATCCGCATCCGATGCGGTGAAAGGTTCCGTCGCCGCTGCCTTTCCGGGTTCCTGTCGTTCAAAGACCCACAGATCGCCCTCACGATGCTGACGGCTGTCTTCAGGCAGATTCAGCGTTTCATTCAGCCCCGAAATACGGAGAACCAGACGGTTCATATCCTTTGCGACGGGAAGCCCCTTTGCCCGGACAGTAAGTGCTTCACGGGCAACACCGGAATCTTCACGCTCTTCCGCCTTTAAAACATCTTCCGGCGATATCTTTTTAATAATCAGCCCCAAGGGCGTTTCAGCGCGGACTATTTCCTCGTCTTTGGAAACCCATGCGCGCGTTACAATTCCGCCAATGCTGGTTTCTATAAGTGTGGTTTCCACAGCCTCCCCTGCCACCTGCAGCACTTCATGCCGGAGGGCTTCAAGCCGGGCTTTTCCAAGAGACATGGTCGCCGGGTCAAAAGCATCCAGATACACGACTTCTCCCGGCTGCATGTGCGGCAGCGTGACGGCAGACAACCCCAACCCGCCGGACAGAAGCAGTTTGCTCCCCACGGGCAGCGTAAACGGCACCTCCTCACCGGCTGTATGCATGACCGCATTTATTTGACCTGCGTCTACCGTACCCGTAAGGCGCATATCGTGCTCTTCAGCTCGAAGCGCGAAATCAAATTCACGAAGTCCATACAGGGCAGACTGCCAGGCTGTACCCGTAAGGGCAAAATGGGTCTTTTTCCCGAAGAGCGGCAGATCAAGATAAACCGACGCCTTGAGTGAAGTGCCCTCTTCGTCGTTTCTGTCGGAAGGTACTGTCTGCAGGTGAACAGAACCGGCAAGCTGATCTTCCCCGAAAAAAAGACCGAGCCAGATATCCTCCGGCATAGCAGCCCGCTTCCACGTGCCGCCATGGTACAGGCGAGGCACAACGGCCTCCCTGTACACAAGCAGTCCTGCCATGATCAGCCAGAAAAGGATGAGCGCAGCCGGAATCAGACGTTTTGGCGTCCGCAACACTTCTTGAACTTCTTTCCGCTACCGCAAGGACACGGGTCATTGGGTTTGGTTTTATCCTGAACACGGACAGGGGCCTGCGCCTCAGGCTTTGATTCCCCCCGACGCACCGTCGGGGCGGCAACATCGGAAAAACTGCGCCCTGATTCTTTGTCGGCGCCACTGTACTGATATTCCCGCGCTTTTGCCTCACTCTGCCCGGAGACACTGCGCCGGGACTGGCCGGGCTGCACCCGTTTACGCCGGGACGGGTCGGTGATTCTGAAAAGATTCTGGGTGACCGTCTCCTCGATGGATTGAATCAGGTTTTCAAACAGTTCAAAACCCTCTTCCTTGTATTCCAGCAGAGGATCTTTCTGACCGAAGGCGCGGAGACGCACCGAATCGCGCAGGTAATCCATCTCATAAAGATGGTTGATCCATTTGTCATCAATGGCGCGGAGCAGTTCGGCGAGCTCCAGATCATGAAAATGTTTGCGCGCCAGCTTGGCAGGGCTGATGACAGAAAGCGCATCGTCTCCCCGCTCCCTGAACTGCTCTTCGATGTCCTCCGCCAGCAATTGCTCCCGACGCCTGTACTCTTCAAGGAGCTGACGAAACACAAGATCCTGCAGAGATTCACTGGGATCGCCTACCAGATCAAAGGTTTTGCCTGTCAGCGTGTGCAGTGCCGATTCCAGCCCTTCCATATCCCAGTCTTCAGGCAATTTGCTTTCAGGCGCATAGAGATCCAGCATATCCGCAACAATATTTTCAAACATGCGATGCAGGTGGGCGGTTACGTCCTTCCCGTCCAGCACCTCATTGCGCAGTCCGTAAATGTATTTGCGCTGTTTGTCCATGACCTGGTCATAGTCCAGAAGAACTTTGCGCATCTCGAAGTTGTATTCTTCCACTTTGCGCTGCGCCGACTCAATGGATCTGGAGAGGATGCGCATATTAAGCGGTGTTTCATCCATTTCCGCACCGCCCTTTTTTCCCATGAAGCGCTTTGCCGTGGCACCGCCGAAAAGACGTGCCACTTCATCCTCCAGGCTCACATAAAAACGGCTGGTTCCCGGATCCCCCTGCCTTCCGCAGCGACCCCGGAGCTGGTTGTCGATCCGGCGTGATTCGTGCCGTTCCGTACCGATGATATACAGCCCGCCCAGCTCGCGGACACCCTCTTCAAGTTTGATATCCGTGCCGCGCCCTGCCATGTTGGTGGCAATGGTGATGGCGTTTTTCTTGCCGGCGTTGGCAACAATTGCCGCTTCCCGTTCATGATGCTTTGCATTGAGCACCTGAAAATCATCAAAGCCTGCCTCGGTCAGCATCTTTGCCACCAACTCTGATTTTTCGATGGATACCGTGCCGACAAGAATGGGACGCCCTGTGTCGAAGATACGGGAGATCTCTTTGATCACATAGCGGAATTTTCCCTCTTCGGAAGCGAAAATCAGGTCAGAGAGGTCTTCCCGGATCAGGGGCAGATTGGTCGGAATCTGAGTCACCCGAAGCCCGTAGGTTTTTTCAAACTCAAGTGCCTCAGTCAGGGCGGTTCCGGTCATGCCTGCCAGCTTCGAATAAAGCCGAAAGTAATTCTGATAGGTAATGGAGGCAATAGTCTGCGATTCAAAGCGGAGCGGCACGCCCTCTTTTGCCTCAATCGCCTGATGCAGACCGTCGGAATAGCGGCGTCCTTCCATGGCACGACCGGTGAACTCATCCACAATCAGCACTTCATCGTCCTGCACCATATACTCGTCATCGCGTTTGAAAAAATGATGAGCTTTCAGCGACTGCTCAATGAGATGCATATAGCCGATGTTGTCATCCGTATAAAGATCATCGATGCCGAGCAGTCGCTCACAGGCAACCATTCCGTCATCCGTCAGGATTATGCTCCGTTGTTTTTCGTCTTTTTCGAAATGGATTTCATTGCGAAGCTGCCGAACAACACCATCCACGCGGAGGTACATGTCGCTGCTTTTTTCAGGTCTCCCGGAAATGATCAGAGGCGTACGCGCTTCATCGATGAGAATGGAGTCCACCTCGTCCACAATGGCGTAGTTCAATTCGCGTTGAACACAATAGGATTTCCACTGCGAACCATTATCACGAAGGTAATCAAAGCCGTATTCGTTATTGGTGCCGTAGGTCACGTCGGCACGATACCCTGCCTGACGCTCATACGTACCCATGTCATGCTGGATCAGTCCTACCGTCAGCCCGAGAAAACGATGCACCGGACCCATCCATTCAGCGTCACGGCGCGCCAGATAATCGTTGACCGTGACCATATGCACACCCTTGCCGGTAAGGGCATTCAAATAGCAGGGAAGAATGGCAACGAGTGTCTTGCCCTCGCCGGTAACCATCTCGGCAATGCCGCCCTGATGCAGCACGATCCCGCCCAGAACCTGCACATCAAAGGGGCGCAGCCCCACAACACGTTTTGCCGCTTCCCGGGCAGCAGAATAGGCATCCGGAAGCAGTTCGTCCAGACTGCAGCCCTGACTCAACTTTTCCCGGAAAACCCCGGTCTGGGCACGCAGTGTATCATTGTCCATGACACTGTAAATACGTTCCCGGGCGTTCACCTGCTCAAGAAGGGGCGTTAATTTCCTTATTTCGCGGTCGGCACTGGTGCCGAAAAATTTCTGTAGTAAGCTGGAAAGCAAAGAGAAAGGTCTCCAATGGGTTTGCGCACGGTTATATTGTTGTGATTGCGATGACGCAATGCAAATAAAATGGATCGCCGGGCGGTGTGCCTGATGACAGGGCGTCAGATGCCCGAGCCCAGATCTTCTGATAATTCCGCATCTTCGTCTGTTTTCTCTGCGGGGTATGCTATGAACGCCTCGTCCAGCCGCTCAAAGATGCGGTGAAGGCTGCGACGGCAGCTGTACAAAGCCTCACGCTGTTCGGGATTGATCGTGCCGAGGTGCTCTTCCAGCAGCATGTCTATGTACCCGAGCATGGCGGCAAGAGGGGAGCGCAGCTGGTTGGCAACGGATGTATAGAAGGCATCGCGTATTTCCGCCGCACGGTGAAGTTCACGGTTGGCCTCTTCCAGCCGCTGTTTGGCTATGCGGTGCGTTTCGTTCAACTCTTTCTGCTCGGTTATATCATGGAAAAGCGCCACAAAAAACCGTTTCTTTTCTCCGAGAAAAGAATGAATGTGCATTAAAACCGCACGCTCCGAACCGTGGGAAGGCACAATAAGCATTTCCTGAAAAAGGGATCCCGACTGTTTGAGTTCCAGAAGTGCCTCGCCCAGTGAACCATCATCAAACAGAAAACTCTGAAAGCGCATACCGATCATATTCAGGCGCGACATGCTCAAAAAATTACAGGCACTGTCGTTGACTTCCGTAATCAGCTCATTGTCATCATAAACCACTATCGGATGCGCGGTATGGTTCAGAATGGCACGCAGCGTTTCTTCCGAACTTTCAAGCGCCGCCGCATGGTGCTGCGTCTCTTTTTCAAGAACATAAAGCAGCTGCGAAAGAACGCCCATAACACCGCCACTGGTCGCAATGAACGCCAGATTCACATATACCGGCAGATGCAGCCAGTTAAAGCCCGTGGTAAACCAGCTCAGCACAATCGTAAAGGAATAGGCCGCACAGACCAGCAGTGTAACCCATAGCGTATTGCCCGACTGCGGCTTGTAAATGTGATAGCCCACTATGACAAAGAGAAGCAATGGCGCAAAATAACTGGCGGAACCGCCTGTCATGCCGATGAGCACGCAGCAGAAAACCAGATAGATGAAAAAATTCAACAGCGATGTAAAGAGCTTATACTGTTTGCGGTACATCACCCAGTGGACAAAGCCGTTATGCAGCAAGGCAATCAGGCAGAAAAGAGCGACAGCCCTGACGATCCCGGGCCGCTGTCCATTACAGCATACGCGCCGCAGGCGATACACGCAAGATAGCGCACCGCTACAAGCGACCACTCCACCTTCTGTACCAGAGCTATTCGGCTGATAAGACGGCCTCTGTTCGTAGCGCTTCCCTTTCTAAAGGGCATGTCTATACTCTTCCTTTACGTCTGCTTGTTCGAAGGTGCCTCTTCCGATGCGGATCTGAGCACCTCGAGAATATCCGGACCATACTTGCGACAGCAAACCGGGCCCAACAATTTTAGCATGGATAAGGCCTGAAGTGTACCAGGGTTACGCTCCGCAATTTCGGTCATTGCCGCTCGGGTAAGAACCACGTTCGACTGCACCCCCTGCCCGTCTGCCTCATTCTTGCGCCATTCTTTCAGCTTTTCAAGCCGCTGCCAGAAACCGTTGGTGTGGATGCTCTGACAGGAGATGCGTGGGGGCGGCAGATGTAACAGCGCCGCCTGGATGGTCTTCATCAGAACGGCTCTGTACCGCTCCAGCAGTTTCAGCGGAATGCATGCATCCGGCACCAGTTCACGAACACCCGTCTTATGCCAGGTGCCCACCTGCTGGATAATGCCCGCAAGCATTTTGTTCGACATAATTTTAAAGGAGGGCACATCCTGTTTTTGCGCTTCCGATTCACGAAAGATAAAGAGTGCTTTCAGCACGGCGGGAAGGGGGTCGTCCAGGTGGAGAGCCCCCGGTATTTTCCAGAAGTGATCCGGGTCAAATACACGCATGGCAGGTGGCATGTGACAAACCTGCTCAAAAGCCTCGCGCGCCTCTTCCATCAGGTTTTCTCTGACCAGATGCGTTGCCAGATCATCGCGAAGCCGAAGCAGATGACAGGTATCATTGTAGGCATAAAGGAGATGTTCACGGGAAAGCGGGCGGAGACCCCAGTTGGCTTTCTGGTATTTCTTGCTCAGGGTAAGACCATAAAACGACCCAAGCAGCGACGCAAGCCCGATACTGGTGTGCCCCAGAATTTCCGCCGCACGCATCGTATCGAATAAACCACGGACTTTCCACCGGTATAGCCCCTGAAGAAGCGTAAGATCATAGTCTACTGCATGAAAAACCTTTTCGACAGACTCATCGGCAAAAATCGGTTTCAGCCCTTCCAGTGAAAAACCGGTAAGAGGATCCACGATAAAATGGTTTCTGTCCGTGGAAATCTGGATCAGGCAGATCTTTTCGCGATAGGCATAAAGACCGTTCGCCTCCAGATCAACGGCGATTCGGGGCGCTTCTTGCAGTTCCTTAAGACAACGCTCCCAGGAACGGCGGTTTGTAATCAGTATGTAGGGATCTTTTCCGGAGGACACCAAAACACAACGCTCCATAAATCACGACGCAGATCAGTATAACAGGGCACTATACACCTCTCACTGGCTTTCACAGCAAAAGTGAACCCCCCGTCTGCTCATTTTACCATAAATATCCCCGGCAGAAAAATCTTCCGGGAAAGCCATATGGTGCAGTAAAAGCATTATCCTTACCAATAGCGATGCAAAAGAACAAAATTGTGGCGATACCGCTGTTTTTAGGATTGACAGAGAAAATGAGGAAAACAGGTAAAGACTGTGGTGTAAAACCCTCATCTAATCAACACAAATTATACAGGATAAAGGAAACGCACCCTCTTGTTTTTTGCATGGTATATTTCTACCAAGCCCCTTTCTTCAAGATTTCTCACCATTTTTTTCACCCGTGCGTCAAATTTCTTTCTAGGCTCCCCTGAAGTTTTGATCCTAAACTCTTTTAATACAAGAGTCACAACGTCATCCAGTTTACACGTGTTGTTGGGTCGCAGTTTGCCAATATACAAAATACATGATTCCAGATCTTCTTTACTGATGTCCGATATCTTTAAAATACCCTTTTTCTCAAAAACAGCGCCTTGCTCATCTACAGGCTGATCATTTTCACTTTTAGTGACAGGTGTAACCGACACCGCCCTGATGCACGAGTCCACCTCTTCAGGATATAAGCTTTTCTGTTTGGAAGATTTTTCCTTTTCCGCTCTCCCTGATTCCAAGTACATATTTTTTCCCACAGATTGCTCTGCCTCTTCACCAGCTTTCAGAGGGAAAATTTGCCGTTCCTCTAACAGAGGCCACAAGCGTTCTAGAGCAAGTTCTTTATCAAAATAAAAAAGAGACGCTCTGATTCGGAAAAATTCCCATCCGCAGCGCTCTAGAATTCTTTGGCGCCCCATATCTTCCTCATATTTTTCCGGACCATGCCAGTGGTCTCCGTCACATTCAACGGCAAGAGCAGCTTTGCCCCCTTGAACCACAAGGTCAATTTTCTTTCCGGCCACAGGGAACTGCGGGACAACACTGTAATTTTTCCGCAGCAGTTCCAAGGCCACATCGACCTCAAACCAACTCTCAAAAGGATCCGGTGCGTTAGCAATGCTGCGGTTCGTATCTTTTGCTTGTTTTTCCAGTACGTGCAACTGAATCCCTGCAACAGACCGGATTGTTGGATTTAAAAAATACTCGAGCAACTTACGTCGAAGATCTAAAGAGCTTAAGTCTTCAGGCTTTACAGAGTGGAAAAGCAGCATCATATCTTTAGCACGGCTGGCTGCGACATTAAAACTTCGGATATATACTTCTGTGGTAAGAGAACCAATTGTTTGATTACAAGCCGCAACAAGGGAGAGAAAGATTATATCCCGTTCATCGCCCTGGAAACTGTAAGGATTTCCGCAGAGCAATTTTCGCCGTTCTATCTCTTCGGCACCCAGCATTTTAAATAGCTTATCCTGTATTAACTGACCCTGGGCCTGACCCTGTAAAACGATAACCCCCATGGTCTTCCCTTTGTACTTATCGTCACGACACATCTCTTTGATACAATCAGCCACGGCTTGAGCTTCATTCTCATTGTAAACACCGGCATCGCGTCCCTCTCGTAAACCATCATTAACATAGACCGATTTCAAAGGTACCAGACGATCTGCCCCGTATTGCCTTAAAGGAATGAGAGAAGAACTCTGGTAACACAACTGATTGCTGAATTCAATAATTTCAGGCATACAGCGAAAATGTTCACGCAGTGATATTCGATTTGGATAAAGTCTATTGCCATGGTCAAATAAACTGCTGTCAATGCGAAAAGAATCGCGATGCGCAAAATCTTTAAGGTGAAGTTGCATCAAAGACTGCACGTCTGGTTCGTTGACCCCTACACTGTAAGGGCTAATTTGTTTATCATCCCCAACAATCAATATTTTTTTACCCAAATAAAGCAACGGCAAAGCATCTAAGCCGCATTGAGAGGCTTCGTCGATAATCACCACATCAAACATAGCTGCCTCAGGAGCGATAGTATCCCAGACACGATCAAGAGGCATAATCCAGGAAGGAATGGCGGCACGGCATTGATCCAGATGTTCCTGCGCAGCACGTCTGTGTATAGGAGCATTTTTTCCAGTCCCTTTGCCGAGTTTTTTCATCGCTCCTTGCCATGAGATCATGTGCTTTCTATGCTTTTCTTTTAGATTTTCACAGCAATAAGACCAGGCATAGGAAGAAGCCAGTTGTTCGATTCTTCGGTGAATGAGCTCTTCTTTCTTTTTAAATTCATCATTTAATTCCTGAAAGCTGTCACCTTTTGTGAACTCAAAAATCCAATCATACGCCTGCCTCCAATACCAGGCATCACAAAGCGATTCCATGCGTTGTTCCCAGACCTCCTCGCTCAAAGTTGCTTTAAGCGACTGAGTAAATACGGGCAAATCCCTTTTAAGGCTATCAATCTTTTCTATTGCCGAGGCATATTTACTCTTTTCCCTCTGTGCCTCTCCTATTTTCTCGAGAGCATAAGTCAGCCGCAATTGATCTCGCTCTTGAATGGACGCTTTAAGGTCTTTTAAAAGGTGGTGAACATTTTCTTGCAATAAATATTTAGAAATTTGAGCTTCTATTATTTGAATCTTTTTTACAACTTCTTTCTTTTGTATCTGCACTAAAGCCATCTTACAGGAAGAGGAAAAAACTTCAACCTCTTCAGGAGTACACCAATCAGGCAAGGAAGAGCTCAACTCAGGTGGCACTAGTTTTTTTAAAGCGTCTATGCTTTGTTTGTAATGTAAAGCAGTCTTTAAGTTTTCATAAGCAGAAGCAAGAATTCTTTCCTGATTCTCTAAAGAACTCGACGGTGCTTCTAAAATCCCAGACCATTGCGCCCAGATAGAACTGTAAATATGTTTAATGTTAAGTAGCCCAATTAACTTTTGAAGATCTTCTGTCGTAATGCAGGGTTTTCCGTTGAGTATCACCGATTTTGTTATATATATTTGCTCTTTAATTGCCCGATGAGGAATTCCCAAAAACTTAAGTTTTTTCCCTTGTTTGAGGTGCTCAAGCAACTTTTTGGCATCGTGACCCAGACTCCGGCTCTTAGATCCCGGATAATCCAGACTACACCTATCGACAAATCTTCTGTTGTTTTCAGGGATTCGGTCGCGTTTTTCCGTTTCTTTTAAGAGTCTTGGCCAGAAATTATCTGTACCTGCCAAAATATTCGGCAACTCTTTCTTAAGCCACGGCATGGCTTGCTTAATTGCCCCTGAAACACTCTCAATTTTCTGACAGCATCCCACGATCTTCTGAACCAACTCTTTTGCGTTTAAGGACAGTGCGTGCGCCGAGTCACTTCGCACTTTCCCTTCTAAAGACATCTCCTGCTCTGCCAGTTTTTTTTCTTCTTCAAAAAATGCGATGCAAGTGTCAACGCTCTGCAGATCATTCGGCAGAAACTGATGCAATTCCTTTTTCTTTTCTTCCGGCAATGATTGTAGAAATTTAAAAGAACGCAGGAGATCCGACAACTGCTCTGTCTGCAAAGGGCACAGTCCCTCTAAAGGTACTTTATCGACAAACCAGTTAAAATACTCTTTTTCTTCAGTAACTTTCCTTGTGATACTAGCAGCGGCACCCCTATATCTTCCATCACCTAAACGGTTGTCGCTGTTAGTCTCCGACATTCGCACTGCTTCCATGCGTTTTCTAATTTTCTCTTGTTCCTCGCGCGCTTTTTTTAACTCTTCTCGCAATTCAGCGATCTTCTTTTGTTCTTTTTCAAAATTCCATGCGCTCTTTCGTGCAATGATACACGAGACACTGGTTTCAAGAGATTGACGTTCGCTAAGACCACCTCCCAATAAATTTATATTAAGAGGACGCAAGTCCTTCGGTATCTTTTTATAAAGCACTTCAAGTGCATGGGCTTTCTTGGCAGTAATCAAAAGTTTCTGGCCTGTGGCCAAAAGGTGACAGATTAGGTTTGCTATTGTATGAGACTTTCCTGTTCCTGGCGGCCCTTGAACCAAAAGCCCGCTTGAGTGCTGTAGTTTTTTGATAATTTGAAATTGTTCTGTATTCGCCTGCAACGGAAAGAAAATTTCACTAGTCTCTGGCGAGGCAGTGTTATCAGAGGATTGTCGTACTTCAATGTTATTTGATTGGTCAAGCTCTGCTAAGGCGGCCAAGCCACTTGGAAGCGTGGTGTCAAGTTCAATTTTTTTCATCATGCTTTGAAGAGCTTCACTTATCCCTTTGGTAGAGTGTTTTCGAAGTATTAGGGCTGGACTCCAAATAATTTTGGGAGTATTAGAAGGCTTCTCCTTCCCTCTATCAAAACTTTCATCAATTCTGCACTGCGCAGACAAAGCCTCACCCAGCCCCTTGACTGCTGAAAAAATCGTTGTATGATCAGAGAGGTCATCACCCGCATCACTGAATAGCATTTCAGCTTTTTTTATTTCGGCAGAATCAATGGACTGACCA
>Ga0116174_10002407_pt1 | contig 16226 bp, 10 predicted proteins | sample AD_UKC087_MetaG_FD_89801 | JGI IMG/M metagenome (GOLD analysis project Ga0116174, IMG submission 89801) | Active sludge microbial communities of municipal wastewater-treating anaerobic digesters from USA - AD_UKC087_MetaG | ecosystem: Engineered > Bioreactor > Anaerobic > Digestate | place: USA...
CGGGACGCAGCCATCGGGGAACACCGGCGCTTGTTTCGGCGCGTTGTCCTGGCCCTCGGCCCTCCGCCGGCTCAGGACCTGCCCACCGACCAGCGGCTCGCCCGCGTCAGAGAGGGTGAAACCGATCCGCATCTGGAAGCGCTCTATTTTCAGTTCGGCCGCTATCTGCTGATTTCGTCTTCGCGGCCGGGCAATCTGCCGGCGAATCTGCAAGGCCTCTGGAACGAACATCTGGAGGCGCCCTGGGACAGCGACTATCACATCAACATCAACCTTCAGATGAATTACTGGCCGGCGGAGGTGACGAACCTCTCCGAGTGCCATCTGCCCTTCTTCGATTTCATCGAAGGCGTCGCCCGGCGCGGGCGCGAGACGGCGCGCGCCACCTACAGCTGCGGCGGGTTCACGGCCCACCATACCACCGATGCCTGGCACTCGACCGCGCCTCACGGCCAGGTCGTCTGGGGGATGTGGCCGATGGCCGGCGGCTGGTGCGCGCAGCATTTCATGGAGCATTACCGCTACACCGGGGATCGGGCCTTTCTGGAACAACGCGCCTATCCCCTGCTCAAAGACGCCGCGCTGTTCTATCTCGACTGGCTCACGGAGGACCCTGCGAGCGGACGGCTGGTCTCGGGACCCAGCACGTCGCCCGAGAACACCTTCTTCGTACCCGGCGGCCAGCGTGTCAGCCTGTCGATGGGCTGTGCGATGGACCAGGAAATCATCTGGGATACCTTCACCAACTTTCTGGAAGCCGCAAAGGGCCTGGGCATTGACGACGACTTCACGAAACGCGTGGCCGGCGCGCTCGACCGGCTCGCCCTGCCCGAGATCGGCGCGGACGGACGCCTGAAAGAGTGGCGGCACGAGTTCGAGGAGGCCGAGCCGGGCCACCGTCACATGTCGCACCTGTACGGGCTGCATCCCGGCCGGCAATTCACCGTGACGGGCACGCCCGCATTCGCCGCCGCGGCCCGGGCGTCGCTGGACTACCGCCTGGCCCATGGAGGCGGGCATACCGGATGGAGCCGCGCCTGGCTCATCAACTTCTTCGCGCGGCTCCACGACGGGGAAGCGGCCCACGAAAACGTGCGGCTGCTCTTGAGCAAATCGACCCTGAACAATCTTTTCGACAACCATCCGCCGTTCCAGATAGACGGCAATTTCGGCGGCGCCGCCGGCATCGCGGAGATGCTTTTGCAGAGCCACACCGCCGAGATCGCGCTGCTGCCCGCCTTGCCCGCGGCCTGGAAAGACGGCTCGGTCTCGGGTCTGGTCGCGCGGGGCGGATTCGAGGTGGCCATGAAATGGGCGGATGGCCGGCTCGTAACCGTAACCGTGCACTCCCGGTTGGGCAATCCCTGCGCACTGCGGTACGGGCAGCGCACGCTCACGCTGCCTGGCGAGAAGGACAGCGTGCTCGTTCTCGACGGGACGCTTCAGCCCGCGGCGGGTGCGTCCGGACAGTGAAGTACGGCATCGTGGCGCCGGCACAGGCAGCCTGCCGCGTGCGCCGGCGCGTTCAACTCTGCAAGCTCAGTACCTCAAGAACGCGCCAAGACCGTCCGCGGCCTCCTTCAGGCGCAGGCCGGCTTCCCCGTGCAGCACCTCGACTTTTGCGCCTTCCCGCGCGGTGTTCTCGACCAGCAGATCCAGCAGATTGTCCTCGGGCTTGATGGGTTCTCCCAGAAACTCGGTCAGGGGCATCCCGCCGCCTCCATTCGCAGGCACTGTGGGACAATCCTTCGCGAACACGGCGAAATCGCGGGGATACACCAGGGTGCGCACCCGTCCTTCGAGCGCGGCTCGTACGGTGCCGGCCACTCCGGCCGTGGCCATGCGGTTCTTGGCGGCGGCAGTCAACAACGCCTCCGTCAACGACATCTCGGTGCGGTGTTCAAACTCTTCATCCACCCGCAATGTCTCTTCCAGCACGGTTTTGCGATCGGCCTCGACCGGCAGGGTGACGGCGCTCACGACACGATGCCTCAGCGGCTCCGAGAGCAGACGTTCCAGCTCGGCCACGGTGCGGGAAGGCCCACCAAGGATAAGCCGGTCGAACGGCACGGTTTTGTCGAGGTCTTTGAGTGCGGCGACGACCTTCTTGAGATGGTGTTTCGCATGTTCCTCGGCGTTGCGCTGGAACCGCATCTGCGACCGGGTCTGGTCTTTTCCGGACGCGTCGAAGTGCCGCACGTCTTCCTCGGCGACCAGAGTCGCGTCCTGTTCGATTTCTCCCATGCAGACGCTCAGCAAACGCGTCTTGCCGCGGTCCGTGAGGGCGACCACATAGCGCGGGTGCTCGTCGCGGGCCTCGAGAAACGGCCGCACAAAGGGCCGGGGAAGCCACCGGACCTGGCTTTCAATGGGCATGCGGAAGTCCCGCGCCCAGAAGAGACCGCCCGGTGGATCCGTGAACAGGGCGAGGGTCCGGCCGGCGGGACGGTAACTCTCGACGTACTGGCGCACCCGCGCGGCGCAGGCCTTGAACGCCTCGCGCTCCCCCACATCGCCGATCCCGCATTCGAGGTCGCGGAGCATGTTGTGGAGCGGAACCCGGTACTCCCGGTTGAGGTTGTCGGCGCGGCCCTGGTCGACGTTCAGGTAGACGCTCAGCACGTGACGTCCCTCGGCGGCGGCATGATCCATCAGTTTCTGCAGGTCGTCGTGTGTAATCATGGGTTGCCCTCCATAATTTCGAACACACAAACCAGCCTTCAACAAGAAACAGGGGGCGCGGCCATCCGTGTGGTCCGGTCCCCGGTACATCCGGAGTTTGTGTCAGGCGCACCTGTGGGGAGTGTGGCGATGCGGAGCGTGACCGCGCGCAACACCCACCGCGCGCGGTCATGGGGGGATGGGTGGCGCTGCCGGGCCGAGGTATCAATCGATGCCATGGAAGAACGACGCCGGCATCGCGCGTCTGCGGCAGGTTCGCAAGGCTGCAGCCCTCGAAGTAGAGGCTTCGACTCGGCATCGGCACTTCCGCAGCAAGGTTCATCGGTTCATCCGCGGGATGGTTTTCCCGCACCCTCTATCATACACCAGTTGGGACCCATTGACGCACCGGCAAGACCCGCGTCAGCCCGGGTGTCTGTAATGCACTGTGCAGCAAAGACTTCAGGAGCATTACCCCATCGACTTCGGGGACGGCGTGAACCCGCACGTTCCCTGTGATCAACACCGTTCGCGTCCTCGGGATGCCCGCGACCGCGCATTGAATCCGCCCGGTGCGTCCCGTACCATCTCCGTGTGGGTCCCGGCGGGCGGCATGCATGTGGTCCGAGCGCGCAAGGAGTGGGTCATGGCTTCGACATCGCGGGAACGGGTCTATCAGGCGTTGCAGTTCGAGGGCCCGGACCGTGCGCCGCGCAATCTGTGGAGCCTGCCCTGGGCGGAACTGCATTTTCCCGAGGCGTTGAAGAAGATCCGGAACGATTTTCCCGACGATTTCGCGGGCGCCCCCGGCTATTGCCGGGAAACCTCCAGAACCATCGGGAACGAGTATTCGGTTGGGCGCTATACGGACCCGTGGGGCAGCGTATTCGTGAACCTCCAGGAAGGCGTCATCGGCGAGGTCAAGGAACCGCTGATCAGCGACTGGACCATCGACGCCGCCAAGGTGCATATCCCGCGGGAATGGCTGACCATCGACACGGACCGGGTAAACGCGTTCTGCGGGCGCACGGAGAAATTTGTGACCGGCGGCTGTTGCCCGCGCCCGTTTGAACGGCTGCAGTTCCTGCGGGGAACCGCCAGCCTGTACATGGATCTGCTGGATCCGCCGCCGGGGATGGCTGCGTTCGTGCGCGACCTGCACGCATTCTATTGCGAATTACTGGAGACCTGGGCGGCAACCGACGTGGACGCGTTGAATTTCATGGACGACTGGGGGGCGCAAAACGCGCTGTTGATCGACCCGGCCGTCTGGCGTGAGGTCTTCAAGCCGCTTTACCGCGACTACATCGAGATTGCGCACGGGGCGGGCAAGAAGATCTTCATGCATTCCGACGGCCACACCCTCGCCATCTATCCCGACCTGCTCGAGCTCGGGCTCGACGCCATCAACTCGCAGCTGTTCTGCATGGGCGTGGAGCATCTGGCCCCCTATGCCGGCAGGATCACGTTCTGGGGCGAGATCGACCGCCAGCACCTTCTCCCCCATGCGGCTCCGGGCGAAATTGACCGCGCCGTCCGCTCGGTCCACGAAACGCTGTGGAAGAACGGGGGGTGCCTCGCGCAATGTGAGTTCGGCCCCGGCGCAACGCCGGAGAACGTGCGCCAGGTGTTCGCCTCGTGGGACCGGCTCACGACTCGCGCGTAGCCGATCCGCCAGGCGCGCACGGTGCCCGGTGAACGCCGAGGCCGTCTTTCTTCGGCCGCCTTTTCGGGGTTCGCGGAAGGCAGCGCCCGGGTCAGTTCTTGAGGCTGTGAAGCGGCGCGGGGATGCGCCCGCCGTAGGCGACAAACCGCGAAGACGTGCCGGCGTTTCGCACGTCGACCACGTCGCCCTGGCCGAAGAGGCCGCCAAAGACCGCTTTCTCCCCCACGCTCTTGCCGGGAGCGGGGATGAGGCGCACCGCGGTCGTTTTGTTGTTGATGACGCCAATGGCCATCTCGTCGGCGATGATGGCGCTGATGGTTTCGGCGTCGACGTCGCCGGGAATCACGACCATGTCGAGGCCCACCGAGCAGACGCTGGTCATGGCTTCGAGTTTCTCGAGCGTCAACGAACCCTCGGCGACCGCGCGCGAAAGGGCCTGGTCCTCGCTGACGGGGATGAAGGCCCCTGAGAGACCGCCCACGCTCGATGAAGCGAACAGCCCGCCCTTCTTGACCGCATCGTTGAGCATGGCCACGGCGACCGTGCTGCCGGGCGCGCCGATCTTTACAATGCCCATGGTCTGAAGGATTTCGCCGACGCTGTCGCCGATGCGGGGCGTTGGCGCGAGGGACAGGTCGACGACGCCGAATTCGACGCCGAGTTTCCGGGCCACTTCGCGTCCCATGAGCTCGCCCACCCGGGTGACCCGGAAACTCGTCCGCTTGATCTCTTCGGCGATCGTGCCCAGGTCGACGCGCCGTCCGCTTTCGAGCAGGCGTTCGAGTGCGCGTTTGATGACGCCGGGACCGCTGACTCCGATATTGACGACCGTGCCGGGCTCTCCGGGCCCGAGAAACGCGCCCGCCATGAACGGGTTGTCTTCGGGAATATTGGCGAAGACGCAGAGTTTGGCGGCGCCGAAGCCGTCTTTGTCCGCGGTCAGTTCCGCTACGCGTTTGATTTGCCGGCCCATGAGAAGGACCGCGTCCATGTTGATGCCCGCTTTGGTGCCGGCAACGTTGACGGAGGCGCAGACCCGCTCCGTGTTGCTGAGGACTTCAGGGATGGAATCGATCAAGCGGCGGTCGCCGTCGCTGAACCCTTTCTGCACCAGGGCGGTGTAGCCGCCGATGATGTCCACCGCGACGCCGCGGGCGGCCTCGTCGAGCGTGTGTGCGAGGGGCAGGCACACGGAGGGGTCGTGCGCCTCGAGCAGGGAACTGATCTTCGAGACGGCCAGCCGTTTGTTGACGATGTCGATCCCGTATTTGGCCGACACTTCGTCGCAGCAGGCCACCAGATGGCCCGCAACGCTGTGGATGCGCTGCCGGATCTTGTGCAGCATCCGATCGGAGTCGCCGTCGGCACAGCCCATCAGGTTGATGCCGAGGGTGACGGCCCGTACGTCCAGGTTTTCGATCTGGACCATCTCGAGCGTCTTCAGGATGTCTTCGGTGGGAATCACAGGTCATCCTCGAGACCGCGCAGGCGTTCTTCCATCGGATCGTAAATGCCGAGTACAAGATACAGGTGCCCGGCTCCGTCGAGAATCAGGGTGTCTTCAAAGCCGTCGCCATTCAGGTCTTCGCGGGTGGCCGAGGCGGCGCCCGCGGACATCTCAATCGAGTCGGTAAGGCACTCGGGCTTGCCATAGACGCCCTCGCCGTCGTTTTCGACGAGGAACACCCAGCCTTTGGTGTTCACCACGACAACGTCCTCGCTGGTTTCGGCGTCAATGTCCGACATCGCCAGTATCCGGCTGCCGCCCTCGGGCCCGAGCGGGGGCGCAATCTGTTTGGGGGTGGACGAGAAAACGCCCTTTCCCTTGTTTTCGAGCAGCAGCACCGCTCCGGTCGCGCCCAGGATGATCAGATCATCGTCGCCGTCGTAGTCATAGTCGGCGATTTCGATATCCACGGTTCCCGGCGCGCCGGTGAGGGGTCCGGCAATCTTCCTGGGGGCGCCGAACCGGTCGCGGAGATTCTCCAGCAGGAACACGGTCTCTCTGGCGTCGATCAGGACGATCTCCTCGTCGTTGTCGAAGTCGAGGTCGGTGAACACGTAATCGTAGGGGCCGGGCGCCAGGCCGGGGATCCGGGTCAGCGCGGTGGCGCCGCCGAACTTCCCCATGCCGACGTTTTCAATCTTGTACAGGATGCCCTCGGCGTTGCCCACGATGATGTCCTCGTCGTTGTCGAGGTCAACGTCAGTCACGCGCACCTGGACGGCCCCGCTGGCGGTATTGAGCTCGTTCGAGATCTTCGCCATGTTGCGATACCGTCCGCGTCCCTCGGACACGACCAGGTAAACGACGCCCATCCGGTTTGTGATGAGGATGTCCTCGTCGTTATCGAGGTCCACATCCGAAAGATCGAGCGAGACGGGGCCCGGGACGTCGTTGACCGGCCCTGCGATCATCTGGGGTTTGGCGAACTTGCAGTCGCGCTCGTTCAGCAGCAACCAGACGGTTCCCAGCTCGTCGATAAGCAGGATGTCCTCATCCGGGTCCTGGTCGGAGTTGATCGTGGCCACGGAGACGAACCGGGCCTTGGCGCCGGTGGCATCGAGAAGCTTGAGCGTTTCCGCCTTGGTGGCTTCTTCATCATCCAACAGCGATTCCGCGGCCGCCCAGGCGGGACAGGGCGCCCCCAGGAGGAGCATCAGTACGGTGGTCAAAAATGTTCGCATCATCATGGTCTCCGAACAAGTTTTCCGGAAGCGTTTTAGTGCGGCCGTGTGTGAACGGACAACGAATTCGTGGCAACGAAGATATCCTGGTGGCGCACGACCAGCGACACGTTGAGTTCGCGGGCAGCGGCTTCCAGTTCATTGCGCAGGTCGCCCGGCTCCACCGCGGGGGGCATGGTCACGCGGAAGATCACGATGAACTGGCCGTCGTGAACCTCAAACCAGACGTCGTCAATGTTGATGCCTTTTTCCGAGAAGCACCGGGTCAACCTGCGGACGATTCCGGGCTTGTCGTCGCCTTTGACGGTCACCACAAACGGTTCCCCCGGGCCCGGCGCCTGCGCGCCTCCCTCGCGGTGAGGGAGAACGATGGCCCGGTAATCGCCGGCGTTTTCGACCGCCGTCGCGATGTCGGCCGCCGCGACGTCTTCGGGGAACGTGCCGCACACGATCATGGTGAACCATCCCCAGACGACCGTCTGGCTGAGGGCTTCCAGATTGCCGCCCAGCCGGAACAGGGCGTCGCTGACGTTCGCGATGATGCCGACCTGATCACGTGTCACGACGTTTATGACGTATTTTGCGGTCCCGGTATTCATGAAAACGTCCCGTCCACTCCGTCCGCTCGGCGCCCTATGCCCTTGAACCTGTAAGGAAGAAGTATGCAAGCACCGCCAGAGCCAATGCAATCCGGTAGTATCCGAACACCTTGAAATCGTGGCGGCGGATATAGTTCATGAGAAAAGCCACGACGCCGTACGCCACCACGAACGAGACCACGGACCCGATGGCCAGCAGCACCCATTCCCTGGAGGTGAAGGCCGCGCCGCCTTTCGCGATTTTGAGGGCCGTGGCCCCCAGCATAGTGGGGATCGCGAGGAAGAACGAAAATTCCGCGGCGGCCGGCCGGCTCGCCCCGAGCGCCATGCCGCCGATGATGGTGGCCGCGGACCTCGAGGTGCCGGGGATCATGGCCAGGCATTGGAAGAACCCGACAGCCAGGGCGCGGCCGAACCCCGCATCGCCCGCGCGCTCGAAACGGGGACGCCGGTCCGTGCGTTCGAGGAGAAGCAGCACCACGCCGCCCGCCAGCAGGGCCACTGCCACGACCAGCGGGTTGAACAGCCGTTCCTCAATAAAATCGTCGAACAAAAACCCCAGCACGACCGCGGGAAGCACGGCCACGGCGATCCGGGCCCAGAGCCCGAAGACGGCGTCGCGGTCTTCCCGGGGTTTCCCGAACGGCCACAGGCTTGACCAGAAATAGACCACCACCGCCAGGATGGCCGGCAATTGAATGATCACCATGAACGCGGCCGGGAACTGCTCGCGTTGCCGGAATTGCAGGAATTCCTCGAGGAGGATCATGTGGCCGGTGCTGCTGATGGGCAGAAACTCCGTCACCCCCTCGACCACCGCGAAGATCACCGCCTTCAAGACTTCCATGCGCGTAACGCCCATCCTGTGCCCGGGAAACCGTCCACCCCATGCCCGTCCGGGGAAGCCGGCATCGTTGCCTTTTTGATACGGCGAAGTATAGCCGCCGCGCACCCGGCACACAACGTGTTCGCCGCGACAACGTGTCCCCGTTCGAATGACCGGCGAGGGCGCCGGTCCCACACCCGATCCGGATGCAGCCCCATGCCGAGCTGGCGCCCGGCAATCCCAGGGCGCCGTACCCGGCGCGACTGGGTGTCCCCATTCGAACGCGTTGGGAAGGGGAATTTTCGCGGCAGATGACACTTGGCATTCGGGACAACCCTTTCTATAATAGGAGGTCCAGCAAAGGCAGTAACCTCACAACTGTGGAGGAGGGAGACGTATGGCCAAGAAGAAAGTGAATGTGGCCCTGGTGGGCGCCCAGTTTATGGGGAAGGCCCACAGCAACGCGTGGCGAAAGGTCGGGATGTTCTTCGACGCCCCGGTCGAGCCGGTGATGAAGGTGTTGTGCGGGAAGTTCAAGGAAGAGGTGGCGGTCGCGGAGAAATGGGGCTGGCAGGAGACCTCGCTGGACTGGAAAGAGGTGGTGAACCGGCCGGACATCGACATCGTCGACATCTGCACGCCAAACTTCCTGCACCCGGCGATTGCCATCGAAGCGGCCAAAGCGGGCAAGCACATCGTGTGCGAGAAGCCGCTGGCGAACACGCTGAAAGAGGCGCAGGACATGCTGAAGGCCGCCGATAAGGCGGGCGTAAAGCACATGTGCGGGTTTTCGTACCGGTTCGCGCCCGCGGTACAGACGATCAAGAACATGATCGTCAAGAAAGAGCTGGGCGACATCTATCATTTCCGTGCGGCGTACCAGCAGGACTGGATCGCGGATCCGGACTTCCCGATGGTGTGGCGCCTGAAGAAGAAGCACACGGGCAGCGGGGCGCTGGGCGACATTGGGGCCCACATCACCGACCTGTGCCACTTCCTGGTAGGCGACGTGTCGGAGCTTGCGGCCACCATGGAGACCTTCATCAAGAAGCGCGTCATCGCGGACAGCGATGTGGGCGCGTGGGGCGCGAAGGGCCGCAAGAAGCAGAAGAAATACGACACGGTAGACGTGGACGACGCGGTGGCCTATGTAGCCCGTATCAAGGGCGCGAACACGCTGGCGACGTTCGAGGCGACGCGTTTCGCCCCCGGCCGGCGCAACTACAATTCGATCGAGATTTACGGCAGCAAGGGTTCGGTGCTGTGGAACAAGGAAGACATGAACGTGTTCCAGTATTACAACTGCGCCGACCCGGCTACCGCCCAGGGGTTCCGGAAAGTGCTCGCGACGGATTCGGGCCATCCGTACACCCATGCGTGGTGGCCGCCGGGACATCTGATCGGCTACGAACACCTGTTCGTGCATGAGATTTTCGAATTCCTGTGCGGACTGAACCGCAAGAAGAACGATTTCCCGACCTTCGCGGACGCGGTGAAATGCCAGAAAGTGCTCGACGCCGTCGAGCGGGCCGCGAAGACGAAGCGCTGGGTCGCTGTGAAGTGAACCCAACCCGGGCTTCGGCCTCAGTCGACGATTGACCGCACCGGGTTGGCGTGAGCCAGCGCCAGCCCGGTGTGGTTCGTGAGACGGTTTTGCTCGCGCTCGTGGGTGCGCCGGCTTTTTTGGGTGAAATTTGGGGAAGGTGCGATTACACTGAACGAACCGCAAATGCTGAGGGCATGAACACGGAAAGCGCGCGGCCGGGTGCGCGGCGCAGGGTGTCATGTCCCGGAAGGTTCAAACCCGAGGAGGGAGAACGACCATGAGATTAGGTTTTCTCACAGCGATGTACAGCAACATGCCGCTCCAGAAAGTCCTTGAAATGACGCGGCCGCTGGGGCTTGAGGCGGTGGAGCTGGGCACGGGCAATTTTCCGGGCGACCCGCACGCGCCGCTGCAGGACCTGCTGAAATCGAAACCCAAGCGCGACGAGCTGCTGGCCATGCTCAAGGGCGAGGGGATGATTCTGAGCGCGCTGAGTTGCCACGGCAACTGCCTTCATCCCGACACGAAGTACGCCCAGAAATGCCAGCAGGTGCAGACCGACACCATCAAGCTGGCCGAGATGTTGGGCGTGAAGACCGTCATCGATTTCTCGGGCTGCCCGGGTTCCGATGAGAGCGCCAAACGGCCTTCGTGGATTACCTGCCCCTGGCCGCCGGACTACCTGGAAGCTCTGGATTGGCAGTGGGAGAAGAAGGTCATCCCGTACTGGACCAAGCAGGCGAAGTTCGCCAAGGAGCATGGGGTCCAGGTGGCGTTTGAACTGCATCCCGGTTTCGTGGTGTACAACACCGAGACCATGCTGAAACTCCGCAAGGCCTGCGGCAGCAATCTGGGCGCGAACCTCGATCCGAGCCACCTGTTCTGGCAGGGCATGGATCCCATCGATGTCGTGCGCGCCCTGGGGAAGGCGATCTTCCACGTGCACGCCAAGGACTCGCTGGTGTACGAGCAGAATGCCCGCGTCAACGGCGTGCTCGACACGAAACACTACGGCGACGAAATCAACCGTTCGTGGATCTTCCGCACCTGCGGGTACGGGCACAGCATCGAGTGGTGGAAGGATTTCGTGTCCACGCTGCGCATGGTCGGTTACGACCACGTGTTGAGCATCGAGCATGAAGACTCGCTCATGTCGAACAACGAAGGGCTGCGGAAGGCCGTCGAATGCCTGAGACAGGCCATCATCTCGGAAAAAGTCACCGCGATAACGTGGGCCTGAGCCTTCGTCCGATGTCTTTTATGCGGGAGCCCCATCGCGTGGGCTCCCGCAGGCATTTCAGCCGCGCCCGGGGCCGCGCCACACGGCGGCCGCGGCGCCCGGAATAGCCTGCGCTTCTCGGAGGAAACGTCGCCATGCGGATTTCGGTAATTGGAACCGGCTACGTGGGCCTTGTGGCCGGCACCTGTCTTGCCGATACAGGCCATCGCGTCATCTGCGTCGATGTCGACGAGGAGCGGCTCGCCCGGCTCAAACGTGGCGAAATGCCCATTTACGAGCCGGGACTCGAGGAACTCCTCACCCGCAACATCGAGGAGGAGCGCCTCAGTTTCACCGGCGACACCGGCGACGCCGTGGCCAAGTCCCTCCTTGTATTCCTCTGCGTGGGCACGCCGTCGCTCGAAAACGGCGCGCACGACGTCTCCGCCCTGATGGACGCCGCCGGGCAGGTTGCCCGGGCCATGGACGGCTACCGCATCATCGTGAACAAGAGCACCGGCCCCGCCGGCACCACGGCCCGCATCGCCGCGCGCATGAACGAACTCACGGACCACGAATTCGACGTGGTCGTGAATCCCGAGTTCATGAAGGAAGGGGCGGCGGTCGACGATTTCCTGCGGCCCGACCGTATCGTGGTAGGGTGCGAAGACGTGCGCGTGCTGGAGATCATGCGGGAGCTCTACGCGCCCTTCCTGCGCACGGGCAAACCGTTCCTGGCGATGGACCTGGCCAGCGCCGAGATGAGCAAACTCGCCGTCAACGCCATGCTTGCGGCCCGCATCTCCGTGATGAACGAATTCGCCACGTTTTGCGAAGCCGCGGGCGCCGACGTGTCCCATGTGCGGGAAGCCGTGGCCGCGGACGGGCGCATCGGCGCCGGCTACCTGTTTCCGGGACTGGGCTTTGGCGGCTCCTGCCTGCCCAAGGACGTAATCGCCTGCGCGGCCTGGGCCGAAACGCTGGGGCTCGAGGCGCCCCTGCTGAAGGCCACCGCCGCGGTCAACGACGCGGCGCTGCGCCGGTTCATCGGGCGCATTCTCTCATTCTATGGCGAACCGATCGCGCGGAAACGCATCGCCATCTGGGGGGCCACGTTCAAACCGCGCACCGACGACCTCCGCGGCGCGCCGGCCCTGCGCGTTATCGACGCCCTGCTCGATGCGGGCGCCGCCGTTCACGCCTACGACCCCGTCGCCGGCAAGAAGCTCGCGGCCCTGTACGGCGACCGCATCCAGGTCGCCGCCAAGAATTACGATGCCCTCGCGGACGCCGACGGGCTCGTCATCTGCACCGAGTGGAACGAGTTCCGCCGCCCCGACTACGACCGCATGGCCGAACTCATGCGCGAACGGGTCATTTTCGACGGCCGCAACCTCTACACCCCCGCCACGCTGAAACAGAACGGGTTTCAGTATTTCAGCGTGGGGAGAGGGTAGAAGGCGAAGCCGGCGTATCGGGCGCGGCCTCTATTGCTCTCAGACGTCCTTGCTTTTGCATCCCGTTCCGGCGCGTGCTACCATTGCGCCTTCCCGGGCGCGGTGCGCGCGTTCGGGACCCATTCGTCCTCAACATCAAGGGGGAGCCGAGCATGTCGAAGTATAAAATTGCACTGATGGGTGGCGACGGCACAGGCCCGGAAGTGCTGGCGGAAGCGGTGAAGGTCGTTCGCGCGGCCGCCGCTCGCTGCAACATCACCCTGGATACCACGGATTACGATTTCGGCGGCAACCGCTACCTGGCGACGGGCGAGATTCTCCCGGATTCCGCGCTGGACGAATTCCGCCAGCACGACGCGATTCTGCTGGGCGCGATCGGTCATCCGGACGTGAAACCCGGCATTCTGGAAAAGGGCATTCTCCTTCGGACGCGTTTTGAACTGGACCAGTACATCAACCTGCGGCCGGTCAAGCTGTATCCGAACGTTGAGACCCCGATCAAGAACAAGGGCCCGGAAGACATCGATTTCGTGGTGGTCCGCGAGAATTCGGCGGGCCTGTACACGGGTTTTGGCGGGGTGCAGAAGAAGGGCACGCCCCATGAGGTGGCCGAGCAGTGCATGGTCTACACCCGTTTTGAGGTGGACCGCTGCCTGAAGTTCGCGTTCGACATTGCCCGCAAGCGGAACAAGACGAACACGCTGACCCTGTGCGGCAAAACCAACGTGCTCACCTACGTCTACGACCTGTGGGAGCGCGCGTTTCATGCGATGGGCGCGGCCGAATACCCCGACATCAAGCGCGAATACGCCCATGTCGACGCCATCACCATGTGGATGGTGAAGAACCCCGAGTGGTTCGACGTGATCGTGACCGGCAACATGTTCGGCGATATCATCACGGATCTGGGCGCCATGGTGCAGGGCGGCATGGGTATTGCCGCGGGCGGCAACATCAACCCCGAGGGCGTGTCGATGTTCGAGCCGATCGGCGGCAGCGCGCCGAAATACACAGGCTTGAACGTGATCAATCCGCTCGCGTGCATTTTCGCGGGGCAGATGATGCTGGATTACCTGGGCGAACAGGAAGCGGCGGATCTGGTTGAGAAGGCTTGCGTCGATTTTCTGCAGAGCGGCACGCTTTCCGGCATGTCGGCCAAGGAGATTAAGGAGTGCGGAATGTCGACCACCAAGATCGGTGACGACATCGCCAACCGGGTCGCCACGCTCTGACCCAACGTGGTGGGGCTTTTGGCAAGCCGCCCTCTGGACGCGTCCAGAGGGCGGCGTTTTTTTGTGCGCGAGGCCCCGGGCCGGGGCGCCCCCTTTACAGGCGCAGCAGTTTCTCGATGGCGCGTGCGATGGCGTCACGGCGCGCCTCGAGCGGAGCGGGATCCCGGGTGAATTCGGTCAGGTTCTTCGAGACACTGTCGGGGACGTCCAACAATCCCTCATAGATGCCGCGCTCCTGGGCGGGAATCCGTTCCCGGCGCGACTCGACGAGCCTTTCCAGAATGACGAAATACTCGTAATCCTCGACGCCATCGCGCAGCATTTCCCAGCGGATGCTGTCGACGGGTCCCTCCAGGACGGGTTCCGCGGGATTGCCGCCGGCCGCGGCCTCGGGCGGATAGATGAACCGCCCGTCGCCGTTCCCCCAGGGCTGGCGGGTGCCCGCCGGAGTGCCGTACCCCGTCACCCAGCCCATCGGGTCGTCGTACGGGTTCTGGGGCGAGTCCGGATAGGCGACGGAACTCGTCCAGTAGTTGCTCTGCCAGACCAGGATGCCGTCGACCTTGTTTTCCCAGGTCTGCCAGAGCCATACGCGCAGCTCGGTCGCGGGATGATCGATGAACAGGGTCGCGTAGGGGGCCTTGGGTCCGGTGCAGACGTACCACCAGAATGTGTCGCCGGCCGCGCGGCGTTCCTCGGCGACGTCGAAATTGTAGGCCGGCGTCAGGGGACACCAGATGTTGGGGCCGCCGATCAGGGCGGGTTCGACCTGCTCGGTGAGCATGCGGTGGATGTCCGGGGCGTTTTCCTTGAGCTTGCGAAACCCGTTCATGACGAATTCGTAATCCTTGGGGTCGGGCTCGTCAAACCAGTAGACATAGGCTTCGTCGAGCCAGCCTTTTTCCCGAAGGTGTTCCTGGAGCCCCTGGAGGTACGCCCGGAACAGGTGCTGGTACTGGGGCGTATCTTCGGCATACCCGAGCAGCGATGGCTCGTAGCGGGCGTGGAAGGTACCGCCGCCCAGTCCAAGGACCGGCAACTGGAACGAATTGAAACCCAGTTCGTCGATTGCGCGGGTCATGGCAAGATCCCAGGCGGTCCAATCGAATACGGGCTGGAGTTGCCCCGGCGCGACGTCCTCGAGCCCGCCCTCGCCCGTGAGGGGCTGCCCGGCGCCTGCGTCTTCGAGGACGATTTCGTCAAGCCACAGCGCGCCGGTTGTGTTGCCGGTATCAGACCAGGTCGTGGGGTAGGCGGCAAATGCGCAGGACCGCGCGCCCTCGGGGAATTCCGTGATGGTGCGCTCGAACAACTGCCACGAGCCGTCACCGGAAATGACGATGTCGAGGTTCCGGCCGGACATCCACGTGCCCGCCGCGTCGAAGTGCCGCAGCGACACCAGAAACCGCTGCTCCGCCTCCTTTGTCCGGTACCAGAAACGCACCCGCAGACCTTTGCCGGGGATGGGCAACTGGTCGGCGTAGGTGAGCGAAACGCTCCGGTCCGTATGGGGATCGTTGAGGTAGCGGGAAGCATTGCCGGCCTGTTTCGACTCGGTGTCCGTCTCGCCGCCCTGCCACTTGGGCAGGCCGGTCCAGCCGATGCCGATCTCGTCCATCGGCGTGGGGTCATAGGGGGCGATCCGGTGTTCGCTGAAATTGGCGAGGTATTTGTCCATGACCTCGCGCCGCTGACCGGGCTCGCTGAGCTTCTGATAGTCGAATACGAGTCCGGGAGACAGGCCGAAGGCGGATACGCAGGTCATGCGGTTTGGCAGTTCGAAATCGTAAACGTCAACCTGCAGGGGCGTCTCCGCGTCGAATCCGTCCGCGTGCACGCGCAGCGAACCGCGATAGGTGCCCGCGGGCAGGTCGGAGGGCGTCTTGACGCGGACCCACAGGGGCTGGTTGGCGCCCGCGGCCACGTCAATGGGCTCGCGGAACGGCGGCAACGGGTCGGGCCACGGCGCGGCCACACCGGTTTCATCGGTGGGAAACACGACATCCACGTAGCGCACGCGCAGCACATCCACGGCCGACGCGGACAGCACCGCGCCGGACGGCCCGGTCAGATCGCCCGCGGCTACGGTCAATCCCGTCAACGGCCGCTGGGGCGAAATCACCAGTTGGACGGCCTCGGTCTCGTTGCGGGCGAGGCGCAGCTCGACGGCCTCGGCCTGGCGGGACGGCGCGGGGCGGGTCCGGGCGATCTTCCATCCCGACGACGCGCGCCACAGCACGACGTCGGCCGTGGAGCCGGGCACGCGCTCGCCGTAGGCGGTCTCGAAGAGGTGCGGCACGTGGAAATCGGCCCGGAACGCAAACGTGAGCCC
>Ga0116174_10002413_pt1 | contig 16210 bp, 15 predicted proteins | sample AD_UKC087_MetaG_FD_89801 | JGI IMG/M metagenome (GOLD analysis project Ga0116174, IMG submission 89801) | Active sludge microbial communities of municipal wastewater-treating anaerobic digesters from USA - AD_UKC087_MetaG | ecosystem: Engineered > Bioreactor > Anaerobic > Digestate | place: USA...
CAGGGCCAGGTCTGGTCCTTCACAAGCTACAGCAATGCTCCCGCTGGCTTTGAAGAGCAAGCTCCCTACACGATTGCCATGGTCAAATTGAACGAAGGTCCGGTCGTGACCGCCCAACTGACCGATTTGGGTCCTGAGCCCGTGCGCATCGGCATGCCGGTGGAGATGGTCACACGCAAGATCCGCAACGACGGCAGTGAACGGGGCATGATCGTCTATGGCTACAAGTTCCGTCCGGTGATGCAGGGATAACAAATACATTGAAGCAATTGAAACCGCCTTCCAGAATTGGAGGCGGTTTTTGTCCCGTTTGGGGTTATAATTTATTGCATAACAATCTTCCACCACTGTGATTATCAGACACATCTTCACTGAGTAAGCAATCTGGCTTACACGATTTTTTTGAACATTTTTTACTTTTCGGATTATTGCTGTCCTTCAAATGAGAAGCATCAAAATCACTGATTTGCTCATAACCATAACTGAAAGGAGATCAGGATGAATGTGGAATATCGAGTAACAGAATGCCCGCATTGCTGGAGAGAAATCATGGCTGGGCACCACAGGTTCGGTCCTGGAAAGGTGGTGTGCTACGGCTGTAAACAGGTCGTGGAAACCGGTCTTACCCCGTGGGCAGATTTATCAACAGGGCGTAAACTGCTCCTGGCTCTTTCTGAGTTGATAATTCCCTCCTGGAATCGACCTGTATGGGCATTTCTGGGAAACCTTTTTGCGTGGTGGTTTGTGTCTGGTGCAATAGCGCTCCTGGGACATTTTATTTTTTCAAACGTCTTCAGTTCCGGATCAACAAGCGCGTCAATAGATCGAAAAGTATTAGTCTTCGCGGCTGTTTCAGGATTTATCCTTGTTCCAGGCTTACGCTTGATCCGCATGATCGTTGAATCAAACAAGTACTCCAGGAGCGGAACACCCCCAGTTTGGAGGGTCTCTCCATTGCTACGGCGCGGAGGAAAATAAGTCAGAAGCTGCGCTGTTTATTGCCAATTGGGAACACCGCTCCTTAAGCATTGTCTTAAGCAAAAAGGCTGCCCTTCCTTTTAGTATTCAGTAATTGGCAGGGTTTCTCTCCCGCGTTTCTTCCAGGATCATGGCGATCGATCACGCGCCTGGTTACGGGGTCCTGGCGCTTGCGATACCGACAGCAGTCACCCTTGTAGCCTTCTTTCGCGCGCGGGCAGACTGACGACAGTGGCAACAAACGTCTTACTTCTAAATTCAACGGGAATGACGATGCGCAAGGGCGTTGGGTGATGTTTTTTGGAATCATTTTTGGATGTGAAAGTATCTTTCCGAAATTGCCAGGGTAAAAATCAAGCTGAGAAAAACCCTAACCTTTCACGCTTAATATGTTAACAGAGAATAATCCCAGGATCATTGAAGACCAGAAGTACACCATATAAAGACATCTGACCAATTGTTCCTGGCAGGCAAGAGATTGGAAGTATATAGTTATGAAATCTGCCTTCCCGGATGGAGCTTATAATGAGCAACAGAGCTTAAGAGTTCGAGGAGTTTGCATGGCTGATTTGTTTCGCAATGGGTTTCTGCTGCTCGTACCTGTATTTGTCATAAATATAATACGAATGAGAGCATTTCCCTGTAGCTTGCTGCGAAACTGTCCTCAATATCCGTCCCGTAGGGTGAGAGCCCGAAATGCCTCGTAGCTTGCTGCGAGGATAGAGATCGAAAGGATTTTGATTTTATTCAAAGTAAAGTATTCTACAACACAGATTTTTTTGGGCGGGGTGTCGCCATTTCGGCTATATAGAGGTGAGTATGGAAGCTGAGAAGAAACCATCAATAGTTCGTATTACAGTTTTGCTGCTACTGGTAATGGTGTTATTCCCCTTGCTGCCAATGATCATTTCTGGTCGGTGGAACTGGTGGGAAGCCTGGCTGATGGTGTCACTGTTTTTCCTGAATTTTGTCGTCAGCCGCACTATCGCCGCCAAAAAGAGACCCGACATTCTCAAAGAGCGTGCAAACTACGCTATCCAAGGCAACACGCAACCCTGGGATAAATGGCTCTCCCCGGTCGTGGCATTTGGCAGCGTCTTTATTCTACTTGTTGCTGGGTTGGACGAGTTGTTCGATTGGTCACCCGATCTGCTTTTGGGATGGGAGTTAATTGGGCTCGCGCTGATTGTGGCAGGCTATTCGCTTGGTTCTTATGCCTTCGTTGAAAACGCGTTTTTCTCCGGAACCGTCCGCCTGCAACCGGAACGCGGACAGACAGTCGTTTCAAGCGGTCCTTACGGCTGGGTGCGGCATCCAGGTTATCTGGGCAGTTTGATTGCCAGCTTGGGCATGCCGCTGCTGCTCGACTCATTGTGGGCTTTCCTGCCGATGATTGTTTTTGGTTTTTTCTTCGTCCTTCGCACCTGCCTCGAAGACCGATTCCTCCAGCAAAACCTGCCCGGCTACAGTGATTACGCCAGGAAGGTTTGCTATCGCCTGTTTCCTGGAATCTGGTGAGAGCGGAATTGGCGGCTGGTGTTGATCAGTTTGCTGGGCAGCGGTGTTGGCGGCGGCGCTTTGACCGCGATCATTGGGCTCATCAAGGATCTCGTCACAAAGAAGTGGCCTTACCTCTGAAAATGAGGTTGTCTACCGAAAAGGCAGCCCCTTTTAATTCTTTTAGCAAGGGTAGTTGATGATTAGCATGGAATCAGAAAGCTTTATTTTCGTTGGAGGAGAGTTTTATTACGATGATCGGTGGAAAACGGACCTGCCTACCTTCCCGACTGAAGGTATTTTATTCTTGAATGGCGGGAAGGCATGCCTGACGGTCATCTGTGATTACCTGCGCGACCATGACATCAACAGAGTACTCTTGCCGGCATACCTTTGCCCAACCATTGTCGATACGATTGAATCATGCGGTTTGCGTTGTGATTACTACAGCATCTCTCCAAGTTTCACGATAGATAACAATGACCTTGAATACCACCTACAGGAAAGGCAAGCAGTTTATTTCATCAACTACTTCGGCTTCTCACCCAGCCCGAAGACCTTAAAGTTTTTGTCCGATCTGCAGCATACTGGAAGAATTATCATCGAGGATAATGCCCAGGGAGGATTATTGAATCATACGGCAGGTGATTTTGCTTTTAACAGCATGCGCAAGTTTTGTGCGTTTGATGGCGGCTATCTGAAAACAGCCCATGACCTGAAGCCCTATCTGGCAGCCTGCGCGGGCAGAGAAAACCACCGTCTGCCGTTGATTCGTCAATACCGCAGCCAATTGAGGGATTACTTGTTTGAAGATGCGGGCAATCGGGAATCGCTTGAAGCGCTTTTTGAACTGGCTGAGTCGTATTACCTCAGTGACGGGGTGGTTTTGGGCGATGAGCAGGAGCGTGAACAGATCGAGCATCTCGACTGGAAAGCCATCAAACAGGTTCGGCGCCAAAACTACAACAAGCTCTTAAACTCAATTTCCAAGATAAACACGATCTCACCGATCTTTCCTTCATTGCAGCCTGACAATATGCCGCTTGGCTTGCCTGTCTATGTCAGAGATGGTATGCGGGATGAATTAAACGAATACCTGGGCGAGAATGGGATTGGTCTGACCATCCATTGGGAGGGTCTGATCTCAGATCCCCGGCTCAACAGCAACTTGCTTGCGGTGGAGATGTCGCGGAATATCCTCACCCTGGTGATTGACCAGTACACCAGCCAAAAGCAGCTGGACTATCTCTGCCAAAAACTGGCTGACTTCTCCTCAACGGTGGGCTGTCGCTGATTCCACTCAAGGGTTATGCATCATCAGGCGACTGCAATTTGCTGAAATGCGCCAAAACAAAAAAGAGGCTGTCAAGGAAAATGACAGCCTCTGATCAATTCATCATTTCCTAGGGCAGCGTATTGTTCGCCGCAAAGTCATCTCCCAGCACCGCCACGATGTGAGTTGTGGCGGTGGGGTCATAGGCATAGGTGATTCTGTAAGGCTCATTAACTCCCAGGAAATTAACCAGGTAATGCAGCGCGTAGGGCTTGGCACCGTAAAAAGTGATGGTGGTATAGGTGGTATATGCGGCATTGCCCTGTTCGACCACATTGATACCCTGTGCTTTGAGGTAGTCTGCCGTTCTCTCAGCCAGACCCTGTGTGTTCGATCCATTCATAACTGAAACCGCCGCGCCTTCTTCCGCAAGAATGTTCAGAAGAGTGGTGGGGTCCTGGACGTCGATCGCGCCTCCACCGCCAAAAACGCTATCACGCAATTCGCGGATCTTGTCGGGTATCGGCCGCAAAATTGACAAACCATCCGGAGAAGTTCCTGTTGAAACATCCTGCCAGCCGATGGCTGTATGCGCAATCTGGTCGCGTGGAATATCATTAAGCACCTTAATCGCCAGTTGAATAACCTGGTCGAGGTCAAGATTAGTGCGGATTCCCCGGGAAAGACTTGCATAGAGCTCTGGTGAACGCTGGATCAGCTTGGGCAGCATGTTGAACTCCAGAATACGATCGCGAATTGCCAGGATAACCTGCTGTTGACGCTGAGAGCGGGCGATATCTCCGCCGGTTTCTTCGCGATAGCGCACATACGCCAGTGCAAGGTCGCCTGGAAGTGTGTAGGTGCCAGGTTCAAGCCATTGTGAGAAGGAGGTATTCACAATGTTCAATTGAACTCTATCGGTTGAGGTGATCTTGACGCCATCAATATGATCAATGAACTCGATGAACGCTTCGAAATCAATCTGGGCATAATAGTGGACCGGCACACCAAGCAGGTTTTCAACGGTTTTCGCAGCCAGCGCAGGACCGCCGCCCGGCAACTGGAACATTTCGCCAATACTGTAGGCTGTATTGATCTTACCGTAATCTGAGCCCGGGATCTTCACCCATAGATCTCGCGGAATGGAGAGCATGCCTGCGGTGTTGTTGACCGGATCGAGGGTGAAAAGGATCATGGTGTCGGTCAGGGGGTTGGCGGCATCAGGACTGCGGGCATCAATGCCCATCACCAGCAGGTTGACGCGGGTTTTGCCATCCCATGCCTCGGGCATGGTGAACGTGTCCAGCGGTGGAGCGGTCGGTGTTTGTGTGACCCCTGGTTCAAGGGCGACATTCGGGTCAGCAGTAGACTCTTCGATGATTGGCGCGCCGCCAGGATTGAAGATCGTCGCCTTGGCAACAAAATCACTGGTGAAGCGGAACAGGAAATATCCGCCAACCAGTCCCAGGGTGACCAATACTATTAATGTAATTAAGGGCTTCCTGTGGGGAAGATCCCACTTTTTCTTTTCTGTATTTTTCATATGACCTTTATTCAGGAACTGTTTCGCTTATCCCGGCATCGGAGGGGGTATGGGCAGAGATTCTTTTTCGGTGGCACGCCACTTGTCGCCCTCATCGATACGCATGATCAATATGCCATCCCAAATCGGATACTTTCGTCCGCAATCCTGGCATATCAACCAATAATCGCCGAACATTTCCAAAGTGCCGGCGTTTTCTTTTACGCAAACCGGACAAGCCAGTTTGTCAAACAACTCTTTACTGATCACATCAGCCTCCATATTAAGCCTTCGGAGAATTCTACCGACGGCGGATAAATTTTACCATAGGGCGCATTTGGCTCTTCCACGCCTTAGTGATCGCCAATATCCGTGCCCGGACCGTAATTATACCCATCCGGCCAGGGAACATAAATGGTGTTTATGTCATCCGTGAAGTATACCGACCCGTCTTTATAAACGATCCGGTGCACCGAAACAGTCGCGCCATTCACCGCCCAATCCACCTGCTTGATCGTGCCTGTTGGCAGGGTGGGGTCCTCGCGATATACCGGTTCAGGGGGCGTCGTTACGTTGGTAATACCAGTGGTAGACCAATCCACGCTGCGTCCATCGCTGGTGGAATAGAACTTCCAGGTGAGCGAAAAGTCGGTGGCATAGGTTTCCATCAGAATCCAATAGGGCGTATCATTGCGGAACTTGAAATCCACGACCGGGACGTAAACGGAGGCATCCAAGCCAGCCAGATTGGTATCCACCCAACCGTTGGCATTTTGCTCATAATAGCCGACGCGATAGGCATGCGGATGGCGCTCCACGATCGGAAAGCCGGCGAAGAACGCTGTCCGGAAAAGTGTGGTGCTCACCTGGCAAACACCACCGCCGATTCCCCTCACGGATTGATCACCGACAATGATGATAGCTTCGGCATAACCGTTTTCAAGGCTGATATCAGTCAGGTATTCCGCCATGGAGAATACTTCGCCTGGCGCAACCAAAACGCCATGGAAGCTGGCTGAGGCAGCGCGGATATTCTGGAGGCGGTCCGCAGAAGAACCGTAGAAGTATGAGTTGCCCTCGTAAATAAGTTCGGTGATGCCCAGGCTGGCAGCTGTCGCGTCGTCCTTCACGGCCGGCTGAATATCCTGCATGACAAGGGTCGCTTCATGTTGCCCAGCCTGAATCTCCCGGATGATTTGGTCCGCACTCAGCTCAAGGTCGAGACCTTTGCCGATAACCGCATTCCGGACGATCTCAATTTCCTTGCGGTCGTCGTTAAAAAACATGCGCGCATTTACAGGCTCCACCCGCAGCGAGGGGGCAATACTGCCAAGATAATTCAGTAGAGACGGGCGATTGAGGCTGAGACGATAGCCTGCATCGGCTGCGTCTGTGTTGCGTTCAAGCTGTAACAAGCTTGCCAGGTCTTTGGTCTTGATCACCCAGGGTCCGGCGCCAAAGTTCGGGTCGGCAGGTTGGATGGTGAAATCCTGGCTGAGAATACTCTTTGCAAGGTCAGCGGTGGTCTTTACATCCATCAGAACCGGGGTCGTTTCTTCAATAACCAGCGCAACCGTACCACTGGTCTGCGTCAGGAAAAAGGGTTCCAGTCTTTTTAAGGTCGCCGGGATGTCAACTTTGCGGCCAACCTGGCTTTCAGTGACCTTTACATCCGTGCCCTCAAGGGTGATTGCGGCTTCGATCATCGGCTTGTCGATCTGCCTGGCGATCTCTTGCAGTACGGCAAAAGCCGTCCTTTGATCATAGACCACGCTCGGGTCGATGTTAATCCCAGACTTCATAGCAAGGAATTGCTCACTGAGGTCTCCCAGCAAGCCCTTACCCCGGCCTACCTGGAAAGCCTCTCCAACCGCGCCAATCGGTTCGAAGGTGTAGCCTAACTGACCAGGGTTGAAAGCCCAGCGGGAGTCTCCATCGGTGAAGAATATCTGCCCTTGTTTGGGGTAAGTCAGGCTTCCGTTCAGTTTGACCACCGCCTGACCAAGTGTTAGACCTGAAAGATCGGTGCCGTTTACTGACACGCCAGGAAAGATGGTGTTTTCGTGTTTGGCTTCAAAGGTCATGACAATCGCTAATAAAGCTGCAAGCGCCAGTAGAAAACCAAAAATCAAGACAAATCCTGATTGTCTTCTCATGTGCGTGCGCCTGGCAGAAATGGCAGGCGCGGGCGTTATCGGAATTTGTGTGGTATCTTCCATCATAATGATCTCAAATTATAGTTTAGGCAGTAAAGGTTAAGCAACTTGACCTGCAGTTTTTGTTCCTGCTATCCAGACGATGAATTCAGGAATTGGTTCCCTTTACCAGCCTGGAATCGGTCGCGTGCATAATTATTCACCCCGCAACGATTATTCAAAGCTGGAATATAATGGGGCAAGAAGTCAGAAGACGTCGCAAGAACATTCATGAACAAAATCACTCTCAATCATTTGCTTTCGGCAATCCTTGTTTGCTGCCTGTTTTTTTGCTTCCAGAGTCCTGCCATTGCTGGCAGCCTTTCCCAGGAATCAACCCCTGAAGTGCAGTTGCAGCCGACCGCAGTATCAACACTGCCAGTTGAGCTTTATTCGCAGACCGCGACGCCCGGGTTGGATGGCGGCATTAAGCACACTGTGCTCGATGGACAATTCCTGATCACAATCGCTGAAATGTACGGTATCACGTTGAATGATCTGCTGACAAAGAACAACCTGACCTCTGAATCCCTTATCCTGCCGGGAGACATCCTGATCATCCGCGAGGCCGGCGAAATCAACCTGGGTCAGCCCACAAGCACACCCGACGCGCCGGCACAAATGCTCACCCCTGAGCCCAGCCCCACCCCCACACCCACACTTGCCCTGGTTCTGGCTGAGCTTACCCCGGAACCAACACCCATGGAAGATCCGGGGATTATTAATCGCATCATGAGCAGCAATGCCAAGTTCCTTGCATTAGGTGTACTTGGGTTGGTGATTTTCGGGGTTGTGCTGCTGGTGATCAGTTCTCGTCGGATCCAGTAGTCAGGTCACTCAACGAGATGCGCGCCATCAACAGCCTGGCACACTTCGATCGGTGTGTCGCGTCCGCTTTTTTGCAGTACAGCAGCCTTTAGCCATGCCACAAAATCATCCACTCCGTCCCGCGCTATCAGGTTGACCGTGCAGCCCCCAAAACCCGCGCCGGTCAACCGCGCCCCGTAGCAGGCAGGATGACTGGCAGCCAGTTCGACAAGCAAATCCAATTCAGGGCAGCTTACATCAAACAAATTGCGTAAAGAGGCATGAGTGTCTAACATCAGTGAGCCAAACGCAGCGCTGTCGCCTTCCGTCAGGAAACCTATAGCCTGCTCCACACGCGCCATTTCTCCCACAACATGCAAAGCCCGCCTGGCAATCCGCTCTGGCAACTCACTTTGATGAGTTTTCAAGAATTGCGGTGTGACATCCCGAAGGGAAGTCATGCTGCTGCACCAAATGCGCAATCGCTCCACAGCTTCCTGGCAATCCGCGCGCAGGTTGTTATAGGTGGAAGCTGCCAGGCTGCGTCTGACGCCGCTGTCAGCGATCACTATCGCGGCATCCTTTGGCAGAGGGAGTGTCTGCCAGGCGAGACTACGGGTGTCCAGCGCCAGGGCGTGCCCTGCAACTCCAAGTGCGCACGCGAATTGGTCCATCAATCCGGATTTCACTCCAACATATTCGTTTTCAGCTTTCTGGCAGAGTTTCGCCAGTTCCAGCCTTGGGATATCCCACCCGCCGGCAGTCTGCCAGGCGAGCGCAAAGCCGACCTCGACTGCGGCTGAAGAACTTAAGCCGGCGCCGATAGGGATGTCGGAACTGTACCGCACCTCCAACCCTCTGACGGGCAAGCCGGATTGTTGCAGTGCATAAGCTACCCCGGCAGGATAAAGCGCAAAACTGGGCAGCGATTGACCGTTGATATCTTTTTTGTCAGCCAGGCTTTCAAGCGAGAAGTCAACTTGCGTGTTTAGATCATCTGCTTTCAGGCGCACAATTGGCTCATCCAGCACGTCCACCCGCAGGTTTACGTAGCGGTCGATCGCCACGGGCAGCACCACGCCGTCGTTATAATCCACATGTTCGCCCAAGAGGTTGACTCTGGCGGGTGACTTGATAACGAAACTGCGGGGGTTGATTGCCTTGTTTTTCAGATTTGCCAATAATTCAGGCAATTTGTTCAGAGAAAGATCCGAAACCAAGGATTGTTTCTTTGAGCGCGGAAGCTTTTTGATGCTGACTTCACGCTTGATCGCTGAGCTGTGGTCGGGCACTTCTTCCACGTACACCAGCCGTGAGGGACCATTCATGCGGGTATATTTTGCCCCCAACCCGGCATTATGCTGCTTTAGCCGTCTGAAGGGATCAGTGGTCCATCCCGTGTAATATTTACCGTTAGCGCACTCGAGCATGTAGCAATAGCAGGGCATTCGGAGTTTTACCTGTTGATCAAAAAACGTGCTATAGCCATGACAGGCTCACTTATCAGCTTACTGAGAAGGTCAAAACCCAAACGCGGTCCAACAACCACCAACATAAGCAGAACAACAGGACCATAACGCCGAATACCATCAAAAACTGGCTGCCAGGATCCGGGCAGGAAGAAGGTGAGAACCTTCTCGCCGTCCAACGGTGCCAGCGGAAGTAAGTTAAAGATGAAGAGAGTGAGATTGATCAAAACAAAGGTAAGCAAAAAGAAACCTGCCGAAGGAAAAATAGCACCGGAAGGTTGAGCGATATCCACCAACTTGAGGCGCAGCGGGATCGCAGCCACGAGTGCCATCAGCAGATTCGCCAGAGGACCAGCCAGAGAAACCCACATGACCCCCGCGTGACTGTTACGGCGGATCACCGCGGGATTGATCGGCACAGGCTTGGCCCAGCCAAAGCCAGCAACGATCAGCATGAGTGTGCCGAAGGGGTCAAGGTGGCTGAGCGGGTTTAGCGTCAGGCGTCCTGCACCCATGGCAGTGTAGTCGCCGAAGCGGGTTGCCGTCCAAGCATGGGCGTATTCGTGCAAGGTGAACGCGATTACCAGCGTCAGCACTCGGGCGATTAGGGTGGGTGGGTCAAAACTCATAGCTGCTCCTGAATCCTTGGGTACGCCTTTGCGATGGCGGGATTATATCATGCGAGTGTTATAATCCCGTTATGCTGCCTGAGATTCAACTTGGAGATAAGGTTACGCTGCGCAAGGAGCACCCCTGCGGCGGCTATGAGTGGGAAGTGGTGCGGCTTGGGGCGGATATCGGTCTGGTCTGCCTGACGTGTAAACACCGCGTCATGCTGAGCCGGCGTGAACTGAACCGCCGCCTGAAAAAGCCCACCCCGAAGGCAGATCCAAACGAAAGTAATTCCTGACGATCTCAGTAGTCTTCTATGAGTGATCCCTGGCAGCTTGCAAGAATTCTCTGCGTCATCAGGGAGGGAGCGAATCGACCGCGGCAATCCACATTTGCCTCCTGAGTTTCCCTCTTTTGACAAAAAAGCGTTTTCATCATGGAAAATAGATAAATTCAGGCTACTAAGATGGGAAACTCAGTTCCAGAAAGGTTGACATAGGCGTCAACACCACAAAAACCCCAACCTAATAATTAGCTCTGTAGGGAAAAGCCCCCCTTTTCCTTTTTCAACCACATCCCATTCCGGAAAGGTTGACGCATCCCGCAAGGGGAGGCCTGCGCACGGCCGTCAACCCTACGAAGTCCTCAACCAAATATGTCCCTTCGTAGGGAAAAGGCCTGCCTTTTCCTTGCATAACCCAACCTATACCTAAACAGAGGTTGACCCAAAAGTCGTAGGGTGGGTTGGCGTCATAAATCATTTACTGTATAGACATCCTGCAATAGCCAACCCACCAAAAAGACAGGCAAATTGATTTCATCTGTTTTCCCGTTGACACCTTGGAATGGTGGGTTGACTTTTTCAATGCTGGCATAATCAAAAAACCTTTAACGTCAACCCACCCTACATAAATGCCGATCCTCTGAGGAAAAAAAAGCCTTCCCAAAAGTCCAAACTTCATTTTCAACTCCCCCTCTTACAGGCGTTTTTTAGCCATGACAATGGGGTTGCATCATCATATCATGGGCAAAAACTGATAGTTCCCACCACTTTTGGACGAACTTTTTGAAAATTCGGACTTTAACGACAGCATCCTACAAGAACCTTAACCAAATTTGTACCTTCGTAGGGAAATGGCGCCTGTGACCGTAAGGTATGGGCGATCTGCCTCTCAGTCTGCATACCGTACAACGCTGGAGTAAACAAAAGTCGGATGCTCCTTTCCTTCAGTCCTCCGCGAATGATTACAAGCAGATCGCTTTGCTTCGCATGCCTGGTTTTTCGTAGGGCTCGATCGAGCGCACCGTAAACGATGTAATGGACGGATGAATCGTGCCCTCAATCCGCCAGTCGTAGTAAGTAAGCGATGGTGTTATGGCGGATTGGAAGCACACCAAGTTCTCCGCATGATGATGTGTGCTGTGCTTCCAATCTCGCCTTACCAGCACTATTCTCAAATCCTTGAATGACCAATTTCATATACGCGCACGAAAACATGATTCCTCACTTTCACTAAATGCTAAGGTATAATCTTTTGTTAATATGCCGATACTTCCACCGCATGCTTTTGAGGTCTTTTCGCATAGCCCTGAGCAAACCCGCCGGGTGGGCATTCGCCTTGGCAGCCTGCTCCAGGTTGGAGACATCGTCTGCCTTGAGGGCGACCTTGGTTCCGGCAAGACCACCCTGGTGCAGGGTATTGCCCAAGGTTGGGGTTCACCCAGTAAAGTCACCAGCCCGTCTTACGTAATCGTCAACGAGTACGCACGTCCTGGCGGCAATACGCTTTTCCATTGCGACGCTTATCGCCTTCAGCCTGAAAACCCGCTCGACAGCGAAATCCTCGACCTGGATCGTGTCCTCCCGGATGGTGTGTTGGTTATGGAGTGGGCAGAACGCATGAAATCCAGCCTTCCTGAAGAAAACCTTTGGATCCAGATGGATTGGATCAATCCTGATCAACGCCATCTGATCCTTATCCCACATGGACAACGCTACGAATCCATTCTTAAAAACCTGCAGCAAGCTTTGTTTGGAGGGTAATTATGTTACTGGCAATCGATACGTCAACCGAATGGATCGGCATCGCCCTTTTTAATGGCACCAATGTGTTAGCCGAACAGACCTGGCGCAGCAAAAACTATCATACTGTCGAGTTGGTCCCTGCCATCAAAGAAATGCTCACCAAGACCCAAACCAAACCCGGCAGCCTCACTGGCATTGGCGTTGCGCTTGGCCCGGGTTCTTTCACTGGTTTACGGATCGGGCTCAGCGTTGCCAAGGGCATCGCCCTGGGACAAAAGTTAGCCATAGCTGGCATCCCCTCGCTCGAGGTCCTCGCCGCGGCGCAGCCCGGATTGCGCAGGCCGATGCTTGCCTTCCTCGAGGTTGGCCGCGGACGGTACGCTTACGCGCGTTACCAATACAAGCATGGCTCCTGGCAAGCCATTTCTGACATTGCTGTAGACGAGATTCGCGCGATGGCTGCCACCATCAAATCGCCAACCTACGTGGTTGGCGACATGGACGCAGAAGAACGCCAGATACTGGGTCGCAAGTGGAAGACCGCCAAATTGGCAGCACCCAGCCTTTGCCTGCGCCGTCCAGCCGTCCTGGCCGAGCTCGCCTGGGCTAAGATCCAGGCAGGGCAGGCTGATGATGCCGCAAGCCTTGCGCCTGTTTACGTCCACACGCTTAGCAACGTACCTGATCTATGAGCCTGCGTCCTGATGCCAGCCATATCAGGCTGCGTTGCATGCGGGATGGTGACATCCCGCAAGTTGCCGCTCTCGACCGACTCTCATTCGCGGATCCCTGGCCACAGGGATCTTTTGAATACGAACTGAAAGCAAATAATTACAGTTTGTGCCTGGTCGCGGAAGATCCGGACGTGGCTGATGGCGAAAACATCGTGGGCGCATTAGTTATCTGGCTGATCGTGGACGAAGCCCATATCGCCACCATCGCCATCCACCCAAACTACCGTCACCGCGGCATCGGTCGCAGATTGTTGGCGGAAGGGCTCCTGCAGGCTGCTGAAAGGGGAGCGGTTAAGTCTTTGCTGGAGGTGCGCTCGGGTAACGCTGAAGCACTCCACCTTTACTATGGTTTCGGGTTTAGAGCCGTTGGGTTGCGCCCGAATTACTATCAATCTGAGCAGGAGGACGCCCTCTTGTTGAACCTTGACCCCCTGGACATTGATTTTCTAAGGAACTTTAAACAAACTCTAACGTCTTAATAGCATGTTCCTGGGGTAGAATCTGTCACTGGAAAAAAACATGTCAGAAACAAATCGATTAAAAATCATACGGGAGGAAATCCTCCAATGTCAAAAGTGCCCGCTGGCTAAAGGGCGAAAGAACGCGGTGCCCGGGGAGGGACCTTCTTCGGTGGATATCATGTTCATTGGCGAGGGACCAGGCTACCATGAAAACCAGCAGGGCAAGCCTTTTGTGGGTCAGGCAGGCATGTTCCTGGATGAATTACTTGCTTCAGCCGACCTGAAACGCGAAGAAGTCTTCATCACCAACGTGGTCAAATGCCGTCCGCCAAGCAATCGGGACCCCATGCCAGAAGAGCTTGCTGCCTGCTCGCATTACCTTGACGAACAAATCGCCCTGCTTGATCCCAAAGTGATAGTCACACTGGGAAGGTTTTCGATGTCGAAGTTCATCGAAAACGGCAGAATCAGTCAGATCCACGGCAAATCTCATCAGATTCAGGGGCGCATTGTGGTGACGATGTACCATCCAGCCGCCGCCCTCCACCAGCCCGCGCTGAAACCTGTTTTGGTGGAGGATTTCTCGAAACTCCGCCACCTGCTCGGCAAAGACGAGCCGGCTCAACCCAAAATGCCAGCGCCTGTCCAAACCAAAGTTCAAGCGCCTGCCGCTGAAAAGAAATCAGTAAAAAAAGAAGAAAGACCTGATCTCCCCGAACAACTCAGTCTGTTCTAATTGAAAGGCAAGGAAATAATGGTAAAAGATGACCTGATCCAGGATATTCAGAAAAAACGAGCAAACATCGCTGTGATTGGTATGGGGTATGTGGGGCTTCCTCTGGCTGTGACTTTCGCCACTGCCGGTTTTAGCGTGACGGGCATTGATCCGATCCAGGAAAAAGTGGATATGATCAACCGCGGTGAAAGCTATATCTCTGATATCAGCAACGCCCAGCTTCGCAAGCATATCGATAACGGACGTATCCGTGCCACAACTGATTATTCAACACTCAACGAAATCGATGCTATCTCGATCTGCGTGCCCACGCCGCTGCGTAAAACCGGCGACCCGGATATGTCTTTTATTGCCCAGGTTAGCGATGATATTGCTCCCTACTTGCATCGCAGCATGATCATTGTGCTCGAGTCCAGCACTTATCCTGGCACCACTCGCGAATTCGTCCTGCCGAAACTAACCGCCAACAACGACCTCAAAGTCGGCACGGACTTCTTCCTGGCGTTTTCTCCCGAACGCGTCGACCCTGGACGCACGGATTTCACTACCTGCAATACCCCAAAGGTCGTTGGAGGCATCACCCAGGCATGCACTGATGTTGCCGTGGCGTGGTATGCGCAGGCAATCGAGAAGGTTGTGCCTGTCTCCAGCACCGAAGTGGCTGAGATGGCAAAACTGCTCGAAAACACTTTCCGCATGATCAATATATCAATGGTCAATGAGCTGGCGCAGATGTGCGAACGGTTGGGTGTGGATGTATGGGAAGTGATTGATGCTGCCGCCACCAAGCCGTTCGGCTTCATGAAGTTCACCCCAGGTCCAGGTCTCGGGGGTCACTGCATCCCGGTAGACCCGCTGTATCTCTCCTGGAAGATGAAAACGCTCAACTATACCGCGCGCTTCATCGAGCTCGCTTCCGAGATCAACACCAGCATGCCCCGTTACGTGGTCAGCCGCATCCAGGATGCTCTGAACCGCTATAAGAAATCTCTCAACGGCAGCAAGATCCTGATCCTGGGCGTCTCTTATAAACCTAATATCAACGATATGCGCGAATCTCCTGCACTGGACATCATCCATATGCTGCGTGAGAAAGGCGCTATCGTCGCATACAATGACCCTTACGTGCCTGAGATCGAGATTGAAGGCGTCCAGATGTATTCTGAAAAAGAGCTTCCAACCTTCCTTGAGAAAGCCGATTTGGTAGCCATCATCACCAATCACGAAAAATTCGATTACAAGCTGATCCTCGAAAAATCGCAATTGATCTTCGACGCCCGCAACGCCATGAAAGAAATTGGCAAGAACGATATGAAAGTGATCAAACTCTGATGGGCGTCTACGTCCTCACCGGCGCAGCAGGCTTCATCGGCTCAGTGGTTGCCGGAGAATTGCTGCGCCAGGGGCACACCGTCTTCGGGGTTGATAACCTCAACCATGTGTATGACGTGCGCGTGAAGGAACACCGCCTGCAGTCGCTTCTGCCCCACGAGAATTTTCACTTTATCCGGGATGATATTACTGACAAACAATTCATCGCCAGGCTGGCAGCTTTGGCGCCATCAGCAGACGCGGTGATCAATCTTGCAGCCATCGCCGGCGTGCGTGCCAGCACAACTGACCCCTGGAGCTACCTCAACACCAATACTCTCGGCAACCTGAACATGCTCGAGTACGCCCGCCATCAACGGGTGCCCAAGTTCATCCTGGCGTCCACTTCCAGCCTCTACGGGAACGAAGGCAAGCCGCCCCATGCTGAGACCGCCTCCACCGAGCACCCCCTTGCGCCTTATGCCGCCAGCAATAAAGGCGCCGAAGCGTTTGCTTATGCCTACCACCACCTCTATGGCATCGATGTGACGGTGTTGCGCTACTTTACGGTCTACGGTCCTGCCGGCAG
>Ga0116174_10002417_pt1 | contig 16200 bp, 32 predicted proteins | sample AD_UKC087_MetaG_FD_89801 | JGI IMG/M metagenome (GOLD analysis project Ga0116174, IMG submission 89801) | Active sludge microbial communities of municipal wastewater-treating anaerobic digesters from USA - AD_UKC087_MetaG | ecosystem: Engineered > Bioreactor > Anaerobic > Digestate | place: USA...
GCAAACCCCACAGCAAAATCTTCAGCACAACATCCACAGCACAAAGCGCTTAGGCACTCCTTGCCGCCTCCGCCCGGCATCCTAATACGGACTCATTACGGACTTAGTCCGTAATAAGTCCGTAATAAGTCCGTAATGCTAATCGGGAAGGAATTAGGGAGCGGAAGTCGGCCAATTTTGTTAAGTTGTTGCTGTTCATTGCAATAACTATGGTTATCGTGCTTATCGGCAGGAGCATTGATTCAAAGGGAGGCCTGCAGTCACAACGGCGTCAACTTCTCACAAGCGAGAGCCGCGCTCACCAGGTCGCTGGTTTCTGACCAGGCGTGGGCTTTTGGTCTAAAACAACAAAAAAACCATTTGACAAATTCCCGAGATAAAAAATGAATGCACCTTACTGAATAAAACGGTTTTACCGTGCAGCACAAGTCCCGGATTTTGCAGGGACTTATAGTTCTTTAGGAGGAACGATGTCATCCTTTAACCAGGATACTCGTCAGAGTATCGTGGTGGCAGGGGGCTTATACCCCTTGTCCCGCAGAACCTACAACCAGGCAAAGATCGCGCTCCCACCCGCGGAGAGCTTACCTTGCGGTGAGCTTATCCCGATGGGGCCCTTCTGCGCTAAAAGTGGAGGAACCAGTGAGTAAACTCGACAATCGCATCCGGATAAAGTTGAAAGCCTACGATCACCGTCTCCTTGATCAATCTGTGGCGGAAATAGTGAAAAGCACCCGCGGTACGGGTGCCAAAGTCATTGGCCCCATTCCACTTCCCACAGACAGATCGGTGTACACGATCCTGCGTTCACCTCATGCCGACAAGAAATCGCAAGACCAGTTTCAAATGCTGGTCCACAAGAGACTGATCGACATCATGAACCCCACCCAGCAGACCACCAATGCCCTCAAAAAGCTGAGTCTGCCCGCTGGCGTGCATGTGGAGATCAAAGCCAATACCAGGAGCTAGACATGTTGGGATTGATTGGAAAGAAAATCGGAATGACCCAGGTGTTTGACTCCAACGGCAAGGTCGTGCCCGTTACCGTTATCAAAGCGGGACCCTGTCGCGTGGTCAGCAAACGCAGTGCCGATGCCCATGGCTATGACGCTCTGCAGCTGGGTTTTGAAGAGATCAAAGAAAAGAATTGCACCCGTCCCCTGATCGGACATTTTAAAAAGAACGGCAGCCCTATATATCGTTACGTGCGCGAGTTCCGTCCGTCTTTCGGACAGGAGACCGCCGAGTTTGAAGTGGGCGCTGAGCTTAAAGCCGATCTGTTTAACGAATCCGAGACCGTGACCGTGACCTCCAAATCCAAGGGCCGCGGTTATGCCGGCGTGATGAAGCGCCACAACTTTGCCGGTTTTGAGCAGAGCCACGGTGTGCATGAATCCTTCCGCGGGCCTGGTTCCATCGGTCAGTGCGCTCAACCCTCACGCGTGTTTAAAGGCGTGAAGATGGCTGGCCACATGGGCAATGAGAGAGTATCCGTGCGCCATCTCGTGGTGGTAAAAGTGGATGTGGAGCAAGGCCTTGTAATGGTCAAAGGTGCCGTACCCGGCCACCGTAATTCCCTGGTATTGATCCAGAAAGAGCAATAAGGGGAGAGAAACAAATGGTAAAAGCTATAAAATTCAACAGCCAGGGCGTTCAGATCGGCGAGGTCGAGCTTCCTGTGAGCGTCTTTGACGTGGATGTCAACTCCCCCAAAGTACTGCTCCATGAAGTGGTGACCATGTATCTGGGCAACCAGCGTCAGGGCACCGTCCAGAAAAAGAACCGTGCCATGACGGCTGGCAGCACCCGCAAGCTGTTCAAACAGAAGGGTACCGGAAACGCCCGTCAGGGTTCCCGTCGTACTCCGGTCCGCGTTCATGGTGGCCGCGCCTTCGCCATCCTGCCCAAGGATTGGTACCGGCCCATCCCGCGCACCAAGAAACGCATGGCCCTCAAGGTCGCCCTCACAGACCGTGCCCGTGAAGGCCGCGTCTTTATCGTGGAGTCTTTTGACTTCAATACTCCGAACACCAAAAGCGCTATGGAACTGCTGGCCAAGATTGCTCCCGAGAAGGGACGCAAGCTTGTGGTCACCGACGGCCATCATCTTCCCACGGTGAAAAGCTTCACCAATATCCCGGATGTGATGACCGACCGTGCCGACAGTCTGCACGCCTATGAGATCCTCAAGAGCAGCTACGTGGTGCTCACTCAGGACGCTCTCAACAAAGTCGAGGAGGTATTCAGCTCATGATCCATCCGCGCAATATCGTCATCGCCCCCATCATCACTGAAAAGAGCGGGATCCAGATGCACGCCACCAACACCTACACCTTCAAGGTGAGCATGAACGCCAACAAGATCGAGATCAAGAAGGCGATCGAGCACATCTTCAGCGTGAAAGTGTTGAACGTAAACACGATCCGCATGATGGGCAAGCCAAAACGTCTGGGCCGCTACAACGGCAAGCGCCCCGACTGGAAAAAAGCCATAGTAACCCTTCGCGAAGGCGACAAGATCGCCGATTTCGAAGCATAAAAGAGGTATAACATGGGAGTTAAAAAATACAAACCCACCACCCCTACCCTGCGCTTTCGCACCGGTTATACCTTTGAAGAGATCACCTGCGACAGCCCTGAAAAATCCCTGCTCAAGCCCGTCCGCAAAAGCGGCGGCCGCAACAACCAGGGCAGGATCACCTGTCGTCATCGTGGAGGCGGACACCGTCGCCACTACCGCGTGATCGATTTCAAACGCGACAAGATCGGCATTCCGGCTCGCGTCGCCACGATCGAATACGATCCTAACCGCACTGCCCGCATCGCGCTCCTGCACTATGTGGACGGCGAAAAGCGTTATATCATCGCTCCCGACGGCCTGACCGTGGGCAGCAAAGTGATGAGCGGTCCCGAAGCTGAGATAGCGGTAGGCAATGCCATTCCGCTGGAGAGGATTCCTCTGGGCAGCACCGTTCATAATATCGAGCTCAAGCGTGGCCGTGGAGGCCAGATTGCCCGCAGCGCCGGCACCTATGGCCAGGTAGTGGCCAAGGACGGTGACTATGTGCATGTGAAAATGCCCTCCAACGACGTGCATCTGATCCGCAAGGAATGCCTGGCCACCATGGGCACCGTCAGCAACTCCGATCACAACCTGATCCAGCTTGGCAAAGCCGGCCGCAAACGTTGGCTGGGTATCCGTCCCACCGTTCGCGGCGTGGCGATGAACCCTGTCGATCACCCCATGGGCGGTGGCGAAGGTAAAAGCTCCGGTGGCGGACATCCCGTCTCTCCCTGGGGTAAGCCAGCCAAGGGTGGCAAGACCCGTAAAACCCGCAAATACAGCGATAAGTACATCGTGAAAGCGGTCAAAAAGAGATAAGGGAGTAGATAATGGCACGCTCGATTAAGAAAGGACCCTTTGTGGACGGACACCTCGAGAAGAAGGTGGACGTGCTCAATACCGACAGCAAGAAGAACGTGATCAAGACCTGGTCGCGCCGTTCTGTGATCCTGCCCTCCTTTATCGGTCACACCTTCTCTGTGCACAACGGCCACAAATTTGTGCCGGTGTATGTCACGGAGAACATGGTGGGCCATAAGCTGGGCGAGTTTTCACCCACGCGCACCTACCGCGGTCACAAAGATAAGAAGAAAAAAGGCAGATAAGGAAGTTACAATGGAAGCAACAGCAAAACTCAGCTTCGTACGTGGATCGGCCCGTAAGGCCCGTCTCGTGCTTGACACCATCCGCTACAAGAAGGTGACCGAAGCCCAAAACCTCCTGAAGTTTTCAAACCGCAGGTCTGCCGCTCAGATCCATAAACTGCTGGAATCGGCCATCGCCAATGCCCGGGTCAAAGAACCCAAGGTGGACATCGCTCAGATGTATGTCACCAAAGCCACGGCAGACGAAGGCCCTCAGATGAAGCGCTTTATGCCCAGAGCCCAGGGCAGGGCCTTCATGATCCGCAAGGCGACCTGTCACATCGCCCTGGAAATCCAGACCATAGAATAGGAGGAAGAACTTGGGACAGAAAATACACCCCATCCTGTATCGCCTCGGCGTCAATAAAGACACCGAATCCATCTGGTTTGCCAGTGGGTCTTCCTATGTGGATTTCCTGCAGGAAGATATAAAGATACGCACATACATCCAAAAGCGTTTGGCCCAGAAGATGGTCTCCCGCGTGCAGATTTCCCGCAAGACCAGCTCCATCACCATCGATATCCACACTGCCCGGCCCGGTCTTGTGATCGGTAAAAAGGGTGAGGACATCGATCGCCTCAGAGGCGAGCTCAACGTGCTGATCAACAAAAACCGGCCTAATCCCATCGCCGTGATGATCAACATCGAGCAGATCGACAAGCTGTGGCTGGATGCCCGTCTGGCGGGCCTCGAGATCTCGCGTCAGCTGGAAGAGCGCGTCTCTTTCCGCCGCGCCATGAAAATGGCCATGCGCAACGTGATGAAAGAAGGCGCCCTGGGCGTCAAAGTGCAGGTTTCCGGACGTCTTGGCGGAGCCGAGATCGCAAGGACCGAGCGCTACAAACAGGGTCGCACCCCGCTTCATACCCTGCGTGCCGACATCGACTATGCCATCGTGGAAGCCAATACCACCTATGGCGTGATCGGCATCAAGGTGTGGATCTACAAAGGCGACATCCTGAGCTAGGAGAGATAAGATGTTAGCACCAAAAAAGATAAGACATCGCAAGATGATGAAAGGCAGACGCACCGGCCTCTCCTGGACCGGATCCAACGTCGATTTTGGCGATTATGGCCTGATCGCTCTCGAGGATGCCTTCATCACCAGTCGCCAGATTGAGGCCGCCCGTATCGCTATCACCCGCCATATGAAGCGCTTGGGTAAAGTGTGGATCCGCATTTTCCCGGATAAGCCCATCACCAAGAAACCAGCCGAAACCCGCATGGGAAAAGGCAAAGGCGCCCCGGAATACTGGGTAGCCGTGGTGAGGCCCGGCCGGGTGCTCTTTGAGCTGGAAGGCGTGGACGTAAAGATAGCCAAAGAAGCCATGCGCCTCGCGGCTCACAAACTCCCCATCAAGACCAGGCTGATAGCCCGCGAAGGAGTTGAATTATGAAGATCGAAGAACTGCGCGAACTGCATGAGGGAGAGCTGCAACACCGGCTCGAAGAACTGCGGATTGAGCTCTTTAACCTGCGCTTCCAGAAAGCCAAAAACCTCCTGGACCGCCCTGACCGGCTGCGCATCGTGAGAAGGGAAATCGCCCGCATCAACACCATCGTAAAAGAAAATGAGCAAAAGGCAGTGAGGTAAATCGTGGCTCTCAATCGTAAAATGATCAAACAGGGGATAGTCGTCAGCGACGCCAACGACAAGACCATCGTAGTGCGTGTCCTGAGGCAGTATATCCATCCACTCTATAAGAAGACCGTGCGCCGCCACAAGAAATTTATGGCCCACGACGAACTCAACGAAGCTCATGTCGGCGATACCGTGCAAATCATGGAATCGCGTCCCATGAGTGCCCGTAAACGCTGGACTCTCCACAAGATTGTGGATAGAAGCAAGTAAGGGGTTTTGGAATGATTCAAGCACAAACCGTATTGAATATCGCCGATAACTCCGGTGCCAAAAAGGCCATGTGTATCAAGGTCCTGGGTGGCACCAGACGTAAATACGCCTCTCTGGGTGACGTCATAGTTGTCGCGATCAAATCCGCCACACCGGGCGGCAAAGTCAAAAAAGGAACAGTGGAACGAGCCGTGATCGTACGCACCGCCAAAGAAGTGCGCCGTCCGGACGGTTCCTATATCCGTTTTGCCGATAACGCCGCCGTGATAATCGACGACAAGCACGAGCCCAAGGGCACCCGCATCTTTGGTCCGGTAGCTCGCGAACTCCGCGAAGCTCACTACATGAAGATCGTGTCTCTGGCGCCGGAAGTGCTGTAGGGAGATGAAATGTCAGACAGATTGAAACTCAAGAAAGGCGATCTGGTGATCGTGATCTCCGGAGACGACAAGGGCAAGAAAGGCCATGTGCTCAAGGCTTTTCCCAAGACCCACCGCGTCATCGTGGAAAAAGTGAACCTGATCAAAAAACACGCCAAGCCTTCACAGCGCAACCCCCAGGGTGGGATTATCACCAAAGAGGCTCCAGTCCATGCCTCCAACGTGATGCTCTTCAACGAGAAGCTGAACGCCGTGTCCAAACCAGTGGTGCAGATGCGTGAGGGCGTTCGCGTCCGTGTCTGCAAAAAATCTGGCGACGAGCTGTAAAGGAGCAATGAAATGACGCGTTTGAAAGAACAATATAAGAGCCAGGTGATTCCGGCTATGCAAAAACGCTTTGCCTACAAGAACCCGCATCAGGTGCCCCGGCTGGTGAAGATCATCGTCAGCATGGGAGTGGGCAGCGCCACGCAGAACAAGGCCATCCTGGACAACGCCGTGAAAGACATGGAACAGATCACTGGCCGCAAAGCGATCGTGACCAAGGCCCGCAAGAGCATATCAAACTTCAAGCTGCGCCAGGGCATGCCGATCGGCTGCAAAGTGACCCTGCGCGATGAAGTGATGTATGAATTCTACGATCGCCTCACCTCCATCGTCATTCCCCGCATCCGCGACTTTCGTGGTATCCCGGCCGACGCCTTTGACGGACGTGGCAACTTTAGCATGGGCCTCAAGGAACAGACCGTGTTCCCAGAGATCGAATATGATAAAGTGGACGCCATCCGCGGCCTTAATATCTCAATCGTGACCACAGCCCGCACGGACGAAGAGTGCCGCGAGCTGCTCAAAGAGCTGGGCATGCCGTTCCAGCGCAACGAATAAGGAGGCTAAGTGGCCAAGAAATCTCTGATCCTCAAACAACAACGTGAACCTAAGTTCAAAGTAAGAAAATACAACCGCTGCCTTATCTGCGGAAGGCCACGTGCCTTTATGAGAGACTTCGGCATGTGCCGTCTCTGCTTCCGCAAATACGCGTCCCTGGGCCACATTCCCGGTGTGACGAGATCCAGCTGGTAACCCATAGTGGAGGAAACAAATGAGCGTAACCGATCCGATAGCTGATGCATTGACCAAGATCCGCAATGCATATCGTGCCGGACATCCTCAGGTGATCGTGAATCACTGCGGGCTCACCGAGTCCATAGTGAAGATCCTCGCTGCTGAGAATTTCGTGAATAGCGTCCAAGTTCTCGAAAAAGATCCGGAACACAAGATCAACTACAGACGTATCCTGGTGATCCTTCGGTATACCAATGCCGGAGCTCCTGTCATGCAGGGTATCGACCGTGTGTCAAAACCTGGACGCCGCGTTTACGTGAAAGCCACCAATATCCCCAGCGTGTACAACAACACTGGCTGTGCCATCATCTCCACCTCGAGGGGTGTGATGGTGGACCGCGATGCCCGCATCAACGGTGTGGGTGGTGAGTACATCTGCAAGGTTTGGTAGGGAGGTAACCGAATGTCACGCATTGGAAAATCCCCCGTCAAGCTTAACGACGTAAAAGTGGAAGTTAGCAGCGAAGGTCTCGTGGCCGTTAAAGGTAAGCTGGGCGAGCTCAGCTACTCCTTGCAGCCAGGGATCACCGTAAATATCGAGGATAACGTGCTCCACGTCCTCCGTCAGGATGACTCCAAGAGCCAGAAAGCCCTGCATGGCCTCACCCGCGCCCTCATCCAGAACATGGTGATTGGCGTGAGCGAAGGCTACCTGAAGACCCTCAACGTGATCGGCACCGGCTACTCATCTGAAGTAATCGGTCCCTGGCTGAAGCTCAGCCTGGGCTATTCACACGACATCATGCTGCAGGTCCCCGCCGGATTGACCGTCGAGGCTGAAGCGGTTCCGCGTTCCAAAGGTACCAGATCCGACCTCACCAGCATCATCCGGGTCAAAGGGATCGATAAACAAATGGTTGGCCATTTCGCCGCTGAAATCCGCGGCTGCCGTCCGCCCGAAAACTACAAGGGCAAAGGCATCCGTTATCAGGACGAATATGTGGTCATCAAAGCCGGCAAGGCCGGGTCCAAGTAAAGGGGTATGATCAATGATAACACCTAGCAATATAGCCAAGATCGCCCTCCGTTCCCGTCGCCGGGCAGCGATCCGTAAACGCCTGACCGGCACTTCAACGCGTCCTCGTCTGGCAGTTTTTCGCTCCAACAAGCACATCTATGCTCAGATCATCGATGACAGCACCGGAAAGACTCTGGTTTCGATGAGCGATAAAGCTAAGGCCTTCAGTGCCGAAGCCGGTCTCAAGAAGACCGAGCGCGGTATGCTGGTGGGCCAGAAGCTTGGCGAAGTGGCCCTGGCAGCTGGCATCACCAAAGTGGCCTTCGACCGCGCCGGATACAAGTATCACGGCCGCGTCAAAGCCCTTGCCGAAGGCGCCCGCAAAGCCGGCCTGGAATTCTAAGGAGGATAGCTTGAATTACGAACACAGCAATATGAACCTTGAAGAAGATAAACTGGTCGAGAAGATCATCGAGACCAAGCGTGTGGCCAAAGTGGTGAAAGGCGGCCGGAACTTCAGTTTCAGCGCCATCGTCGTGGTCGGCGACCGGGCTGGAAACATCGGGGTCGGCAGCGGCAAAGCCAATGAAATCGTCGATGCCATCCGCAAAGCCAAGGAAAAAGCCACCAAGTCCATGTTTCGCGTGCCGATCATCAAGGGCACCATCCCTCACGAGATCGTGGCCCGTTATGGTGCCAGCCGCGTGATGATGAAACCAGCCACAGCCGGTACCGGAGTAATCGCTGGTGGGACCGCCCGCGCCATCTTTGAGGCTGCCGGCATCCAGAATATCCTCTGCAAATCTCTGGGATCCAACACCCCCTGCAACGTGGTCAAGGCCACCGTCGCGGGGTTGAAGAGCATGCGCACCATCAGTGACATCGCGCGTCTGCGCAACAAGTCCATTGCCCAAATTACCGGCAGGGAGGAGAAGTGAAGATCAAGGTCACCCAGATTCGCAGTATCATCAATCGTAAAGAAAATCATAAACGGGTTATCGCCTCACTCGGATTGGGACGCCCCGGCAAAAGCCGCGTCCATGATGATAGCCCAAGCATCCGTGGTATGATCAACAAAGTATCATACCTCATCAAAGTTGAAGAGCTGGGAGAGTAACAGATGCTGAGCCTACACAATCTTGGCAAACCTGCCGGCCGCAAGGCCAAAAAACGCCTCGGTAAAGGCCAGGGCAGCGGTTGGGGCCATCAGGCCGGCCGCGGTCACAAAGGCCGTAAAGCCCGCAGCGGTGGTACCGTGCCCGCCTGGTTTGAAGGTGGACAGATGCCCATGCAGCGTCGCTTGCCCAAGCGCGGCTTCAAGAATATCTTCCGCGTCGGCTACCGGGTGCTCAATCTTAGCCGTCTGATCGGACTGGAAGAGGTCGAATACGACATCGTCAAGCTCGAGCAGATGGGCCTCATCCCCTCCAAAGGCCAGAAAGGCAAAGCCCCCGTCAAGGTGCTGGCTTCCCTGGCCGAGGAATTCACCCTCAAAGTAAACATCACGGCAAACGCCTTCTCCAAACGTGCCAAAGAGATCATCGAGGCCAATGGCGGTAAGGCGGAGGTAGTGTAACATGTTCAAAACGATAATGAACATGTTCCGGATTCCGGACCTGAAGAAGAAGATCCTCTTCACGGCCCTGTTTCTGGTGCTCTATCGTTTGGGCAGCTTCGTCCCCGTCCCGGGAGTCGATACCACAGCGCTGAAGGCCTTCTTCGCCGGTGCCAGAGAAGGTGGCAACACCCTCTTTGGATTGCTGGACCTCTTTGTGGGAGGAAACTTCGAACGGGCCTCCGTGTTTGCTCTGGGTATCATGCCCTATATCACGGCGTCGATCGTGATCCAGCTTCTGGGCTCGATCATTCCCTACTTTGAAAAGCTCAAAAAAGAAGGCGCGGACGGACAGAAGAAGATGAACCAGATCACCCGCTATGCCACGGTAGGTCTTGGCGCTTTCAACGCCACCACCATCACCATCTGGCTTTCCAGCCTGCAGGGCGGCGTGGTCCCCAACAGTGGTTTCCTGTTCCACTTCACCGGAGTGGTGACCCTGATCACGGGCACCATGATCGTGATGTGGCTGGGTGAGCAAATCACCGAGCATGGAATCGGCAACGGCATATCCCTGATCATCTTCGCCGGAATTATTGCCCGTTACCCAGCCGGATTCGTACAGCTCTTCAAGCTGATGAGCACGGACCTCAATTACCTGTGGATTTCCGCTGTCGCCCTCGTGGTAATGGTGGTTGTGACCGCGGCTGTGATCTACGTGACCGAAGCCGTCCGCAAGATCCCCGTCCAATATGCCAAACGCATCGTGGGACGCAGGGTCTATGGTGGCCAGAGCACCTATATCCCGCTCCGGGTCAACACCGCGGGTGTGATTCCCATCATCTTTGCCCAATCCGTGCTGATGTTTCCCGCCACTATTACTGCCATGATCGGCGACGCTGCCAAGAGTGGTTTCTGGTCTGAGTTGCAGCGCCTTCTCAGTCCCGGTGCCTGGCTCTACACCATCCTGTATGTGGGAATGATCATCTTCTTCGCCTATTTCTATACGGCGATCGTGCTCAACCCCACCGAGATGGCTGAAAACATGGTCAAATACGGTGGACACATCCCAGGCAAGAAACCCGGTAAGAAGACTGCCGAGTATATCAGCAGCGTGCTTACCCGCATCACCCTTCCGGGCGCAGTGTTCTTTGCCTTTGTAGCTCTTATGCCTGAAGTCATGAGCAACCTCTTCAAGCTGCCATTCTACTTTGGCGGCACCGGTCTGATCATCGTGGTCGGCGTGGCGCTGGATACTCTCCAGCAGATCGAAAGCCACCTGGTGATGAGACACTATGACGGCTTCATGAAAAAAGGCAAGCTGCGCGGACGTTCCAGCTAATATGATATTCCTCAAATCCACTTCCGAGATCACCAGGATGCGGGCCGCCAACCGAATCGTCGCAGAGCTTCTGAATGCTCTGGAACCGATGATCCGGCCTGGAGCCAATACCCAGAAGCTGGATGACTTTGCCACCCGTTTTATCACAGAGCGGGGCGGCCGGCCAGCCTTCAAGGGCTACCGGGTGCCTGGTCTGAATCCGTTTCCGGCGGCCATTTGCGCCTCCGTGAACGACGGGATCGTGCACGGCATCCCCAGCCCCAAAGTGGTCCTCAAGGAAGGTGATATCATCGGCATCGACGTGGGAGTGGAACTGGACGGATACTATGGAGACGGAGCCCGCACCTATGCGGTGGGGACCATATCCACGGAAGCCCGTCATCTGATGGACGTTACCCGCGAAGCCCTCACCCTCGGCATCGCCAATGCCAGGGAAGGCAAACGGGTGGGAGATGTCTCTCACGCCATCGGAAGCTTCGTTCGCTCTCACGGCTACTACTGCGCGGACAGCCTTACCGGTCATGGGATCGGCAGGGACCTGCACGAAGAGCCTCAGGTGCCAAACGTTGGCCAAGCTGGCCGTGGTCCCAGGCTCAAAGCCGGGATGACCATCGCCATCGAACCCATGGTGAATATCGGTACCAACCGGGTCAAAGAACTGGGTTGGGAGTTTTTCACGGCGGACGGAAGTCTTTCCGCCCACTATGAGCATACCATCCTGATTACCGCCAGCGAGGCTGAAATACTCACAGTGGCAGGAGGAAATCAATGAGCAAATCCGGCGTTATAGAAGTGGAAGGCGTCGTCACCGAAGCCCTTCCCAACACTACCTTCCGCGTGCAACTGGAAAATGGCCACGAGATTCTGGCCCATTCTTCCGGCAAAATGCGCATGAATTATATCCGCATCCTTCCGGGTGACAAGGTCAAGGTGGAACTCAGTCCCTACGACCTTACCCGCGGACGCATAACATACCGCTATAAATAACACTGCCCATACATTATGTTTGGAGCAAGGAGATCATAATGAAAGTACGAGCATCAGTCAAGATAGTCTGCAAAGACTGCCGTATCATCAAACGCCACGGCGTGATCCGTGTTATCTGCAGTTCAAATCCTAAACATAAACAGAGACAGGGATAAGGAGGACCAACTTGGCACACATTGCAGGTATAGAGATTCCCAGGAACAAACGGCTGTTCATTGGTCTCACCTACATCTATGGCATCGGTCCCACGATCGCCAAAGATATCTGCCGCAAGGCCAATATCGACGAGATGAAGAAGGTGTCTGACCTCAGCGTGGAAGAAGAAAAAGCTCTACGTGACATCGTCCAGAACGACTATGTGGTCGAAGGTGCCCTCCGCACCCAAATCGCCATGAATATCAAGCGTCTGATGGAAATCGGCAGCTATCGTGGAATGCGCCACAAACGCGGTCTGCCGGTCCGTGGCCAGAGAACACACACCAACGCCCGCACCCGTAAGGGTCCCCGCGCCGGTGCCATCAAGAAGAAGAAATAGGAGGGGAAATGGCCAAGAAGACCAGAGTAAAGAAAAAACGCGTCCGCCTTGCCTTTGACGAGGGCCTCGTCTTTGTGCATTCCAGCTTCAACAACACGATCATTTCGCTCACCGACCGTGCCGGAAACGTCCTGGCCTGGTCCAGCGGAGGCAAGATCGGTTATAAAGGCTCTCGCAAGAGCACTCCCTTTGCCGCTCAGATGGCTGCCGCGGAAGTGGCGAAAGCCGGAATGGAGATGGGAATCACCCGCGTCGGCGTGATCGTGAAAGGCCCTGGCGGAGGACGTGAATCCTCCATCCGCGCCATCAACGCCGCCGGGATAAAAGTCACCATGATCAAGGACGAAACCCCCATCCCACACAACGGCTGCCGTCCCCCCAAGACCAGAAGGATATAAGCGAGGAGCACATGGCAAGATATACCGGACCCAAAGCAAAGGTCTGCCGCAAGTTTGGAGAAAACATCTTCGGCACCACCAAATACGATAAGATCCTGAACAAACGCAAGTTCCCCGCCGGACAACACGGCAAGAACATGCGTCGTAAGCTGAGTGACTATGGAGTGCATCTGCGCGAAAAGCAGAAAATGCGCTACACCTACTGCCTGCTGGAAAAGCAATTCCGCAACTACTTTGTCAAAGCCGCCAAAATGGCTGGTGTGACAGGCGAAAACCTGCTCGTAATGCTGGAACGCCGTCTGGACAACACCGTCTATCGTCTTGGCTTTGCCACCACCAGGATGCAGGCCCGTCAGTTCGTCAACCATGGCCATTTCATGGTCAACGGCAAGAAAGTGGACATCCCGTCCTACCTCCTCAAAGCCGGAGACATCATCGAAGTGCGCCCCAAGAGCCGTGGCATGGAAATGCTCAAGGAAGCTATGGACCGCACCGAGTCCAGCTCTCCTTACAGCTGGCTTTCGGTTGACAAAGAGAACATGCGCGGGCAGTTCGTCACCATCCCACCCGCTTCCGAAATACCCAATACCGTGGATCTTCGCCTGATCGTCGAGTTCTACTCCAAGTAATGCTCTAACCCAAGCAAGGAGTCAATTATGTTGTACCTTGAACCTTTACAGATGCCGGAGAACGTGGAATTTGATTCCGCGACCTATACCCGTAACTTCGGCAAAGTTGAGATCGGGCCTCTGGAACCCGGATTTGGCACCACCCTCGGCAACACGCTGCGCAGGGTGCTGCTCTCTTCCGTGCAGGGAGCCGCGGTACGCTTTGTGCGCATCGAAGGTCTGCATCACGAGTTTTGCGCCATCCCTGGCACCAACTCTGATTACATCGACCTCATCCTGCGGCTCAAACAACTGGTGATCTATTCTTCCAGCGTTGAGGAAATCACCGTGGTGCTGGAGCATAAAGGCAAAGGCATCGTCACCGCTTCTCTCATCCAGGAGCATCCTCACATCAAGATCGTCAACAAAGATCTATATCTCCTGGAAATCACCGAAGACGTGGACCTTAAAATAGAGCTCATCATCGGGATCGGACGCGGCTACGTGAGCGCTGACCGCCAAAACCCGGATGGCAAAGCAGTGGGCTTCATACCCATCGACAGCGTCTATTCACCCATCTTAAAAGTGAATTTCAGCGTCACTCACCAGCGTGTGAAAGAACGCATGAACTTCGACAAGCTCATCATGGAAATTCACTCCAACGGCGCTGTGGAACCCAAATACGCCCTCTTCCTATCTGCCAAAATCCTCAAGGACATGGCAGCCAAGATCAGCCTCTTCGACACCGAACCGGAATACATCCGCGACGTCGAACTCGATCCTGAACTGGAAGAGAAAGAACGCATCCTGCGCATGAGCGTCAAGGAAATCGAACTCACGGTCCGCGCGGCCAATTGCCTCACCGCGGCCAAGATCGACACCATCGGCGATCTCGTCTCCAAAAGCGAGGCCGAGATGCTCAAATTCCGCAACTTCGGCAAGAAATCGCTCGAAGAGATTATGCAGAAACTCAAGAAATACGACCTGGAACTCGGTATGGACGTGGATGGCATCTACTCCAGAATCCGCGAAGCCAAAAGCCGCGGCGTCAAAGCTGAGGAACCGGCCGTCGCCGAAATCGAAGAAAGTATCGAAGAAGAACCGACCGCCACTCCCCGCAAACCAGTTCCAGCCCCCAAAAAGAAGGTGAAACATGCGACACAGAGTTGAAGGTAGAAAATTCGGCCGCGAAATGGACGCCAGAAGGCTCATGATCTGCAACCTCGTCAAATCCATGGTCGAGCACGGACAGATCAACACCACCCTCGCCAAAGCCAAGGAACTGAGAAGCTATGTGGACAGGATTGTGACCTACGGAAAAAACAACACCGTCCACTCCAGACGCCTGGCCTACAGCGTGCTGGGAAGCCGCACCCTCGTCAAAAAACTCTTTGACGAAATCGCTCCCGCTTTCCAGGGCCGCGAAGGTGGCTACACCAGAGTCATCAAAGCCGGCTTCCGTAAAGGCGACGCCGCCCCCATGGCCATCATCCAGTTCGTGGAAGAATCCACCATCAAACCCAAAAAAGATACCATCAAAGCCAAAGACCTGAACAAATAGTCTCTGGCCTGAAAGCGATAAAGCGGCTTTCCGATCTGCGGAAGGCCGCTTTTCTATAGGGGCGCGATTTCCAGGTCGGGGTGTGGGTCTGATGCAGACGCCAAAGAAAGACCGCTGGTATAGCAGAGACAATGGCTCCAAAACCAGTTATATCTAGTTTTGCAACCACCTGCTCAGATTGGCCAGGCGCTTGTTTATGTCCTCAGCGAATTCCGCGTCTGACGCATCGGGATTGCGGGTATCGTTCCAGACCTGGCAAGGTGCCTGTCCACAGAGGGCGCAATTGGCCAGGCCTTTGGCCAGCACGCATTCATAGATGGGGCAGTGGGTTTTGCCGTAAAACCGGGCCCAGGATATCCTGCCCTCCAGTTCCAGGCAGCCTTCACACTCGGTCTTGTAAGCTCCGCAATGGGTGGCGCAGATGACGCCGCATTTGCACATATTCAAGTATCACCTCTCAAATCTCATTGTGTAGATGGAATAAGCATTCCTGCGTAAACGTGGAAGCTTGCGTATCCATAAAGCGAGAAAAGGCTTGTTTGTCAATCACTTTCACTTTCTGAGGGCGATTTAGCTTGACATGCCACGGCCTTGGGTTTATGGGGTCAGACAGGTAATTTTTGAATCCCAGGGAGGATAAATGAGAAGATTTACTGCGCTGTTGCTCACAGCTCTATGCCTGGTCGCCCTGATCAGTTGCGTGTGCAACGTAGAAACCGAAACCCCCGCCCCAGTCAAAGAAGTGGATGCTTCATCTCAGCTTGAGGCTACCGGAACGGTGGAGACAACTCAGGAAACGAGTGTCAAGCTGATGCTCAAAGACGCTGCCGGGGCGCCGATCCAGAATGCCGTGGTAGAGTGTTATTTGGACAGCCAGCGGATAGGTTCTCTAAAGACTGATGCCCAGGGTGAAGCGCTGTTTGACAAGCTGATCCCCGGCACCTATAGCTTTAAGGTGCTGGCGGATGGCTACAAGCAAGCCGAACTGGCCGATGTAAAGGTCGAGACCAATTCCACTCTGGCCTTCGAGGTCAAGGCCGAACCCGTAACAGCAGCGGTCACCGAGCCAGAAGTGGCAGTGGTCACCGAGCCAGAAGCAGTAGTGGTAACAGAGCCTGAGATCATCACCGATATGCCGGATGTGGAAACCATCATGCCTACAGATGAAATCGCTCCCCAACTGCCTGTCATGGC
>Ga0116174_10002434_pt1 | contig 16148 bp, 17 predicted proteins | sample AD_UKC087_MetaG_FD_89801 | JGI IMG/M metagenome (GOLD analysis project Ga0116174, IMG submission 89801) | Active sludge microbial communities of municipal wastewater-treating anaerobic digesters from USA - AD_UKC087_MetaG | ecosystem: Engineered > Bioreactor > Anaerobic > Digestate | place: USA...
ATTTACTCAAAAGAAGATTGCTGAAGCGAAAGGTGAACTACCACCGGAACCAACTCCGATGGAAAAATTCGAAAAAGATCTTCGAGAATCAAAAGAAGATAAACCGAAGAAGTCCACTGTCAGCGTCCGCAAGGCTGTAACAAGTGGCAAGTAATTAGCTTGGCCACTGACTCAGCCCTGGTCGCAGTGGCACGAGGGCTGAGATCGGGGGCGAAGCGCTCCCGAAGGTAAGCATGTGGCGGAATAGGTAGACGCTTATGGCACGCGTGCAAAGTCCAAGGGACTACACGTAAGACAGTTACCTCGCAGGTCGAGAAATTAATACTGTCATGTGAGGTGCAAATCCTCACCAAACTTACAACAGAGAAAACATCGATAGGGCTTATCGATGCTTTCTCTCTTCATAAAAAACTATGTATGAACACAAAAACAACTTAATACCAAATAGCACACAGGTCCCGAATGTAATTCTGGATCTAGTAATCCCTCGCTTACCGGAAGCTGAGGGACGATGTCTTCTGTATATTTGCAGGCGAACATTCGGATTCCACAAGGAATCAGATCGAATAAGTTTCTCTCAATTTATAGATGGCATAAAGGATCGTACCGGCAAGGTTCTTGATTACGGTGCAGGATTGGCACGTGCCTCCGTAGCAAAAGGACTTAAAAATCTTGCTCAGGCTGATGCGGTAATTGTTAAGTCGACAACCAAAGGAAACTTCTACCAAATCAATCTCTCAATGGATGTGGATAAAGTGGTTCAGCTAGTGAACCAGTATAGTGGCAATACCAAAAGTGGTTCAGCTACTAGACCGAAAGCGGTTCAGGTAGTGAACACACAAAATCTAGGAAACAAAGAGAAACAAAGTAATACGCAGTCAGTGACTGCGCTCCCAAAAAAGGAAAGAAGTCTCCATTCAAGACTCGTTGAATATTTTCATAATACAGCAAAACAGACACGAGGTATCAGTGTGGCAATAACTCAAGCTGATGGGAAAAACCTCAAGCGTGTAATAGATACCAATACGCTCACCGAAGATGACCTAGAAAAACTAATCTTATATTTTCTTGGATCAAGTCACTTCAGAAATTTATCTCCAAGCATCAGCACATTTTTATCTGCAACGGTCCTCAATGGATTGGTAGATAACATGCGAAATAATCCGAGATTCTGGAAAGAACTTGATGACCTCACTCAACGATTCAAATACGTAGGCACAAAAGAGAACAAAGCAATGATCGAACGCTTTGAAGCACTTAAGAAGCAGTTTCTTGAAAAATTAATCATTAATAAAACCATATGAAAAAGACAATTGTATTCACCGTAAAAGGAAATAACGAGGACTGGCACGGCAATCCTATTCCATACATGAGAGTAGTCGGTCGAGCTCTCTGGCTCCCAAAAGCTCGAAGATACAGCGCGTGGAAAACTTACGTTCGCAAATGGTTCTACGCTGACTATCCAGAATATCTTATGCATGCAGGTAAAAAGATTTTGATAGATGTTCAACCGTTCACTACAAGCTCTGCATCAAAAGCACGCATGGACATAAAAATATTTTGGATGAATGGAATACATGGAGATCCTGACAACATCTTCAAGGGTATAGCTGATGCATTATTCAAAAATGACAAGTTTCTTGACGGTAGCTTTGAATCTCACTATTCACAGGATGGAAAAGGTCGAGTTGAGATAAGCATAACCTTGGATATCTAACGTATGAAGTACCTCAGTTTATTTTCTGGTATTGGCGGATTTGAACTAGGGATAGAACAAGCCTATGAAATCATGCGCACTAAGAACAAGAAACAGAGGAGTCAAAGAGCTCGAGGTAAGAAAAGACAATCTGGCAAATTCGATAACTTCAGTGATGACAGATTCACTTGTATTGGATACTCCGAGATTGATCCGTATGCAATCAAGATCTATGAAAAACATTTCCCCGAACATAAAAATTATGGAGACATCACAAAACTCAAAGCAAACAAACTTCCAAACTTTGACTTACTGGTCGGCGGATTTCCATGTCAGGCTTTCTCAATTGCTGGAAAAAGAAAAGGCTTTGCAGACACTAGAGGAACGCTCTTCTTTGACATCGCTCGGATTCTCAAAAGTAAAAAACCAAAAATGTTCATATTGGAAAACGTCAAAGGATTGTTATCTCATGACAGTGGCAACACTTTCAAAACAATTATCTCCACGCTTGCTCAATTGGGGTACGACTTGGAGTGGCAAGTGCTTAACAGCAAGAATTTCGGAGTCCCTCAAAACCGTGAACGTGTGTTCATTGTCGGACATCTTAGAAAAGAAACCAGATCAAAAATATTTCCTTTCACCAAAAACCACAGCGAGGATATTGTCCTACCAACCATCACGACACGTGTTACCGCAGACTCAAACGGAACTTATGTTAGTGAAAGATCGCCACGTCAAATCATAGGCGGTAGCCAAGGAAACCGAGTATACGATCCTAAAGGAATCTCAACTACACTCGCAAGCCAAGCAGGCGGTCTCGGAGCCAAAACAGGGTTATACGCAGTTGGTGGGCTACAGGCACATCAAAAGCCACGAAAGGATGGAATATCGCCAACCCTTACGCAAGCAATGGGAATGGGTGGCGGTCAGACACCGCTAGTATGGTCGAAAAAGATAAAGATACGCAGACTCACACCACTAGAATGCGAACGCCTCCAAGGATTTCCAGATAACTGGACTGAGGGCATAAGTGATACACAGAGATATAAAACTCTCGGTAACGCAGTAACGGTAAATGTGGTCCGCGCAATAGCAAGGAGACTTTTCTCCTCAGGAACGTCATGAAAAAAATAAACGCAATATACAAATTAAATGCTCTTCAAATAGATGATGCACACCATAAATTTGAACAGGGATGGAGAATCTCCTGGATAGCAGCAATTTTTAATGTTCATAGAAGCACTATTTATTTTCATGTCAGATACAACGGGTGGGTACGAAGGGTCCGAGTATTAAAGATGATGCCACAAGAGGTGGTCGTCATTTACAGAGAGAGGAAGAAAAACAAATACAGAGAAAAATTCAGGGGATCATATGACTTTATCAAGATGAGTGCCGAGCAAATAAAAATACAAAATTGCAGACATAGTCGATGGATAAAGCGATGCAGTATCTGTGGAATGATTCTCGCCTCAGATGCCGTAGATCACGAAACTGTGTGCAAAAAAGAGAATATTAATAACTAAAATTTATATATGAAAAATAAACATAACAAAGACAATCCTCTCAGCCTCTCTGCAAGATTTCTTGCAGCTCGTCCTGATCTCGTTGGTGCATGGATCATAGGAGCGCATAGTCTACTTCCAATATTCAAATCAGAAAATAAAGAAGTAATAAATGCTTTCTTAGAAACGGTCCAAGGTGAATTTTTTGCAGCACTTCAGCATCACTGGAAAAAGAAAAACCCGAATCAAGAAATGACGTATACGTTTGGAACTATTTGTCTCAATCGAAAAGGAGATGAACGATTAATTATTGGAGTACAACCAACAGAAAAAAGTAAGCCTACATACGAGTATATCTCTGATGATGGCAAGGTCGGTGCATGCAACGAATCAAGCATGGTAAGTTGGATGGAAAAAATATAAACATATGCAAATAACAGATATAAAACCATACGAGAAAAACGCCAAAGAACATCCTACATGGCATCTCGAAAAAATCGCAAATAGCATAAAGGCATTTGGATGTAAGCAACCGATCGTAATAGATAAAAACGGTGTAATTGTTGCAGGTCACGGTAGATTTATCGCCATGACTGAAATGCTTGGATACACAGTAATGGAGCAAAAAGCATTCACGAAGAAAGGTGAGCCTGTGATTCCATATGTTATGGCGGATGACTTAACTGAAGATGAAATTAAAGCGTATCGAATTGCTGATAACCAACTCAATGCACTAACAGGTCAAAATATGAATTTGATTGTTGATGAACTTAAAGATCTTGATGTGGCAGGATTTGATATCACACTCACGGGTTTTGATAGAGATTTGATTATTGAAGATGATGAGAATGATGATGTGGTCCCCGAAGAACCCACTCAACCAAAATCACAGATTGGTGATGTATATCAAATTGGTCCGCACACAATTATCTGTGGAGATTCAACCGATGAGTCTGCATGGAAAAAACTGATGGAAAACAGAAAAGCAGATTGTGTGTTTACTGATCCACCATACAACGTGAACTATTCAGGTCGTGGTGAAAACACTAGCAAGGGAATCATGAATGACAATATGAGCGATGGTGCATTTGATTCATTTCTAGAATCAGTGTTCGCAAATATTGCTCAACATACAAAGACAGGTGCCGGATGGTATGTATTTCACTCAACATCAACACAGGCTCAATTTGAATCAGCACTAAAAAAGCAAGGTCTAGCGGTCCGAAATCAATTGATATGGAATAAACCAACTGCGTCAATGGGGTGGGGAGATTATAGATGGAAGCATGAACCATTTTTCTACGCATCAAAAGAGGGAACTGACACCGTATTCTACGGAGACAGAACTCACAGCACAATTATTGACTTCCATGATAGTGAATTAAAACTTTTGAACTGGGCAAAGAGACAAAAGAAACTTGAGACAGAAGGAAAGCTTAGTATTTGGACTATGAAAAGAGATCGGGTAAATGAATATCTCCATCCAACCCAAAAACCTGTAGAGCTCATAACTTATGCACTCTTCAATAGCTCAAAGGCAGGTGATGTTGTAGTAGATCCTTTCCTTGGAAGTGGTAGCACGCTCATCGCTTGCCACAAGACTGAACGAGTATGCCTAGGCATTGAACTTGATCCAAAATTTGTCGATGTGATCGTTCAACGCTGGGTCGATTACACAGGTATAGAAACGGTCCTAAAAAACGGCAAAGATGAGGTCTGGCAAAAGACACAATATGGAGAACCAAACGAATAAAAAAGAAAATGAAAGCAGTGACAAAAATGTAACTGCGATAGAACCTCATCGTGATGGCACTGGTGCCAGTACGATAGATAACCCTGACGTTGATAATACAACGCAAAAACAACGTGGGGGCATTACAGGCAAGGGCTTCTTACCTGGTAAGTCTGGCAACCCTGAGGGTCGTCCAAGGGGTACCAGAAACATCAGTACAAAGATGCGAGAAGCTCTCGATAAACTAGGTGCAAAAGATGCTCAAGGAAAGCCGGTCCCTGTTGAAGATGCCCTCGTTCAAAAGGTCATCAAAATGGCACTAGATGGGGACCGAAAAATGATTGAACTTATCTGGAATTATCTTGATGGAAAACCTCCGCAATACATAGACATCACCAGTAACGGTGAACGTGTCGGAACTGTACTCATAACACCTGAAGAAGAAAAAAGAATTGAAGAATTATTCGCGCCACGATTACTTCTTCCACAAACACAACATGGAAACAATCAACTACGAACCAAGGAGAGCAATGACTCCGATAACAAAGGAAGGAATCCAATTCCTGAAAACCAGCAACCGGGAAGTGCGTACGAAAGCAACTCGTGATCATTTTGGATACTTCATAACTTACTACATGCAAAACTATGTACGAAGTGAATTCGCGTCTTTTCACTATGACATGATGGTCGACGTACACGATCTGATTGACTTAAAAATTCGTGAAGTTGCATGGTTTATGTTTGGTGAAAGTGCAAAAACAAGTTTTGCAAAAGCATTGATACTCTACATGATTGCATACGACATAGAACCGTACATAAATGCTGACTCGTTTGATAGTACAAACTCAGAGCGTATCCTTTTTGATGTGGTCCTAGAGCTTCAAACAAACAAAAGATTCATCGCTGACTTCGGTGATAAATTTAATGCAAAAAGAAATCATTTTGAAGCAACGCAAAAAAGGATTAAAGACTTTATAACCAATCCGAAACGAGATGAAGATGGAAATATCATCAAAGAAGGAATTCGTGTTGAAGCTCATAGTACACAAGAAAGTGTGCGAGGACGTATCCACGGTGCAATGCGTCCAGGCTTTGTACTTGTTGATGATTTTGAAACTAAAAAGACACTTCGAAGTGAAGTAAGCACAAACCAGATCAGATCCCACATTCAAGAATTCAAACGTGGACTTGATTCACAACGTCGCAGAGTTTTATATCTCGGAAATATCCTAAGTGAATACGGAAACGTACAAAGCATTATAGAACGTGCCAAACAAGATCCAGAACTTAGGGTTCGAATAGTACCTATCTGCCAAGGCAATCTTATATCGGGACTACATACTCCAACTTGGCCAAGTAGGTGGGCGCTTACGGACCAGGAAGTAAAGGATGAAGGGAAAGTAAGTATTGAAGCAAAGCGTAGGGCAATGTGGACACCAGAAGAAGGAGACTCCGACTTCCAAGCCGAAATGCTCTGTCAGCCTATTGATGAAGCGAAAGCAATGTTCAAACGAGAATGGTTCCAGCCTATAAGTTGGGATAACCTCATTCAAAAGCGTGTAGCGGCATACGTAACCATTGATACACCAAGTAGAAAAGAAGATGGTGAATTAAAAGCTGATGGAGACTTTGTAGGTTTTTGTATTAACTGGATTGATCGTGAAGGTAAATGGCATTTGAAAGCATGGAGAGAAAAACTTGGTCCAACAGCAATCATAGAAAAAATGTTCGGTGTATATCAATTCTTAATACAAGCAGGTACTCCACCTGTGAAGTTTGCATGGGAAGATACTGCATTCACTCGTGGACTTGAACCGATGCTTCGACACGAACAAAGAATGCGACAACTATTCCTTCCACTCACATGGCTCAAACATCAGGGTAGATCAAAACAAGACAGAATTCGAACAGGATTATTGTATCGATACGAAACTCGTAGCATTTATCATCTTGATGGTGAGTGTAAAGACTTAGAAAACGAATTAATGCGCTTTCCTGAAGCTCCAAATGACGATACGAGCGATGCAACAGCCTATCAAAGTGATATTGCACGTCCTGCAGGTACTGAAAAGCCTAGAGACGTGAGACCAGAAAGGGTAATTGATACCGCCTACGGCAAGATAAAGCCTGCATACGAGGATGAAATAGATGATATCGGTCCTCAATACCCTGACATTGGTATCTAGATGAAGTCAATGCACGCTAAAAAACACGATAACGTTTCTATACTAAAAACATTATGGCACTAGCCCATTACAAAAAACGAGATACGCTCTCAAAACAATCTCTCAAAGAGATTGATTATTCATATCGATACAAGAAGTCACGAATGTCCTCGTGGAATAAAAACGAAGACATGATGAATCCTGATCGAAGCGGTCAGGTAGTATCACCATACGGTGGCAGCACATACCAGCAACAGCAAGGTGACACTCGTGCGCAGGTCCCACTCTTCAAGATGCACGGATTCGTTCACACAATCCTCTCAAAGATTGATAGCCCTCTCACATTTAAATACGTAAAAGGAGAGTCTGCCGATTTGAAGAAAGCAAAACTTATGAATGCTATCAAAGAAAAGGATAGCAAGGTGGGTAGATGGAACTTCAAAGACTTGATGGGTAAAAGAGATGCGGCAATTTATGGTCGTGCAGTTTATTTGTACATGACAAGAAATGATAAAGGCATCTATAAAAGCATTCTCAATTTAATTGATCCAAAAGACTTCCTGATTGATCCTGACGTTGGTGGATTATGTACTGAAGAAGAAGATGGAAGTGGAATTGAAAAAGCATCGTACCTTGGATGGTGGAATACAAAGCTCACAAGAGCGCAACTTTTGAAAGGTGTCAAAGATGGAATTTACTACAAAAAGGCAGTAGAAGATTTACTTGATGGTGGTACAAATGCTAACACAAAAACTGCTCAAGATATTGATAAAGACAACCGAAAAATTAATGGCGCACCTCGAGAGAGATTCAAAAACGACAATCAATTTATTTTTTATACATGGATAACTACGGATGAAAACGATGATAGATATTATCTCGTATTGACTCCATCTGGTGACTGTATTCGATGCGAACCTTGGAAAGAGATTCGAAGAAGTACTAAATATCCAATATGGACATGGGCAGCATTTCCAGATCCACGTGAATTCTGGACACCGTCATACTGTGATTATGTCCGTGGAATTTTCATGGCACAAGAAAAGAGTATCAATCAATCACTTGATAACTCTGAACAAATCAATCGTCCTCAAACAGCCGTAAATGTTGACTACGTTAGAAACCTAGCCCAAGTACGATACAGAAAAGATGGATACATTGAGATAGAAGGAAACATGGATGTGAACAAGGTTCTTCAAACACGTCAGACACCACCAATTCAAGGTCCGTTCATGGTATACGATAAGCTCGAGACAATCGTTGAAGCTGAATCAGGAATCACTCCAGGAGTAAAAGGTACGAGTGACGAAGAAACTCTGGGAATTTATGAAGGAAATATGCAACAGGCAGGTGATCGCTTCGGCTTGTTAAATAAAAGCTATGCCGAAGGATACTATCGCTTCGCAGTACTACACAAAGAAGGAGTGATGCAAGACTTGAAGAAGAAAATGGCAGTACAAATTCTCGGTCCCGTTGGTCTTGAAATAGAAATGGTAAGTGCTCGTGATCTCAAACCATTCCAAAAGGACTATGACATTCTTATTGAATCAAGTATTGCTGAAGCACAAAGCAATCTTGCAGATAGTAAAAATAAAATTACATTCCTTAGTGCATACAAAGGTGATGGAACGGTAAATCAAAAAGTATTATTTGAAACTCAAGCAAGTATTGCTGGAATTGATGACGATACAATCAAACGATTACTTGATATTGGTGATTACAATGCAATTGAAGTGATAGCTCAAGCTGAAGAAGCATTCCAACTTATTATCGGTGGAGATAAAGCACCATTATACAAAGATGCAAATACTGCATTCCTACAAAGGCTCCATGACCTCTCCGATAAATACGATCATGAACTCAGTCCTGAACAACATAAGAATTTATTCTCATACATTGAAGAAATAACTCCGATTGTTGAGCGTAATGCTGCACGAGGAGTAATGTCTCAGGTTTCAAAAGAAGGATTAATAGGGCAGTCCGGCATGGTCGATGGCGAGATGCTCGAAAATCCAGAACTTGCAGCAACAGGAACCGCTCCAATTGCAAATCCAGGAACTGAGGTAGCAGAAATTGCTGCGCTCTCGCCGTAGCAATTACAAATTATTAATTAATCATTAAATTATTTATGTCAGAATCAAACAACGTACGTTTTATTGAAGATAATGGTAAGTGGGCATGGAAAAGATACGATGCCGATGGATCCGTTATTTATCGCAGTCCATTATTCGATACAGAAAGGGAAGCTCGTGAAGATTATGATCTAAACGGCACTCCAAATGAGACTCCGGTTCCACAACCAGAGCCAACTCCTACTGAAAGCACTCAACCAGAATCAGCTCCTGAAAATACCACTACTCCCGAAACAACTGAGCCTGTAAATCAAACAGAACCATCTTCGGAATTACCAACCGATCAACCAGCCTAAAGCTCATGCTTAGATTCAGTTACAAAATCAAAAAGAGAGCGAAAGATAAAGGTGACTTCCGTATCACAAAACACGGTCAAGTTGCTGAGTTTTCTCTGCGTGATCTGAATCGAAACGTAGAACACATAAAGAAACAGAGAAAAGAACTTGATGCGAATGCAAAGCTACAGGAAACACTCGCTGAAAATATTCGCAGAGCAAATCCAGATCTCGTAGCATATATTAAAAAGCTGACTCCAAAAAAGAGACACGCTCTAACAATGCTCGCTATTCAAGAAAACAAAGCGAAGCAGTATCGTGATCAGGAAAAAGAAACAAGATCAATACTTCGCATGCTTACAAATGAAGACCGTGAGGTCCGTAAACAATTAAAACTATGAGTGATACAGAAAACAAAATACCACTCACTGGTCCTCACGAATCAGGTATTGAAGGTGACGAAGAAAAGCAAAAAGAAGATGAGGTAGAGATGGCAGAACTAAATGCTGCAATTGATGTATCTCAAGACCTTGTCTCATGGACTCGAACTCCTGCAGGAAAAGATACTGTCGATCGTCTGCAAAAAGAAGCTCGAAAAGCCATGAATGAACTCTTCTCGGTTTTGCATGAAGATCCGTCACTTCCAAAACTTATCTCTGCTGTCGCACGTTTTGAATCAGCAATACAAATGACACGAAGGTTCACAGGTGCTGAAGAAGACCTTGATATTCTCCTCAATGAATTATCAAGACGAAGACCAGGAGTATAGAACAAAAAAACCATCGGACATCCGGTGGTTTTTTCTTTTGAAAACCACTGCACGGTGTTTTTCACTTATCGCGCATCAAACTAAATGCAAGAGGGGCCAACCTCTTTTAATAAGGTAATCGCGCTAGTGTCCTGCGTAACACAATCGGACATCAATGGGGCGAAACCATTGAATAATAAAAACGTATGCCAGAACCAAAAGGAAAGGGAGCGCCATTACCCACTGATGACAAATCAGGAAAAGGCACAGGGGAAGCTAATCCTTCTGAAAATGATGGAAAGGGCAAGAATACCAACCCTACAAATGGTCAATCGATTGCACAAGTTGCAGGGGCGGAAAGCCAACCCTCAGGTGATCCAAAGGATCAGAAAGATAACAAACAAGAAGAAGGTGACGAGAAAGAAGGTTTGATTGTCGAACTGAAAAAGGAAAATCGTGAGATGAAAAAGATGATCAGAGACGAGGTCATTCCCACCATTCGACAGCTCCAAGAGCAAGTAAAGAAAGGTGGTACTAGCGCCAGTGAAGCGAAAGATGAACTGGATGCACTCGCCGAAGAATGGGAACTTGAGCCTAAATTTGTAAAAAAGCTCGCAGACATTCTTCTCAACAAGTCCAAGAAGCAATTCGAAGACGAGTACCTTTCAGACATCAAAGATATTAAATCGAAAGCTGAAGAACAGACTAAGCAGATCACTCACGCTCAGATAACTGCAGCTATATCCAAAGAATTCGACCGTGTTGTGGCAGACAATCCAGAGATTGGAAAAATTGCCAACAAAGAAGCAGTCAAGAAATACATCATGTCGAGTGAGAATAACCTCAAACGAACCATGGAAGATGTTCTTGATGAACTCTACGGTAGCGCGCAAAAAGATGGTGCAGGAATGGAAGGATACAGCTCTCAAGGTGGAAATCATCCGAAGGAACCAGACTATAAGTCTCCTTCAGCTGAAGACCACAAGAGAATCGCAGAATCACGTGAACGTGGCGGTGAGGAATTTGATAAGTATCAAGAAAACCTCATAGATCGGCTAACTCATCGTTCTCGACATCGAAAGTAATGTCGTGATGGGCTGAAATTTTATCAGCCTAATTATTAGAAATCATGTTAGCAACATTCAAAGAACAATTCGATAACGCCTATCAGGCGGTCTTCGATAAAGTGTTGGTGGCAATGGAGATCGCCAACACACGTCTTGAAAAGCAACTCACCTATGGTGCGAGCGTCAAGCGTGTGAAATATTCTCTCGCTCCAATTCGTGTGCGTAATATCACACTTGGAGTAAACCGAACCATTGATCAACTCAATGACTCCGGAGAAACCCTGCTTGTAAACAAGAACAAGGGTTCAGACTTCCGTATCTCTAAGAAAGAGATGATTCAGGCTGGCCCACTGAATCCTGCCGAGACAATCGGTTCTGAAGTGGCCAAGAAACTCTCAAGATACATTGATGCCGATGTGCTTGCTGAAGTGAAAAATGCATTGCAAACCTTTGATACAGGTGACCTAACTACAATGACATCAAATGGTACTGCAATCGCACTCTCAACCACAAACGTCCCTCAGCTTTTGTCTCAGGGTCGTGCAAAACTTCGAAAAGCAAATCAAGACCTTACAAGTCTTGCTCTCGTCCTCGACAGTTATGGTGGATCAATTATCGAGCAATACGTGATGTCAAAAAACATCGACCTTGCTGCTGCGGCATTCAAAAACGGATATGCCGGTCCTGTAGGTGGTGCGGAATTGTATCTATCCGAAAACCTACTCGCCGAAGCTGTTATCACAATGGCTTCAAACCCTACAAACGGTCAGACATTCTCAATCAATGGTTATGTTTATACGTTTGTGACTTCAATCGGTTCAACGCCAGGTAATGTGCTTATTGAAGCAGGTGTGGATGCAACTAGAGATAACCTCATAGATGCAATTCACCAAACAGCTGGTACAGAGGGTACAAAGTATGTGGCATGGACAGATACAGATCCAAGCTACGACCAGTCAAACTGGGTCGACTTGCAACTTACAGCAACTGATAGTGATGCAGCAGATACCATCACAATTATAGGTACAGGTTCTGGTCGTTTGGCATTCGGTGGTACCGCAACACACACCGTAACCAAAAACCTCGTTCACGCTTACTACGGTAAGAAAGGAGCGATTGATGTGGTTATCCAAGACCTTGCAGAAATGGAAATGGTCGACGATCCATATCAAAGAGCGAAGATTATTCGAGCAGACGCTATCTACGGTATCAAAACATTTGCCGATGGAAAGCCTCAATTCCTCGATGTTCTTCTGCAGTCATAACGACTCCGCCGTCCTCAGTCCCGAGCTGGGGCTTGGCGGCAGAAGTAGTAACTTGCAATGGGACTACTTCTGCCACTGAGAAATATGGCAACACCACTAACAGGACAAAACATAATAGAAAGATTTGAACTTTATACCGATGACACTACAGAGTTATCGAGCGATGAAGAATTGAATCTTGCAAATGACAAACTACGTTTGATTTACATGGAACAGCCGTGGGAATTTTTACGCAGACAAAAAATAGGATCAGTAGAAAGTGATGGAAAAATTACAGCTCCATCAGACTTTGATGAGCTTATGGAAAATTACAGTGATGATCCAACAGTGAGCGAACCATTACTCAAGGTAGTTTTTATAGGTCCGTCAAAGATTCCATATTTTGTCATTCCAATGGGTCAGAGAAATGCAAATGAATACAGTAATGTCTGCTGGTTTGATCCAACAGACAGAAAAATAAACTTTGTGCAAAACCCAGGAACAGGAACGTCCTATCAATTTGACTACAAGACCAGTCCTGATGACATTACCCTCAATACAAGTCCTGCACTACCAAGCGAATATCATCCGATGATTGTATTCGCAATGCTTGTGGATGATGAAATTATTCAAAAGTCTGAGAAGGCTCGCAGTAATCAAGAAATAAACTCAATTCAATATGCGAGATATCTCAAGAATCTAAAATTGCGAGATGCTCGCTTCAAACTTGTATGAAAGACAAAGTTATACATTTTCAAATCGAAGACGGGATGCTTGTCCTTCTTACAGACACTGGTCGCATGTTCCAAAAGTCGATGAGAACAGGTGGGCAGTGGATAGAGATTCCACTTCCCGAATTTCCATCTAAGAGAAAAGAAATTGATGAAAAAGAAATATCATGGCCAATCACGAAATCCTAAAATTCCTAAGTGGAGTATATAACCGAGCCGACAATGAAGATACTCCAAAAGATAGCGCAAAAGATTCACTTAATTGGATCACTATTGATGAGCATATTGAACTTGCCCGAGGAAAAGTAACGGTAGGGAATGAAGGAGTAGCAGGAAGTTGTACAAGTATCTGGGTAGGGTATCGAGTTGATGGAACTCCTGTCCTCTGGAGAAAAATCGGTACAAAAATTCAATACTTCAATGGTACAACTTGGATAGACGTGGTGACAGGGCTAAATGCCTCTGATGTTTTTGTGTTTGCAAACTACAGCTCACTAGCTGGAGCTTTTACATTTGCAGGTGGTCCGGGTGGACTATTTAAATTTGCGAATGCGAATCCTTGGAGTTACATCGATATGTACGATGCAACACGAAACTTCAAAGGATATATTTTGATAGATAAAGCACGAACACTCATGTGGGGTCTTACAAAAGATCCTACAGGTTTGTACGGAAGCTACATTGATGCCCAAAACGGAAGTGTGTATACAACCGTATCAAATGAAAATCTTGCATCAGGAAATGGATCACAAACATCATTCAGTGGCACACTTGCATTCAAGGCCTCAAACCCAAAAGCAAATTGCTTCAGTGTAACCATAAAATGCACAGATGGTGGCGGTGAGATTTTTACTGATGACTTCAATGGAAAATTAAAAGGAAGTGCTGGTGGTACAGGAACCATAAATTACATAACAGGTGAGTGGCAGGTGACATTTGTAACGGTCCCTGCAAATAGTGCAAACAACATAAAAGCTGACTATCAACGAGAAAACAGCAACACTAAAGGAATTACTGACTTCACCAAGAGTGCGACAAGACTAGCGGGTGAAGGATTCACGCTCAGACAAGATGAAGGTGGAGATGCAATCATGCAGGTACTCCTTGGAATTGATGGCGCATATTACAGTATCAAAAAACAGAGCGCATACAGGTACATTCCAGATGATACTGACACTAAACCCACAAATGAGGTGGTCCGTCGTGGCATAGGTATTTCAAGTAAAAGAAGTGCTGTAGCAACTGGTAGAGGAATCGTATTCATAAACACAGCGAACCCTGATCGTCCAGAATTAAATGTTCTTGAACAGAATCCTCTCGGAGATAACATCATTGCAACACAACTCATTCCACATTTTGCGTGGGAGCAGTTTGGATATGATGACATGGTAATTGAAACCTATGGTCAATTTATTGTGATAAGTTGCAAGGACTCAGATAGCACAATCAACGATAGGCTTCTCCTTGTAGATATTATCCGCAATACAGTGGATATAACTCACTACGGTGTAAAGTCACTTACAAAAGATGGTGGAATTTTATATGGCGGAAGCCCACATACAGAAACGGTGTACAAACTCCTCAATGGTTTTGATGATGATGGATTTGAAGTACAAAACCGATGGGATAGCAAAGACGAAACATATAGAACAAGAGAGCTAAAGAAATACAGACGGCTTCGATATCGTGGGGATATTGATCCAGCTCAATACGTAGAAGTCTATATGGACTATGACGGATCAGGATATCAACTTGTAGGCACAATTCGCGGAGATGCTAGCTATGTTGATAGAAACAGCTCACGTACCGTGGGTTCAAGCATGGTCGGTGAATCAACAATCGGTGGAGAAGGAACCGAAACTGTATATCCCTATGAGATGGAATTGAAAGCACGAAAAATACCTAAATTCCGAAAACGAAGTACAAGATTCATAGCAAAAGGAATAGGGTACGTAAGTATCAAAGAAATGGTCGACTTTGACATTCTTACTTTTGAAGATCGCATACCAAAGCGATACAGGCAAAAACAGAATATCAGCCTTGATGGCAAGCAAATAAACCAGTAGCACTGCAACACGTTTTTACCGATTCTGAAATTACAATCAAACTATGGCATCCAAGCTCACAAAAGTAATTGCAAACTTCGAAACAACGCTCGCAACCAAACTAGCGAGTGGTGCCACATCTGGCTCTCTTACAGGTGTGGTAGATAAAAATGGTATTGCTTTACCGAATGGGAAATATTGCATGATTGTTGATCGTGGTACTGGCGATGAAGAACATCTCTTATTTGACCTGACTGGAAACAACATTACAAATATAAAAAGTATTTCAAGACAGGGAGTTGAGTCTGTCGGAGTGCAAAATTCAAATGGTCACAGAGTAGGTGCAAAATGTGCGCTTACTGATTTTGTAAATTTAAAAATTATTGTCGACATGATAAACGGTGTCGAACCTTTTGATTCCACATCTCCTCTTAAATATGATGCTGATCCAAATTTTAATGATTCAAAACAACTCATTTCAAAAGGCTATGCTGATACAAAGGATGCACAAATCGCAGCTGATATTTTATCAGGTGATAACAGTTACACCGGTGTAAATGAATTTACACAATCACCTCAGGTCCCAACACCCTCAACTGCGAATGATGCAGTGAATATGGCGTACGTTTTATCACTTGTATTCAGTGGAGTTTTTCTAACTGGATTCAACAAGATGACGGTGAACTACGATAAAGAAAATCGAGTAAAAAATGTAAGAGATAACGAAAATGGGAAAAGCTATCTCATTACATACGATCCTGAAGATAATCCGACAAAGATCTTTGATGGAGTAAATACTTGGAGATTG
>Ga0116174_10002435_pt1 | contig 16139 bp, 11 predicted proteins | sample AD_UKC087_MetaG_FD_89801 | JGI IMG/M metagenome (GOLD analysis project Ga0116174, IMG submission 89801) | Active sludge microbial communities of municipal wastewater-treating anaerobic digesters from USA - AD_UKC087_MetaG | ecosystem: Engineered > Bioreactor > Anaerobic > Digestate | place: USA...
AAGTAATCGATGAGGACAGCTTGCTAAAGGCTTTTGCCGAAAAGAAAGGCTTCCGCTACGTGACGGACGTAGCTCCGGACAATCTTTCTGCCATCAACGAGCAGTATGCCGACCGCATCTATGCCACTCCCAAGAAGATGGGCGCACAAACCGCTGAAGCCAATAACAATGCGGGTATCGCAGCTGCCAAACAGATCATCGCTTTCTTTGACAAGGGCGACAAGACCTTCAAGGTAAACTAAAGTACCCTACCTTGGTATAGTAAAGGAGCAAGCCGGGTTGGCCTGCTCCTTTATCAATAATCTCTGGAATCTGGTGTTTCGCAGATAGGTGATTGTCGGATCTCGCCTGACAATCTCCCACGATGATTGAGATCAGTCTATTCCCAGAATCCTGCGCAGTTCCCTGATCTTAACTGCGGCCAATTCACGGGCTTTGATCGATCCTTTCTGCAGAGTATCGTTGATATAGCCGGGATCCGCCATCAAGTGATTGAACTTTTCCCGGAAGGGGGTTAGCTGCTCATTCATCACATCAAAGAGCTCTTGCTTGGCATGACCCCAGCCCATTCCTCCAGCGAGGTAGCGTTCTCTCAGAGCAGCAATCTGTTCTTCACTGGCAAAGCATTTGTAAAGAGAGAACACACTGCAGCAATCGGGATCTTTGGGCTCTTCTACGCCCTGGGAATTGGTGACGATTTTCATGATCAGCTTGCGCAGTTCTTTTTCGCTAGCGAAGATGGGGATGATATTGCCGTAGCTCTTGCTCATCTTACGTCCATCTAGTCCGACTACAGTTTTCACCTTATCATGGGCCAAAGGTTCGGGCAGCTTGAAAGCTTCGCATTTGTGGACGAAGTTAAAGCTCTGGGCTATGTCCACCGCCATTTCTACATGTTGAAACTGATCATTGCCCACGGGCACGTAATCGGGATCGAAGAGCAGGATGTCCGCGGCCATCAACACAGGATAAGTGAAGAGCCCCATATTTACGCCGTCATCTGGATCCTTGCCAGCTTCTGCATTGCTTTGGAGCATGGCTTTATAGGCGTGAGCGCGGTTCATCAGACCTTTGGGTGTATAGGCCAGAAGGATGGTGAGCAGCTCAAAAGTCTCGGGTACGGAGCTTTGTTTATAAAACAAGGAATGATCGGGATCAAGGCCACAAGCCAGCCAGGCTCCGGCGATTTGCAGGCTCATCTGGCGGATAGCTTCGGGATCTTTGGTGCTGTTCAAGGCGTGATAATCGGCGATAAAGTAGCGTGATTCGCAGCTCTCGCTCAGTTTCAGTGCGGGTTGGATGGCTCCCAGATAGTTTCCGATATGGGGGATGCCGGTGGGTTTGATTCCGGTAAGTGCTATCTTTTTCATATTATTCCTGTATAGATCCGTATAGGTAATCGGGTAAAGCGTCTGTAATCTCCACGTTTACGAAGGGGCTGTCCCCCTTGGGGGTGTTCTCAAAGGTGATCATGCCGTCGATCTCTGGCGCTTGCCACCACACTCTTCCTCTGAAGACCTCTTCATCTGCATCGTAATCCTCGATGATGGCACTTTGTACGGTGCCAACGTAGCGCTGCATTTTCAGCTCTTTGCTTTCGCCGATCTTCATGGCATATTTTATCTCAAGCTGCTCCAGATAACGGTGGCGGGGATTATCCCAGGGCAATTTGTAGGCATCCTTTTCTGGAGAATAGGCAAATACCCCGATATGCAGGATATCAACCTCTTCCAGAAACTTATCCAGGAGATCCAGATCGCTCTGTGTCTCATTGGGATAGCCAACCATGATGGTTGTGCGAAACACCGCTTTGGGAATCTCATGCTTGATCTGCTGGAAGAGCGCTTTGAGCTCCTCGTAGCTCTTTTGACGGTTCATTGCTTTGATCACCCGTGGGCTGACGTGTTGAATCGGGATCTCAAAATAGGGGAGAAGGCAATTGTACTTGTTCCAGAGCTCCAGCCACTTTAGTTCAAAATGGTCAGGGTGCATATACATCACCCTGATCCAACGATATAGATTCAGTTTACAAAGGGCATCGAGTAGTTTGGGCAGGGCCTTTTCACCATAGAGATCAATGCCATACATGCACGTATCCTGAGCGATGATCACCAGCTCTTCGCTATCATTGGCCATAGCTTTGGCTTCATTCACCAGTTCTTCAATGGGCACCGAAACCAGCTTGCCGCGGATGGAGGGGATCATGCAATAGCTGCAGAAATTCTCGCAACCATCAGAGATGCGCAGATATACGTGTTGGCCATCCTGAAACTTGAGGCGTCCTGCCTCAGCCAGTTTCCCTTGTTTAGTACCCTTGGGTAAAACATTGGATCTCAGGTACTTTTCAAAGCCCGCAAAATCCTTTAGCATGATCCAGGCATCAACTTCAGGAAACAGATCCTGATACTCTTCCAGGGCGCGCGTGGTCACGCAGCCGGTGGCGATGACCTTCGCTGAAGTATTTGAAGTATACTCGAGCAAGTCATCCAGTACTCGGTCAAATTCGTCCAGAGATCTCTGCAGAAAAGCGCAGCTATTTACCACGACCACATCCGCTTCGGTAATATCCCGGGCTTCCTGCATTCCGTAGCTTTCCATGATAGCCACAAAACGTTCGCTATCTACGAGGTTCTTGGCGCAGCCCAAACTCTCGATGTAGTATTGCTTCATTTGAGGAGGTGGATAAAGAGTCCGCTACGTAGCTTTGGCTCAAACCAGGTAGATTTTGGGGGCATAATCTCACCGGCATCCGCAATGCCGATCAATTCGTCCATCGAAGTTGGATACATGGCAAAGGCTACTACTTCGCGTCCGCTATCCACGCGTTTTACCAATTCGCCCAATCCGCGGATCCCGCCCACGAAGTCGATGCGTTTGTCGGTGCGGGGATCATTGATCCCAAGGATGGGGTGCAGTAAGTTCAATTGCAGGATGGAGACGTCCAGGTTTTCCACTACATCGCATTCTTGCCAGCTTCCAGCTTTTGGGCTGATAAAGTACCATTTGCCATCGATATACATGCTTATCTGATGCAGGTGGGAGGGCTTGTATTCCGCTCCAGCGGGCACTTCCTGTACGTTCCAGCTCTTCTTTACCTGGCTCATATATTCATCTTTGGTGTAGCCGTTAAGATCTTTCACAACGCGGTTGTAATCAAAGATCTTCAGGTGATTATCGGGGAAAATCACGGTCATAAAGAAGTTAAATTCTTCATTGCCGGTATAGTTCGGATTTTGCTCACGACGCACCAGACCCACCTTGGCGGCGCTGGCGGTGCGATGATGCCCATCGGCCACATATAGATAGCGCATTTTGGCAAAAGCTGTTTCTATGGCCTTGATATCGGCATCCTTGTCCATCAGCCACAACGTATGGCCGATTCCATCATCTGAGGTGAAATCATACACGGGAGCATTGGTTCTGCATACATTTTCCACTATGGCGTCGATATCATCCTGGTGACGATAGGTGAAAAACACAGGTGAGGGGTGCGCGTCGCAGGTATCAACGTGGCGGATGCGGTCTGCTTCCTTTTCTGCATGGGTCAATTCATGCTTCTTGATGGTCCGTCCATATATTCATCCACGGCACTGAGACCGACCAGGCCAAATTGATAACGCCCATCCATCTGCTGACGGTAGATGTAAAACATAGGCTTGTCGTCCTGTATCATGTGGCCATTGGTGATGTAATTGTAAAGGTTTTCCTTCGCTTTGGCATATACTGCGGGATCGTATAGATCGGTGCCTTCGGGAAGGTCAACCTCCGGTTTCTCCACATGGATAAAGCTGAGGGGATTCTTCTTAACCTCAATGCGGGCTTCATCGGAATCCATCACGTCGTAGGGAAGGGAAGCGATGGCGTGTGCTTTCTCTGGCACGGGGCGAACTGCTTTGAAGGGCTTGAATGTTGCCATTGGTCATAACCTCTTTATTCTTATTTTTCTGTGTTAATACATCATCAGGCAAAGAAGATTTCAAATACCTTTATCAGGTACAGATGATCTTCTGTGCCGCAAGTTTCGCGTACTGAGTGCATTGCCCACATGGGATTGCCGATATCGATGGTGGAGATGCCCAGATCGGCGGCCAGAATGGGGCCTACAGTACTACCACAGGGCATATCGCTGCGCACAAGGAAGCTCTGATATGGCACATGGGCTGCGTTGCAGAGCTGGATGAAGGCCTGGCTGCTCTCGGCTGTGGAAGCGTAGCGGTGATTGGCATTGAGCTTGATCACGGGGCCTTGATTCATGCGCGGAGCGTAATCGGGATCGTACTTCTCAGCGTAAGAGGGGTGATAGGCATGAGCCATATCGGCTGAGATCAGATAGGAGGAGTGAATCGCGCAAAAATACTCTTCCCTGCTGCAATTCAACGCCAGGCAGATGCGTTCCAAAAGCTCCGATAGCAGGGAGGAGAAAGCGCCTTGTGGTGTTTGGCTGCCGATCTCTTCATGATCAAAGAATACTCCCACGGCAGTGTGTTTCGGCCTTTTGGCAGACAGTAAACCCTGAAGTATGCAGTGAGTCATGGCCAGATTATCCAGCCTGCCACAGGCAATCATCTCGCTCTGTATGCCGATGGTGGCAGCCTCGGCTGTGTCATATAGATACAGATCGTCCGCAATGATGTCCGCTGCTTTGATCTTGAGTGCTTTGGCGATCAAAGCATACAGGGGATTCTCGTCCTTCTCGCTCACGCTGAGAATGGCTTGAAGATGAGTTTGTTTATTATATTCAAATCCTTTATTTATCTCACGGTTCATGTGAATGGCTGCGTTTGGGATGATGGCGATGGGACGCTTCAGATCTACCGTGCGGCTTTCATTACCCTTGGGAGTCTTTACGATCACACGGCCGGAAACGCTTAGTTCCCTATCCAGCCAGGTATGCACTATCGGCCCGCCATACACTTCCACGCCCATACGGCATACTCCACGATCACATCTGTAGCTCTGGGTCTTTAGCTTCAAGGAAGGGCTGTCAATATGGCTGGCGGCCAGTTTGAATCCGCTCTCGGCAGGGCTCTTGCTACCTACTACAAAGGCGATGACAGCTGTATCCATGCGACGAATGAAGTACTTCCCGCCCTTTTTGAGCTTGAAGCTTTTGCTCTCGCTCAATTCTACAAAGCCGGCAGCAGCCAATCGGTCCATGATCTGTTTGCTGGCTGTAAAGCGTGAATTCGCTCCGTCCAGGAAACTCAGGAAGTCTGTAAGGTGTTTATCCATAGTATTATGCTCCATTCTAATGTGTTGAAGGCCATGATTTCCAGTGGGCAGTTTATGTCAAGCAAGAGCATGAGTAGCATCGACTTTGAGTTGTGAGTCTTCGAAGTGGTCGCTGCCAATACTCATTCTTCCAGCCCGATCAGACTCTTGTCTCCTCACTTCAAGTTACGCTAATGCACCGCCAAGAGTGGCACATGCCATAGTGAGTGTGCAAAGCGCAGCGAAGCCCTTTGTGAACACACCCCGTCGGTACGACTCTAGCCGCCTGTCAACTGCTAGACTTGCTAAACACATCTCAAACACATCCCAAGCCACGCTCAGGATGTCTTTGGGATGCTCTTGGATTCATTATGGAGCCAAAAGTAAAGACAATAGTACACTTCGTATTCTACATGTGCCAGGGCTTTTTGTGCATTTGGTACACCTTACGAGGGGCTTTGGAGAGTGAACCGCAGGAGAGCCCCTACGAGGTGAAAACTATGAATCGTGTCGCCATCCGGGCTATTTGGGAACTGGTCTATGATGTGCACGACCAGAGATTAGCCCATAAGTGTCATTCTCCGGGCTGTTTTAATCTGCCAGAAGTCTGAGCGATTTCGTGCGTTAGTTGGCAGTGAGTTTTAGTTGGCGACTTCGTTGCGTTAGAGAGATGCTTTATCGCTCAATTCCACCCAGCGTTCGAGGATCTGTTCGTGTTCTGAACTGAGTCGCTCTATATCGGCTGCCAGGTCGCTGTATTCCTGAGCTTTGAGATTGGGTAGGCTAAGGCGATCCTCTAGTTCGTTTATGTTGTTCTCCAATTCTATGATTCGGGATTCGAGGTTAGCAAATTCCCGCTGTTCATTGTAGGATAGACCTTTATTGGTCCTCTTTGGGCGTAGAATCTCAGGCGAACTGCTCTCTTCACGTACTTCTTTTTCGTAACGTTTTACCAGGAGGTAATCAGAGTAATTGCCGGCAAACTTGCGGAAATGGCCATCTTGATGGATGAAGAGGTAATCCACACAGCGATCAAGGAAGAAGCGATCGTGAGAAACCACGAGCAGGCAACCCTTGAAGGCATCAAGATAATCCTCCAGGATTTCCAGAGTACGGATGTCAAGATCGTTAGTTGGTTCATCCAGGATGATGAAGTTTGCTCCAAACATGAGGGACTTGAGCAGATAGAGGCGTTTTCTTTCACCTCCGGAGAGCGCTGAAAGCTTCATTTGCTGCATTTTGCCATCGAAGAGAAAACGATTGAGCATCTCGGTAGCTGTCACTTTACTGCCGTCCGCCATCCTGATGGTTTCCGCGTATTGCGCGATATATTCATAAACGCTTAGCTTTGGATCAAAGCTATCTTCATCCTGTTTATAATAAGCGATATGAGTATTGATGCCCAGTTTGATGCTGCCAATATCTGGTTTGACATCGCCGGTGATCATCTTGAGAAGAGTGGTTTTGCCACAACCGTTGGGGCCTAACACACCGATGCGTTCCAGGGGTTGAAAGTTATGATCCAGCTCCTCAAAGAGAGGGCGCGAATCGTAGGACTTGCTAAGCTTATGCAGTTCCAGAATGGTGCGGCCCAGGCGATCGGTTTGAAAGGATATGTCCAGATCCTGTTCCTCGATCAGATAGCTTTTACTAAGCAGTTCCTTTACCCTGTCCACATGGTTTTTGGGTTTGGTGGCCCGGGCTCGGGCTCCCCGGGCTAACCACGCCAGTTCTTTGTCCAATTGTGCCTGACGGCGGGTTTCTTTGCGTTCAGAATCCTGCTGGCGCAGGATCTTGCCCTTTACGTAGTCACTATAGTTCCCTTCATAAAAGTAAAGCTTTGCCCGTTCGATCTCGAAGATGCGGTTGCACACGGCATCCAGGAAATAACGATCGTGGGTAACGAAGATCAGTGCTGTCTTCATGGTGGCCAGATAGTCCTGCAGCCACTCGATGGTATCCAGATCCAAGTGATTGGTGGGTTCATCCATTACCAATAGATCTGGCTCGGTAGCCAGCACCTTGGCAATATCTACCTTGCGCCGTTGACCGCCGGATAGTAGTCGCATGGGTTTATCATAAGTATCAATGCCCAGTTTGGTGAGCAGCGCTTTGTACACATGATCTGGCTTTTGCGCTTTGGGATCACCGGGAAATACATGCTCCAGGACATTTGCGTGGGGAAGAAACTGGGGATCCTGTTCCAAATAACCTATCTTGAGACCTTTGCGGGGAGTGATGGTACCGGTATTGGGAGGAAGTGCTGCTGATAAGATACGCAAGAGCGTTGTTTTACCGCTGCCATTCACGCCCAGAATGCCGATTTTATCCCCAGCATGGACGCCGAAGCTGGCATTATCAATGATGCATCTATCCCCATAGGAGAGAGAGACATTTTCGAGTGTGAGGATTACGTCGCTGGCCATAAATGCTGGCGTCCCTGAGGCGATTCGAACGCCTGACCTTCACCTTCGGAGGGTGCCACTCTATCCAGCTGAGCTACAGGGACGCAAATAGGTGAGTTCATAGATTTCTGACGGCTACTTTGTGTCAACTCCAAATGACTAAAACTCGCTTTTTCCGCAGAGTTTGGCGGCTGCATTAGGGGCGTGTTTTCTGGCAATATCACGGATTACATCGGCGATTTCACGGATTTCCCACTGGGCATGGGCATCACTGCGCAGACGTACAAAGTGATAGATCTCCCGTAGATTCATCTTGGCATATACCTTTACAGGGGTGGCATTTAAGTTCAAATAGCTGCGCAGATGTGCCAACGAAGCGGGGAAGGTGTCGCCAAGCTTGATCCCTTCATAAAAGAGCTTTTCCCATATCCCTTTGCGCTTGATCTTCAGGATTGGTTCAGGCAGCATGATGATGCCTGGACTGCCAGATTTCTTGATCAAAGTGCACTGACGATGCCGCTTGAATTGAGCCCAACAGCACTCGCTCATACTGATTTCAAATTCAAACTCCGCGGTTTCAAATGCGCGCGGCATTTTGTGCCAGCTTTCCAGGCCGGAAAAGAGTTGATTCCAGAGCTGGGTTTTCTTCAGTTTCGGCAGACCGGACACAATATCAAGGGTATCAGAGTAGCTAAGCTCTCCCCTGATGTAAATCAGTGCAGTGAGTATGCGGTCGTCAGCATTGTGGGGTGCAGAGATCAGCTTTACCTTGGTTTCCAGATCCAGCGCGGCCAGCCAGGGCAATTCCTGCTGCATAAAGCCGCTGAAGCCTATCGCGTCTGGATTGACGGTTCCTTTGAATCCATCATTCTGAGTGTAACGGATCAGAGAAGGACTGATGGCTGAAACTTCCGTGTAAAGAAGTTCACGCAGTTGGTGGGCTTCAGCTCCAGGCGCTGATGAAAGACGGCGTAGCAGGGCTTCAATGTTGCGGGCATTGATGGTGATCCCCATCTGGGTCTTTGTGGCCAGAGGGAGGATATATCGCGCGTCTTCCTTGGCCCGGCATTCCAGATCTCGTCTTGATAACTGTTTATCGAGGGTCTGGTAGTACTCGCAGAGCATTTTGTAAGAGCTTTCATACTCATTGAAAAGGCTCTTCATGTAGGCTTTGTAGCGTTTCTTCAGTTTGGGCAAATCGTCGAGTTCTTCAGGGATCACGTAATCCGCGGAAAAGGTTACGTAGCGCTGAGATTTTTCAGTGAAAGAGACCAGGCGACTTCGCTGTACAGTCTCAGTGAGATGTCTGGAGATATCAATTAGATCGATATTGAAGACAGCATGCTCAGCTACAGAGGCATGCCCCATTTCGAAGATAATATTGGTATTGGATGAACGAGCTTTTTCTACTTCTTTGAGGGCTTCTACGCGCAAATCATCCACACTCTTCTTGCTGCGGCTGATTCTGGCGTAGGCTGCAGAGATCACTTCGGGAGTGGCAGTTCGATCCTTCAGACTGTCAATAAGGCTCTTGTCAATGTTGAACCCGGCAATGAGAAGCTTCATTGTGGGGGTCTCCATCAAAGCAGGGCAGAAACACTGCTAGCGCCGATCCTGCTAGCGCCAGCGGCTATCATTTGGTTCGCGCTGTCTTTATCACGAATTCCGCCACTGGCCTTTACTCCAAGTTTGGGGCCAACAACTTCACGCATCAAAGCGATGTCTTCCGCTTTGGCTCCAGAAGTTCCAAAACCGGTGGAAGTCTTTACGTACTTTGCTCCTGCCTTTTTGCTGATCAGACAGCTGAGAATCATCTGCTCCCTGGTCAGAAAGCTGGTTTCGATGATTACCTTGAGGAGTACAGAATTTTCCAGACATTGGATGGCAACTGACTTGATGGTTTCCATCGCCATCTGCCAATCTCCGCTTCTGAGAGCCGCCAGGTTTTGCACCATATCCAGTTCATCGATTCCAGCCTCAAGCACAGCCTTGGCTTCTTTCTTTACGGCTTTTCGGGAGCCAGCCCCCAGGGGAAAGTTTATCACAGTGCAGATCTTCACGGCACCATCAAGGATTTTCCGGGCGTAGGGTATGAAGTGGGAATTGATGCACACGGAGGCTGTATGATGTTCGGCGGCCATGGCGCAGAGATTTGCGATATCATCGTCTGTGGCATCGGCTTTGAGTACTGTAGCATCGATGATGGATGCGATGCCTTTTGCCGGGTCGTAAAGCTCATCGGGTTCATCAGCCCGACATTTGGCGCAGTGTAAACAAACATGGTGAGCTCCGCCACAGCGACAGATCTGCTGGCTGGGAAAGTATTCTTTGGCAATGTCTGGTATGCTTTTCATAATGTATCCTTTAAGAACCGGCTAATTGACCACAGGCACCTGATACATCAGATCCGCGGCTGCGTCGCAGAGTGATGGCCTGATTGATGCTCTGGGCAGCGGTCATAAATGTTTCAATTTCCTGCGCATCAGGTTTTCGGTAGGGTAGATGGGGCACGGGATTGAAAGGTATAAAATTGATCTTACAGGAAAGATCGCCAGTGAACTTGCGCAAGGCCTTGATGTCGGCAGGGCTCATATTCACATCAGGGATCAGTATGTATTCGAAAGTGACGCGATAACTGCTCCGGCTCAGGTAGTACACCAGAGCATTCTTCAGGCTAATCAATGGATAGGTCTGATTGATGGGCATCAAGGTGCTGCGGATCTCGTTAATGGCTGAGTTTAGCGATACAGCAAGCTTGCATTTTACTCCGCTATCGGACAGAGCGATTATCCCGGGGATGACGCCACAGGTGGATACTGTGGTGCGTCGGGGACTGAATGCTATAGTATCATGGGCTTGAATGATGGTAAGAGTCTTTAGCACTGTGGGAAGATTGTCTAGGGGCTCGCCCATGCCCATAAAAACGATGTTTGTAACTCTTGGAAGTGGGCTTTGAGCCAATGCCAGCATGATTTGTCCCACGATCTCATGGGTTTCCAGATTGCGCCTCAGTCCCAATCTGCCGGTGGCACAAAAGCTGCAGGAACGGGCACAACCTACCTGGGACGATACACAGAGTGTGTTCTTTTTGTCTGGATCAGGGATCATCACCATCTCTATTTTGGCACCATCTTCCAGGAGTAAGCGGTATTTGATGCTACCGTCATCGGCCTTGTCCTCTTTATCGATGATGGGCAAAGTAAAGCTGTATTGTTGAGTGATAAATACCTTAAAATCGATGGGAAGATCCGTCATCTCTTCTGGGTTATACACCAGCTTTACATAGAGCCAGTGCATCAACTGACGGTGCCGGAAGGCAGGGTATGCCTTCATAACTACGGCTTTAATTTCGCTGGAACTCTGGGAAAAGATGTTTACTCGCATGTCTGTAAATCCGGAACACTGATCACCGGTAGTGTGTTGTATTCATCGGGGGTCAATTCGGCAATCCCTTGATCTTCAGTGGAAAGATATATCTTTTTGGCCAATACATCGATGCGAAATACCATCGCTTTATTCCCCTTGTATTTTACGCAGGTGCCAATGATGGGAAAATCTCTGCCTTCTTCCACGTAGAAATCCTCTTCGAAATTCAGACAGCAAAGTAAGCGTCCGCAGGGACCTGATATTTTGGATAGGTTCCCAGCTAGATTCTGATCCTTGGCCATCTTGATGGTAACCTGATTGAAGCGCTTGAGGAAACTGCTGCAGCAGTATTGGCAACCACACATACCAAAACCGCCCAGGCGCTTTGCTTCATCGCGCCCAGTAGTTTGGTGTAGTTCGATACGGGTGCGGAAAATGGTGGCCAATTCGCGGACAAATACACGAAAATCGATCCTGCCATCTGCGGTGAAAAAGAAAGTCAGCTTGTTACCGTCAAATTGATATATGGTTTCAATCAGTTTCATCTCAAAGGGGTAGCGCAGCAGAAGGTCATTGAAGGTGTGGGAAGCCTTTTCTTCTTCCTGACAGATGCTATTCATTTTATCGATGTCCGAATCGCTTGCTTTGCGCAGGATCTTATAGACACGGTTGCCGGATAGAACGTCACTATCTTCACGGGGGACAGCCATGTGCACAATTTGGGCGATATCCTCGCCGCGTTCTACCTCCACTACGATGAGATCTTCGGGTTCGATGGGCAGGGCATCAGGATTCAAGTAATGACCCATGCGGCCACTACGAAACTCCACTTCAATATAATCTTGCATCTATTATTCTCCAGATAGCATTTCGTATAGCTCCATCTCGGCGCTACTCAGCTCCAAGTCTCTGCGTTTCTTCACGATGGATGCTGTTTTGCAAAAGGCTGGATATCGATATTCTGTCAAGGAATCAGCTTCGCCCCAAGAAAAACTGGGGACAAAACCGATAAACAAACCAGGGCCATAGATGTTGCACCCAATTCCTATTACCAGACCAGTATTCAATGATGTATTGATGCCAGTCTTGCTGTGATCTCCGATAATGCAGCCCATAAAGCAGGTCCCGGAATCCATTTTATCGGTTATTCTGTAATTGTATACATTGACGTTACGATATGTGTTCTTCAAATCACTATTATTCGTGTCAGCGCCCAGATTTACCCATTCTCCGAGGTAGGAATGCCCCAGAAAACCGTCGTGTTGCTTGTTTGTATAAGCCTGAAAGATGCTGCCTTCCACTTCGCCGCCTACCTTGCAGACTGGACCGATGCTCACTCCGCCGTAGATCTTGGCCCCAATCTTGATCACGCTCATCTTTCCGATGTAGGTGGGCCCGCAGATCACGCTATTTGCCATCACTTTGGCTCCCTCATCGATCACGATAGGACCCTCTGATGCGTCCAGAACCACGTTTGGGGCCAAACTAACATCCTCGGCAATCCATATTCTGTAGGGATTCAGCACATGCACACCTGGTTCGGTTTCAAAAAAGTTGTCCTCTTCATAAAAGATGTTTTCGAAGTCCCAAGTGATCATCCGGGGATTATCATGCACAACTTCCGGCAGGTGCTGATATAGAGTCACGCTGCTTACTATGGGCTCTACTGAAGTGGGCAGAGTAAAACCAAATTCTAGCTTTACACTGGTACAAATTGCTACTACCTGATCGCCACTTAATAAAGCCTGATCGGTTCCCAATTCTTTGATGGCGCGGATTGCCTCATCATTTACTACCAAACGTGAGTTTACATAGAGCTTGATGCCTTCAGCGGGAGCATTGATCTCCCAATCTGGATGGCGCTCCCAGTAAAGCTTCTCAAGTCTGGGTTCCATAATGTAGCTGGAGCCCTGGTCACCGAAGAGATACTCCAAGCGCTGACGCAGCTTTAGGATGCCACAACGCACATCTCCCACCATACGGGTGAGGGTAATGGGGTAGAAGGACTTATGATAATTGTCATCAAAGATTACGAGCTGCATTTGTCACTCCTTTTGGGGGGCGTTTACCATGCCAGACAAAGAAGCCAAACTGGCCCATGATCATGGTAAACACCAGAAAAAAGGTCTGGATGATCAGCCACAGAGGGTAAAACCCCAGCATTCGGGAACTAATCCCAAAATGCTTGCGGCTGTATGAGATCATGATGTTTTCGATCAGGATGCGGTAGGCAAAGATGATCAAGCCCAGAGGCAGATTGATCAGCATCATCACCAGCCCGCCCCAATATAGACAGGCCATGGAAAAGAGGATGAAAAAGAACTCAGGATTGAAGGTTAGCTGATACTTCATGTTCGAAGCCCAGCGGCTGCGTTGATTTAGTAGCTGTTTCCAGCTCTTCACCGGATGTGTATGTGTAAAGGAAGCGGATGAGAAATTGAAGATAATCTTGTGTCCTTTACGACGCATCAATTGCATAAGATTGACGTCGTCACCGCTGATCAGATGAGCAATCCTGGCAAATCCACCCACATCATAAAAAGCAGACTTTCTATATGCCAGATTCTGCCCGATGCAGGCCCAACTTTTGCCCAGAGTGTAGCCTCCGCCCAAAACCATGTAGGTAAGGGCAAAATCCAGGTGTTCATACTTCTGCAAGATGCTTGCTTTGCTCCATACGGGGATCAAGGTTCGTGAATAACCCGCCACCATGCTAACGTCGTCGGTAAAACAGGCCACCATGCTTGATATCCAGGTGAAGGGAACGATGCAATCCGCATCCGTGGTCAGTATTATCTCTCCCTGGGCAGCTTCTATAGCATGGCTGAGCGCTACTTTCTTCGGGGAGATGGAGTTTTCTCGATCGGTACTTTTCAGGTATCTTACCTTGTGCCCAGCGTCAATGTATCGCTGGATGATGGCTGCAGTATCATCTTCCGAATCATCATCGGCAAAGACGATCTCGTATAGTTCCTGGGGGTAATCCTGCGAAAGGAGACAGGTCATCAAACGCTGCAGGTTAGCAGCTTCATTGCGCGCTACAACCACCACGGATACCAGTTTTTTCCGATAGCTAGGCATCGCCTTATAGCGCTTCCAGCCAAAATAGAAGCGGATCACAAACACGATATAGGTAAGCGCGCCGCTACAGATAAGCGCAAAGAGAATCCAGAACAGCAGTCTTGCGATCAATCCAATTCCTGTGCGTCGTTGTACCCCCAACGCGTGGGATAGAAATTGAAGCGCAAAGTATCGGACATCGCAGGAGGAATGTTATCCTCCAGAAAGTACTCATCCATACCTTCGCCATTGCTCAAGAACCCGGTGCTGGAATTGATCTTACGGCTTACTACGCCATCTGGGACGGAAAAGGTAAAGCGCGGATCGTCGGCTGCAGGGAGCTTACCTTTGTTATCTAGCCTGATGCATTTGGTCATGATTCGTCCCCAAATGGGGGCACAAACTGCACTGGATGACACTGTGGCATTACTGTCGAAGCCATTCCATATCCCCAGGGTGAACTTGGGATTGAAACCGATGAACCAGGCATCACGATGATCGCTGGAAGTTCCGGTCTTCCCTGCGACCTGCCAGTGATAGTTGTTTCGAGCTGCGGCTCCGGTACCTGATGATGTGACGGATTGGAGCATTGAGGTCATAATGTATGCCACACCGGAATCTGTTACTTGGGTTTTAGTGGTGTATCCCCGTTCCAGCACCTTTCCATTGATGTCTTCCACCTTGGTGATAAACACAGGGCTTACACGGTATCCACCATTGGGGAAAGTGGTATAACCCGAGATCAGAGTGATGGGAGTAACCTCATAACTCCCAAGTGCAGCGGAATAATCTGTCACTCTACGTTTGATCCCAAAGCGCATAAATGCATCGGATAATACATCCAGCCCCAGATCGATCGCCGCTTTTACTGCCCAAAGGTTATAAGAATGAGTGATTGCGGTGCGCATCCGGCTGAATCCGTAATACTTTTTTGTATAGTTCTGAGGTGACCAGGGTTTACCATCTCCGCCAGTCAAACTAATGGGGGCGTCGTTGATCACAGTCGCAGGAGTATAGCCCTTTTCGATGGCTGCTGTGTAGAAAACTGGTTTAATAGAGCTGCCGGGTTGTCGTTTTGCTTGAGTCATGCGGTTAAACTTGCTATGGGTGAAGTTTCTGCCCCCGATAAGAGCTCTTACATAACCAGTCTTATTCTCCATCAATACCAGTCCGCCTTGCAGATACTTAGTATTGATATCAAAGGCGTTTGGACTTACAGATGCGTATTTATTGGCATAGTTATGCCGGCCTTCAACCTCCGTAAGGTACTGATTCATCACTGAATCGGCATACACGGAAAGATCCTGGTCCAGAGTGGTGTATATCCTGAGGCCACCTTCAAAGAGTCGTTCTGTGCCATACTTGCGTTCCAGATAGAGCCTGATATGCTCAATGAAGTAATCCGATGCATATTGACGATATGAACTGCCGGCGTTCCGAAGTGGAGTCTTGATGGCGGCCAGGTACTCTTCTTCGTCCAGCTTTTTGACTTTCTTCATCCGTTCCAGGATCAGATTGCGTCTGGCCAGCGCCCGGTCAGGATGCTTGATGGGATCAAAGTAGTTTGGGCGTTGAATCATCCCGATCAACGTGGCTGATTCAGGCAGAGTAAGATCCTTGGCATGCTTGCCAAAATAATACAGTGCAGCAGTTTCCACTCCATGGATCTGACCTCCCCAGAATATCTTATTAAAGTATATTTCCAGGATTTCTTCTTTGGTAAATTCACGTTCAATCCGGAAGGACAGGAGGATTTCCTTGATCTTGCGTGAGATGCGTTTATCCAGAGTTAAAAACATGTTTCGGGCCATCTGCTGAGTGATGGTGCTGGCGCCTTGGGAGAAATCCCAGCGTACAATATCGATCACGATCGCCCTCACGTTTCCCAGGATGTCCACCCCATAGTGTTTATAAAAGTTCTTGTCCTCGGCAACGATCAGCGCATCCACCAAATGGGGCGGCAATTCCCTCAGTGATACCAGCTTACGCTTTTCAAACGCGAAGAGATGAATCATTTTACCATTGCGGTCATACACTTCAGAGCCACTGCGCAGGGTGAAGTTTCGCAGCTCGGAGGTGGGAGGTAATCCGTCCCTG
>Ga0116174_10002439_pt1 | contig 16104 bp, 16 predicted proteins | sample AD_UKC087_MetaG_FD_89801 | JGI IMG/M metagenome (GOLD analysis project Ga0116174, IMG submission 89801) | Active sludge microbial communities of municipal wastewater-treating anaerobic digesters from USA - AD_UKC087_MetaG | ecosystem: Engineered > Bioreactor > Anaerobic > Digestate | place: USA...
CAATGTGAACCTGTCCGGCGGACAGCTCAACGGAAATCCGCTTCTCCTGGGAGGAGCGGCCAGGGCTATTGAATGTTACTACCAGTTGTCATCGCGGGGCACATGCCCGTAGCCCAGGCGGCTGAGAATGCCCAGGAAACGGGGCAGATATTGGTGGTTGATGGCAATATCCAGGTCGGAATGGGGCCGGGTTTGCCAGCCCAGGTGAGCGTCCACCGCCCAGCCGCCGTCAATCACGATTGGAATGCCCGCGATTTCAGCCAGGTCGATGATCCGCAAAGCTTCTTCCTGATCCATCACGGGGGACTGGCTGGGATTCAGGCAGAGCGGAACGCCTTTCAGAATATCTTCAAGGGGATTTGTCTGGTTTGGATCCTGTTCTGCTGGTGAGGGCATGGCAAGCTTTCCTTATTTGCAGGATATCATTGCTGCGTGCAAAAGGCATACAACACTTTGCAGAATTATATCATCCGGATTCCTCACTATGCGCATACTGAGGAAATACAACCGACCGCGTTTTATACCGCTGGTAGTCTGGTGAAGGCGTCTTCTTCTCAGCGTAATGCAAATGAACCCTTACACATAGAGGACAAAGAATATGGAATTCTGGAAAAAACCCCTTCTTGCGGGTATACTTAATTGAATTAATAAAGCTAATTGTGGAGGATCTCATGAAAGTCATCGTTCAACAGCAGCAGCTTGCCCACGGAGTCAATGTGGTTTCCCGCGCTGTTACTTCCCGCAGCACTCTCCCTGTTCTCTCTAATATCCTGATCAAAACCGACGAAGGACGCCTGCGGCTCTCAGCGACCAATCTTGAGCTCGGCATCAGCGCCTGGATCGGGGTAAAGGTCAGCGAAGATGGCGGATTGACCGTGCCTTCACGCACCTTCTCGGACCTCGTGACCAATCTCCCAAACGAAGACGTCACCCTGACAGTGGACGAACGCACTCAGTCCCTTAACGTCAAATGCGGCACGCTCAACACCGATATCAAAGGTATCAGCGCGGAGGAATTTCCGCCCATGCCCACAACAGATGATGACTCTGCCATCCCGTTGAATGTTGATAACTTTAAGGAGATGATCCAGCGCGTGGCTTTTGCCGCTTCCACGGAAGATACCCGCCCCAACCTGACCGGCGTGCACATGAGCTTCCAGGGAGACGTACTGGAGATGGCTGCCACAGATGGCTACCGCATCTCGATCAGCAAAGCTGCCATCGGGCACAAACCCTCCCAAAACCTTGAAGCACTGATTCCCGCCAGAGCACTCAGCGAGCTTTCGCGTATCGCGGTCAACGGTGATGAGACGCTGCTGATGTCGTTCCCAGCCGGACGCGGACAGGTGATTTTCCATTTGAAAGATGCGGAGCTGGTTTCACAACTGATCGACGGGAACTTCCCTAACTACGCCGCCATCATCCCGTCTTCTTTCAAGACCCGCACCGTCCTCAACACCGCGCAACTGCTGAAAGCCTGCAAACAGACCGAGATCATCGCCCGTGAAGGCAGCTACATCGCCCGACTGGACATCCAGCCTGATGCTGGCGGCTCCGGCAGCGGTCCGCAAATGGAAATATCCGCCACCTCCGAGCAGACTGGCTCATCCGAAGTGATCGTGGATGCCTCAGTGGACGGCGTACCGCTTCTGATCTCCTTCAATATCCGCTTCCTGCGTGAAGCCTTGGAAGTGATCAAGACCGCCAACGTGCTGCTGGAGACCAACGCAGCCAACACCCCCGGTATGCTCCGCCCCGTTGGGGACGACAGTTTCAAGCACATTATCATGCCGATGAACGTGAACCGGTAAGTTGTTTGTATTTTAAAAGAATAAGCTGGCTCTGGGAATCCGAGCCAGCTTTTGTGTTAAAGATAGTCTTAACTCAGGCTTTTTCCGAGCTCAAACGCCTGCTGGTTCAGCTCCACATACTGTGGTTTCACGTTTGCGGCAATTACCTTACCCCAGTCGATCCCCTCAAGCCCCAGCTGGCGCACGCTGGCGCCCAGCAGGATGATGTTCATCACGCGCGGATTACCGAGTTTGCGGGCTTCTTCGCTGGCATCCATCGAGATTACCTTGCCAGCGCGCGCGCTGATCAGCTCAGCCGCGTTTTCGGGGTACTTGTCGCTGCCGTTTTGCACTCCAATCGGGTTGACACGCACTTTGTTGAGAATCACGATCCCCCCGCCATCCTCGCGCAGGTATTCCAGGTTGCGCAACACCTCGAGTTCTTCAAAGCCGATGATCACATCCGCCTTTTTGGCTTCCACAATTGGCGAAAAAACCTTCTCACCAAAACGCACATGGGTCAGCACCGGACCTTCCCGCTGAGACATGCCGTGGACTTCGCTCATTTTTACATCGTAACCTTGCGAAAGCAACCCTTCTGTCAGCAATTTGCTGGCAAGGATCGTGCCCTGCCCGCCAACGCCGGTTAGTAGAATGTTTTTTGTCGCCATCATGCCTCCACCTTCTGAATTGCCTGCACCGGGCACACTTGGGCGCACACGCTGCAACCGACGCACTTTTCGGGATCAATGGATGATTTTTTCTTCCCAACCTGGAAAACGATCGCCGGACAGCCGGTGCGCGTGCACTTCTTGCAGCCGATACAGATCGCTTCATTTACCCAGTAGACCGAGGTGAAAGAACCTTTGAACTCCTCCTTGTCGAGAGCGGTCTGCTTTTTGAGCGCGCATGGCCAGCGGGTGATGATGACCGATGGTTCCGGCAAAGCCAGCGCCCAGTCGAGCGCCTCTTTGACCTCAGTCAACTGGTTGGGGTTGATGACCCGGACGTTCCTGAAGCCAAAAGCGCGGGCAATAGCCTCGATGCTCACGGCATCCGTGATCTCGCCCTGGATGGTGCGACCACTGCCAGGGTTGTCCTGCTGCCCGGTCATGGCGGTGATGCGATTGTCAAGCACGACCGTGATCAGGTTGCTTTTATTGTAAGCCACGTCCAACAGCGAGTTGATCCCGGTATGGAAAAAGGTCGAATCGCCCAAGACCGACACAACTCGCATTCTATTGCCTTCAACGGAGTCGAAGACCTGCTGCGCCCCATGCCCAAGGCTGATGCTGGCGCCCATGCAGACGGTGGTCTCCATTGCATTGTACGGCGCCCCGGAAGCCAGCGTGTAGCAGCCAATATCGCCCGAGACCATGACGTTCTTGCGCCGACCAAGCTCGTAGAAGAATCCGCGGTGCGGACAGCCTGCGCAAAGCGTAGGTGGACGCGGAATGATGGCTGTGTGAACCGCATCATCCACGGGATAATCCTCGCTGAACATCACGGATCGGATCACTTCCGGCTTCATCTCTCCGTTGCGCGGGAAGATGTTTTTTCCATCGCACGCGATGCCCAAAGCGCGCACGTGCTCCTCGATGTAGGGATCGTTCTCTTCGATAATGTAAATCTTCTCTACTTTCGAAGCGAACTCGCGAATCAAATCGTCCGGCAAAGGGTTTGTGAAACCCAATTTCAGATAGGAAGCACCATCGCCGAAAACTTCGCGGGCGTAGAGGTAACAATCGCCAGAGCAGATAATTCCAACGCCCTGTTCGTGCATCTCGATCCGATTCCACTGGCAGTTGTTCGAATAAGACTTTAAAAGCTCTTGATTTGCCAGAACTTTAACCTTCATCGGGCGAGCATTTGCAGGCACAGCTACATACTTTTTGATATTCTTCACGTAAGCCTTAAGAGGCACATCCTGGCGCTCACCTAATTCAACCAGGCTTTTAGAATGACAAACCCGGGTCGTCATCCGGAAAAGCACTGGGATGTCGTACTTCTCGCTGATCTCGAAAGCTTCGAGGAGCATGTCCTTGCATTCCTGACTGTCAGAGGGCTCAAACATCGGCGTCATGGCTGCTTTGGCATAATTGCGGTTGTCCTGCTCGTTTTGGGAAGAGAACTGACCGGGCTCATCAGCCGTGACAACCACCGCGCCGGCATTCACGCCCATGTAGGCAAAGGTAAAGAATGGGTCAGCGGCTACATTCAAGCCAACGTGCTTCATGGACGCGATCGCCCGTGCGCCCGCCAGCGACGCGCCGATAACCGATTCAAGCGCGGTTTTCTCGTTGGGAGCCCACTCAGAGTGAATTTCGCTGTAAGTTGCAATACTTTCCAAAATCTCGGTACTGGGAGTTCCTGGATAGGCAGACGCAAAACGCACGCCTGCTTCCCAGGCTCCACGAGCGACAGCTTCATCGCCAGTGATCAATTGTTTCAAAGCTTCCTCCTTTTTTATCAAAGTAAACAGTGTGCGTGACGGGTTTACTAGAAACCAGTATAAACCAGAATGGCTTTTAATGGGGTCGATTGTTGACACGCCATGATTAATCAGACGAATAAACCAGCCAGTCAGATGTTTTGAAAATGCCAGCCTCAACAAAGGACGTCGCACCGGGGAATTCTGGCTCCGTGTGGGTGGTAACGACTATTATTGTGACGGAAGACCAGGATTATCGCTGGCTAACAACTCCCCGCCTCACACTCCCCGCCTCCTCACAACCCCGCCCCAAATTGACCTTGACCCAAATTCAAAATGGGATTAGAATGGCAGTCCTTACGGAAACGTCCTCGTAGCTTAATGGATAGAGCACCTGCTTGCGGAGCAGACGGTTGCGCGTTCGACTCGCGCCGAGGACATGTTTTATTTAATCTCCATATCAGCGACAACAAACCGAGTACCCCAGGGGCACTTATTCACCTCGCGCCGAGGACATGTTTTATTTAATCTCCATATCAGCGACAACAAACCGAGTACCCCAGGGGCACTTATTCACCTCGCGCCGAGGATAGGCTTTTTCATTCTTAGTACCATAAGCCGTCTTTTGTGTCTCAATTCCGTCCATCGATATCTCACTTACCGAAGCTCGCCAGAATGCCTTCACCCATTCCTGTCAGGAATCGATAAAATCAAAAACTTCCACACCCTTTTCGATCCCCTTACCCAAAAAATGTTTCACGTGAAACAATTCCTTTTCCCAAACCTACCCGTCCAGCTAAAACTCAGGTGTGTCAATCAAGTGTAATAACTGTTGATTTAAGCTGAGACAGACACGCCTTAGGGCTACCAACACGATAACCCAGGTCGCCAACAGCTTTCTCACCAGAAATGTTTCACGTGAAACACGTCTTAACGGGAGCGCTAAATAACGGGCATATTTCATGCATCGTACTGCCTAAATGGTTCGATCTCTGCGATCCGGAGGCTTTATGATGACAAAACGACTGTTTTTCACCTTGTTAGCTGCGTTTTTACTGCTTACAGGCTGTTTGCGGACTTCTCCCGTGCCAATCGGTACACCTGAAGCCATTGTTCCAACCAGCAGCTTGCCAACATCGACGCCGAAGTATCTTTCCCCCTTATATAAACTCCACATTTTTGTCGGCGGCCACGGCTGGGCAAGCAACTTAGACCAGACCGCATTCTATAACACTCGGAATTTTGGCGAACACTGGCTCATGGTCACTCCCGCGGGCTTGTCCGAAGGATCCGGCCAGGGAACCACCGCCGCGTTCCTCAATGGCGACGCCGGTTGGATTTGTCAAACAAAAACAGATTCTTCGTCTAACCTCTACACCTCGTCTGACGGTGGTCGGACATGGAAAACACTAAGCCTGAGCTTTCCCTGCGGCCAAATATCCATCTTATCCAAAGACGAGGGCTATATTCTCTCAGACCAAGGGGTTGGCGCCGGTTCTCAGTATGTCAGCCTCTATCACACCTCTGACGGCGGTCAAACCTGGGAGCTGCGCTTCGAACATGACCCGTCTGACCCTGAGGATCACGGGTTACCCACGGGAGGAATGAAGACCCACTTTACGTTTCTCAGTGCTAATATCGGTATAGTTGGTGGTTCTGAGCCTGTTTCTGGCTCGGTTTACTTATTTCGCACCGTAAATGGCGGCAGTTCCTGGTTTCAATCTGAGTGCCAGGGGTTGCCTCTGGATAATAACCAGCAAACCAGTGTGGACAAAATCATCAAGATCAGCCCCACTGATGCCATCCTCCCTGTTCGCTCCTGCCTGGCGGACGGGAATAGCGTTACCTATTTTTGCAGTACCACTGATGCTGCTGAAACCTGGCAGTATATCGGAATGCTCGAAAACGTCGAGTTCGTTGATTTTGGGTCGCTCCTGACCGGCGTCGCTTATGGGCAGGGCAAGATGTTCCAAACAGAAGACGGCGGAAAAACCTGGACCGATACCACCACAGGGCTGCCTCCCGCGGTCACTCCCGTATCTCTGAATATGATGAATGATCTTGTTGGTTACCTGACTGCTACCATCACGCCCGAAACGCTGCTCGATAACCGCATTTACATGACTGGTAACAACGGCAAAGATTGGCAGCCTATGCCCGGGAATATCATCGGATCCTCCAACACTGCCCCGACACCTTAACTGCTGGACACCGCGCTTGCAAAACCGGAGTGCCCTACTATAATTAACGTTAGCGATGATAAAAAAAGTTTGTTTCTCAATTACGTTAGTTTTAATCCTTGCCTTGTCTTTTTCAGGTTCTGTGCAAGCTGTGCAAGGCGCCGAAACAGGTCAGACCGAGACCCTGACCACTTTGTTTGAAGGCTGGACAGAGTCCGGCATTCAGGAACAGCAATCCTCCACGCCCCTGCCCACCGCTGACCCGGCAAAGAAAGCCTACCTGACCTTCGATGACGGACCTGATCCTGTTTGGTCCTCTAAAGTGCTGGCTGTTTTACGAAAATACCAGGCGCATGGCACCTTTTTCATGATCGGTCGCAACGCGGCCACCTTTCAGGACACAATTATCCAGATTGCCAGCGATGGAAATACCCTCGCGAATCACACTTACAATCATTTTGACCTGACCACGCTCAGCTATCAAGGCTTCGCTCTTGAAGTGGGCGACACCGAGCAATCCATCCGCTACGCTCTCAGAGATCACCCGGAACTCCAAAGTCAGGTGACTAATTGCCTTCGGCCGCCTTACGGTCAGTCGAATGAGGCAGTTTATTCCAATGCAGCAAGTTTGGGGTACAACATTTCGATGTGGAATCTGGATACCCGTGACTGGGCAGGAACCGATCCCAAGGACATTCTGGCTGACTTCATCGAAAAGTTACAACCCGACAGAGTTATTCTCTTTCATGATGGTGGTCAGGATCGCCAAAACACCGTTGAATCGCTGGATCTGGTATTGCACGAACTGATCATGCAAAGTTACGAGATTCTGCCATATTGCACCGAAGCCGGGCAAGCCATTATCGGCAGTTAAATGCAGTTAAATGTCCCTCGGATCAGACGGGTTATGTTAACATTTGTTTAAATTTGCAGAAGTTTCGTAAAAGTTGTAAAAATACGTGTTTTTTCTCTTGCAATTCCAGGATTTTCCTGTATACTATATAAAGTCAGGCGCTTGGGTGCCCCCCTCACCCAGGCGCCTGACTATTTTTTTGCTCGGAGGTAAAATTGATTAATGGAAACCCCCGATACAGGTTACACCTTCTTTGAATGCAGCAATTCCCGCTGTGACCTTCGATTTCCCCTTGACACAAAACTCTACGACGGAAGATATTGTCCAAGGTGCGGCGCCCAGCTTATAAGGCATGAGGCTGGCATCCGGCCGCAGAAGCCTCCTGCCATAGAAACAACCAGGTTTAGCTTGATTGGCGCGCTTGATAATGTTCGTTCTGGTCTCAACGTTGGGTCTGTTTTTCGGACAGCGGACGGCGCCGGGTTATCTGAGCTGATCCTGGGCGGCATCACCCCCACCCCAACTGAGCAGCCATCTATCAGCAAAACTGCACTCGGAGCTGAAAAAAGAATAAACTGGAGCTATCATCCCAATTTACCTGAAACTTTATCTGAACGAAAACTCAACCACAGCCTAATCCTTGCACTCGAATGTGCCCCCGGCGCCAATTCGCTTCAAAAAATTCAACTTAACTCGCCTGTGCCCGGCCAGGTAATTCTGGTGGTCGGCAATGAACCCGCCGGGATTGATCCCGCCATCTTGCGGATCGCTGATCAGGTTCTGTACATACCCATGAATGGTGAAAAAACCTCTCTCAATGTTTCTGTCGCGTTTGGGATCGCTGTCTACCAGTTATTGTGGCAGTTATAGGAACAAAACAAAGGGCTCTGGTAATGTGCGCCAGAGCCCTTATTAATTAATACACTCCAGATTACGGCTGAATGATGGTGCCAGCGGGAATGGTAGCGTTTTTTGGGATCACCACAATACCATCCCGCACTTTGTAGAGAGCATGATCAACTACACGATCTGCCGGGAAAGGTTTGATGATTACGTTATCACCGATGCTGGCATTTTTATCAATGATCGCTCCCTGAATTCTGCAGTTGCAGCCAATTCCGATCGGCGCTCCGTTGGTTTGGTTGCCATACCAGTCAGCGCCCATCACAATCGTATCCTTTATTTCCGTACCATAACCAATAATACTGCGCAGCCCGATCAGCGTATGCTCAAGGCAAGCGTTTTCAATGGCACATCCTTCTGCCAGGAGAACGTTCTTGCAAGTTGTTCCCGTTACGCGTGAGCCCGGCAAAAAACGTGGATGGGTAAAAATGGGGTGATCGGGATCGAAGAAGTCAAATTCCGGATGCTCTTCGGTCAACTCCAGGTTTGCTTCATAAAACGTGCGGATCGTTCCAATATCCCGCCAGTATCCTTCAAAGTTATATCCGAATACCCGTCCGCCATTGCGGATAAGATGAGGGATAATATCTCCGCCAAAATCATCCAACTGATGATCTGTATAATCGCGCCGCAACACATCCGCGAGCAGGTCAATGTTGAAAATGTAAATGCCCATTGAGCCAAGATAAGGCGTTTCAGGGTCATCCCGGCTGACTAATCTCGAAAGAAGTTCCGGATCTTTGGGTTTTTCGGCGAAGTCAGTGATGCGGCCATCTTCATCACGCTTGAGAATACCAAAACGAAATGCGTCTTCCTTGAGCACTGGCTGCACTGCCACGGTGATATCTGCCTTGTTAGAAATATGAAAATCCACCATCCTGGAGTAGTCCATCCGGTAGAGGTGGTCGCCTGCCAGGATGAGCACATACTTCGAATGGCTGGACCGTATCTCCTGGATCTGCTTACGGACCGCATCAGCGGTACCCTGGTACCAGTCGGTGTGTTCAATGGTCTGCTCTGCTGCCCAAACCTGCACCCACCCGCCATGGAAGTTATCAAAATTATAGGTTCGGCTAATATGGCGATGCAAAGAAACCGAGAGGAACTGAGTCAAAACAGAGATTTTGAAAATGCCCGAATTGATGCAGTTGCTGATGGGAATATCGATCAAGCGATATTTCCCAGCAATTGGAACGGCTGGTTTGGCGCGCTCAGCTGTAAGCGGATAGAGCCGCTTGCCCTGACCTCCACCTAAAATAACTGCAAGGACTTCGTTCAGATTTGCCATATTTTCCCTTTCAGCACAAATCGTGCACGTCTTGATGAAGTTGTTAAGTTATTTATGAAGACCGCTTATAGAATTGTATACCTATATTGTACTAGTTTTACTTTCAACTGTGTGCAAAATTTCCCGGGCAGTTTCCAAGGTTGCAGATGTGTTGGCTCCAAGCATCACCGCCAATTCCTTGACGCGCATTTCATCCTGCAGTTGCACCACCTGGGTGGCAGTTCGTTCGTTGTCACTACGCTTACTGACATGGAAGTGCTGATCGCCAAACGCTGCCAGTTGCGGCAGATGTGTAACACACAGCACCTGGTGTTGCCTCCCAAGCCCCCAAAGCATCCCACCCACGGTCATGCCGACCCGGCCGCCAATTCCGCTGTCTATCTCATCAAAGACCAGCGTGGGGATATGGTCTGCCTCCGCCAGTACAGTTTTCAACGCCAGCATCAGTCGTGATGTTTCTCCGCCGGAGGCAGTCTTTGCCAGCGATTTGAACCCTTCCCCTGGATTGGTTTCGATCAAAAACTCGATTTGATCCACACCATTGGCGTCAAAAGCAAGTGTGCGCCCATTCAGGTCAATTCCCTGGGCTGCTTCAACCACCGACACAGAAACCTGGAATTTGGCTTTTTCCATTTCGAGCCGATGGAGTTGTTGTTCCACTCCGTCCGCAAGCTGTCTGGCAGCCTGTTTGCGTTGATCAGAGAGTTGAGAAGCAGAAACGCCAAGTACTTTCTTTATCTGGATAATTTTTTCTTGCACTTGTGCAATCTGCATCTCTACACCTTCCACTTTCTCCAATTCACTAACGGAAGTGCGTAAATGCGCCAGGGCTGATGCCAACGAGCCGCCATATTTCCGCTTCAGGCGATTGAAAAGATCCAGCCGTTCTTCAATTTGATCCAGCCGGTTGGGATTAAACTCGATCCCTTCCAGGTAACCGCGTAACTCGTATGTGAGGTCAGACAGTGAACTGAGAGCATCTTCAGCTTGTTGCGCCAAAGCCTGCATTTGCGGGTCGATCCGGGCGAGGTCTCCCAGGTCGCGCGCGGCTTGCCCCAACAAGTCCGTAGCCGCGGAATTGCCTTCATTGCCCTCATCCAACAAAGCCAATGCGGACTGGCTCAGCGAGCTCAGTGTTTCGGCGTTCATCAGTCTGGTGCGTTCCTGTGCCAGGCTTTCTTCTTCGTCCAGCTTGATGCGCGCGTCTCCAATCTCCTGGATCTGGTACTTCAGCATGTCTGCCCTGTCGCGGGCAGTCTTTTCAATCGCATGCAATTCTTCAAGCTGTTTTCCCAGAGCCGACCATTCCTTGAAGTAATTCTGATAAATGGTCAGGCTTTCCTGGTCGCGCGCGAAACGGTCAAGCAGGTCGCGATGACTGCGCACTTTCAATAAGGAAAGATGGTCAGATTGCCCATGGACATCCACCAGGGCTTCACCAATCTCAGATTGTACGCTCAAACTAACCGTCCGACCGTTCACGCGTGCAATCGTCCGCCCTTCAGCCCGGATCTCGCGCCCGAGCCACAGACGATCCGGTTCTTCCAGCAATCCTTCGCGGTCAAGCAATTCGTTGATCAGTTCGCGCTCAGGTCCTTCCAGGCAAAAGAATCCTTCTACAATCGCCCTGTCCGCGCCTTTACGGATGCTGGTTGTGTCCACCCGCGCGCCGAGGATCGCACCCAGTGCGTCCAGAATGATGGATTTTCCGGCGCCTGTCTCACCGGTAAAAACCACCAATCCAGAGGTGAATTGAAGCGTCAGATCATCGATAATTGCGAAATCGCGGATGCGCAGCTCTTCCAGCATAATCCCTCAAAGACGCAACCCCTTGGCTTGAGCGTAAGCCGAGGAGGAAACCAGAGCAGCATAGGCTGCCCGCCAAACAAACGGCATCAGATTTACCCCGCCGGTCAATAGCGGTCCAGAGCCGCTCAGCAGCGGCAAAATCGACTGAATCAGCAGAGGTAGCGCGCCTGCGATCGCGCCAAACAGAATTGCCTTGTTGAGCGTCTTGCTGCGCCGCCGGTTTACCACCAGACGCACGGCGTTTGTAATCAATGTACCAACCCCTGGAGCAACTAATATCGTAAAAAATCCAAGCAAACCCGCCAGCCAACTACCAGCAAAAGAGATCAGCGCGGCAACAACAAAACCCCAAACAGGATCCAGGCTCTTGGTTGTGTCAAAAACACGCTGCTGTTCACGCACACACTGCGCACAGCGATAACCCGTTTCTGTCAGAATCGCTGTTGCAGGGGTGATCGGCTTGTTACAGCGATTACAGCGCAGTTGGATATCCTCTTCAGAGACTGACGCTTGATTTTCTTTTGGGTCTTGTTCAGTCATGCGAGTCCTTTCCGAGGATCGGATTCTTTTGAAGCAGATCGGCAAGGTCACGATAAAAGTAGTTGGGCTCACCAAATCGCACCATTAACAAGGACTTTTTGTTGCCAGTGATGCGGATACTGTTCTCAGGACTAATGGTGAGCGGTGTTGTGCCGTCTATACTGAGCACTACCTCAAAATCACTGATCGCACGCAGATTTACCACCGCTCCTTCCGCCAGCACGACAGCACGGTCGAGCGATAGATGCGGCGCAATGGGCAAAACGAGCATATTGCGCAGTTCCGGCGGCAGGATAGGTCCGCCAGCAGCCAAAGCATAGGCTGTTGAGCCAGTTGCAGTCGCCACGATCAGACCGTCTGCAACATAGGATGTCATATATCCTTCGTTGAGATCAACGCGCACTTCGATCGGTCGGGCGTCTCTCCCCCGGCAGACAAGCGCTTCGTTGATCACATCCCAACGTTGCCTGATTTCCCCATCCTCAAGATATTCAGCCTGGAGCATCATCCGGCTTTCAAGCCGGTAGTCCGCATTGAACAAGCGTTTCAAGTTGCTTTCGATGTCGATCTCATTCAACTCAGTCAGAAAACCCAGCCGACCAGCCTGGACCCCCAGAAGAGGGATCTCAAGCGGGGCGCAGAGGTGACCAGCTCTCAGAAGTGTTCCATCGCCACCAATGACAATAATCAGGTCGTAGCCTTTAAGTTGAGGAACCTGCCTGGGGTGTTCATAATCGTAGAAGAAAGTGCTGTGCTCAACATGGAGCGTCCTCAGGCAGGCAGAGATGTGATCTGCCAGAAGAGAGGCTTTTGGTACTGCTGCGTTCGGCATCAGCAGAATGTTCTTTGGAATGAAGGGTGTCGTTAGGCGCATCCCATTTATTATAGTCGCAATCAAACAACGATTACTCTGAAAAACCCTTGACCTACAAGGAAACCGCCAAATATCGTATACTCAATTATCTGGAATAATCGATTCTAACCATGAAAGCGCCTCCATCTTCATCTGTTATAAATCAATTCTGGCACCGCCTGAGCAGAAACAGAGTGTTGTTGATGGTCTTATCTGTTGGGCTCTTCCTTCTTATCTGGCAGGTGCTGGTTTGGGCGCTGGATTTACCCGGCTTTATCCTGCCCGCTCCAGTCGAGGTAGGTCAAAAATTTCTCGACGTTCTCCGAACAGGCTTGCTCTGGCGGCACTTTTCTTCCACCTTGGGGGAAATTCTGCTGGGGCTGGTCTTCGGCATCAGCGCAGCTACTCTTCTTGGCTATGCCCTTGCCAAATCACCGTTGGCAGAACGCCTTCTTTCGCCCTTCCTGGTGGGCAGCCAATCCATCCCCATGGCTGCCATTGCACCATTATTGGTTATCTGGTTCGGTCCGGGATTGCTGAGCAAAGTGCTCATTTGTTCGCTGACAGTTTTCTTCCCGGTGTTGATCAATACACTGGTGGGGCTCAGGGATGTACCTCCTGAGCTGCGCGAAGTGATGCGTTCACTCCGGGCGACCCCTGCCCAGACACTTCGTTTTCTCGAGATCCCTGCCGCTTTACCGGTTTTCCTTGGCGGATTGCGTGTCGGGGCGAGCCTTTCTGTGATCGGCGCTATTGTTGGGGAGCTGGTAGCTTCAGACCGCGGTCTGGGGTTTTTAATCAACGTTGGACGAGGACAATACGACACCGCGCTGGTGTTCGTTGCGGTTATTTGCCTGGTTTTGCTGGCATCAAGCTTGTACGGATTGGTGCTCATGTTGGAAAACAAAGTTCTTTCATGGCAAACCTGGCGCAAGGAAACTTGAGGAGCAAGCATTGAAACATTTCTTCTTATTTGTAATGATCATCTGCCTGGCACTTACCGCCTGTAAACCTTCCACCCCGGAATCTGCAGCCGCAAAAGTCACGCTGAACCTGACTTATATTCCCAATATCCAATTCGCGCCGTTTTATGTTGCTATCGAAAAGGGTTTTTTTGCCAAACACGGTCTTGAAGTGAGCCTGGCATATGGCAACGAAGCCGACCTGGTGGCGCTGGTGGGTTCCGACAATCAGCAGTTCATGATCGCCTCGGGTGAGCAGGTACTTCTCAGCCGTGCGCAGGGACTGCCGGTGATTTCGGTCAGGGAATGGTACAGGGACTATCCAGTCGGAGTTGCTTCGCTCAAAACCAGCCAGATCATCCAGCCAGCCGACCTGCGCAGCAAGGTGATCGGTCTGCCCGGGCTTTTCGGGGCGAGTTATATAGGCTTTGAAGCCTTGGCTGCCAATGCCGGTTTAACCGACGCGGATTATGAATTGCGGTCTATTGGTTTCACACAAGTGGAAGCGCTTGTCACCGGGCAGGTGGACGCGGTGGTAGTCTACCTCGCGAATGAACCCGTGCAATTGCGAGCCAGGGGATATGATATTGACCTGCTACGGGTGGCTGACTCCCTCTCGCTCGTTGGCAACTGCCTGGTGACCAATGAAAAGTCAGTGACTGAACGCTCAGAGTTGGTGCAGGGAATGGTCAGCGCCATGCAAGAAGCCCTGGCAGCCACCGCAGCCGATCCGGAAATGGCATATCAGGTCAGCCGGAAATACATTGAAAATTTGGGCGCGGACGATCCGATCCAAAAGCAGGTATTGCTCGAATCAATCAAGATCTGGCTGCTCGAACCCGATACCGCGGATGTAGAGGTCAAACGTTGGGAGAACATGCAGACCGTTTTGCTTGACGTGGGTCTGATGACCAAACAAATTGACGCCCGGGAGGCGTTCAGCGATGCCTTCACTAAATGAGATTGCCCTCGAGGTAAGCGATCTCGAGGTAACCTTTGTCGACAGTGATGGAAGTCTGGAGGTACTCGACAAGATCAGTTTCTCGGTAGAACGAAATGCTTTCGTTTGCATCGTCGGTCCCTCAGGTGGTGGAAAAAGCACGCTTCTGCGTGCCGTGGCAGGTCTCATTGAGCCCACCAGCGGAAAAATCAGCTTTCCAGGAGGGGCTGAAGGCAAAGCACAGACCGGACTGGTGTTCCAAAAGCCCAATTTGCTTCCCTGGCGGACGCTCAAGGATAACATCAGCCTGCCGCTTGAGATCGAACACCGAGCAGATTCAGAAATCGCCAGCCTGACACGGGAGATGATCCGCCTGGTGGGACTGGAGGGCTTTGAAAAAACCTATCCTCATGAGCTTTCAGGCGGAATGGCTCAACGCGTTTCGATCGCCCGCTGCCTGGTGCAGGATCCGGAGATACTCCTGCTGGATGAACCTTTTGGTCAACTGGACGCGCTTACCCGGGAACGCATGGGGGATGAATTGCTGCGTATTTGGAACGAAAGGCGTAAAACCGTTTTAATGGTAACCCATTCCATCTCTGAAGCTGTCTTCCTGGCTGACCGTTTGCTCGTTCTCACCAGCCGTCCGGCTCGTGTGATCATGGATCTGCCTGTTGCGCTGCCCCGCCCGCGCACCGATGCCGTGCGCTATTGTCCTGAATTTACGGAGTCCTCCCGCCTGCTCCACGAGCTGCTGAAGGGCTCAGTTACGACTGGAATTTAGCCTGATAATCTCTTTGTGGTATAGTTCTAGTCATCTCAAATAGCTGGAGTGAACCCCTGTGTACATTGCCATCGAAGGTGTTATTGGTGTCGGAAAAACCACCCTCACGCGTCTGATCCACGAATCTTTTGAGGCGGATCTGCTGCTCGAAGTCTTTGAAGAAAACCCATTTCTTGGCAGTTTTTATGCCGACCGGCAGCGTTACGCCTTCCAGACCCAGATATTCTTCTTAATGAGCCGTTATACCCATCAACATCAGGTGATTCCGTCCACGCTGTCAGCAGGCAGGAACATCGTTTCGGATTACACCTTCGATAAAGATGCCTTGTTTGCCGGCATCAACCTGGGCGGCGACGAGCTTGATATCTATCACAAAGTCCACTACGCCCTCGCGGATAAGATCCCTCAACCGGATTTGCTGGTCTTCTTGCGCGCCAACATCAACACGCTCATGCACCGCATAGCCCACCGCGATTGCCCCTATGAACGCAGCATGGACCGGGCTTATATTGAAGAACTTGCCGGAGCTTATGAAACTTTTGTCAGTATGCCCAAATGGCAGCAGCGCCTGTTGATTATTGACACCGACGACCTTGATTTCATCGCCGACCCACAAGCACTCCAATACATGATCAGCCGTATCCGCCAGGCATTGCAGCTCGTGCCCTATCAGGAAAGCCTGCCACTATCCGAATAAGGAGTTCTTATGCGCATTAATACGGAAATGCTCACCAAAACCGCCCGTAGTTACGTTGCCAAACGGCTGCGTCA
>Ga0116174_10002440_pt1 | contig 16088 bp, 25 predicted proteins | sample AD_UKC087_MetaG_FD_89801 | JGI IMG/M metagenome (GOLD analysis project Ga0116174, IMG submission 89801) | Active sludge microbial communities of municipal wastewater-treating anaerobic digesters from USA - AD_UKC087_MetaG | ecosystem: Engineered > Bioreactor > Anaerobic > Digestate | place: USA...
CCCTTTTCTCCGAAAGATCACTCCCTCCCAACTCTCGTTGGCACTTATCTCGATATGTTCGAGACTGACACGAAGTCCGGACTTTCCTCATCTACTCTAAATGAGCAAATGCAACCATCTAATAGTACTTATACACCTATATTATACTATTTTTTCCTCTTTCTAACAATATATCTGATTACAAGAACTATTGTTACAACGGGAGTTCCAAATACTACTAACCATATTAATGCTGAACCTAAACCTTTTAGAACACCTACAAATGCTCTTAATGCATTCTTTAGTGTTCCTAATGGCCTCCACTTATCATCTTCTATTACTGCTCCTACATTACTCTGAGAAACTGATATTGTAACTGTAGAATATTCTGTTTGATTTGTATAATGTTTAAGTTGAGACTCAATCCTCTCTATTTCATATCGGATATTATTTAACTCCCTGTATACCTCCATAGTATCTTTAACACTAGTTGAGGTTTTTTGAATTTCTAATAATTGTGCTTCAGTATTTCTGTATGTCTTTAACCTTGCCTGCAAGTCAATTACCTCGTTTGTGACATCTGTAATACCTGATGAAGATGACCCTATCTCTACATCCATATCTTTTAGCTCGTTGAAGAAGTTTTCAAAATCAGAAACCTTTACTCTATACTCAATATTAACTCTTCTGTTTATCCCTTTACCACTGTCATATGTATTTTGAGATTCTGCCTGATATTTTTTTGCTATTGATTCTATTTCTGTTAGTGCATCATCAATATCATCTGCATAGATATTAAGATCTCCTCTTTTAATTATATTTTTATCACTTTGAGAAGTATTAGTAGTTTCTACTTGAAGTGCTGACTCAACTTTCATCTCATTTCTACCTATACCTGCTGATTTTGAAGCAAAGGTGCCACCTAAGGCACTAAAAGAAGAACTTGAGCTCGGAGCAAGAAGTGCATCACTATAGTAGTCTCCAGAGTCGTATGAGGATAATGTTTGGCTTGTAACAAAACGTTTTAGAACAGCTATTCCAATCACACCTGTTAGAACAAGTCCTACAATAACGAGAAGGACTATTCCACCTACTTTAAGAACCTTTTTCTTATCCATAGTTATTTGTATGTTAAAAACTTATACAAATAAATGATATGGGATAGGAAAGAAATTTTCAACTAACAGGAAATTTTAGAGTTCTTTGAGATTATTAACTTCCATATATTTTTTCCTAAACTTGTCTTTATCAGCAACAATAGAGTCCACTTCTGCTCTAAAAGCATCCAATTCTTTATCTACCACATATGATTTAGCATACCCTTCTTCTCCGTACTTTTTACCAATATACCTATATACATCATCCAGCTTTTCTTCTGGTGTCATATCAGGAGCAATCTTTAGTAGATATATGTATGCCCTCTGAATTGTTGTATCTAAATCAATTGTTCTATCTGCAGAAGATATTATCTTTCCATAAACATTTCTTGGATCTCCTTCTAAAGATGACCTATGGTCTTCTATTGCTTCTCTTATAATCTGCCTCTCTTCCTCGTTAAAAAATTCCTTCATCTTCTCATCTTTGTAAAAAATCTCCCCAGAGAGGATTTCATGTTCATCATTTTTATCAAGATGATGACCGATATCATGATATGCCGCTGCTGTGTAAAGCATATCTAAATTGATATCTTCAAACTGTTCTGCAAACTTAATACTTCTTCTGATAACATATTCTATATGAGGCCTTCTATGTCCTTCATCGTTTTTTTCATATTCTGGAAAGATTTTTGTTTCTATATAGTTTAACAAATCTTTGTTTATTCTATCCATTGTTTAAGAGTAGTAATTTAACAAAAATATAACAAACTATCTCTTGGAGAACTGAGGTTTCTTTCTTGCCTTTACATGATCGTACTTCTTTCTTTCAACCTCTCTTGGATCTCTTGTAACAAGACCTTCTTTTCTAAGTGTTGGTTTCAAAGACTCATCCATCTTATATAAAGCTCTTGCAAGACCAAGTCTAATAGCTTCTAACTGACCTGTAACTCCACCCCCATTTACTGTAGCTGTGAAATAATATTTCTTCTCTAATCCAACAACTATTAAAGGTCTTTGTACTATTGTTTCAGCATTTTCTCTACTACCAAAGAATTCATTTATTGCTTTACCATTAATAGTAGATGTTTTATCTCCTGCATAGATTCTCACTCTAGCAGTTGATCTTTTTCTTCTTCCTATTCCTTCAAAATACTTCACTTCTATTTATTAATTAAATTTAATCTCTGTTGGATTCTGTCCAGCATGTTTGTGTACAGAATTTTTATATACATACAGTCTTGCTAATCTTCTCTCTCTTGATTTGTTGTTTGGGAGCATATTCTTAACAGCATCTTCTATTACTTTAGTAGAATCCTTTTCCATTTGTCTCTCAAAAGTAGTCTCTTTAGCTCCTCCAGGATATCCTGAGTGTCTGAAATATGTTTTCTTTAATTCCTTTCCTCTAGTTAACTTAACATTATCACTGTTTATTACAATTACATAGTCTCCACAATCAACATCTGGCACTATTTCAGGTTTTTCCTTTCCAATCAAAAGAGAAGCAATCTTAGTTGCAACCCTTCCAAGAATCTGGTCTTTTACATCAACAATATACCATTTTCTTTCAATATCTTCTTTTTTTGTCCAAACTGTTTTATATTTCATTTATAGTAAATAACAATTAAAGTCCTGATCTTGTTCTAGCTCTCTCTGTACTCTTAACAACAGCTGTGGTATCAACTTTTTTATCTCTGCTAAATAATCCTATCCTATTTCCTTCTCTCCTAACTTCTTTGACTTCTTTTTTTTCTTCCTTACTTTCTACTTCTTTCTCTTTCTTACTTGTTTTCTTTTTCTTCTCAATACCCAAAAGAGATACTTTTGTCTTTTCAGCATTATCTCCTGCTCTAAAACCAACCTTTACTAGTGTTACTCCTGTCTTTTCACCTTTTACATATTCCAAGAATTTCTTTGCAAGTTTGTCACTTCCTAGAATTAGTTGTAATTTTCTTACAAAACTGATACTTTCACTGTTCTTTTTCCCTTTCTCTATCAATGATTCTATATCTTTTTTAACAACTTTTGCTCTAGGTGTTGTTGTTACAATATGACCTCTTTCTAATAGTGATCTCAAGAGATTCTGCTTTAAAGCACTTCTGTGTGATGCTTTCCTACCTAATTTTGCTGTTTTAACCCCTTTATACATTTAAATTAGCCGTTAATATTAATTCCGTATTCATTTAAAAGCTCTAATATCTCGTTTAATGATTTGTTTCCAAATCCTGGTAGATTTAGTAATTCAGTTGCTGTTGTATCTCTTAAATCTGCTACTGTTTTAAAACCTCCACTAAGAAGACCTGTTTTAGATCTCTTAGATATTGGTAAATCTTCAATCTTCCATGCACCTATTTCATCATCTTTTGCTTCCTCTTCTGCTTCCTGTGCATCAGGTGTATTAATCTCCTCTTGGATCGCTTCTACTTCTTTTGCAGCCATTCCCATTGCAATCATTACTTTACCTGCAAACTCTTGAAGAATCTTTGCAGATTCAAGCAGAGCATCCTTTGGTGTAATACTTCCATCTGTTGTAACACCAATTAAAACTGCATCTAAGTCTGTTTCTTGACCTTTTCTTGCTTGTTCTACTATTAAGCTAACTTTCTCAATTGGAGCAAAATCACAATCTAAAGGAATTACTCCTACTTCTTTTCTTCCACCAGTAGGCATCATTCTATATCCAACTCCTGACTCTACCATAACTTCCATATCTAAGGTTGAAGATGCATCTGTTAAAGTTGCAATGTGTAAATCTTTAGTCACAACTTCTACATCACCTTTTGTTTGGATGTCTTTTGCTGTTACTTCTTTTTTACCTTTTGCACTAATCTGACAAAATACTGGTTCGTCTGTTTTCTTACTAAACTTTATCTGTTTGAGGTTCATTATAATATCAACCATGTTTTCCTGAACTCCATCTAAAGTTGAATATTCATGATCAACTCCTTTTATCATTACACTTGTAATTCCTGATCCTCTTAAACTTGAATACAAAATTCTTCTTAAAGCATTTCCTAATGTCTGTCCATAACCTCTTGGTAATGGAGAAATTTCAAAAAGTCCATAATTTTCTCCTTCTTCCTTAATTGTAACCTTAATATCTTTAAAAGCTTCCATTTGGTAATAAAATAAAATTATCTAGAGTAGAATTCAATAATTAAATTCTCTTTAATTCCTTCATCAATATCATCTCTGATTGGTAATCTTACAACCTTACAAGTTGAACCTTTTGTTTCAATCCAATCAGGACTCTTGAATAATTTCTCAGAAGGAGCTAATTTTGCTTTCTTTAGTTCTATTGAATCTCCTTCTTTTACTTCAATGGAAGGAATTGTCATCTTCTTACCATTTAATTTGACATGACCATGTGTTACATATTGTCTAGCGGCAGCTCTAGACGGAGCTAATCCTGCAAGATAAATGATGTTATCAAGTCTTAATTCTAAGATTCTTAAAAATTCTAAACCTTTGTCAGTATTTCTGTTCTTTGATCTTCTATCTGATTCTCTGTATGCTGCTAACATATTCTTCTCTCTTAATCCATATATTCTTTTAACCTTCTGTTTCTCTCTTAATTGGAAACCATAGTTAGAGAGTCTTGCTCTCCGTTTACTTCCATGCTGTCCAGGAGGAAAAGGTTTTCTTTTTAACCCAGCCTTATCTGAAAAAGATCTAGACCCTTTAAGATAGAGTTCTACTCCCTCTCTTCTACTTAACTTTTCTTTTGGTCCTGTATATCTACCCATTTATATATAAATACAAATTATCTTCTTGGCATTTTCTTAGACCTACATCCATTATGTGGAATAGGTGTTTTATCAATTAACATTGTTACTTTGAGTCCTGCAGAGTCTAAACCTTTGACTGCTGCATTTCTTCCTGCTCCCGGTCCCTTAACTATAACCTTAACTTCTTTTAATCCATATTTTTTAATCACTCTCTCTGCTACATCCATAGCTGCTTTTGTAGCTGCATAGGCTGTACTTCTTTTTGCACCCTTGAAACCTACCATAGCTGGACTTCCTTGTCCTAAAGTCTCTCCCTTATCATCAGCTAAAGTAATTAGTGTATTGTTAAATGTTGCTAGAATAGTAGCAATTCCGCTCTGAACATTTCCTTTTGTAGATTTTTTAGTTTTTTTAACTTCTGCCATTTTGTACTAAGTTTTATCTAATGTTCTCTTTAATCCTCCAACAGGTCTACTTCTACCTTTTCTTGTCCTAGCATTATGTCTAGTCCTTTGACCTCTTACTGGAAGACCTAATTTATGTCTAATTCCTTTATAGGTTCTAATGTCTTTCAACCTTTTGATATCTCTAAATCTTTCTTGTCTTAATTCACCTTCAACACTAAAGTTCTCTTCAATATATTTCCTTACTTTGTCTAATTCTGCTTCTGAGAGATCCTTTACAAATACTACTGGATCAACCTTAGCACCCTCACAAATCTTTTTTGCACTGACTTCTCCTATACCGTAAATACTCATTAAAGAGACCCATAATCTCTTGTCATTTGGTATTTCAATTCCTGCGACTCTTGCCATTTTTTAATTAAATAAATTAATAATTAACCCTGCCTCTGTTTATGCTTAGGATTCTTTCTACAATAGACATATACCCTGTTCTTTCTTTTAACAGTGTAACATTCTGAACATCTTTTCTTTACAGAAGCTCTTACTTTCATTTTAATCCATATATCTATAAATTATTCGACCCCTCTCTTTATCATACGGAGTCATCTCTATCTTTACCTTATCTCCTTCAAGAATACGAATGTAATGCATTCTCATCTTACCAGAGAGATATCCAATAACTTCGTGCTTGGATCCATTTACCTCTATCTCAACTATGAATTGAGTATTCGGTAAACTTTCCTTCACTACTCCATCAAATTCAAAAACTTTTTTACTGTCCTTCATAATTAGTCAATACTCCACACTAGTGGAATCTTTGGAATTATACCAAAGGAAGACTAGTAAATCAACATAAACAGTAAAATCTTCTATCTTTGAACGAGACTAAGAGAGGATATCAAATATTTAAAAGTTTTACAAGCATTTTTTAATTATATATTTCTCTCTTTTTACACCTTAAAACCTATTTTCACTCTAATATCTCTGGTCTAAACTTATAGATTTGTTCTAAAACAGAATTTCTTTTATCTAATGCTTCCATCAATTCCTTTATGATTGTTTTTGCTTCAGTGATACTAACCTTCTTTCGAGAGATAAAGATGGAAACTCCATCTCTTAATATAAGCTTGTCAGCATCAAAAAGAACAAGGTTTACTAAAGCCTTAATATGATGTTCTGTTAGAGGGGTTTCTTCTCTTTTCCCTCCTTCTTCTTTCCATGCTGAAACCCTGTAGATACCATCAGTTCGAACAAGAATACTATCTTTATACCAGGAGTCATAATTTCCTTTATCAGACAATGTATCCATAAACAACTCACGAACAAGTGGATCTCCAAAATAGATACCATCTGAACAAATGACTTTTTGTCCATCTTCTGTCTTAAATTCTTTCAATGCATGAGGATATGTTTCTAACAAATGTGTTAAGAATCTATTAACAAATAGCTCCTTCCCTTCTTCTATTCCCTGGCCTAAAGCTTCAGCATCTTTTCTCTCCTCTATGTCTGCATAGTATCTCCCTACATTCTCTGCTAAATCTTTTATTCTACCCTTTAAATTGTCGTTTCGTTCTCCCCTCTGTTGTTTTGTTATAACAGGAGGTGTTACTTTCTCGTGATAATTCAAGATGTCAGCAGGATTATCACTCATTGCAATACAGTCATTCGTCCACCTTTCGAAGCTTTTAAAAAGTCTTTCACGCCAATAAAGTTCTTTATAGAATTCTTCAAGATCCTCAGGGGTTGAGTTACCAAAGAAGCTCCTACTCCTAACAAAAGGATATATTACAGGACAGCTATCCACTTCTACTTTGATTTTTCCTTCATCACGACCTGGAAAATTCCGAACAGCTTTGACTATAGAAGAAACAAGCGAAGTATTAATACCTACAAGAGAACCAAGGTGATTTGTTGTGCAACCTAGTCTTTTACGAGAGTCCTCTATTTTGAAGAGAGAGAGATGGTTAACACTCAAATCCTCTTCTACATTTTGAATAAGAGGATTCGCTACATTCCATGCTTTTTCAACACCACGTAGTCTCATTCTCAAAGGATTCATCCCTGGTTTCTCTGTCACAAGTTCTTCTCTCCCTAACAAAATTAAATCTCCTCTCTCTGTAAATATCAGTCTATCGGTTCTTCTAACATAATCTGCTTGTTTTTTTACGTCCTTTATCTCTTCCTCTGTTAACCAGTTAGGACTAAAGTCCATTGACTCATACAACCACCAACGATTCTCAATAACAAGAACACTCTCTCCATCATCAAGTAGTCCCTTTTTACATGAACTTGGATACTTTTTCGCCAACATGTCCATTATTATCACACAGCTCTCCTGCTCTTCTGCAAGTCCGTCTTTAAATCTTTCCAACAAAAATCTTTCCCTTTTTCTAGCAGTCTTTATTCCTTCAAAATCCTCAAGCAAAGCCAATTCAAAAGCAATATCTGGATCAGTTATCTGACCATATTCATTATAAAAAGGTCCTTTTGGAGAATTATCTATACCCTCACCACCTAATTCTGGTGTCATATATCTATGGTATTAAATTAATACAAGATTGGGGTAGTAAATCTGTAACTGCAGAATAGCAAATTTATTAAGGTTTTACAAGCATTCAAATCACTTTTCTTTTATAAATTCCACTAAATCATCTCTATTCTCTAATGTAACAAAATGACCACTAGTATAAGATTTAAAAGTAACATCTGCTCCAAGTGATTTAAAATATTCACTACTCTCTTCTCCCCACTGATAAGGCACAACCACATCATCAATACCGTGAGATATAAATATCTTCAAGTGTTTAACAGACTTTTTAGTATATCTATCTTCTTTTGCAAAATCTGGTATATAACCACTAAGTACAACAACCTTACTTATACTCTCTCCCATAATTAATGCAAGACTTTGTGCTAACATTGCTCCTTGACTAAAACCCAACAATATAATGTTTTCAGTATCTAAGTTGTATTCGTGAATTGCATCATTTATAAAAACCTGTGCAGATCTCAATACATCATCAAATTCAACTCTTACAGGTTGACCATTTTCTTCGAAATTCCAAAATGCATATCCTGGAAAAACGGTAATTGGACCTCTTAAACTAAAAATATGATGTGTCTCTTTAAAATCTTCTACAAGTGATAATAAATCTCTCTCATCACTTCCATATCCGTGGAATAAAAAGATTGCAGGTTTTTTCTTCTCTGACTCTTCTGGAGCAGAGTGTTCAAAAACAAAACTAGTTTTCATATCTTTTTACAAATCTAATATCCTAAGTATTTCCTTATGAATATCTTCAATACTTGGTGCAGCATCAACCTCTACTAAGATACCTCTTTCACGATAAGTATCTAAGATTGGCTCTATTGTTCGATTATACTCCCTAAGTCTTTCCTTAATCTTCTCCGGCTTATCATCATCTCTCTGAATTAATTTTGTATTACACTTATCACAAACTCCCTGTACTTTCTCCTTCTTAAACTTAGGGTGAAATGTCATACCACAATTAGGACAGTATGTTCGAACAGACATTCTTTCAATCGCAGTTTCAGGAGAGAGTGTAAAATGAATGAACATATCTAACTTTCTTTCCTTCTTTTCTAGAAGTTCATCTAAATATTTAATCTGCCCTACGTCCCTAACAACAGACACTAACGCCCAATGTTTTTGATTATCAAATCTATCCAACCACTTTGGAAACATTTTGTTGTATATTATCTCATTTGGAACAAATTTACCTTGTGTTGTGTACTCAGTCGCTAGAATTGCATCTTCATCTCCTTCTGCAAAAAGTTTTCTAATCATATCTCCTGTTCCTATGTTTTGAAAACCGTAGTCGTCTACTAAAAGTTCTACCTGTGTATCCTTTCCACATCCAGATGGTCCGTGAAAAAGAATAGTTGCTGGTTTGTTTAAGATGTTCTTCATATTTCTGTATATTAAACAAAGATTATATTCGAACCCCTAATTAAAGATATTTATCGTAACTCCTTGTTGTAATCATAGATTCTACCTGTCTTTTTATCTCAAGAATCACACCGATTACAATTAGAAGTCCTGTACCAGAGAATACAGCACCACTCACTAATCCAATTCTTACAAACAGGTCTGGTAGAATTGAGAGTAATGCTAAGAAAATAGCACCAACAGCTGCAAGTCTAAGACTGATTTTCCTAAGATACTGAGATGTTTGCTCTCCAGGTCTAATACCTTGAATGAAAGCTCCTTGTTTCTGTAAATTCTCTGCTAGTTCATCTGTTTTAAATACAACAGATAGATAGAAGAATGAGAATGCAATAACTAAGACAAAGGTTAGTATATCTTTAGCATATGGATTGTTTAGAAAATCCATCACTTTCTGGGAAATATCTGTAACAGTAGGATTGAAGTTCTTACTAACAAGGAACTTTCCTACTAATTGTGGGAATGAGAGAAATGCCATAGCAAAGATTACTGGCATAACTCCTGATTGTGTTAGTTTGATAGGGACATAACTTTCTAATGCTCCCCCTGTTCTAACTCTTCTTGAGTATTGTATTTTAACTCTTCTTTCAGCTGTGGTTACAATAACGACAGCAATGACCATAATCAAAGAGATAGCGACGAACAAAGTTTTCTGTAGTCCATCCATCATAACGAAGTTAGACCTTATAGTGCCCGGAATACCTGATAAAATACCTAACATGATAAGGTAGGATGTACCACCACCAAGACCACTTTCTGATATTAACTCACCAAACCACATCATCATTATAGAACCAGCTGTAAATGTTGCTACCATTGTTGCTAATTCTAACGGTCCTAACTTAGTAATTAATCCAAAACCTAATAGAGTTGAGTAGATAACAAAGGATTGTAATATTGCTAACGGTACTGTAAGAAGTCTTGTATACATAGAGATTTTTCTTCTTCCGTCTGCACCTTCTTTTCTAGTTTCATCTAGTGCTGGAATTACTGTACCTAATAGTTGGAAGATAATAGAAGCATTAATATATGGAGTAAGTCCAATTGCTACAATAGATGCAGTTTCTAAAACACCTCCTGATACAGCAGAAAGAACGTCTCCCATACTTGTTCCTTCAAAAAGACTTTTAATGGCATCTGCAGGAATACCTGCTACTGGGATTGAGGATAGTAGTCTAAATACAACTAAGATTAACAAAGAGAAGATTATCTTATCTCTAATATCTTTTGTTTTAAAGATTTGTTTGAGTCTCTCTATTAATTTTTTCATTGTATTAGGAGGTTATTTTATAGAACCACCTGCTTTTTCTATTTTTGCAAGGGCTGATTGTGATGTTTCAACACCTTCTATTGTAAGCTTTTTCTTAAGATCTCCCTTACCTAAAATCTTTACTGCTTTTGAATTCTTTTTAGCAATACCTTTTTTAAGTAGGGTTTCCATATTTACAATATCACCATCTTTAAATTCTTTCTCTAGAGTCTCTAAGTTGATAGCCTGAGCCTCTACTTTAAACTTCTGATTAAAACCTTTGTATTTTGGCATTCTTCTAAAGAATGGTACATTTCCACCTTCAAAGAACTGCATAGATTTGTGTCCAGCTCTTGATGTTTGACCCTTTGTACCTCTTCCTACTGTATGACCACCAACACCAGATCCATATCCTCTTCCTTTTCTCTTTCCTGCCATTATTCTATTTTTTCTTTTTGGTATATTCTCTAGTTTCATTACTTTTCTTTACTTACTTTATCTTCTACTTTCTTAGTTTCCTTTTTCTTAACTTCTTTTTTAACAGGTTTCTTTTTGTCACTTTTTGCAAATTTACTCTTCTTATCTGCTTTCTTTTTCTCCATTTCTTTCTTCCTTCTTTTTTCTTCTTTAGCTCTTCTTTCCTTCTCTGTTTCTGCTTTCAAGGCAATCCTTTCTTGCATTTTTGTCATTCTTGATAATACTCTTGCATTTCTCAATGTTTTTAGTGCTTCAAATGTACAGTATGCATTTCCATTAGCATCAGAGCTACCTAAAATCTTTCCATATACATTATCTACACCTGCCAATTCTAAAACTGTTCTTACAGAAGATCCTGCAATTACTCCAGTACCTGGTCTTGCTGGCCTTAAGAGAACTTTAGAAGCACCAAACTTATGCATAACTTCATGAGGAATTGTATCTCCAGCTAATTCTATTTTTGTTGCAACCTTTGTTGCTAATCTTTCTCCTTGTGCTACTGCAGTTCTTACATCAGCTCCTCTTCCAAGTGCAACTCCAACTGTCCCATTTCTATCACCTACAACAACAACTGTACTAAATCTTAGTTTCTTTCCTCCTTTAGTAACTTTAGCAACCCTTCTTACTGGAAGAGTCTTCTTGTCAAATGCTTTCTTTTCTCCTCTAGGTTTTCTAAATTTCTTTTCGTTCATGTTTTACTTTCTAAATATTAACTCCTTCTTTTCTTAGTTCTTCAACAAAAGATTTTATTAATCCATGATATTTATATCCACTTCTGTCAAAAACTAATGATTCATATTTCTTAGCTAATGTTGCAAACTTCTTTGCCATTACTAGTATATCTTTTTCATTTCCTTTTGACATCATAGATTTAATAACAATGTTTTTATCATCATCAGCAATACCAACATAGAAGTATCTGTTACTTTTGAATACAAAAACTCTTGGCTTTTCAGAAGTCCCATGTAGAGTCTTCCTTATATGCTTTTTTCTTCTTATTCTTCTTTCGTTTTTAGTTTTAATTGCCATTTCTTTAATAATTATCTATATATTTTAAGCTGCTACACTTGCTTTAGAACTCTTTCTTCTTACATATTCACCTTCATATCTTACACCTTTTCCTTTGTAAGGTTCTGGTTTTCTGACTTCTCTAATCTTCGCTGCAAACTCTCCAACTTTCTGTTTGTCATATCCTTTTACAGTTATCTTTGTCTCTTCAGGTACTTCAACTTGAACACCTTCTGGAGTAACCATCTTAATTGGGTGATTCCAACCAAGACTCATAACTAAATCTCCACCTTCCATTCTTGCTCTGTAACCTACTCCTACTAGCTCTAGATTCTTAGAATATCCGTTTTTAACACCATAAACTGCATTGTTAATTAGCATTCTGTAAGTTCCATGGTTGGACTTTGCTTGTTTGGTCTCATTCTTCCTACTCAATGTTATCTCTCTTCCCTCTTTTTTTATCTCAAGATCTTCTGGGAGGTTAATCTTCATCTCTCCAAGAGGACCTTTGACATGTACTTCTAGTTCATCTATTGAAACGTCTACTCCTTCTTCAATTTTGATTGTTTCTTGCCCTACTCTAGACATAACTACCAAATTTTACATATAAATTCACCTCCAAGATCTTGGCTCTTGGCAACCGAACCTGACATAACTCCTTTTGAGGTACTGATTATAGAGATACCTCTTCCATTCATTATCGGTTTAATTTCTTTTTTCGATACATATATTCTCTGTCCAGGTTTGCTTACTTTCTGTAGTTTTGTAATAACTGGTTCTTTCCCATTGTAAGCAATCTTTACTTCTACTGTTCTGTTATCTTCACTAACTTCAAAATCATCTATCATTTCCTCTTTTTTGAGAACAGAAAGTATTTCCCTGTTAATATTAGTGTTTATAACAGAGACACTCTCTTTCTTTCTCATGATTCCATTTTGTATTCTTGTTAGCATATCAGCTATTAAGTCGTTCATTTTTTTATTTTTAAATTTACCAAATAGATTTTTTAACACCAGGGATTTTACCCTGACTCGCTAATTGTTTAAAACAGATTCTACATAATCCATAATGTCTAATGTAACCTCTTGCTCTTCCACATTGTAAACATCTGTTATGTACTCTAGTACTATACTTTGAGCTTTTCTTTAGTTTTTTTGCTTTGTATTCTTTAGCTGCGGTTGACATTCTTAGTGAATGGGAATCCAAATTTATCTAAAAGAGCTTTACCACCCTCATTATCTTTGGCTGTAGTTACAATTGTAACTTCAAGACTTCTTATCTTTGTGACATTGTTAGGATCTATTTCAACAAATACAGTGTGATCCTCTATTCCTAAAGAATAGTTTCCTGCACCATCAAAAGATTTTGGACTTAATCCTCTGAAGTCTTTTGTTCTTGGTAAAACAATATTTACCAATTTGTCAAAAAACTGCCACATTCTATCTCCTCTTAATGTGACTGATGCTCCAATATCCATTCCTTGCCTTATCTTAAATGCTGATACTGCCTTTTTCGCTTTGTTAATAACAGGTTTCTGTCCAGTTATCTTTGTAAGCATCTCTACTATTTCATCCATTGCTCCCTTATCTTCTACTGTCTCACCAGCTCCAATATTTACAACAATCTTTTTCAAAGTAGGAACTTCCATAACATTACCATAGTTCTGTTCTTTCATTAATTCCTTACTTATTCTTTTTTTATATTCTTCTTGTAATCTGTTCATATTTACTTTTTACTTTCTTTTTTAACTGTTTTTGTTTTAGTTGTTTTCTTAACTTCCTTTTTCTCTTCTTTTTTAACTTCTTTCCTTTCTACTTTCTTCTTTGTAACTGTTGTTTTTTCTTTTTCAACAATATCTTTACTGCACTTTTTACATACTCTAACAGGCTTTCCATCTACTCTTTTAATACCTACTCTTGTTGGTTTGTTACAGTTAGGACAAACTAACATTACTTTTGACAACTCAAATGGTTTTTCAATTGTCAAAATTTCAGATTGCCTTGTTTGACCATCTCCTTTTAAATGTCTTTTGTAAAGATTTAAACCTTCAACTATTACACTGTTTTTCTTAGGACTTACAGCAACTACAGTTCCCTGTTTTCCTGTCTCCTTTCCGTATAGTATTTTTACTGTGTCTCCTTTTTTAATCTTCATAATTATATTTCTTTAAAGTACTTCTGGTGCTAAAGATAATATTTTATCAAAGCCACCCTCTCTTAATTCTCTTGCTACCGGCCCAGAAATTCTTGTTCCCCTTGGTGTTTTATTCTTCGGATCCACCAAAACAACTGCATTATCATCAAATCTGATGTATGTGCCATCTTTTCTTCTTAATTCTTTCTTTGTTCTTACTACTACAGCTTTGTATAGTTCATGATCTTTCACTCCTGTATTTGGTATTGTTTTCTGGACAGAAACAACAACAATATCTCCTATTTTCGCATATCGTACTTTAGAAGCACCTGGTATAGAAACTACCTTTGCTTCTCTTGCACCACTATTATCTGCTACTTTTACTATTGATTCTTTCTGTATCATAACTATACTTTCTTAAGAACAATCCATCTTATTTTTTTAGAATATGGTCTGCTCTCTCTAATTACTACTTTATCTCCTACTTTAAGTTCTTCTTCTGTATGAGCAAAGTAAACCTTTTTTCTCTTAACCCTTTTCTTATATATAGGGTGACTTTCAAGAGTATCAACTCTAACTTTTACAGTCTTTTCCATGCTGTTACTAACAACAACACCCTCTATTTCTCTTTTTTTACTTTTAATTTTTGTTTTTTCTTTATCTTTATTCATTTTTAAATTCCGGTTTGTATTTTATCAATTATTTACTGTATTCTCAAGCTATATCTCTCTTTTAGTCACAAATTTAGTTTTTACAGAAAACTTGTGTCCTGCTAATCTCATCGCTTCTTTTGCTGTTTGTTCATCAACACCACCAATTTCCAATAAAATTGTTCCAGGTAACACAACTGCTACATATCCTTCTACTGTACCTTTTCCTCCCTGCATCTTACTGTTAATAGATCTCTGTGTATAAGGTTTATGTGGAAAAATCTTAATCCAAACCTTTCCTTTTCTCTTAGTATATCCAGCAACAGCTCTCCTTGCTGCTTCTATTTCCCTTGCATTAATCCAACCCTGTTCCATTGCCTTTAATCCATATTCACCAAAAGTTACTTCGTTGTTAACAGTAGCAACTCCTTTCATCTTTCCTCTAAATTCTTTTGCATGTTTTCTTTTCCTTGGCTGTAACATATTTTTATTTTAAAATATTATTCTTCAGTTTCATCAATATCATCTTGTTCATCTTTGTAAATCCAAACTTTAATACCCATTAATCCTGCATCTTGTGTTTCTGCAGCAATACTTGCATAGTCTACATTTGCCCTAAAAGTTTGTGCTGGTACAGAACCTGCTCCTGCTTTAACCGTTCTCGCTTGACTTGCATTATTAATTCTTCCAGACACCCAAATCTTTGTACCTTTTGCTCCTGCTGCCATAATCTTTTCTATTGCACTTGCTACTAGTAATTTAGAAGGTTGTCTTCTTTCAATTCCATCAGCTATTGTTCTTGCTACAACTCTTGCTGAAAGATCAGCTTTTCTAATTTCTCTAATCTTAAGATCTACCTCTGTTTTAGTCATTCTCTTTAATTCTTTTTGTAGAAGATCTATTCCTTCTCCACCTCTTCCAATTGCAACACCTGGTCTTGCTACATACACTAGAATTTCTAATTTACCAACAGACCTTTTAATCCTTATTCTATCTATACCAGCATCTTTCATAGATTCGTGAATCTTCTCCTTTATCTTTAAATCCTGTGATAAAGTCTTAGGAAAATCTGTCTTATGTGCATACCATCTCGAATCCCATTCTTTGTTTACTCCAATTCTTATAGCTTTTGGATGTACTTTTCTTCCCATCTTACTTGACTGTTAATTCTAAATTAATATGTGATCTCCTTTTATCTATTCTTGAGACCCTACCTCTTGATTCAAATCTTGTTCTTTTTAGTATTCTTGCTTCATCTACAGATATTTTACTAATTACTAATGCATCTTTATCTACACCATATTTCTCTCTTGCATTTGCAACTCCTGACATTATGGCTTTTTTAACTATAGCTGCACCCTTTTTATTTACCAACTCAAGCATTTCTAATGCTTCTGCA
>Ga0116174_10002442_pt1 | contig 16078 bp, 13 predicted proteins | sample AD_UKC087_MetaG_FD_89801 | JGI IMG/M metagenome (GOLD analysis project Ga0116174, IMG submission 89801) | Active sludge microbial communities of municipal wastewater-treating anaerobic digesters from USA - AD_UKC087_MetaG | ecosystem: Engineered > Bioreactor > Anaerobic > Digestate | place: USA...
AAAATCTTTGTGGAAGTGAACGAAAGAAACGCGAAGAGGCTCTTGCTGTACCTGTTTCAGGCGGGTGAAGAACGCACCCGAGCGCAGATGATCAAAGACCTGAACCTCGATATGACCGACTCCGAACTGGAAACGAAGCTGCAGAAGTTAATCAAAGCAGACCTGATCTCATCGGGGAGTACCGCATTCAGATACGCCGTCGCGAAGGACAAAACCTATGAGTTGGTATTTCGGAGATTGTACCAGGACGAAATCGACAACTTCATTCCAGACATACGCAAAGAGCTCCGCCAGGAGATGGGGAGAACGAGCTATGAGAAGGGGAAGTTCAGAGAATACCTCGTGCGAGAACGGATCAAGAAACCGTTCAACCTGAAAGACCTCGCAGAAAACGGAATCGATCTCACCATCAAACCCAAAACGATACTCGAACGCGAAACGGTCAAAGTCGGGTTACGGGACAGAGAGATCGACCTGATCGTGAAAGGGAACGTCGAAATGTGGATCGACGTAAAAGATACGGAAGGGAAGTACGGGAAACGCGAAGCTGACCGCTGGTTAGAGATCAAGCAGTCAATCAGCGAGAAGAGCCCTAAAACCTTATTCGCAACGTACTCTCAAAACGGGTACACCGTATCCGCAAAAGAGCTCCTCGTATCGAGTGGGGTGTACGTGTTTAAAGGGGAAGAGGGGCAGTAGGAGCGCCTTGGGGTAATCGCGGGGTAACCAACGGGACCCCGCGATCCCCCTTTTGTTTTCTTTACGCCGCGATGATGTCGGGGCATCGTGCCGCCGCAAAAAGAAGGAGCGCTTACGCCGCGATGCCCGCTTTGGGCCCCGCGATCCTCCCTTTTTGTTTTCTTTATGCCGCCATGATGTCGAGGTATCGCGCCGTCGCGAAAAGAAGGGGCGCTTACGCCGCGATGCCGCGCTTGGGAATGCCTCCTTTCTCCGTGTTCTCTGTGTTCTCTGTGCGAAACTTCTTTTGTTTTTACAAAAACCTTGCCACGCTAAAGTTCGGCGTTCCCAGGCGTTCCCAAGGGTATCGCGCTGTCGCGCAAAGAAGGAGCGCTTACGCCGCGATGACTACACAGCGCTTCCGGAAGGGCATAATACCCAAAAGGCAATCGGGACGCAAACAAAAAAGGCGCCCGTAGGCGCCTTTTTTGAATTGGCTCTCGTTATCCGTTCGCTAATGCCGCGTGGGCGGCGGCCAAGCGCGCGACCGGTACCCGGTACGGGGAGCAGCTGACATAGTTCATCCCAACGATGTGGCAGAACTCGATAGAGTTCGGCTCTCCGCCGTGTTCTCCGCAAATGCCGATCTTGAGGTTCGGGCGAACGCTTCGCCCTTTTTGCGTCGCCATCCGGATGAGCTGGCCCACACCGTCTCGGTCTATTCTCTTGAAGGGGTCGAAGGCCAGAATGCCTCGCTCAAGGTAGTCCTTGATGAACTTGCCGGCGTCGTCTCTGCTGAATCCGTAGGTCATTTGGGTGAGGTCGTTCGTTCCGAAAGAGAAAAATTCAGCGTATTCGGCGATTTCGTCGGCCGTCAGAGCACCTCTTGGAACTTCTATCATCGTTCCAATGAGGTAGGGCAGATCCACACCGGCCGCTTTGATCAGTTCGTCCGCCTCGCGCTTGATGATATCGTGAAGCATCTTCAATTCTTCTTTCATCCCGACTAACGGAACCATTATTTCGGGTTTGGTTACCACGCCTTCTTTTTTCAGATCGATGGCGGCGCTGATGATCGCTCGAGTCTGCATCACCGCGATCTCGGGATAGGTCACGGTCAAACGGACGCCCCGATGTCCCAGCATCGGGTTGAACTCATGCAGCTCTTCTACCGTCATCTTCAACTCTTCAAGCGTGATATTGAGCTCTTGAGCCGCCTTCAGTTGCGATTCATGATCTTGAGGTAGGAACTCGTGGAGCGGGGGATCGATGAGCCGAATCGTGACAGGCAAATCGTGCATCGCTTTAAAGATGCCGTAGAAGTCTTTCTTTTGGATCGGCTCGAGTTCGTCCAACGCCTTCTGTCTATCCTTGAGCGTTCGGCCCACGATCATTCGGCGGACGATCGGCAGCCGATCTGCTTCGAAGAACATATGCTCCGTCCGACTCAGTCCGATGCCTTCGGCGCCAAACTCCCTGGCTACCGTCGCGTCTCTCGGGATATCGGCGTTCGTCCGGATGCCTAATTTACGGACCTCGTCCGCCCACCCCAGCAATTTAGCGAGCGGGCCTGAGAGTCCTTCGGGCTTGATGGTCCTCACTTTTCCGAGCAGCACCTCTCCGGTTGTCCCGTCTAAGGAGAGCCAATCTCCTTCATTCACCCGCGTGCCATTGACCACAAAGCACTTTTTCTCATATTCCACTTCCAGCTCTTCGGCTCCCACGACGGCGGGCTCGCCCATCCCTCGCGCGACAACCGCCGCATGGGAGGTCATCCCGCCGCGGGCCGTCAGGATACCTTGGGCGGCGGCCATCCCGCCGATATCTTCCGGGGAGGTTTCCACGCGAACGAGGATGACCTTTTCCCCCTTCTTCGCCCACTGTTCGGCCACCTTCGCCTCGAAAACGGCTCTACCGCAAGCCGCGCCGGGAGAGGCAGGTAGCGCGACGGTCAATACGCGCGCTTGCTTCTTTTCTTTCAAGTCAAAAGTGGGGTGCAGCAAGTTTTCGATCTGTTCGGGCGTGACGCGCTTCAACGCGGTTTTCTTGTCGATCACGCCCTCTTCGACCATATCCACCGCTATTTTCACGGCCGCGGCGGCGGTTCGTTTCGCATTACGGGTTTGAAGCATATAGAGCTTTTGGTTCTCAATTGTGAATTCCACGTCTTGGATGTCTTTGTAATGTTTCTCGAGTATGTCGAAGGTTCGGGTCAACTGTGCGTAGACCTCCGGCCATTCGTTCGCCATCTGGTCGAGTTGTAGAGGCGTCCGGATTCCGGCGACCACGTCTTCTCCTTGCGCATCCTTCAGGTACTCTCCGTAATACCGTTTCTCACCGTTGGATGGGTTCCGTGTGAACGCCACACCCGTCCCGCTTCTCTCGCCCATATTCCCATAGACCATAGAGACGATGTTGACGGCGGTGCCCAACAGAGAACCTTCCTGAACGTTGTTCAGCCTTCGATAGGTGATGGCGCGTTCGTTCATCCAGCTCTGAATCACGGCCCCTATAGACGCCCAAAGCTGCTGTTGCGGGTCTTGCGGAAACTCCTTCCCGTTTTTTTGATAGACCGCTTTGTATCGTTTGACCACTTCTTTAAGGTCATCGGCGTTCAGATCCGTATCTTGTTTGACGCCTTTCTGAGCTTTCACAGCCTCGAGTTCCTTTTCGAAATCCTCGTGAGGTATGGTCAAAACGACATCTCCGAACATTTGCATAAACCGGCGATACGAGTCATAGGCGAAGCGCGCGTTGCCTGTCCCTTTCGCGAGGGCCTCCACCGTCCGGTCATTCAAACCGAGGTTGAGGATGGTGTCCATCATACCCGGCATCGAGATCGCCGCACCCGATCGTACGGATACGAGCAAGGGGTTGACGAGGTCTCCCAACCTTTTACCCGTTTCCTTTTCCAGCATCTTCATAGCGGCTTCGACTTGATCCTTCAATTCTTCCGGATAGCGTTTCCCGAGATCGTAGAAGGTTTTACACACTTCCGTGGATATCGTAAACCCAGGGGGGACGGGAATCCCGATGTTGATCATCTCCGCAAGGTTGGCACCTTTTCCCCCAAGGATCTCTTTCATACCGGCGCCGCCTTCCGCTTTACTCTTTCCTAAAAAATAAACCCACTTCTTGCTCATTTTTCGGGTTCCTCCTTCAAATTTGGATAAAAAACCGGGCTCTATTATACCATGATTCCGCGTTTTCTGACGGATTCGACTGTATACGGGTCTTAGCGAAGGTATGCGCGGGCGGGTATCATCGAACGGCCTCAATTCCCTGTCGTCAGTTTGCGGTTGGGAAGGACTAGCGGCATCCCAGCGCGAAAGTCTTGAAATAGGCGTATAATACTTACCGTCTCTATGCAAAACCGAAAGGAGAGTAATTTCATGTACCAGTACGACACCTATTGCGGCCTCTATTGTGGCGCTTGCACGATTAAGAAGGCGAACGAGGACGGCACTCTTAATGAATTGGCGAGGGAATGGGAAGAAGACCCGAATTCATTGGTGTGCGAAGGGTGCAAAGGGAAGGTGACCTGTCATTATTGCATAGGTTGCCCGATACAACTCTGCAACCGCGAAAAAGGCCTCGAACATTGTGGGCAGTGCCCGGACTTTCCCTGCGAGCGGCTCCGGGCGTTCGACGCGGACAAATACGCGCACCACACCGGCGTCATCCGAAACCTCGTTGCCAAACGAGAGATTTCAACAGAGGAATGGCTGGAAGGTCAGGCCAAACGTTGGCGATGTGAAAAATGCGGCGCTCGGTTCACTTGGTATGACGAGTTCTGTTTGAACTGCGGCGCGCCGTTATACAATAGCGTAAAAGAAGAAGAGTACATCAAAATCGCGCGCCCTAAATAACACCCGCGCGCAGATTCTGACCCCGATTTGACCCGACGGGGAAGAGTCACAGGCTTCTTATTCGGCCCTTCAAACGATAGATAACGACGAAATGTGAGGACGCCGGCGTTCGGAAGGGGCGAGCTTTTACTGACGCGTAACGTCGCGTCTTAGTGCGGAAGCGGACAGTTGGCGGTCATATCGAGTTGCTGCAATTGAATCATCCCCGCTGCGATCAAAATGAAACCGATGATGATGGAACAGACCAGCGGGAAGATCATTTTCCAAAAGAGTACCGGCTCTTTGCGCTGAGTTTTAGAAAATAGCCAATTGATCCCAAATAGAATCGCGACAACCGGGAGGTACTCTAAACCGTAGAAATAAAAGGGCATATCGTTGATCTGATTCAAGCTGAAGTAGGCATCCCGGTTCGTTTGCCAAAAGGGCCACGGTTCGAGGAGGATGCGAGCCAGAAGATAGAAAAACCAGGTGCCGAATATACCGAAGAACATCTCCCGCACCCGTATCTCCTCCTTGCTGAGGCAATAGAGCCCTAAAACGATGCTGATAACGTGCACGGCATCATAAGCGATTTGCACTACGTAGGCGTGATTGCTCAGTGGGAATAGCGTGGAAATCAGGGCGACCACCGAAATAGGGTAGATGGCGATCGCCCCCTGTTTCATCCACTTCCGGTCGGTGATCAACCCCATCGCGCCCAAGAAGACGACAAAGTAGCAGATATAGATGAGGTTATGGAGGTTGTTGGTCGAAAGGTATTGTATGGTGCCATCGGCGTTCCTCTGGATTTTCAGGTCAAATAAATCTAAATCGAAGTGCTGATTCGTTCCTTGATAGCCACAGGATTGCCATTCGTACAGCCAACCGTCCCAGGTGAGGTAGAAAAGGGCTATCGCGATCCACATGAGCAAAAAAACGACACCGACTTTTTTTTCCGATGATCGGTTTTTCAAAGCCAAGATTGTCCTCCTTTTGTGCCCACTACTTCTTCCTGTTCAACGCCAAACGTATGAGTCGGTCCGAAAGATCCCAGTTCAGAATTCCTAACTTTTCCCATAGTTTCGGGTACATGCTAGATTTTGTGAAGCCCGGCACCGTGTTGATTTCATTGACCAGCACCTCTCCGGTCCGCTCCACATAAAAGAAGTCGACCCGGGCCATATCCCTCGCGTGAAAGAGTTTGAAGATTTCTAAAGACATCCGTTGCACTCGTTCAGCGACGTCAACCGGAATATCGGCAGGGATGATCAATCGGCTCGTCGCGCCGCCGGTTCCGTATTTGGTGGCATAGTCATAAAACTCCCCCGTATAGGAAACCTCACCCACCGGCGAGACGATCGGGTCTGTATCGCCCAACACCCCGCATTCCAGCTCTCGACACGATACCCCTTCTTCCACGATGACCCGATCCATCCACTTCAAAGCTTCCCTATAAGCGGACTCCAACCCAGATGCGTCTTTTACCTTGGTGACGCCTATCGATGAGCCGGAGTTCGAGGGCTTGATGAAAAGCGGGAATCGAAGGGTGTCAGCTATCTCTTTCCAGTTCGGGGACTCTCCTCGTAGAATGACCTTATACCGCGGTATCAGAAACCCGCCGCTGGCGAGCAAGGCTTTCATACCGATCTTGTCCATCGCCAAGGCGGAGGCCATAACATCGCTACCGACAAAATCGAGTTGCAAAGTGGAGAGGAAACCTTGAATGGTCGCGTCTTCGCCGAACTTACCGTGCATAACGGGGAAGATGACGTCCATCAACCACAAAGAGGAAGGAATCGCCCGTTGGGCCACGTTTTTTTCAGGAGGGATGCCGGGTGATGCGTATCGCATCTGATTGAACTGGTTGAAGTATCCGGATTCGCTGATATAGAAGGGGTAAATCGCGTATTTCTCCCGATTGTGATCGGTTTTCAAGGAATAGAAGACCATACGAGCCGATTCGATCGAAATCTTGTGCTCCGGCGAAGGTCCTCCGAAAAGCAGCCCTACCTTAATCTTTTCCCCCATGCCTCGCACCCTTTTACGATTGCGCCGCTGCAGACAATAAGGGAACCACCTGTTTCTTACGGGAGAGCGTCCCGGGAAGAAAGAGCGTGTTACCCTTCGGCTGCGCTTCAAAGGCGAGGGACACGAGCTCTCGGCTCTCCCCGGTGAATAGAAGCTCGGTATTCTCTTTCATCATGTCGGTTAGCATCAGGATGAGCAGATCGAAGCCCTTCGCCCGGCAGTATCCTTCCATAAACCCGAGGACTTCCTTTTTCATTTCAGCGCTGAACTCGGTTCCGAAGACGTTGATCTGGCTGATGCCGATCTTGTATCTCCCCAGCTCATAGGCCTTAAAATCCCGGGTGAATATCTCTTCGGGGGTCTTCCCCACGAGTACGGAGCCCGCTTGGAACATCTTCTGGGCGTATTCGTCGATGTCTTTGATCCCTGCAAGCTCAGCCAGTCGCTCCGCCATACGGATATCGGTGTAGGTGCAAGTGGGCGACCTGAACTTCAACGTGTCCGAAATAATCGCCGAACATAGGATCCCCGCTATCGAGCGAGAGGGCCGGATCCCGTTTTCGAAAAAGAGGTTTCCGATGATCGTAGAGGTGCTCCCCAAGGGTTCGTTCTTGAAAAAAATCGGCTTCCCGGTCTGGATATCCCCTACGCGGTGGTGGTCGATGATCTCCAGGATTTCGGCTTCATCGATCGTGCTGATGCATTGGGAACGTTCGTTGTGGTCCACCAGGATCACTTTTTTCTTTCGCTGAGAGATGAGGTGATACCGCGCGACCACACCGTGCACGCGGTTTTCATCGTCCACGACAGGGTAGCTCCGGTATCGGGTGCTCAGCATCGAGTCTTTGATGTCGTCCAAAAAGTCGTCCCGATTGAACGCGACGAGGTTCCGAGAGGTCATCAGGTACTTCACCGGAATGCTCTGAGGAATGAGTCTCGCCGTGGTGAAGGTGTCGAACGGGGTGACCAGAACAAGGCTTTTCTTCTCCTCTACCAAACGCTGCAGCTCAGGCGTCTCTTCAACGGCGCCTCCTGTGATGATCAGGCAATTGGCCCCTAACTTCAACGCCTCCACCTGGTTTTCCAGTCTATTGCCTGTGATCACGACATCGTTTTTTTCCACCCAATGTGCCATGCGATCGGGCGTCATAGCCGCGATCAGGATCTTTCCCGTCGGCGAAAAGTCCGTGACGTGACCGATCACCAAGCGCGCGTTGATCGTTTCCAGCACGTTTTGCAGAGGCGTATCGCTGATCCGAGCAAATTGGTGTCAACCATATCCATATATTTGCTCGTGATATCGGATAACGTGACGATCCCGATCAAATGTCCGTTGTCATCGATCACCGGGAGCGTTTTGGCGTTGTGCTTTTGCATCAGGCTCCAGGCGGTTTTGACGGAGATTTCCGAAGAGATCGTGACCGCCGGATCCAACTGAAGGTCTTGCACTTGCAGCTTCAAGGTCTCCAAAAACATAGGAACCGGGAGCTTAAACGTGTTGAGCACGAACTCCGTTTCCCGGTTGATCTCTCCAATCCTTGCGGGGACAGCGCGAACACCGACCCCCGAACGCTTTTTTAAATCCGCGTAAGCGATCGCCGCGCAAATAGAGTCCGTATCCGGATTTTTATGCCCCACCACATATATGATATCTTCCAATCGGCATCCCACCTTTTAAAATGGACGGTGAAATTATAGCATAAGGGATGGATTTTCCGGCTTTCTCGAAGTTTTATACCGCCGGTCTCTTGAGTGACTTCGACCTCCGTCAACACAAAAGCCTACCTCTACCCGAAGCCGCTATGCCCGTAAGGTGTTTCTGTCTAGAAACCACGACTATCAAGCAACATGGGACCCGGCTGATACCCCCGCGGACGACCCGAGGGCTCGCCTTACGGCGTTTCGAACCCTTTCCGGATGAGTCGGGGCGTATTCTTTGCTTGAATTGGCGAAAAGTTTATGGTATACTATCGAGCAATTTTGGAGAGGTGGCCGAGCGGCCTAAGGTGCTTGCCTGCTAAGCAAGTGAGGGTGTTTGCCCTCCGAGGGTTCGAATCCCTCCCTCTCCGCCATGTCGCGCTCGTAGCTCAATTGGAAAGAGTGTCACACTGCGGATGTGGAGGTTGGGAGTTCGAATCTCCCCGAGCGCACCAATTCTATCAGGGAGTGGGATAGAAATGAAACGATCGAAAGAAGAGGGCGTATGAGGCTCTCTATTTTTTTATTCCTTTGCGCCGTCCTCTTCGTTTGCCCTTCGTGCACAACGACGGACACCGTACGCTTCGACCTTTACTTTCTAAACGCGAGCATCAGGGAACGCACCCTCGGTTTCATCGAGGGAGCGACGGTTTCTTTGGATTTATGCGTGTACGATATCAGCGATCCGGAGGTCTTGCGCGCCTTGGCGGGAAAGGCGGCGCAGGGAGTCGCGGTGCGGGTCGTCACGGAAGCGGACAACCTCGCGGAGTTAGGGCTGCTTACTCGGGAGTTAGAGGTCGTAGTCGACGATGACCGCGGCTTGATGCACTGTAAATATATGATCGCAGATGGAAAACAGGTGTGGGGAGGATCCACCAACCTGACGAAGACCAGTTTAGACAACCACTACAACGACATCTTCATCGCGTCCGACCCCTTCATCGTCCGGCGATTTCAGGACCATTTCGAACACTGTATGAACGGTCTGTTCAAAAGCGACCGCCCGTCTGCGAAAGAAAAGGGACCCGTCTACTTCTCCCCTGAGGACCTTCCCTTTAATGCTTTGATGAACCTGTTGTCGAGCGCGAAAGAAGAGGTGTTGATCGGGATCTATGCGTTTAGCGACTACCGTATAGCCCATTTTCTCAAGGTCCTGTCGGCGCACGGCGTGGAGATTTACGTTTTTGCCGATCGTGGATGGAATCAGGGAAGCCCTTACAGTCAAAGCGTCGAGGTCGATCAGTACACTCTTTTGAGATATGATCTCTTGGAAACGGGACTGATGCATCAAAAGTTCATCGTCGTGGACCGATCCGCCGTATTGTTCGGCACCTATAACTTCACTGCCTCCGCGGAGACGAAGAACGACGAATACCTGATCCTTTCACGAGAAGCCTCCGTTGTCGAGCGTTTTCGGCAACGGTTCTTCGAACTTTGGAAAGCTTCCGAATAGGAGGGGCTATGCTGACGGAACGCGGTATTTTCTTGGAAAGGGCGGCTTCGGGAGAGCTACGCGGTCTTGCGGAACGCCTGTCGCAGGTTCTCACCCATTGCGAATTGTGCCCGCGCCGTTGTCGGGTTGATCGCACGCGCCACATCGGTTATTGCAGGCAAAGCGCGGCGGTGAGATTGACCAACGCGGTCGTCCATACGGGTGAAGAGCCCCCGCTCATCGTTGGCGCCGGCTCCGGAGCCGTCTTCTTTTCTGGCTGCACATTGGGCTGTGTCTACTGCCAAAACTTCGGAATCAGCCAGCAGAATCGGGGATTCGATTACACCGATGAAGCCTTGGCGGAGATCTTTCTGTCCCTTCAAAGGGCTGGGGTCTCCAATCTAAACCTCGTCTCACCCACCCCCCACTTGAGAGCGATCGTCAGCGCCTTGGACATCGGCGCGCGTCGGGGTCTTTCCCTGCCTGTCGTCTACAACACTTCAAGCTACGACAACGTCGAAACGCTCCGCTGGATGGACGGGATCGTGGACCTTTTCCTTGCCGACATACGCTACACGTCCGAGGAATACGGCTTGAAGTATTCCGGGGTCAAGGATTATTGGTCCGTCACTCAAAAAGCGTTGCGGGAGATGTTTCGCCAAGTGGGCTCGAAAGGTATGATCATCCGGCTGCTCGTTCTCCCCGATGGGATCAATGGGACCAGGGAAGCGCTGCGCTTCGTTTCCGAAGAACTATCTACAAAGGTGTATATATCGCTGATGTCCCAGTACTTCCCCGTGTACAAAGCGCTCAAAATGCCTCCCTTGAACCGAAGGATCACCGCTCGGGAGTATGAAGAGGCGCGCGGCTTTCTCGAAGAATTCGGCTTCGAAAACGGTTGGTGTCAGGACTTCTAACCCTTGTCCGTCCAAGTGGGGGAAGCCCATAACGAAATCTATTCTACACTAGAAACAACCCGAAGCCCTTCGGAGTTCAGAGCGCAGGGGAGGACCTCCCACCTCGCCTGCAAGAGGGGAGCGAGTTCCCGGATGTAAGTGGCGATGGGCTGAGCTGAACCGTGAACCCATACCAGAAGGGTCGGCCCCGACCCGCTGATGGTGACGCCACCGTCGATTTTTTGGGATAAATGTCGCGTGATCGGCTCCCAATCGGGAATCAAAGGGCCGCGATAAGGATGGTGAACGCGGTCTTCGAAGCCGATCGCGAAGCTTTTGAGATCGTGTTGGGTCAGATTCCCCAAAAGCCAGGCCAGGCGTTGGATTGTCGCTACCACATCCTCTTTCGTGTAAAGGCCGGGCAGAACGGATCGGGCTTGCGCGGTCGACAGGCAGAAATCGGGAACGAGCGCATACAGGCGTGGGAATTGATGGACCGTGAACTTCCTGTACGAGAAACGATCCGTGCGATCATCGCGCAGCGCGGCGCAAAACCCTCCGAACAGCGCCGGCGCAATATTGTCCGGATGCCCTTCCAGTCGGCAGGCGCGTTCGAACAACTCCTCTTCGGAAAAGCGATCCCCCAAAAAGCGATTCGCCGCGGCCAGCCCCGCCAAGATACAGGCGGCGCTGCTACCGAGACCGCGCGCGATCGGGATCCGCCCTTCCAGATGCAAGCGAAGGCCAGGCGGCGTCTGCCCCACTTCTTTATAGAGTGAATGAAAGGCACGGACCGTCATATGGTCCGCGTTACAGAACTCTTCCGGGCAACCGGAAATCTCTATCCCCTCATCGCGCAAGAGAAAGGTGTACCGGTTTACGATGGTTAAGGCGATTCCGAGGCAATCGAACCCCGGGCCCAAATTGGCGCTCGTCGCGGGAACCACCACTTCGACACGTTGAGAGATACCGATCACCACCCTTCGAAGGCGTATTGGCGAAGTCGCTGCCGGATCTCTTCAGGATTCCCGGATTCAGGTTCTCTGCCCCTCACCAATCGTAACCGTCGGACGGCCTCCGGAAGGGGCCGGCCGGAGATTTCGCTCAAGAAGTCCAGCCGAGTGTGATCGTCGATCGATCCCGTATCCCGTTGTAAAGCCCGGAGCATCGCCTCTGGGAACTTGAAGGGACTGGCCGTGGAATGGACGACGCAAGGGGTATCGTCTCCGGTCGCTTTCCGGTATTGGCCAAGCGCATAGACCGCGACGGCCGTATGCGGATCGATGAGCAGGGCGCCATCGCGGAAGGTTTCCCGAATGGTTTCCAAGCTCTCCAGGTCGTTGCAAGTGGCCGAAAAGAAAAGGTCTCCGTCTTTCTTCGCGGACACATCTATCGAAAAGCGGCCGCACCTCGTTAAGGACGTCATCAATTCCGCGGTTTTTTCGCCTTCTCTGTCGAGGACCTCGAAAATCCAACGTTCCAAATTGGATGAGACCAAAATGTCCATCGAGGGCGAGAGGGTTTTCACGAGCGGTGAGTGCGCTGTGAGATCGTAAACGCCGGTACGGAAAAAATCGTTTAGGATTCGGTTCCGGTTCGACGCGCAGACCAAGCGACCGATCGGCAACCCCATACGATAGGCGTAGTAGCCGGCCAGGATATTGCCGAAGTTCCCGGTGGGGACGCAGTAGTTCACGCGGTCGCCGAGTTTGATAGTCCCTCGATCAACGATATCCTGGTAGGAAGAGAAGTAATAGATCACCTGGACCAAGATTCTCCCCAAGTTGATCGAATTCGCGGTGGATAAGACTATTCCCCGTCGGTTTAGCTCTTCTCTCCACTCGAGATCGTTCATCAGCGACTTGACCAATCGCTGCGCGTCGTCGAAATCCCCTTTCAACGCGAAGACGCGCGTGTTCGTCGCCTGCTCTTCTAGCATCATGGCTCGCTGGATGGACGAGATGCCGCCCTCCGGATACAGAACGAAGATTTGGATATCGGGGATAGACTGGAAGGCCGATAACGCGGCTTTTCCCGTATCGCCTGACGTAGCCGTCAGCACAAGTAATCGGCCGGTCTTTCCGGACACGCGCAAGGCGTACCTCATGAAGTGGGGCAGGAGTGTTAAGGCCAAGTCTTTGAAGGCCAACGTCGGACCGTGAAAGAGTTCCAAGAAATAGGTGCGGGCAAGTCCCGCCGAGCCGCCGCACTCTAATAGCGGAGTGATCTCCGGGTGGTCGAACCGTGTGGGGTATAGCCCCTCGAAGAGTTCCGAAAGCCATTCCATCGGCGCTTCCGGTAAAAACGTCCGTAGTATGTCAGGGCCGATATCCAAAAACCGCGGCCGATCTCCCTTTGCTCGTAGAAGGGAGAAGTGCGGGAATGTCTCCGGAACCCACAGCCCTCCGTTCGAAGCGGTCCCCGAAAACAACGCTTCGACGAGCGGGATGGACTGTGACGCGTCTCGTGTGTTCTGCGCTCGCATACGTTTCTCCTCCAACCTTTGATGGCCGATTATACCGCTTTTCAAGTTTTTGCGCTATAAGAGCGCGGGTGTAATGTCGAGACGCAACAAATAAAAGAAAGAGGAGGAGATCCGCCTTTTGTCCTTTTTACGCCGCGATGCAGCGCCCGGGCACTGCGAACTTTTGTTCGGTTTGTTCAGAAAAATAAAAAATGGTTTCGCACAGAGCACGCGGAGAACACAGAGAAAACTTCAGCATGGTGCTGACTCTCGATAACACATCTCTTCTTTGTGACCTCCGTGGTCTCTGTGTGAGTTTTTTTCCAAGACATGCCAACTTGAAAGTTGGCGCTCCCAGTAGACCTGCCAAACTAAAGTTTGGCGTTCCCAGGGCGTTCACAAGTATCTTTTCACTGTGTTTTATGCGCCCTCCGTGCGAATCCTGTTTTTAAGATATGCCAACTTTAAAGTTGGCGTTCCCAGAAATTCCGCCGAACTGAAGTTCGGCGTTCCCAGACGTTCCCTGAGAAAGGCCGACTGGAAGTCGGCCCTACGGAGAGAAGGGGCACTTACGCAGCGATGACTACCTAGGCTAAAAAATTGCGCGATTGATTCTGGCCAAGTTTCTTGATTACACCTCAAAACTTGACCCACACCTATAAGAACACGGGTGTAACGGCACGATTCGTTGACAACAATCGATAAAAGATGTTATGATTGCGTCGAACGGCGCCAAGGCGGAAATGCTTTCCACAAGGTCTAACAGGCGCCGACTTCTCGAAGAGAATGGAGGGGTCAAGTGAGCGCAACAGAGAGAGAGATCAACCGAGCGCCGGCTTTACTCAATCAAACGCCCCGGATGAAGGCGTCTTACGACAAGGGGAGACGGTATCTGTTCGTCGGGTGCGGGTCTTCTTACAACCTGGGGTACACCCTATCGTCGGTTCTCAATCGAAACGGCATCCCGAGCTTCGTTCGATCGGCCGGCAGCGTCTTGGCCGTGCACAACCTGCCGGACCTGAATCCCGAAACCGATATCGCCGTACTGATATCCCGAACGGGCGAATCGACAGAAACGGTCTTAGCGCTGGAGCACCTGCGAAAAATCGGGCTGTCCACGATCGGCGTCACCTGTCAAAGGGACAGTTCTATCGTGAAAAAAAGCGAGCGGGCGTACTTGTTCGACTTCGCTTACGAAGAAAGCGTCGTGATGACGGGGTCGTTCGTCGCGATTTTGGACGCGCTTTTAGGGCCATTTCAACCCACCAACCTATCCGAACGGGCGACGGTTGTCTTGGAGGATTCGAAACGCGCGATCGCGCGGCTGGATTTGACGCATCTGAACCATTTCGTGTTCTTGGGTTTCAACGAGCTGCTCGGGCTCTCCAAAGAAGGGGCGCTGAAGCTGCAAGAGATGGCGTTGGAATCGGTCGACTACAGCGAACCGCTGGAGTACCGGCACGGACCCAAATCGACGCTCACCGCTTCCAGCCTGGTGGTGTTGCAATCTCACGACACCACTTATGAGAAGGATCTCATCGCAGAGTTGAAAAGATACGGCGCGCAAGTGCTCGTGGTGGGAAAGACGGGGGACATCATCGTCGGGTCGTCCGAGTCCGACGAACTCCCCTTACGGGTTCTTCCCGTTCTCTGGCTGGGCTACCAGAAAGCGATTTCGAAGGGGTTGAACCCCGATCAGCCGAAAAACCTGTCGAAAACCGTCGTCATATGATCGACCGAAATGCCAGAGCCCTCGATGGCCCTTCTCCGCTTGACAAAAAAAAGCGATTGGTATAGAATAGGGGGAGCGTTCGCGGTCGTAGTTCAATGGTAGAGCACCAGCTTCCCAAGCTGGGTGTTGCGGGTTCGAGTCCCGTCGACCGCTCCAAAAAACGAACAGCCATCCATTAGGATGCCCCGATCTCTGTAGGGTGGGGTTCATAACAGACGGTGTTGTGAAAAGCTTCCGGGCCTTCGGTTCTTTAGGCCCGGAAGCTTTTTTTCTACCTGACTCTCTCGGCTTCTTACGATACGTTTTCGGGTGTCTCGATCGTGCCCCGACTTCTCTTCCAAAGCACGCTATGAAAAACGAAAAAGAAGCCAGAAGGCTTCTTTTTCCAGGAGTCGCGATGTGCTATGAAAAAGAGTCGGGTGAAATAAAGAGACCGGGCAGCCGTTCGGTTAAACGGCTTCCTTCTTCACCGGGTCCGCTTTGGCCGCCTCGGGCGCGCGTTTCGGTTCGGCGGTCTTTTTCGTCTCTTTAGTTTCGGTCTTCGTGTCCACCGAAGAGGAGAAGTTGGACTTCTTCGCGTCGGTGACGTAATAACCGGATCCGTTGAACTTGATGCCGACCCGGCCGATCAGTTTTCGGAGCCTACCGCCACAGTCTTCGCAAGTCATAAGCGGCTCGTCATTGATTCCTTGGAAGACTTCGGTTTCTTTTTCGCATTGATCGCATCTGTAACGGTAGATGGGCACAGTTTTTCCTCCTCAATCCTATTACATTGTTATCCTCTTCGTCCGTTTCCGGACATCTGGTGCCGAGAGCGGGACTTGAACCCGCAAAGGAATACTCCCATATGAACCTGAATCATACGCGTCTGCCAATTCCGCCATCTCGGCTGAGCGTCGTTATTCTACCTGATCCTTCCGATTTTGTCAAGTGTTAATAACGACTCCTTTCTTTGTCGAGGAGCGTGAGGAAAAACTCATTCGTGCTGGTCTCTTTCATCTTCTTCAAGATGAGGGTCAGGCCTTCCTCTTCTCCCATGGTGGACAGCATTTTCCGCAATATCCATACCTTGCGCAATTCTTCCGGGGAGAGGAGGAGTTCTTCTCTTCGGGTGCTGGACAACTGGAGGTTGATGGCTGGAAAGATGCGGCGGTCCGCTAACTGTCGTGAGAGGATCAGCTCCATATTCCCGGTGCCCTTAAACTCTTCGAAGATGACATCGTCCATCTTGCTTCCGGTATCGACCAAAGCGGTGGCGATAATCGTCAAACTGCCGCCTTCCTCTATGTTACGAGCGGCTCC
>Ga0116174_10002457_pt1 | contig 16016 bp, 9 predicted proteins | sample AD_UKC087_MetaG_FD_89801 | JGI IMG/M metagenome (GOLD analysis project Ga0116174, IMG submission 89801) | Active sludge microbial communities of municipal wastewater-treating anaerobic digesters from USA - AD_UKC087_MetaG | ecosystem: Engineered > Bioreactor > Anaerobic > Digestate | place: USA...
CCGCGCGCCGCGACCAGCTTCAACCGACCAACCGAGATCAGCGCCATCAGTACCATCAACATGGCATTCCCCTAAAAAGGCAAAACCCCGGGCCCCCGTCACTCCGCGCAGACACGGTCAGACTTCGGCGCCCGAATCGCGAAGCATCCTGACATGGCAGACCTTGGGGCCGCTTCTCTCGGTGTCCCAGAGGTGCATGCTGTTTCCCTTGCAGATCGCGAAATCCCGGCAGGCGGCGCATTCGCCCTGTCGCATCCAGTCGCGATCCCGGAACCTGCCGAACTCATTGTTCCAGATATCGTCAAACGACCGTTCCCGAACGTTTCCCTGCACCAGCGTTCTGGGATTGTTCGGGCATCCGCAGACGCCACCGTCCGCCAGTATCGAGGCGACCCGGACCCCGGAGAAACAAGCATAGAAATGGCCCCTGACCTCGCGCTCGAACTGGCATCCCAGATAGCCCTCGTCGCCATACGAAACCTTGATCGGCCGAGGCTTGGAACGCATCTCGGAAATGAAATCCATCATCCTGCGCAATTCGCCCGGTTCCAGAAGAAAATCGCTCTGCCGGGACGCGCGGCCATTCGGAAAAACCGAAACGATGCGCCAGTCCTTGACGCCCATCTTCAACATCAGCCGGTACATCGACTCCAGTTCGTCTATGTTGCGCCTGTGAAAAACCGACGTTACCTGGAGATCCCGCAAAAAGCCCGCGCGTCTGAACGACTCAATCGCGGCAACGGCACGATCGTAGGATCCGGGTCCGCGCAGCCAGTCATGTGATTCGGCGGACACACCATCCAGGCTGATTACCAGCGTGCGCATTCCGGTTCGACGCGACTCGGAAACAACGCGGTCGTCCACGGCCCAGCCGTTGGAAACCATGCCCCATGGAAACCCCATGCGATTGACCTGTTCCATCACATCGAACAGATCCGGCCTGACCAGCGGCTCGCCACCGGTCACAGCGACGAAGACGCGCCGCGGGTCGTGACTGCGGGCAATATCCGAAAAAACCTTGACGACCTCCGGCCCGGACAACTCCTTCGACGTGTCGGTCGAACGGCGGCAATCGGAACCGCAGTGACGGCACGAAAGATTGCAGTTCAGCGTCGCCTCCCAGAAAAGATAGGTCAGCCGCGGATGCGAAAACTCATGATCGACATAATGCCGCCAGGCCCACAGATTGAATCGCTTCTTCAAATTGGACGACAAGATTCACTGCCTCGCAAGCCGGTTGGACGTTGATGCGGATCCTATCAAAACCCACCCTCGTTTTCCACGCCGGCGTCTGACAAGACTCGGCAATGACCAGCCGGGCCGACCGCCACTAGGCGTTTTATCCGACACGGCGCGGCCATCGTAGTTTTATCTGTTCAACGAAGCATCGTTTTCGTAGTAACATCCTCTGCCAGTTTATGATCGGTCACTGTCATATGACCAGGTCTGTACATGTCGCGATAATCCTGTCGCTTCTGATCGCGTGGCTTCCCATCGCCGGGTCCCGCGCCGAGCAGCGCGTTGGAGCCGACTCGGGGATGCCATCGGTGATCTATGGCGCCGACCGCAACTTCCCGCCTTGGGAGTGGGTCTCCGAAGACGGGGTACTTCAAGGATTCAACATCGAACTGGTTCGCGAGATCGCGTGGTCGGCCGGCTTCAACGTGCGTTTCGTGCACAGCAACTGGTCGGACATCAGACAACGTCAGTGGAACGGCGAGATCGACCTGACGGCGATGTTCATCTCGCGGGAAAGAAAGGCATCACTAAACTTCTCGGCGCCAATCGCGCTTGGGTACGACACCATCTGGATCCGTGATGGCGACCCTGAAATCAACCTGCTCAGCGACCTGTCGGGAAAGACCGTCGTCGTCCAGCAGAACGGTTTCGCGGCCGAGTTTTTCACGCAGACCGACCCGACGGTCAAACTGATTCCGGTTGAAACCGAACCTGATGCGCTGAAGGTACTCAGCGAGGGTCGCGGTGACTGCGCCATTCTGTCGGAACAGACGGCACTTGCATCGATCGACTCGCTCGGCCTGGACAACATCGTTGAAACCGGAAACCCGGTCCTGCCACGTCCGCTCGCTTTCGCGGCCACCCCCGACAAGGCGTCTCTGCTGGATCAGATAAACGAGCAGATGATGCTGATGCGTGCCGACGGTCGGTGGGCCGAACTTGAGCGCAACTGGCTTCAGGATCGCGGCCATCGCACCTGGATACACGATTTCCTCGGACGCTGGGGATGGGTGCTGCTGATCGGCACGATCGCCACCCTTGCATGGTTGCTCGTCTGGACTCTGGTGCTACGCCGACGGATCGCCGTCCGGACTGCCGAACTTGAAGAGGAACTCGCAAACCACGAGTTGACCGAGGATGAACTGCGCCGGTCGGGCGAGGTCGTGAACATACTGTTCAACTCGAGTCCGGTCATGCTCAGCCTCAGCCGATTCGCCGACGGCAGGTTCGTCGAGATCAATCCGGCCGTGACCAGAATCACCGGCTATCCGCGTGACCAGATTCTCGGGAAGACCAGCCTGGAGCTTGGGCTATGGGCCAATCCCGCCGACCGGGACAGGATCGTGGCGCAGGTGAACACGACCGGTTCCTGTCACGACACGCAGGTATCCGTCAGGCTCAAGTCCGGCAAGACCATCGAATGCGTCCTTAACGCCGAGGCTGTCGAGATCGACGGCGATACACTTCTGCTTACCGCGATCAACGACGTGTCGTCGCTGAAGGCGGCCGAACGCGAAAAAGCACGGCTTGAGAACCAGCTCCGCAACATCCAGAAGATCGAGATGGCGGGCAGGCTTGCCGGTGGAGTCGCGCATGACTTCAATAACCAGCTCACCATCATCCAGGGGTACTGTGACGTTCTGGCGAGACGTCTCACCTCTTCCAACGACGCCGCGGTGCTCGAAGAGATACGACAGGCCGTCAGGCACTCGACATCTCTCACCAGCAGCCTGCTGGCGTTCTCGCGCAAACAGGTCCGCAGACTTGAGGTGCTCAACCCCACCGTGCTGATCGGACAGACCGAACAGGCACTCAGGGCAGCGCTGGGCGAGAACATCGAACTCATCATCGATGGTCGGGCGCCCGAGGCGCTGGTCGAATTCGACCGAGGCCAGTTTGTCGAGGTCATCTACAACATCGTCACCAACGCCAAGGACGCGATGGGTTCCAGCGGACGCCTGGAGATACGCGTCGAGGCAGAGACGATCGCGGCCGGATACTACGTCACCACCGTCGAGGTCAACCCGGGCGATTATGTCGTCGTCTCGATCCAGGACGACGGTATCGGCATGGACGAGGACACCCAGAGGATGATATTCGAGCCGTTCTTCACGACAAAGGAAGTCGGCAAGGGGATCGGTCTCGGGATGTCGACCGTCTACGGCATCGTGAAGCAGAACGGCGGTTACATCGACGTCATCAGCTCGCCCGGCCAGGGCACCACGATGCGCATGCTTTTCCCGGCGTTCAAGTCGGCCGGCGAACTGGCCGGCGAGCAGCCCAGGCAGGAATGTGGCAGGCGTGGCACCGAGACGGTTCTTCTTGTCGAGGATGAGAAGGGGCTCTTTCAGCTTCTGACCGAGGTGCTTCTGTCGTGCGGATATCGTGTTCTGGCCTCGGAACGCCCGCTGGCGGCACTCGAACTCGCCAGGAACGAGAAGCCCGACATCGTGGTCACCGATGTCGTCATGCCCGAGATGAGCGGGCGCGATCTGGTCGCCCAGGTTCGCCAGACGTACCCGGATATCAAGGTGCTCTACATGTCCGGTTACCCGCGCGACACCATAACCGCGCACGGGATTCTAGGTTCCGACGTGGACCTTCTGAACAAGCCCTTCACCCTCGACGAATTCCAGGTCGTGATCCGACGCATCCTGGACTCGTGACCGGATCGGACCCGTTTTTTCTTTTATTTCCCGACCGGATGTGATTTCCTAACGGCGACTGAACAGTGATTTGACACTGCGGCCGCGGGATGACCATGACGAATGAATCCATCTCAATCAGAACGGTTGAACGTCTTGCGCTCTACCGGAAAGTTCTCTCAGAACTGGCCCTTTCGGGGACCGACTATGTGTTTTCGCACAAGCTGGCCAGTCTGGCCGGCGTGACACCGGCTCAACTCAGACGGGACCTCGCCTCGTTCGGTTCCTTCGGAAACGTTTCGCGCGGTTACGGGGTCAAGGATCTAAGCGCTACGATCGGCAGACTGCTGGGCACGAATGTCCCGAAGAACGTCATCCTGATCGGTGTCGGCAACCTCGGCAAGACGCTTCTGACATACAGGGGCTTCGAGGAACGCGGCTTCAAGATCGTGGCGGCCTTCGATCGCGATCGCGAGAAAACCGACCGGATTTACGCCGGACGCAGGATTTTCCATGTCGACCAGCTTGAGCAGGCAGTGGCCGACCTGGACGTGCAGATGGCGATCCTTGCATGCGGCCCCACGGAACTGAACACACTGGTGGCCAGGCTCGGCTCGGTCGGCATCTGTCACATACTGAACTTCGTTCCGGTTCTTATCCCCGAGGTACCCGGCGTCTACGTCGAGGACGTCGACATATCGGCCAAGCTCGAGAAACTGTCGTTCCTGCAGACAAACGGAATCGTAGGCGACGAATAAGCGACCGCGTTATTCGATACGACCGGCTATGGCGTCGGCGATACGGCCCCACACCATCCTGAACCTGGCGTCGTCAAAGCCCGAACCGGAAGGCAACCAGTCCGAAAGATGATCACCCGAAGCCCCGGCGTATTGACCGACCACGTCCAGGTGATCCGCCTCAACCACCATCAGCAGCCGGCCGTACACCTGGCTGAGTGTGGGCACGATTGCGTCGTTGGTGCGGGACGAAACCTCCCACGGAAATCCGGCGCGAATCTTCTCCATCGTCTCGGGAGGCTGCTCGGGATACGGATAATGGTCAAGCGCGGAACCGGTCAACGTGTTGAAAAGAGCGTAGACGACCGCCATGACCGCCTTCTCGACAGACCATCCCTTCAGATTCAGGTTTCCCGCGAACAGGTTGGGCGAGCCGGTGACGACGGACCAGAAATTGACGTTCGGCGGGACCGAAACGGCCGCGTTGAACAGCGCAATCGCCTCCGGGGTCAGCTGGATGATGGCGCCCTGATCCGCGGCGACCTCCCGGAAGAACCTGAAAAGCGGGTCCTCGATGTCGGAGGAAATCTGGCGCAGCAGCTTTTCGGAAGCCACGTCCAGGAACGTGCTCGACGACGAAACCGGGTCATCCAGCCTGGCGGCGAAACTGAGCAGGCGGGCAAGCAGAAGCAGAGTCCTGCGGCCACCCTCTGTCGAGGCGGCGCTGGCAAAGAGTCTCAGAAGCTGCTTCCCCTGCGCGGTAAGAAAAAAATTGGCCAGAGGGGTCCCATAGTGAGGCGTCGAAATGGTGATCGCCGTTCTGGTCTTTTTCAGGACGAGTCCCCAGTTGCCGTTCATCCCGACGCAACGCGAAAGCAGCAACCGGACGTCGAGGCCGCCGGTCGAGTGGCCGACAAAGTGGATCTCGTCGGCCTGAAGTCCACCTGTCTTCTGTACCGTCTCGAACACGCTCTCTGCACGCCGGCTGATCGACCCTGCGGGCAGGACCTCGCACTCATGTATCCTTGCGGTGACACCGCGGGATTCGAGTTGTCTGACGAGCATTGCCGGGACGCCGTTGAAATAGTCGATAGCGCCGAGCGACTTGAATCCGAAAAATCCCGGCACCAGATATATTTCGGTACGTTTCTGGTTCATCCTGTTCCTATCCGGCGTGTCCCGCACGCATCAGGCCGACTGGCGCCTACGGCACGCAGACGGCGGCCCCCCAGTCGGACTGCCCGGCGCCCATCACCAGTCTGAGCACTCCACCCTCGATGATCTCGCTATGGGCGATCCGGGGCGAGTCCAGGGGCCGTCCATTCAACGTGGCCGACTGAATGAATCGATTTTCGGCGGACAGTCCCGAAGCCACGATTACGAAGTCTACTCCCTGTCTGCGGACCGGGTCGATGTGGATCACCGTCCGCGGAAACCTGGGTGAGTTGATCTGGTAATATTCGCCGCCCGGGGTAACCGGGTAGAAACCCATGCTGGCGAACACCGACCAGGCTGACATCGAACCGGCGTCGTCGTTCCCGGGCAACCCGCCGGGGGTGTTGTTGAAGTACTGGTCCAGGAGGTTCCAGACGCGATTCTGCGTACTGCCCGCACGACCGACGAAGTTGTACAGCCACGGAACATGGAAGTCGGGCTGGTTGTCCATCGCGAAATGACCGCCGTCAAAGAACTGGTCCAGCCGCGACGCGAAAACCTCGCTACCTCCCATCAGATCGACCAGTCCGCAAACGTCGTGCGGCACCGACCATGTGTACTTCCAGGAGTCCGCCTCGCAGAAGCCGGCGCCCTTCTCCGGATCGAAGTCGTCAATCCAGGTTCCGTCGCCATTACGCGGCACCATGAACTGCTCGGTTTCGTTCCAGTGGTTTCGATAGTTCCCGGAACGTTCCATGAAGTACTCCGCGTCCGATTCGAGTCCAAGCGCGGCCGCCATCCGCCCGACACACCAGTCGTCATGGGCGTGTTCAAGAGTCATCGAGACTGACTGGTCAACGTCGCAGTCCATGGACACGAAACCTTTCGATACGTACTCGGGCGGGGTTCCGCGGTTGAAATATCCACACATTCCGACAGGCAGCGGGTTCTCCGAGTCCACCATCGAGCCCTTCTTCAACGCGGCCCAGGCGGTTTGAACGTCAAAGTCGTCATATCCCTTCAGGTAGGCGTCCGCGACCACGCAGAACTGTGGATTCGCGATCATCACGCGGGAATCGCCAATCGCGTTCCATGTGCACTTCTGCATCCAGCCGCCCGCCTCGTACGTGTGAACAAGGGACTGCATCATGTCCGAGTTCACCTCGGGTTCGAGGATTGTGAACAGCGGGTGGGAGGTCCGATATGTGTCCCACATGCACCAGTCATCGGTGTAGTAACGCCATCCGTCGGCCGTCTCGATCCGCCCCGTGCCATCAGCTCCGGAGAAAAAGCGCCCCCCTTCCGTGTAGTCAGCGGGCGCCAGGAATGTGTGATAGAGCGCCGTGTAGAAGGTGGCCAGGGCGTCCGGATCGACCGACTCGACCTCGACCCTGGACAGAAGGCGGTTCCACTGCAGCCTGGCGTCGGCGCGCGCCTGGTCGAATGACAGCCCGGACACCTCCTCGCGGTTGGCGCGAGCCTGTTCCACCGAGATGTAGGATATGCCCACGCGAAGTCCGACCACCTCGTCTTTACCGGTTCCGAAGACAAGCGAGGCGCCAGCCTTGCTTGATTCTCCCCAGACCTCGACCGTGTCGAACGGACGGTCCAGCTTCGCGGAAAAATAGACGGTCGCCACGCCGGTTCCAGGTGCCACTGATTCGGTGATCGCAGCCACGAGTGGATTGGTCTGATAGCGGCTCCAGCCCTCGACGGTGTCGCTGCCGACCACGGTCAGATCAGAGTTCAGCCACGCGCCAAGAGTAGTTCGCAGGTCGATCAGGACGGCCGCCCTTGTCGCCTCCGGATAGGTGTACCGGTGAAACCCGACGAGCCTGGTGGCCGTCAACTCGGCTCGTATGCCGTAGCTGTCCAGCGTCACCGCGTAGTAACCTGGCTCGGCGATCTCGCTGTCATGGGTGAACGCCGATGAATACGCGGATTCGACGCGACCCGGATCACCGACAACCGGGATCGCCAGGATTCTGTTGTACCCGTTGCCTGAACCGCCGGGGCCTTCGAGATGCGAATGAACGAACCCCTTGATGCGGTCGCCTTCGTACTTGTACCCGGTGATGGCGCCTTCCTCGACGTTCGTGTTCGGTCCGAGCTTCACCATGCCCCGTGGCACGGCCGCTCCTATGAAGACATTGCCGCTGCCCGAGGTTCCGATAAACTGATTGACGTGAACAGCCAGGTCGGGCGGTTCGGATTGAGTATCTCCGCAGGCGACCAATCCGGCCACCGTCAGGCCAGCGATGATGAACGCAGAAATTCTGAGCATCTGGAGCCCCCCCGGGTTTACAACGTACCCACACCGACTCGTGTAGTAACGCAAGATCGCGCCGCAGTCGCGCGCTGTCACAAAATACCCCGGGTTTATAGTAATATCCAGCGCACATGTGACTCTCCCAATGCCGGACGGACGCGCCGATGACGAACCGATTCAGACTGGGCCCCGCCACGATGTTCTGTCTGCTGGCAACGCTGACGTCCATCGGATGCGCGAGCCTTGCGTCGCCTGACTCCGAATCGACCTTTCCTCTGATCGCGGGCGACTTTGTCAATCACGACTGGCGTGTGGACAGGGTGCGGGGCGGCAATGGCCAGGTCTCGATCAAGCTGACCAACGGATCGGCGACGGCATCGTTCGATCTGACCGAAAGCAGAGGCAGAACGGCACCAAACTGCACACACGACTGGTGTGTCGAACCGACCCGTGGGCAGAAGCCCCCCGCGGAGCTCGTGCAATCCCTGGTGACCAGGCTTTCCCCTTCCAAAAGTCCAGCCGGGACTGACGGCCATTCAAACGTTTCCGCCGTGAAGGGCACGACAGCCCGCATGGCTTCAACATTCCGGGCCCCGGGGCGCGACAGGCTTGAGCCGCTTCTTTCCCCGATGGGAATCGTGTCCGCCTTGATGGTCCTGCTGCTGATCTGCTGTTCGATCATCGCCGGAGTCCATGCGGTGAGAGTGATGATGGCCGGTAACAGGATCCGGCTGGCAGTGACGCTCGCAATGACCGCAATCATCGCCATCATGATGATCAACGGAATCCCGGGGCGGCTGAACCCTGGTGGACTGGCGATCCTGCAGGACGGAACCAGCCTGCAGAACATACAGCACCTGTATGGCAGGGGAGTGCACGACAGCCCCCTGTCTGAGCTTGCCGCGGATCTTCTGTCCAATGACGACGGCCTGATTCGCCTGCCATCCGTCGTCGCGGCAAACCGTATCCTGAACGCGTTCAATGCCGCCCTCTTCTTTCTTGTGGTGGCGGCGATCCTGCGCTCGTGGCTGTTCGCTCTGCCATTCACATGGGTCTTCGCCTCCAGCCAGGCGACGCTGGTATCGTCAACGTCCGAGTATCCGACCCCGGTACTGACGCTTCTGTTCCTGCTTGCGATGCTCCAAGGATTCGTGATCGCACGCAGCCGCCAGGCGGGTCGCCTTTTGACCGCGGCGGGGCTCTTAGGCCTTCTGGCCATCACTTTTCTTGCCACCGGTTTTCGTCCCGAAGCAGGCGTGGCTGCCGCCATCGTTCTGGTCACCGCCCTGGCGGCGGCACTCGTTCCGATTGCCGTGATTGACGATGTGACAGGCTTCGTCCGGGGCTGGTTTGGCGAAATGCTGGCAAAGCCTTTGAAGGCGACGGGAATCGTTGTCGCTTTCGTTGTCCTGGGGACAATCGCCGCGGTGCTGGAGTCTCGCCTCAGTTCGCCGGTATCCTGGTTCGCCGGGGCGGTAAACCCGTTCAACAGCGGATTCAGCGACGCCTCGATGTACCTGTCCACATTCGTCCCGATCGGGGTTCTGATTCTGGCCCTTGTCGGATTCGCGGCAACCATCCTGCGACCGTTGAGGTTCCTGTTGTTCCCGGCGGTCACGCTGCTCCTGCTCAAGCTGCATGCGGCCGCTGGAGGAGTCGAGTTCAACCACTGGTTCCGTTTGATGACGACGGACTTCCCCCTTGTGATGGTGCTGGCCGCGTTCGGGCTGACCGCGTTGATCGACAGGCTTGAGAAGGCGGATTTGCATCGCGCGTGGCGCGTGGCGGTGCCCCTGCTGATCGCGGCAGCCTGTCTCGTGCCGCCCGCGTCGCACAGGAACCCTGGCGGCTACGAAACCATGCCCGGATCCACGACAGATGTCCACCGCATGCGAAACCCGCGAATCGAGGTGGATTTTCTGATGAAAGTCCTCGACCAGTACCCGGAATGCCTGTTTGTCACCAGCGCCTACGACCACGGAAAGTGGCGACCGGCCTGGTTCGGCCGATATCAAAGTCCGACCTTTGAAAGGCCGTCACGGGAATACGAATGCAAGATGAACTATCTGTCGCTGGACTGCAATTTCGAGGATGGTCCGGATTGCGCGGAGCTGACGGAAGGCGCTGACAAGGTGATGTCGATCGACTTCAGAAGCGCCCCCTACGGACAGTGTCCGCCTTATCCCGGGATGAGACATCGCAGCCGGATTACACTGGGTGTGTTCAAGGCTGCGCCGACTGCGGAGTCAGGCCCCCAAGATCCCGGCGCCCCAGAAACTCCACGAACCCTGCCATGAGGGCCTTGTAGATCATGTTGCCGACAACCTCGTAGCCCGCCGGAGTCGCGTGTCGGTAATCTCCCCAGCCGAGTCTGGGCTTCGACTTGTACCACCGGCCCATCGCGCCCTCGCCGCCCATCGCGGAAAACGTGTCGAAGAAGGCGCAACCCGCCTGCGCCGCAACCTCGCGCTGGGCAGCGACGATTTTCGGCACCATCGGCATAGTCCTGACGTTGCCTCGAGAATCCACCTCGCCTTGATCGAGCGGAGCGAGCAGCATGCACGAAGCATCGGGATTTCCAGCCCGGATGAGGTCGATTGTCTTGCGCAGGTTGGTGCGGTACACGTCCATGTTCATGTTCTGATCCCCGCACTCGTTCCCACCGAAGGCGACGACCAGAAGCTCAGGCCGCCGGTGGGCGATCTGCGCCTGAAAATGCGCCGAATCGGCGTTCTGAAGACGCTGGGCGCGCGCACCGACGATTCCGAGCGAGTCGTAAACCACGCCCGGCCCGGGCGCCTCAAGCACCACACCATAGATGACAACGCCGTTGTCGGCCTTCAGAACGAACTGATGCTGGCCATTCGGGACCTCAATCCTGTGAAATCCGTCGGCCGTCTCGTCGGATGCCGTCGTCACCCGCTCCGGAGCAGCTTCGTCCACCGAGATCGAGATATCCCGGCCTCCCGGTGATTTCTGGTAGAACACTTCGAACGACGATGCCGAGCGTCCGACCAGTGCGGTCTCTGAAGCCGTGGCGTACCTGCCGGTGCCATCGCCCCGTGACTGAAAGGCCACGCCGCCGTAACCGTAACGCCCGTCCTTTCTCTCGTCCCGGATCACCATGTACTGTTTCCAGTCGCCGCTCTGCGAATTCACCACGTCCACATGGCGGTATGGCATGGTCCCCTTGCCCGCCAGCATGAAACCGTGGCCGGAATCCCCGAACCGCCGCTGGAAACGCCTTCGCAACGTTCCTGTCACGTCGTCGGCGGCGATGGTCGAATCGCCCCAGTGGGCGATCCTCGTCACGCGCTCACCGATGGCAGTCTGATAGAGTGACTGATAGAAGGCATCCAGCGCCGTTCCTGAAGGATCCTCGATGTTTTTGACCACGCCCTCGAGTTCGACGGGATCGATGAACACCTTTCCGGCGCTTTCGGCAGCCGAAACCTTTGCGGGAACGGCCTGCTCGATGCCGACCTCCTCACCGAGATTGGCGGCAAGCTCACTTCCAAATTCCTCGGCCAGGGCGCTGCGGGCCTGTTCTCCCTTCAACGCGGAAGATCCGTCACCATGCCCGGTGATGCCGCGCGACCAGTCGAATTGGAAGAGCTTTCTCATCGGTGGCGGGTCGCCGGGCACCCAGGGTCTGAAATCCAGGTTCGACGGCAGCAGATACGTGACCCCAAGCAGTGAAAGGAAAACTCCCGCCATGATGGCAAGACGTCTCAGTGCCTGTCTGTTTTCCGGTGTTCCCGGCTCGCCGGGTCTGGTCCCTGTTGGCTCCACGCAACCCTCCGGCTCAGAACTGGAAGTAGATATATGGCACGACCTGGCTCGAACCGAGTTTGAACAGCATCGCGCCAACACCGGCGATCACCAGCCCCTGAACCCAGGCTGGCATCGACTTGTAACCGTCGAAGAGCCTTGTCACCCAGCGCTGCGGGCTCCAGTGAATCGCAAAACCGAGGCCCATGACCAACCAGACCTTCCAGCTGATCTGGGCTGTCGAGAATGAACCGGCAAACAGCTGGCGAACCACGTCTCCGGCCACCTCAAGTGACGGAGACCGGAACAGGATCCGGGACAGAACGACGAAGTGGAAGGTCAAAAAGATCTTGATGATCTCCAGCCACATCGGATCGACAGTCTCTTTGGTCCGCCCCGCCCGCTTATAGAAATATCGGTGAATCGCCATCGCGGTGCCGTGGATCACCCCGTAGATCACGAAGGTCCAGCCAGCGCCATGCCAGAACCCTATCAGGAAGAAAGTGATCCACAGATTCCAGTAGGTTCTGGCAGTTGAACCACGGGAACCGCCGAGCGGGAAATAGACGTAATTGCGCAGCCATGAACTCAGAGTCATGTGCCAGCGCCGCCAGAACTGGGCCGGACTTGTCGCCATGTACGGCCGGTTGAAGTTTTCAGGAAGCTCAATCCCAAGCAGCATTGCCGACCCGCGCGCAACGTCGGTGTACCCGGAAAAGTCGCAGTAAATCTGGAGAGTGTACCCGTACAGGCCCATCAGCATCTCGACGGAAGTGAACGCCTGTGGATTGTCGAAGGTTCGATCGACCAGGTTGATGGCAAGGAAGTCGGCGAACAGCAGCTTTTTAACGAGCCCCTTCATTATCAGAAAAGTGCCGCGGCTGACCATCTCCGAAGTCAGGCGGGGCGTGGCCTGAAGCTGCGGGATGAGCTGCTGTGCCTTGGTGATCGGACCAGCGACCAGCGACGGGAAGAAGACCGTGAAGGCCGCGAAATGAAGGATACTTTTTACCGGCTCGATCTTCTGCTGGTAGACGTCGATGGTGTAGCACATCGACTGGAAGGTGTAGAACGAGATGCCTACAGGCAGCATCAGGTTTAAATACAGTGACGGTATCTCGATCCCGAAGATCTTCAGGCCGCCTTCAACCGCCGATAAAAAGAAGTTGTAGTACTTGAAGACGCCAAGCACGCCGAGGTTGCTGATGATCGATACCAGCAGCAAGGCTTTCTTTCGGGCCCGGGACTGGACGACCGGGATGAGGCGTCCCACCGTGTAGTCGATGCCGGCCGAGGTAAGAACCAGGAAGATGTACCACGGGTTCCAGACCATGTAGAACCGGCAGGACATCAACAGGAGCGCCAGCAGGCGCAGAAAATTGTGGCGCGACAACGACCAGAAGACGATGACCGCGACAATCAGGAACAGGATGTAGTCAAGACTCTGAAACAGCATGTCCCGACCAGAAGAGTTTGCAAAAGACAGCCACGGCCAGCACGGCGGCGTATTCTATATTCAATTGGATGGTGAATCCAGCTAATATGGGGACAGTTTCCTCTCTGAACCGGAGGTAGGTCGGATGAGTAAGGTTCTTGTCACTGGAGGGGCCGGCTACATCGGTACCCACACATGCGTCGAGATGCTTCAGGCGGGACTCGATATTGTGGTCGTGGACAACCTCAGCAACAGCCACCCCGAGGCGCTCCGCCGGGTCGAGCGGCTTGCAGGCAGATCGTTCCCCTTCTACCGGACGGACATCCGGGACAGGGACGGGATGGAGGCGGTGTTCAAGGCGCACGAATTCTCGGCGGTGATCCACTTCGCCGGCCTGAAGGCCGTGGGGGAATCGGTCACCCAGCCGCTGAAGTACTTCGACAACAACATCGGCGGAACGGCGGTGCTGCTCGAGACGATGGCCGCTCACGGAGTCCGCGACCTCGTTTTCTCGTCGTCGGCGACGGTTTATGGCGACCCGCATGCCGTCCCCATCACCGAGGATTTTCCGCTGAAGGTGGTAAACCCGTACGGCAGGACAAAGCTGGTAATCGAGGAGATGCTGCGCGATCTGTACCGGGCGGATCCGTCGTGGAACATCGCCCTGCTGCGCTATTTCAACCCTGTCGGCGCTCATGCCAGCGGCGAGATCGGCGAAGACCCGTGCGGCATTCCGAACAATCTGATGCCCTTCATCTCGGGTGTTGCGGTAGGCAAACTGCGGGAGTTGAAGGTGTTCGGCGGCGATTATCCAACCAGGGATGGCACCGGCGTTAGAGACTATATCCATGTGGTCGACCTTGCCATCGGCCACCTTCACGCGCTCGACAAGCTTCGACAGAAGCCCGGTTGCGTGGCCTGGAACCTGGGCACGGGCCGTGGCTGCTCTGTTCTTGAGATGGTCGCGGCGTTCGAAAAGGCCTCCGGACGCAAGATCCCCTACACCCTCGTGGACAGGCGCCCCGGAGACGCGGCCGAGGTCTGGTGTGACCCGTCGGCGGCAGCCCGCGACCTTGGCTGGACGGCCGAACTGGATCTGGACAGGATGTGCCTTGACACCTGGCGCTGGCAGCAGAAGAACCCGCAGGGATTCCCGCGCGACTGAATCCACTCAACATGTGTGTCTGAACCACACAGGTTCCGCATGCCTGGACTGGCCGCCGCGTATCAGTGTTTCATCACGGAATCATGTTCGTAGTATCGAGCGGAACTGGCGTCAGCAGCCTTCGTCGGTGTCTCCGTCGCAGTCTTCGTCGATGCTGTTTCCGCAGGCTTCCTCACCCTGAACAGTGCAGATGTATTCGCAGAAATCCGCCGGATCCAGGTTGATGTCCCATGTGTTCGATTCGCACGGCACCTGATAGCAGCTTCCGGAGGAACAGAACCCGCGCATCGAATGGTCAAGCGAGCCGAGGCAGACGTTTCCGCAGGCGTTGCAATTGCTGAAGTCGGTAAGAAGCATCTCGGGGGCCACGTCATCAGTGGTCCCGTTGCAGTCGTTGTCGAACCCATCGCAAAGCTCAATTCCGGTGGAATGACATTCGCACCCGGTCGCATCGAGGCCGTCGACATCGAAATAACCCGAAACGCAACCGGTCATCAGACAGATGCCGCCGACGCATTCAGTCACGGCGTTGTCCAGCGCGCAGGGGACATCACATTCGCCGCAGTGTTCCACGCTGGTATTGGTATCGATGCATCGGCCCGCGCAAAGCTCGAGGTCGGGGGCGCATGTATCCGCGCAGGCGCCGTGCGAGCAGACCTGCGGTCCGCAGGCGGTCTCACAGTCGCCGCAATAGATCGGATCGCTGGTCAGATCGGTCTCGCAGCCGTCAGCCCAGTCGTTGTCACAGTTGCCGCGGCCGACGTCACAGCCGTAAGTGCATTCACCGCCGGCGCAACGCGCGGATCCCCATGGGTATGTGTCGCAGACCGAGTTCTCGGCGCCTGGCGACCAGCCGGCGTTGTTGAGCGCGACCGAGCACTTCTGACACCCATTGTCCGGATTGACCTCGGTGTCCATGTGGCATGCGCCGTCGATGATGCAGTAACCGAGGTTCGTGAAAACACAATCGCCGGTAAGCGAATCACATGAGTCCGAAGTACAGAACAGGCCGTCGTTGCATGTCTTCAGGGACCCGGACTTGCAGACCTTGCTGACGCAGATGTCGCCAATCGTGCAGCCGTTGCCGTCGTCGCATGGAGCGGTGTTGGCCACGTTGGAGCAGCCGGAAAGCGTGCACGAATCATTGGTGCAGACGTTCGAATCATCGCAGTTGACCGGGTTCTGTGCAGGACAGCTGCCGCCGTCGCAAACCACCCTGGGCCTGAAAATGTCACCATCACAGGACGCCTCGCCACAAACCTTGGTGTTGTCCGGACGGGTCATGCATCCGCCGGTCGGAGTGCAATAGTCCTCGGTGCAAATTTCACCGTCATCGCACAACGTCGAGTCCTGCGGTGGGCAGAAGTCGTCGATGCAGACCGCGGGCATGTAGTACGTGCCGAGCTCACATGAACCCGGCTGGCAGACCTGACCGTTGCGAGGGGTATGAGCACACCCGGTAACGCTGCATGTGTCTGTCGTGCATGGATTTCCATCATCACAGTTTTCAGGCGTCACAGTCGGGCAGGCGCCACCGGAACAAATGGCCGAGGCGTAGAAGGACAACCCCTGACAGCGGGCCGCGGAGCACTGGATGGTA
>Ga0116174_10002461_pt1 | contig 16000 bp, 14 predicted proteins | sample AD_UKC087_MetaG_FD_89801 | JGI IMG/M metagenome (GOLD analysis project Ga0116174, IMG submission 89801) | Active sludge microbial communities of municipal wastewater-treating anaerobic digesters from USA - AD_UKC087_MetaG | ecosystem: Engineered > Bioreactor > Anaerobic > Digestate | place: USA...
CTGGCTCTACCACTTCGGCAACGATCTAGCAGAAGCGTTGGCGCAGTGCGGTTTTGACGGCTTCCACCTCGATCAGTATGGCTACCCAAAGGTGGCACTGCGCACGGACGGCACCCGGGTCGACCTCACCGAGAGCTTCGTGCACCTCATCGAATCGGTCCGCGAGCGCGTGCCTGGCGCCCGGCTGGTCTTCAACAACGTCAACGACTTCCCCACCTGGGCCAGTGCTCAGGCACCGCAGGACGCCGTCTACATCGAGGTGTGGGAACCCCACTCCACCCACGCAGCCCTTGCGCAGGTGATCGGCCGCGCGCGGTCCGTGGCCGGCGGGCGGCCGGTCGTCATCGCGGCATACCAGCAGGTGTATGCCGTCGCCCCCCGCGAGGAAGCCGACCGCGCGACCGCCCTGACGATGGCCACGGTGTTCTCCCACGGCGCGACCCACCTGCTGGCCGGGGAGGCCGACCGGATCCTCGTGGACCCCTACTACGTCCGCAACCACGTGGCGGAGCCGGGGACCGTCGACCTGTTGGCGCGCTACTACGACTTCCTCACCGAGCACCACGACCTGCTCATCCCATCGGGGATCGTCGAGGTCACCGGCTCCTACGCGGCCTCCTACAACGATGACCTCGACGTCTCGTATGCCGCCGCGACAGTGAGCGGTACGGCCAGGCCTGGGGTCGTGTGGCGCCGGATCACCGCGGTCGGTGATGCCCTGGTGGTGCACCTCATCAACCTCTCTGGGGCCACCGACTGCCGCTGGGACGCACCGCAGGGACCGCCGGGAACTCCCGGGGCGGGCACTCTGCGGATGCGGCGCGTCGGGCCCGACGTTCCGGCGGTGTATGCCGCCGACCCGGATGCGAGTGGTCACCTGGAGCCGCTGGTGGTCGCGGTGGACGGCACCCACGCCACCGTGCACCTGCCGCCACTGGCGACCTGGCAGATGATTGTCGTCAGGTCCAGGTGAGAGCAATGCGACTCGCATCGTCCACCTACGCAAGGATGCCGGAGTGACCATCGTCGACCCTGCGTGCTCGCGGGTGTGGGATACCGGTGCGCTCCCCGCGTGGGGCACGGCTGCGCGAGCAGACTTCGTCGTGGCTCTGGAGCAGAACGGTCCGTGGGGCCGCGTCGCAGCCACCCAATCGCACCTGGACCCGGCCTTGGGGGCGGCCCTGGATGCCCACGTGTCCGGGTTGGGCGGACGTCTGCTGCTCATCCGTCGGCCCGGCCGCCATGCCGAACAGGCCCCTCAGACCGACGCCGAACCGGAGGCCAGGGGCGCCGGTGCGGGCGCGGGTGCCGATGGGGCCAGACCGCAGCAGTCGACCCGGCGCACGTACATCGCGCGCACGGGTCCGGGCGGATGGCTCGTGCGAGCCGACCTGACCGATCCGGCGATGCTGCTGGGCCTCGGCGCCGACGAACTGGCCAGCGCTGGGGCGACGGCAGACCGCCTGGGTGGAGCCCTCGACACCGTGCCACTCCTGCTCGTCTGCACCAACGGGCGACGCGACGCGTGCTGCGCTCAGCGGGGCCGGGTCGTCACCAGCGCGTTCGTCTCCGGCGGGTTCGCCACGGCCGCCCCGGACCAGGTCTGGGAGACGAGCCATACCGGAGGGCACCGCTTCGCACCGACCGCAGTGCTGCTGCCGTGGGGTCGCGTGCTGGCCCGACTCGACCCCGAGTTGGCAGCCGGTGCCCTCGACGCCGCCGCTTCCGGCAGGCTGGCACCGGCGCTGCTCGGGCGGGTGCACGATCGAGGGCCGATGCACCTCCCCCCTGCGGAGCAGGCCGCCGATGCCTGGCTGCGCCGGCAGACCGATCGCCGCGACCTCGACGATCCGATGGATGATCTGCGCGAGCAGGTGGACGTCGTGGCCCGGCAGGGACCCATGCTGCCCGAGTCATGCGGTAAGGCCGCCGTCCCGACGATCGTCTACGCGCCGAGCTGGCGAGCATGAGACCCGTCCGCAAACGACCAGCCCGCAGAAGAGGGGCAGCCGGGTGCCCAGTCCAGCGCCGTCAACCCCGCGCCGATATCGAGCGGGAACATCTCACCGGAGGCACGCCATGACTACCGCCCCGTCCGTGCCGACCATGCTCCACTTGCGCCTCGGTGGGACGAGCGTGGTCGCGCGTCTGGACGACGCCGCCCTGCCGTGCGTGCTGCACTGGGGACCCGACCTCGGCGACGTGTCGACCCAGGCGCTGGATGAACTGCAGATCGCGTTGACACCTCCCTACGTCGACTCGGCGATCAGCTCGCAAGCAGCGGTCGCGCTCCTGCCGCAACACTCGTCGGGGTGGCTCGGCCGACCTGGGCTGCTCGGCAGCCGAGCCGGCGGACGCTCGTGGTCGGTGTCCTTCGATCGGGTCGAACACCGCGTCGAGACCGCCGGGTCGGCGGACTGGGCGGACGGCGCCGCCGGGGCGGTGCGGTTGCGCAGCGTCGGCCTGGACCGGCCCAGCGCCCTCGAAGTCACGACCGAGATTGAGGTGCACCCCAGCGGATTGGTCCGGGTCCGTGCCCAGGTGCGCAACCTCGGCGCCGACGACTACGAGGTCGCCCACCTGTTGCCCGCTTTGCCGGTGCCGGCGGAGGCGGGTGAGCTGCTCGACATGACCGGACGGCATACCCATGAGCGGACCCCGCAACGGCGGCCCTTCGACCCCGGGGCCTGGGTGCGGGAGGCGTGGGGCGGACGGCCGGGCCACGACTCGGCGACGGTCATGTGTGCCGGTGAGCCCGGCTTCGGCTTCCGGTCCGGACGGGTCTGGGGCGTCCATGTGGCGCACAGCGGTAACCAGGTCGTCCTGGCCGAGCACTCGACGGCGGGCTGGCGGCTGCTGCGGGGCGGGGAGGTCCTCCTTCCGGGCGAGGGCGTCCTACACCCGCAGGAGAGCTACTCCTCCCCCTGGCTGGTGGCCTCCTGGGGCGAGGGGTTGGACGCCTTCTCCCAGCGCGTTCATCGCTTCCTGCGGGCCCGGCCCCACCACCCGCGTGGCCCGCGCCCCGTCCTGCTCAACACGTGGGAGGCCGTCTACTTCGACCACGACCTGGGCAAGCTCATCACCCTGGCCGACCGGGCCGCCGAGCTCGGCATCGAGCGCTTCGTCCTGGACGACGGGTGGTTCCGGCATCGGCGCTCCGATCAGGCCGGCTTGGGTGACTGGTTCGTCGACGAGGGAGTCTGGCCCGATGGGCTGCACCCGTTGGTCGACCATGTGCACGGGCTCGGCATGGACTTCGGGCTGTGGTTCGAGCCCGAGATGATCAACCTCGACTCCGATCTCGCCCGCGAGCATCCCGACTGGGTCTTCCAGACCGATCACGGGCCGGGCCTGCCGTCCCGCTACCAGCACGTGCTCGACCTGGGTCACCCGGCGGCATACGCCTTCGTCCTCGAGCGGATGAGCACGCTAGTCGGCGAATACCGGATCGCCTTCATCAAGTGGGACCACAATCGGCCGCTCGTCGACGCCGGGCACTCCCCTGACGGCAGCCCGGGCGTCCACATCCACACCGAGGCGGTCTATCGCCTCATGGCCGAGCTCAAGGCTCGCCACCCGGGGCTGGAGATCGAGTCGTGCTGCGGCGGCGGTGGTCGGGTGGACCTGGGCATCATCGAACACACCGACCGGGTCTGGGTGTCGGACTGTATCGACGCCCACGAGCGTCAACGTCTGGTGCGCTGGACCGGGCTGCTGCTGCCACCGGAACTTCTCGGCACACACGTCGGGTCGGGAGCCGACCACTCGACGCACCGGCTGCTGCACCTGGGCTTCCGAGCGGGCACCGCGATGTGGGGGCACCTCGGGGTCGAGTGGGACCTCACCACGGCCTCGTCAGCCGACCTCGACACCCTGGCTGCCTGGATCGCCTTCCACAAGGAGGTCCGTGAGTTGCTGCACACCGGCGATGTCGTGCACGCCGACCTGCCCAACCCGGCGCTACTGCTCGAAGGAGTCGTCGCCACGGACCGGTCCGACGCTCTCTACCGCCTGGCCGCCCTCGACCTCACCGTCACCTGGCCGGCCGGCCGGGTCCGTCTGCCTGGGCTCGACCCGGCGCGGGACTACCACGTCAGTGCCCAGGCACCCGGTGATGCGGCAGCCGCCACTTTCCCACCCGGGTGGGGTCCCTCGGGCGTCACCCTGCCCGGGCGGGTCCTGCGTGAGGTGGGTATCCAGGCGCCCCTGCTCAATCCCGACCAACTGGTGCTGCTGCGTGCACGTGCGCTGCCTACCGCCGCTGTGCCGGTCTGATGAGCTCCCCACCGGATCGCTGGTCACCTGCCATCCGGGTCAGGCCAACGCGCTCGAAGGTCCGGCTTTGTTGCAACCTGTGGGTTGAGAGTAGATTGACGAGTAGAGCGCGCACTCGCGCGCTTTGTGTCAAATCCGGGCAGCCTGTTGCGGTGGGTTGTTGCAGGGGAGTCAACCATTCTGCCCGTCTGCGGGCGTCATCAGACGGAGGTCGGCGTGCAACAACCGACAATCGCTGATGTTGCTCGCGCGGCTGGCGTGTCCGTTGCGACCGTGTCGCGCGCCCTACGCGGACTGGACAAGGTGCACCCAGAGACCCGCGAACGCGTCGTCCAAGCCGCTGCTCAGCTCGACTACATCGCCAGCCCCACGGCCTCCGGTCTGGCCTCAGGACGCAGCCGCCTGATCGGGATCATCACGCCCTTCATGGCACGGTGGTTCTTCACCGGCATCATGAGTGCCATCGAGAAGACCCTTCGGGAGCACCAGCACCACATCTTGCTCATGGACCTGGAGCGCAGCGAGACCTCCATGTCCCGCCTCTCCCTCACCCAGGGGATGCTCTTCAAGCGGGTCGACGGCCTCATCGTCATCAACGTCGAGCTGCAGGACGCCGAGCGTGACCTCGTCCGTCGCCTCGGGCTGCCTGTGGTCGCCGTCGGCAGCCCGTTCGAGGACTCCCCGTGCGTGGGCATCGACGACATCGGCTCGGCCGCCCTGGCCGCCGAACACCTGTTGGCGCTGGGTCATCGCAAGATCGCCTATGTCGGCAGGGACTACCCCGAGGCGGCACCGCGAAAGACACCGATCGACCGGCTGGAGGGTTTCCACCAGGCGATGTCCCGAGCCGGCATCAACACCCCGCCGACTTGGGTGCTCGACTCCGACTGGACCGCTGGAGACTCGCGCGCCTCGGCCATGGCCTTGCTGTCTGGTCCCGACCGGCCGACCGCGGTCCTCGCCGCCTCCGACGAGATGGCCCTCGGTGTGTGGGGCGCAGCCCGCCAACTCGGTCTGGAGGTGCCGAGGGACCTGTCCATCGTCGGGATCGACGACCACGAGTTGGCCCCCGTATTCGGCCTCACCACCGTGCGTCAGGATGTCGCCGCCCAGGGAGTCGCAGCGGCCAGCACCTTGCTCGCCCTTCTCGGGCTCTATGACCCCTCAGCGATCCCTGACCAGACCTTCCCGGTCGAACTCGTCATCCGCGGGTCGACCACAGCCCCTGCGAAGCCCTAGCTCAACCTAGCCACCGCTGGGGGGACACCCGCCCGGAGCCGCGCGAGCGGCATACTCACCAGGGTTTGGCCGCCGGGTTAGCCGAACCGCCCCCACCCGCCGGGTTTCCTTGCCCGTCCGGCCCGTTCTGCTGGCGGTCCTGCTGGTTCTCATGGGTCTGCTGGTCGAGTTCATCCGCCTTGCGCTGCTGCTCGGCCTGCTGCTGCGCATCGCTCGACTGGTCAACGCCGGAGGACTGCTGGGGGTTGAGCTTCTGTTCGGCCCGGTCACCGGCCGCTTCGGCCTTCTGCCCGGCCCCGTCCGCCGCTGGCGGGAAACACCCCGGAGGCGCCGCATCGGCGACCGCCTTGGTGCGGGTCCAGTAGTCCTTCGCCGCGACCTCGTCGCCGGCCGCCTTGGCGGCATCGCCCAGTTTCTCCAGCGCCAGCGCCAGATTGACCCGGATCTGACACGAGTCGATCGAGTCGGGCGGCGCCAACTCCAACGCCTGCTCGAACTGCGCCCGCGCGCTGTCCAGATCGCCGGCCAGCACGAAGGCGTCGCCGCGCGCGAAGGGAGCCTTGTGCCGCTCGACAACGTTGAGGAACGACATCCGATCAGCCGCCTCGAAGACCGTGTGCGCTGCCGCGGCGAAGAAGCCGTCAACTGCCTGTGTGGCGGCGGCGCTCATCGTCAGCAGTTTGACGGCCACAAGGATGGCCACGAACGCGGGCCCGATCGACCAACTGATCAGGCGCCGCCGCATGGCGAGCCGCGCGTGTCGGGCGGCCGCCGGTTCGTCCGGATCGAGGGCTGCGGGGCGCGCCGGCGCCGGGTGGGGAGCGAGCGTCATGACCGCACCTTCTCCTCGTGGCCGTCCCGATCTGCCGGTATGCCGCCATCCTCCGGTATGCCGCGTGCTCGCCTCGGGCGGCGCAGCCCCCACAACCGGGCCAGAGCCAGCCCGACCTCCCAGGCCACAAGCCCGGCAACCGCCAGCAGGGCGATCCAGTAGAACTCCTCACGGCCCGCCGACAGCGGCCCGTCCTGTGCCACGGTCACCCGATCGAGGCCGGTGAGATCCACCAGCCCCAGGACGGCGTCGACACTCTCACCCGGCGAGCGATGCAGGTAGGGGACCCCCAATTGTTGGGCGATCGAGCCCAATTGGCCTTCGTCGATGACCGAGACCGCCGGCTTGCCGGTGCTCGGGTCGAGCAACCAGCCGGCATCCGCACGCGACCCGGGCACTCCGGTCTCGTGCATCTGGCCTCCGCCGGTCGTGCCATAACCCAGGACCGCACCGCCGTTGACCAGGCTCTGGTCCACTCCCAGCGCTGCCGGTGGGCTGCCGGACGTCTGTTCACCGTCGCCGAGGTAGAAGACCGCCCGCGCCCGCTCCGGATGCGCGGCGGCGACCCGGGCCAGGGTCTGCTGCAGCAACGGTCCGGCCGCGGTCACGCTGCTCCCCCGTGACCAGGCGGACGTTTCCGGCAGCATCGTCTCAGCCGCGGCGGCGACGGCCGCGCCGTCGGAGGTGAGCGGCATACGAAGGACTGCGGCCTGGTCGAAGGTGATGAGCGCGAACCGCGCCCCCGCCATTCGCCCTGAGATGGCCGTGATGTCCGCGCGCATCCCCGACATCCGCGGGTCGGTGCCGAAGTCCTCGGCCATCGACGACGTGGTCGTGTCGACGACGAAGAACACGTTGAGCTCGGACGCGCTGGCCCGCACCTCGGCACCGGGCAGGCCCGGGCGCAGCGAGGCCACGAGCACCGCGGCCACGAGCAGGGTGCGGCGCACTCGCGTTCGCAGACTCGGCTGGGGGCCGGGCTGCGGCCACCACACCAGCGCCAACGCCACCACCACCGCCAGCACCAGGACGCCGACAGACATGACCGGAAGAAGAGTCATCGGCGCCACCGTCGCAGGGCCCCGAGCAGGCCAAGCACCCCGAGCCAGGTCCACCCGACCCACGACGCCGGTTGGTCGTGGACGAGCGTGATCGGTGCTCCGGGGATCCGGGAGGCCTCCCGAGCAGAGACGGCGGACACGATCCGGCTCACCGCGTCGACGCTGTTCAAGGGGTAGTAGAGCCCACCGCTGCCCTCGGCGACCGAGCGCATCTCGGTCGCCGTCGAACTCCCCGCGCGATGAGCCGGGTTGAGGCCGTAGATCTGGATGCCGGCAGCTTTGGCCATCGTTCCGCCTTGCGCCAGGCTGAAGATCGACCTCCCCGCGGCGAGATTGTCGGTCGCGAGGATGATCGACCGGGCCCGGGTCAGGTTGCCGTGGTCGAAGCTGCGCACACAGGTGGCCAAGCCGTCACCGATGAGCGAACTCCCCTGCCCGTTGAGTGTCCCGGCGTAGAACTCGTGGTCGAAGCTCCCCTCGAAGACCCGCTGGGCGTCGGACAACTGCTCCTCGACGAAGTCGTAGTCGTCGGTCAGGGGAAACACCGGCACGGCCGAGGAGTTGAAGATGACCAGCGAGAGACGCTCCCCCTTGAACTCCTTGGCAAGCGATCGGAACGTCTCCGCCACCTCGGCGTCGGCAGTAGTCATCGAGCCCGAGACGTCCAGACAGAGGACGATGTCGCGGTTGGCCTTCTCAGGGTTGATGACGGTCGTGGCCACGGGCCGGGCCGCGCCGATGATCGCGAGCACGGCGACGAAACCCGCCGCGGCGGCATACAGGACCGTCATCAGTCGGTGTCGCCAGATCGCGTGGACATACTCCGGAAGGCTGGTGAGCAGATCGGTGTTGGCCAACGGCAGCGCCGCCGGCGGCCTGCGACGGCGCAGCGCGAACCACACCAGCGCGGCAATCGCGAGAGCCCCCAGGGCCGCCCACGGCAGGATCCACGGTTGTTTCAGTGCCATTGGGCCACCACCGCCTTGGCCGCTTCGGCGGCAGGCCGGATGGGTCGCGCCGGGTCAGGCCCGAACTCGCCGGGGTAGAGCTGCAGGACGACGTGTGTCACCGGAGCCAGCCCCGGGCCGCGGGAGCCGAGGTCAGACAGGGTCATCCGCGACGTGGTCGCCCCCGACACGTCATCGATGAAGGCCCGCACCGCGGCACTGAGCTCACGGTGGGACGTCCGGGCGTCGACCCTGCCCTGCTCGCATTCCCAGACGATCTGGTCGATCCGGGTCATCGTGTCGTGCTTCGCGCGGGCAAGCCGCCACCCCGGGTGGATGGGAACGGGCCCGGCCGGGGTTGTGGGCCGGACGCGACGGGTGCGCCACCAGATGAACCCGGCCCAGGCAAGCACGGCCAAGATCGCCACCCAGGCGAGCAGCGTCCAGACCCAGTGGTAGGTCATCGGCGGGTAGAACGGGTCGTCAACGTGCACGGCGGCGCTGCCTCTCCAGGAGCGCGAACATGCTGCCCACGACCTCCGACGTGCCACCCACGCGAGCGCGCGCGATCCCGAGCCGCCGCAGCCGCTGATCGGTCGCCTCGCGTCGGCCCGCGAGAGCCTGCTGGTATGCCGCCTGGAGACGTTCGCCGCCCCGCACCGCCCCTGGGAGAGCGCTGCCGTCGGTGACCTCGGAGGCATCGGCGCGCGGGTCGAAACGCGTCGGGTCGGCGTCGGCCACAACCACCCAGAGCACCTCGTGTTGAGCGTGCAGTCGCCGCAACAACGGGTCGTCGTCAGAGCCCAGGCCGCCATCGTCGGTCACTGCCACGATGAGCATCCGTCGCCGGACGTGCTCGGCGAGGTAGTGCAGTTGCGCAGAGAACCGGCTGGGCGGAGCCTCAAGCGTGCTCGCGCGATCGATGACCCGCAGCAGACGCTCGAGGTTGGCCTCCCCCGCAGCCGGCTCGAGCATCCTGGTGCTCTCACCGTCGCCGCTGATGAGGCCGACCAGGTCGCCGTGGCGGACGGCGAGATAGCCGAGCATGCCGGCGATCTGGATCGCGATGTCCTTCTTCGGCTCGCCCGACGGCGCCATGGCCGCCATCGAGCGACCGGTGTCGACCAGCAGCAGGACGGTCTGCTTACGGGTGGCGACGTAGCGTTTGACCAGCGGGGCCCCGTGCCGAGCGGTCGCCTTCCAGTCGATGTCGCGGATCTCGTCGCCGGGGATGTATTCGCGCAGGTCGTCGTAGTCGAGGCTGCGCCCTCGGAAGACCGAGGCATACTCCCCGTCGAGCAAGCCCCACGTGCGCCGGTGCGCGACTATGAAGAGTTTGCTCTTCACTCGGGTGAGCAGGGCGGCCACGGGTGCTCTCGTCTGGTCGGGGCGGCTAGCGCAGGTATGCCGGTCGGCCCGGTCAGGGGGTGCGGACCGCGGTGATGATGGCGTCGATGACCCGCTCGACCGGGACATCGTCGGCGACGGCCTCGAAGCCAAGGATGATCCGGTGGCGGAGCACTCGATGGGCCAGGGCCTGGACGTCGTCGGGCACGGCATGGTCGCGGCCGGCCAACAGGGCCCGCGCACGGGCGGCCTGGGCGAAGGCGATCGACGCCCGGGGGCTCGCACCGAACTCGACGTACCGGGCCAGCGCCGGGTCGAGGTACCGCTCGGCGTGCCGGGTGACGTAAGCCAGCCCCACGGCATACCGGATGACGGTGTCATCGAGGTAGACCGCACGGGTCAACGCCTGCAGTCGGCGCACGTCGGCGAGGCTGACCGCGGGGGTCTGCTCGGCGAGATAGATGCCGGCGTCGATCCGCCGGACCACCTCGGCCTCTTCGTCGAGGGTCGGGTAATCCAGGACGTCCTTGAGCATGAAGCGGTCCAGTTGCGCCTCGGGCAGGACGTAGGTGCCTTCCTGCTCGATGGGGTTCTAGGTGGCCAGGACGAGGAACGGCTCAGGCAGCGGGTAGACCTGACCCCCGATCGAGGTCTGCCGCTCCTGCATGGCTTCGAGCATCGCCGACTGGGTCTTGGCGGAGCTGCGGTTGATCTCGTCAAGCAGGACGAGGTTGGCGTGGACCGGACCCAGCCGGGTCTCGAACTGGGTGGTGCGCACGTCGTAGACCTGGGTGCCCACGATGTCGCTGGGGAGCAGGTCGGGAGTGCACTGGATTCGTTTGAACGAGCCGCCGACGGTGCGCGCGAGGGTGGCTGCCGCGGTCGTCTTGGCCAGGCCGGGCACCGATTCGAGCAGGATGTGGCCGCCGGTGAGCAGCCCGAGCAGCAGGGTCTCGTGCAGTCGCACCTGGCCGACGACGCGCTCCTGGAACGAGCGTGAGATGGTGGCGACGGTCGAGCGCGCCCAGGCGAGATCCTCCGGCGGGATCGCCGTGACGCCCGGTCGCGGGGTGGTCGACGCACTGGTGGGGTATGCCGCCTGCGCTCCCGGCGGTGGTCCCGGGTCGATCGTCGTGCTCATGCTCACTCCCCCTGTCGATGCTGCTCACCCGCCGACTCAGGTCGGGTCCGGCCCATGGTAGACGTCTGATGCGGCGCCGACGTTCCGTCCCGGCGCTCGCCGGTCGGTGCGTGGCCGCGTGATCCCAGGTAGGTCAGGCATCGATGCGTTCGCGGTCGAGGGTCTTGGCCGACTCGACGATGAAGTCCTTGCGCGGCGCCACGTCGTTGCCCATGAGCAGGTCGAAGACACCTTCGGCGATCCGGGCGGCCTCCTCGGCCTCGCCGAGGGTGACCCGACGCAGCGTCCGGAAGCGCGGGTCCATGGTTGTGTCGGCCAACTGGTCGGCGTCCATCTCACCGAGCCCCTTGTAGCGCTGGGGCGGCTCCTTGACCTTGCGCCCCTTGCGTTCCAGCGCCGCCCGCGTCGAGCGCATCTGCGCCTCGTTGTAGGTGTAGACGTATTCGTTCTTGCGCCCTGGGCCGCCGATGACTTCGAGGCGATGCAGCGGTGGCATCGCGGCATACACCCGTCCGGCGGCCACGAGCGGGCGCATGTATTTGAAGAACAAGGTGAGCAGCAGGGTGCGGATGTGAGCACCGTCGACATCGGCGTCGCTCATGATGATGACCTTGCCGTAGCGGGCCGCCTCGAGATCGAAGGACCGCCCCGACCCGGCCCCGATGACCTGGATGATCGCCGCGCACTCGGTGTTCTTCAGGACGTCGGCGACCGAGGCCTTCTGGACGTTGAGGATCTTGCCTCGGATCGGCAGCAGCGCTTGGTAATCCGAGGAACGCGCCAACTTGGCGGTGCCGAGGGCGCTGTCGCCCTCGACGATGAACAACTCGGACCGCAGCACGTCGTGGGTGCGGCAGTCAGCGAGTTTGGCCGGCAGGGTGGAAGACTCCAAGGCGGTCTTGCGACGCTGGGTCTCCTTGTGCTGGCGCGCACTGATCCGCGCCTTCATCTCGGAGACGACCTTCTCCAACAACAGCGCCGCATGAGCCTTGTCGTCGCGCTTGGTCGAGGTGAGGCGGGCGTTGAGCTCCTGCTCAAGCACCTTGGCGACCACGGCTCGGACCGCCGCGGTGCCGAGGACCTCCTTGGTCTGACCCTCGAACTGCGGCTCGGCCAGCCGGACGGTGACGACTGCGGTCAACCCGGCGAGGATGTCGTCCTTCTCGACCTTGTCGGTGCCGACCTTGAGCCGGCGGGCGTTGAGCTCCAGTTGACGGCGGAACACCTTGAGCAGGGACTGCTCGAAACCCGCCACATGGGTGCCGCCCTTGGGCGTGGCGATGATGTTGACGAAGGAGCTGACCCGCGAGTCGTAGCCGGTGCCCCACCGCATCGCGATGTCGACGGAGCACTCCCGCTCGACCTCGGTCGGGCTCATATGGCCGCGCTCGTCGAGCACCGGCACGGTTTCGGTGAAGTTCCCGGTGCCCTGGAGGCGCCAGACCGCAGTGAGCGGCGGGTCGGGAGCGAGGAACTCGGCGAACTCCGAGATGCCGCCGAGGTGTTGGAAGACCTGCTCGTGGGTGCCCTGGGCGCCAGGAGTGTCCGGTGCTCCCCGCTCGTCGCGCACGACCAAGGCCAGCCCGGGCACGAGGAACGAGGTCTGTCGGGCGCGAGCGGCCAACAGGTCGTCGTCGAGGCGGGCCTCCTTGAGGAAGATCTGCAGGTCCGGCCAGAAGCGGATCCGGCTGCCGGTGGCGCCCCGGGGCGCCTTCCCGACGACGCGCAGCTCCGACCCCGTCTCGTATGCCGTGAACGGCGCCTCCGGGCTGTGCGGACCCGGCGGGTCGGCGAATACGCCGGGCTCACCGCGGCGGAAGCTCATCGCATAGGTCTTGCCACCCCGGTCGACCTCGACGTCCAGCCGCGAGGACAGGGCGTTGACGACGGATGCGCCCACGCCGTGCAGGCCACCGGAGGCGGCATACGAACCGCCGCCGAACTTGCCCCCCGCGTGCAGCTTGGTGAAGACCAACTCGACACCCGAGAGCCCGGACCGGGGCTCGGTGTCCACGGGAATGCCGCGGCCGTTGTCGCGGACCTCGATCGACCCGTCGCCACCGAGGATGATCTCGATACGGTCGCCGACGCCGGCCAGCGCTTCGTCGACTGCGTTGTCGATGATCTCCCAGAGGCAGTGCATCAACCCGCGCTGGTCGGTGGAACCGATATACATCCCTGGGCGTTTGCGGACCGCTTCCAGGCCTTCGAGCACCTGAAGGTGGCGGGCGGTGTAGTCCCCTCCGCCCGCGCCGGAGCCACTCGCGGCGGTGCGGCCGGTCGTGCTGCGGGTGGCCACTGGATGTCCTCTCTGCGGTGCGTTGATGTTCGGCGACGGCGTGCCACACGCAGGGTAGTCGAGGCGTCCGACAGCCGGGTCCGGGGCGCGCGGGCGTGTCTCAGATGGGTATCAATACCGCGCGGGAACGAACCGGCGTGCTTGACTGTTGGGACTGACGTGGGGGGATTCAGCAACCAGCAAGCGTTGCTGTCCCTGCACGTCGAATCAGCAACACCGGGTCGGCACCTGTCGGCCCGCACGAGAGAGATGAGAAGGCAGACGTGAACGCCACCTTGGTCCACCGCTTGAGCGCCGCAGATCGCTGCGACCGCTGCGGCGCACGGGCCTACATTCGCGCCCGCCTACATTCCGGCGGGGAGCTGTATTTCTGCGCCCACCACGGACGCCAGCACCTTCCCCAGTTGGCCGATCAGGCCGTTGAGATCCACGACGAGACTGAGCTGTTGACCGAGACCGCGGACGAGAGCACCGGCCTGCGGTGAGCTTCGCCGACCCGGTCAGCCTCACGATCGTCACGGGGCTGCTGATGGTTGTCGGGTTGGTCGGCATTGTCGTCCCGGTCGTCCCGGGGTTGCTGCTTACCGTCGCGGCGACCTTGTTGTGGGCGTATGCCCACCCCGCGCCCGGCGCCTGGGTGGTCTTCTGGGTCGCAGTCGTCCTGTATGCCGCGGGCGTCGTCACGCAATACCTCCTGCCTGGGCGCAAGATGCGCCGTGAGGGCGTGGGCACCTCCACGATGCTGCTCGCGGTGCTCCTGGGGATCGTCGGCTTCTTCGTCATCCCCGTCGTCGGCGCCCTCGTCGGGTTCGTCCTGGGGATCTTCCTCGTTGAGTTGACCCGTCGTCAGGATCGCTCTGCGGCGTGGACGTCGACCAAGGCGGCGCTGGTCGCCGTGTTGCACTCGATGGGCATCGAGTTGCTGGCCGGCCTGGCCATCCTGCTGACGTGGATCATCGGGCTCATCGTCCTCGGCCCCGGCTGAGCGATCGCGCAGCCAGCGTTCACCTGTCGGGCCGCTGCTCGGAGCTGGCGTTCACCACTGGTCGCGGTCGCGACGCTCCCAGCGCTCTTCGAGCATGTTCATGAAGCCCTGCCCCGACTTGCGGGCCTTGGCGGTCCGAGCAGCCGTGGAGCCGTCGCCCTGGACGAGACCGACCGGGCCGGTCTTGCGGGCTGGCGCGAACGCCCAGACGCCACCGGCGACCATGACCGCGAAACCGACCGCACCGAGCCAGATCGCCTGACCCAGGACGCCGAGGAACACCAGCCCGAGGCCGGCGAGGACGGCGAGGATGCCGACGAGCATGCGTCGCTTGGTGCCCCGGTCGCCATGGCTGCGAATGCGCGTGGCAAAGCGAGGGTCCTCGGCGTAGAGCGCCTGCTCCATCTGTTCGAGAAGCTTCTGCTCCCGCTCCGACAGTGCCATGACCCACCCCTCCCAGGGCTTCCAGCGTTTCCGAGGCCAAACCCGGCCATCATCCGGACAACGATGCCATCCGACCCGTGGTTCCGGGTCAGGACATCAGGATAGGTCCGGATCCGGGGTTGTGGTAGCCGGAGCACCTGCCGGTTGGCCCGGGCCGACGCTTCGAGCGCTATTCGCCCCCTCGCGGCATACTCCCCGGGTGGGCGACCGACTCCCCCCGGACGAGCGCCGCGGGCCGCACCGCGCCTGCCCCGAACCGGGCACTGGCCCGGTCGACGGCGCGGTCGGCGTCGCGCCAGCCGAAGTCCGGGTCGTCCAGCCGGGGTTGGACGGCGGCCCGCTCGCTCTCGACCAACCCCTCCATTCGCACGCCGACCAGGCGGATCCGGGCGCGCTGCAGGCCGAGGGCGTCGAACAGCGCCGTCGCGGCGGCATAGATCTCTCGGGACACGTCGGTGGGGTCGCGCAGGGTGCGGCTGCGGGTGATCGTCGTGAAGTCGGCGAACCGCACCTTGAGGGTGACGGTGCGTCCCATCAGGCCGGCTGAACGCACCCGGGCTGCGGTCCGATCGGCCAAGCGCAGCAACTCGCGGTGGATGAGCACCGGATCGTCGATGTCCTGGGCGAAGGTCTCGTCGGAGCCGACGCTCTTCTCCCGCTGCTGAGGGAGGACCCGGCGCTCGTCGCGGCCCCAGGCCAGCGCGTGCAGATGGGTGCCGGTGGCATCACCCAGGGCGCGGCGCAGGGTGTCCACCGGCGTGTGGGCGAGGTCGGCGACGGTGTGCAGCCCCAGCCGTTGCAGGGCTTCCTCGGTGCGGTCCCCCACGCCCCAGAGCGCACCCACCGGCAACTGGTGCAGGAAGGCCAGGACCTCGTCCTGCGGGACGACAAGCAGCCCGTCGGGCTTGGCCAGGCCGGAGGCAAGCTTGGCGACGAACTTCGTCGAGGCCACGCCGACCGAGCAGGTGATGCTTTGCTCGTCGGCAATGGTGTCGCGCAGCCACTGGGCGATGCTCGTCGGCGGGCCAAGGCGCCGGACCGCCCCGGCGATGTCGAGGAACGCCTCGTCCAACGAGAGCGGCTCGTAGCGGTCGGTCACCGACGCGAAGGTAGCCATGACGGCATCGGAGATCGTGGCATACCGGTCATGGTTGGGGGCGATGACGGTGGCCTGGGGGCACAAGCGCCGCGCGCGGGTCATCGGCATCGCGGAGGTGACCCCGAAGGCGCGCGCTTCGTAGGTGGCCGAGAGGACGACCGAGCGGCCGCCGCCGCCGATGATGACCGGCGTGCCGCGCAGCTCGGGCCGGTCGATGAGCGACGCGGAGGCATAGAACGCGTCCATGTCGACGTGCAGGACGGTGCACCCGGTGTCGTCGGGAGGGCCGTCGCCGGTGCGCGGCGGCGGGCGGAACTGGCGGCGGCTCATC
>Ga0116174_10002467_pt1 | contig 15973 bp, 17 predicted proteins | sample AD_UKC087_MetaG_FD_89801 | JGI IMG/M metagenome (GOLD analysis project Ga0116174, IMG submission 89801) | Active sludge microbial communities of municipal wastewater-treating anaerobic digesters from USA - AD_UKC087_MetaG | ecosystem: Engineered > Bioreactor > Anaerobic > Digestate | place: USA...
ACAGGCGAAGGAGCTTCTCGGTGAAAAGGGATTACCGCACGGCGCTTGACGCCATCAGTACATGCGCGCCTGGAGGGATGGCTCTCACCACGATAAACGCAGAATCGGTAAACGAACGGGAGTATCGCTCTTTTCATCCCCGGGAATGGGAGATTGTTTTCTATTGCAACGAATCCTCCGATTTTGTTTATAAAACTACACCCTACTTGAAAGCCGGGTTGTGGAAAATTCCGCTGTAGAAAAGCCCGGCCGGGCCGCGAAGCGCCGGCCGGGGGATGGAAGGAGTGACGCGCGGCAGTGTGTTCCGGAGTGACAAATAAAATTCTTGACAAGGGCGTAAATCTCAATACAGTACGGTGATTAAAGTGGGATGAAAACGAATCCATGCTCTATCTTTCGCTGATACTCATCGCTTCAGGTCTCTTCCTGGTCGTAACCTCGCTATACTCTACTCAGCATACGCGACGAAGCGTCAGTCTCGGCGATCGGTTCGTGCCGAATGACGATTCCCATTATGTTATGGATGAACGGCTGTCGGATGCCGGACGGGAGCGCTCCCATCATCCTGGCCGCCACCGGGGAAGCGTGTCCCATCAGCGAACGGACATTGAACCGGGCCCTCCGCTGGAGGACTTTCGCGGAGAGGACGATACCGCTTCGGTGGAACTTTCAGCCGAACCGTCCGGAATTTTAGACGAGCTCGATACCCATTTTAACGATAATGATACTGATAAGGCGGAACCGGAAGCCGCCTCCGCCGGGGAGCGGCCGGTATCGGGCAGGACGGTGCTTTACGAAGACTCATCGGGTCTGGTGGATTACGACGGAGGGGAGAGCGCGATCGATCCCACGCTGGAGGCATACTCCAGGCTGAAACGGATAGGCGAGGGTGAAGTGCAGATTGCCGCCGAGGGGCTGATCGTGCGCGCCGGAAAGGCGACACACCGCTTCGATTTTTACAAGATGCGCGATTATAAGGTCGGGGACAACTATATCGCGCTGTATCTCAGAAACAGCCGGTCGGTCAGGCTCTTTCTGGTGGACGGGAACCCCGAGCTCAGGTTTGAAATACAGGCGGCAGTCGAGGATTACTTCCGTAACGCGGGTTGATATGTACTCACATTATAAAACACGTAAAAGAAACAGCGGACTGTTCAGGTTTTTCGGCCTCATGGTCGCGGCCGGCGCGGTGGTCTTCCTGTTCGTTAACTTCAAGCAATACATATTCTTCTGGAAATATACCCAGCACCGAATCGCCCGAGAGATTGCCGTGGCGATGAACACCCGGTCGCCGGAGGAACGCGAGAAGCTCCTGAAAAACATCGCGTCCAACTGTGAGGAGCTGGACGGCGACAATCAGCTGTCAGCCGAGGCCTTTTTTATGGCGGGCGAGGCCAATTGTCTGCTCGGCGAGGCGGTAATGGGAAGAACCTTTTCGGAAGCGTTGATCCACGACGGCGTTCCCGTCGCGGTGGGCGAAGCGGCACGGCCTCATTTCATCGCCGCCATACGCTGCGTCAACAAGGGGCGCGCCCTTTCGGGAGGGATCGAGCCCAGGCAGGCGCTGGTCCTTGCGAAGGCCGGTTTTTACGCGGGATATTACGGCGGGGAAACGCTCCATTCCATCGTGGCGGCCGTGGGGCCCGCCTCCTCCCTCACGTCAGTGGACGACGCTCGCTTCTGCGCGCTGATGAACATACTGGCCGGAAAGGACGAGGCGGGGTTTCGCCTTCTCGCGGAATACGGCAAGACCACGGACACCCTGGAGGGCAGGCTCTTTCAGGCGACGCTGTACGCCATATCGAAACAGTATACAAACGCCATCCTTAACTATCAGGAAATCCTGAAGAAGACCGCGGACAGCGCCATACTGAAGCTCGCGCATATCAATCTCGGCAAGCTGTATTTTAACCAGTCCCTGTACAATGAATCTCTTGTCCACTTTACCGGCGCGCTCGCGATCGATGAACGCGACAGCCAGCTTAAGATCTGGATAGGGAAAAACTACTCGGCGCTCGGCAACAAGGCAAAGGCACGCGCGGTGTGGAGCGAGGTACTGGCGATCGACTCGGCCAACGAGGAGGTCAAAAAACTGTTAAGCCCCGCCATGTGACGGTTGTCGGCGCCGGTTATATTGTATTTTGGGATATTATCGCTTGACAAAAAATTCTGTTATAATAAGTGAATGGGGACGGACCTGCATATGCCGCGTCCGCGGATAGTGGATCCTGTAATACCGTAAATAATCAATCCCAAGGGAGTCTTTACGGGAATAATTGCCGTGAGTAGTGCGGTTTTTTTCCGGTTTTTGTCGGCCTGTCCCTTCCGCTGGAAGGGACAAAAGCGGTCGAGATGTACAGCGCCGGGTTTTTGAAGTTAATGTTGAATGTTGTCGATAAAGAGGCGTTCCGCGGATCGTAAGGCGGACGGTCAGGCTTACGCCCCCGGCGGAAGGTTTGCGGGCCAGCGGCGAACACGGCGCCTCTATTTATTCCGGTAATCCGGGAAGAGGAGATCGGTATTATGTTCAGTTCCATATATGGAATGTTTTCCAACGACATGGGGATCGACCTGGGGACGGCTAACACGCTCGTGCATGTGAAGGGCCAGGGAATCGTGCTCAGTGAACCATCGGTCGTCGCCGTGCAGAGCGGCACCGGCAAGGTGCTCGCCGTGGGACACGAAGCCAAGCGCATGCTCGGACGAACTCCCGGAGACATCGTCGCGATACGGCCGATGAAAGACGGGGTTATAGCGGACTTCGAAACGGTCGAAAAGATGATACGCTATTTTATCACCAGGGTGCACAAGCGTAAAACGCTCGTCCGCCCCCGGGTGGTGATAGGGGTTCCGTCCGGGATCACCGAGGTGGAAAAGCGTGCGGTGCGCGAGTCAGCCGAACAGGCCGGCGCGCGCGAAATATTTCTTATCGAAGAGGCGCTGGCGGCCGCGATAGGCGCGAATATTCCTATCCACGAACCCGCCGGACACATGATCGTGGATATAGGCGGGGGCACCACGGAGATCGCCGTCATCTCGCTCGGCGGCCTTGTAATAGCCGACTCCGTGCGCGTTGCGGGTGACGAATTCGACGAGGCTATAATAAAGTACATGCGGACGCAGTACAACCTTGTGATAGGGGAACGCATGGCCGAGGAGGTCAAGTTCCGCCTGGGGAACGCGTTCCCCGAGAAAAAGGCCGAATCAATGGAGCTCAAGGGGCGCGACGCGATATCGGGACTTCCCCGCACCCTCGAAATCGACAACTCGGAAATCCGCAAAGCGTTGAAGGAACCGGTCGACCAGATCCTCGACGCGATCAAGAGGATACTTGAAAAAACGCCCCCGGAGCTCGCGGCGGATATCGTGGAGCGCGGTATCGTTATGACCGGAGGTGGTTCCCTGCTCAAGGGGCTCGATAAATTCATCAGCAAGGAAACGGGCGTTCCGGTGATTCGGGCCGAGAATCCTCTGACATGCGTCGTACTGGGGGCCGGGAAGTTCCTCGAGGAACTGAAGAACCTCTACCGGGCGAATCTCAAATAGCATTTCCAAAAACACGGCGGCCCTCAGGGGCCGCTCGTTAATTACAGGGACAGGTGGACGATCCCATTGGAATTCCTTGACAGACATAAATCGATCATCGCGTTCTGCGCTTTTTCGCTGTTCTGTTTCGTTTCGCTCGCTCTCCGCTCCTCCGCTCTGACGTTCAGTCTCGAGGGAGTGGGAAGTCTCGCCCTCATGCCTTTCCAGAAGGCATATTACAGCGTCCAGCAGGGCGTCCACATGCTGTGGGCCGGTTTCACGGAGCTCGGCGACGTCAGGGATGAGCTCGTCCGCACCCGGGAGAAGCTTCAGCATTACGAGACCGTCGCCGAGGAGCTGGGCGAGATAAAGAAGGAAAACGAACGCCTCCGACAGCTGCTGGACATGCAGCAGCGCGTCGAGTATACGTCCATTTCCGCCACTATCATCTCCAAGGACCCGGACAACTGGTTCAGAACCATCGTCATCAATCGCGGTGAGGCTGACGGCGTCCGTGTGAATATGCCGGTCATCGCGTTCCGGGGCGAAGAGAAGGCCGTGGTGGGAAAAGTGATCGAGGTTCGCGGCAGGATCTCGCGGGTGCTTCCCATCATCTCCACCGACATGCGGCTGGGCGTTATGTTCCAGGAAAACAGGTTTCCGGGCCTGAGCCTTGGGTACGCTCCCAATTCCACGCTCGTTCTGATGGATTATATCAGTAAATCGGCGACCATCAAGTTCGGCGATGTGGTCATCACTTCCGGCCAGGGCGGCGTGTTTCCCCAGGGGCTTCTTGTCGGCAAAGTGATCAAGACCCTTGTCACCGATACGAGCGCCTACCAGAAGGCCCTCGTGCGTCCCATCATCGACTTCAATCAGGTTGAAAACGTGTACGTTATAAAAAAAGAGCCGGATGCCGAGCTTCTCAAAATGCTCGAACCGGAGGAACAATGATCGTGACATACATATTGACGGCGGCCCTGGTGCTCGCCTCGCTTATCGTGCAGGGACATTCTTCCTTCGAGATTCTGCGCATAGCGGGCTGCAAACCCGACCTCATCTTCATCGTCATCGTTTATATGGCGTATAATTTCGGATCGTTCTACGGGGAGACCACAGGTTTCATAGCCGGAATTTTTCACGACGCCATCTCAAATTCCCCGCTCGGCCTGCTCGCCTTTCCGAAAATGCTTCTGGGGTATGTGGTGGGCTTTTTCGGCAGGTCGGTGTTCCGGCAGAACATTCTGACCGTCGCCCTGCTCATCTTTCTTTCCTCGCTCCTGAAGGGCGTGGTGACCCTCTTTCTCGCGTACCTGTTTCACACCGCCGCGGTGTCATCCCTGGTGCACGTGGTTTTTCCCGAATCGTTCTACAACGCGCTGCTCGCGCCGCCCCTGTTTTTTCTGTTCGACAAGCTTTTCGAGAAGGAACTGGCGAGGGAGGGATACTGACGCATGTCCCAGACGTCCCTTCGAACCAGAATGCTGGAGGCGTTCAGGCGCCGGATGTTTTTCATAATGGGAACGATGGCCGCCGTCTTTATCATACTGCTCGGCCAGATCGTCAACCTTCAGCTCATCCAGGGCGAGACCTACAAAGAACGTTCCCGGATGAACATGGAAAACTACATCCCCATTCCCGCCTCGAGGGGCGAAATGTATGACCGCAATTTTAAGATCGGCCAGCACAAGATGGTCATCGTCTCCAACAGGCCGTCGTTCAATATAACGACCATTCCGGCGAGTTTTAAAAGCAAGGAAGAGATGGACGCGGTGATGAAAACCCTGTGCCGTCTGCTTAAAATATCGTATGACGACGTTATGGCGGATATTCGATCGCGGAACCCCTGGGAACGTGTCGTGATCCGCGAGGATATCGGTTTCGATACGATTGTAGTGATCGCCTCGAACCAGCACCGTTTTCCCAATATCGACTGGGAGGACGCGCCCGTCCGGGTCTACAATTACGGAAATATGTTCTCGCACGCGGTGGGCTATATAGGAACGATCAGTCCCGCCGAGTACAAAAGGCTGCGCGACTCGGGCTATCGGCACTATCAGAAAATCGGAAAATCGGGCCTGGAGGGCGAGTACGACAGCCTTCTCAGGGGAGTTGACGGGCATTACCGGCGCGTGGTCGATGTGCGAAACCGCATCGAGGGAGAGGAGGTGGGTCTTCAGGCGGTCGCCGGCAATAATATCGTACTTTCCGTTGATTTTGAGGTACAGAAGGCGGCCTGGGAGGCGATGAAGGACCTCAAGGGAAGCTGTGTGGTTCTGAAACCTCACACAGGCGAAGTCATCGCCCTGGTAAGCCGCCCGGATTTCGACCCGAATCTGGTCATATCTAAAAACAACGCCAAAATCATCGAGGAGCTCAACACCGACAAGAACAAGCCCTTCCTGAACAGGGCCATACAGTCGAAGTATCCTCCCGCATCCACATTTAAGATCGTGACCTCGATCGCCGCGCTCGAGGAGGACAAGTGGAATCCCAATTACACGTTTTTCTGCCCCGGGAAATACACACTCAAGGGGTTCATCGACAGGGACTTCTACTGTTACAATTCGCACGGCACCCTCGATATGTACTGGGCCATAGCCAAATCTTGCAGCGTATATTTTTACCAGCTGGGATATAAAATCGGCCCCACGATTATATTGAAATACGCGGACTATTTCGGGCTTTCCGATAAAACGGGTATCGACCTGCCGGGGGAGACGCAGGGTTTCCTGCCGACAAAAAAATGGAAGCTGAAGACTTTCGGCCAGCAGTGGTTTGACGGGGATACGGTGAATCTGTCCATCGGCCAGGGCTTTGTCAGTGTCACTCCCATCGAAATGGCCAACCTGGTCTGCGGCATCGTGAATAACGGGATAATCATGAGACCGCACCTGGTAAAGGAGGTGCTCTCTCCCGACAACAAAAAGGTCCTGAGAAAGACCGAGCCCCGGAAGCTGAGGGAGATTCCGCTCTCGCCCATGACGCTCGACACCCTCCGGCAGGGCATGAGGCTTGCGGTTAAGAGCGGGACCGCGGGAAGGCTCTCGTATCTTAAAGTCCCGATAGCCGGAAAGACCGGGACCGCGCAGACGCGCTCGAAGAGGAAGGACGATTATTCCCAGCACGCCTGGTTCGTGGGGTACGCCCCCTTCGACGGTCCGGTGGAAAACGCCGTGGCGGTGGTCGTTATGATCGAGTACGGAGTCGCAGGCGCGGTCGGCGCGGTCCCCATCGCGGAGCGCGTGTTCTCAAAGATGGTGTCGCTGGGGTACTTCTGATGCTGAGAAAAAACGAGATATACAGAATCGACTATGTCCTTGTGTCGGCGGTGATGGCGGTGATCATCATCGGCATACTCATGATCTATTCAGCGGGTTTCGATCCGATCGATCGCACCAACAACGGTTTGTACAAGCGCCAGATCGTCTGGTTCATTGTCGGCTTCATCCTCATGCTCATAATGACATTCGTACGTTATAAATCTCTCGGAGATTACTGCCTGTACATTTATTTCTTCGTACTCGCGCTCGTTATCGTAACCACGTTTTTCGGCACGCCGATCCGTAACACGCGCGCATGGCTGACCTTCGGGTACTTCTCGATCCAGCCCTCGGAATTCATGAAGCTCGCGGTGGTCATCGTACTCGCGAAGTATCTCGAGTTGCGCGAGCGTGACATCCATCATCTCCGTGAGCTTCTGGTTCCGACCGCGGCAACGGCCGTACCCGTGCTTTTCATACTCATGCAGCCGGATTTCGGGACCGCGATGGTGTTCATACCGGTTCTCTTCGCCATGCTGTTCATAGGTGGCGCGGACGCCTCGCACCTTATCGCGGTTATCAGCATAGCCGCAATTGCGCTGATTTTCCCGATGGTCCTCACCTACAGGGAATGGGTCGCGGCCCAGGACGAAAGCATCATCGTAAGCTTCTTCAAGGATTACAGTCTGCTGTTTTCGGTTGCCGGTTTCCTGATGGTCGTGGCGATCGCGATGTACGTATTGCACTTCTTCATGATCAAAAAAATATTCAGAAAGATATACATCCCGTCCGTTGTCGTTTCTCTGGGTCTCTTCTTTTCGGTTTTCATCATGCGCTTTCTTAAAGATTACCAGAAAAAGAGGATTCTGGTGTTTCTGAATCCGGATCTCGATCCCCACGGGTCCGGCTACAACGTCATCCAGTCCAAAATCGCGATAGGATCCGGCGGTTTTTTCGGGAAGGGTTTCCTCAACGGTTCTCAGGCGCAGCTGGGATTCCTGCCGGAGAAATCGTCCGATTTCATCTTCCCGGTGATAGCCGAGGAATGGGGCTTCCTGGGCGCCGTGGTCATCCTCGGGCTCCTGTGTCTCATAGTAATGCGTGGGGCTCAAATCGCGCTGGAGGCGAAAGACAAGTTCGGCGCGCTTCTCGCCGCCGGGATCTCGTCGATTTTCTTCTTTCACATACTCATTAACGTGGGTATGGTGCTCGGAATCATGCCGGTCACCGGCCTTCCGCCCTCCTTTGTCTCTTACGGCGGTTCCAATCTTCTGGTGGGGATGATATCCATAGGCATCCTCATCAATATTCGCATGAACAAATTCGTCTACTGATCGTCCAGCCCGCCTCCATTATAGACGCGGTCCCCGCCGGGTGTTCGCATGCCCGCGCGACTTCGCCGGCGGAGAGGCGTGGAGATGAGCCGGTCCGGGAGCGGTGTCATATGGTCATATTGTCAATATGGCATATTTTAATATAAAAAAGAATTGAAACTTTCATAAATTGTGACATTCTGTGAGACATTTCGGCAGCGGCCGGCGGTGAGAGGACGTGCCCATGTGTGGTTCCGGCCTCCGCCTCGGTGCATGCGGGTTCAGGCGAGCGCGGCAGTTTCACTCATTATAGTGATTACGGACGGGGTATGGTAATAAGGATCCTATTAGTACTGCTGCAGATATCCTTCACCGCGCACATATACTTCCTGATTCAGTACGTGCTCAGGAGGGAGGGGAAGTCCCTGCGGCGCTTCATCAACACCGCGATCAGCAACATCGTGCTGGCGGGAGCGCTGACCATACTGGTGATTTTCCGTCCCGATCTTATCCGAAACGTCAACCTGCAGTTTCTCCTGTGGATTATGGCGGGCCTTATCATGGTCATCATGATAATGATCAAGGTCACCATATTGAGAAACATGTACCGCCGCTCCCAGGACCCGGCCAACTATCATTTCAATTTCTTCGGCAAGAAGGTTTTGCATTCGAAGGTCGTTTTGCAGGAGGAGATTTATATATTCCTTTTTACCATTCCGTTTTTTCTTTTCTGCGGAGCGTATTTTTTCGCGCGCCTGGTCAATCTCCTTATGTTCGGACAGCTCTGAGATCGCAGCGCACGGAAGCTCCGGCGGACGGAAGCGGATGGTACTGCGATGCGCACCGCGCGCCGTGTCGATGATGGCGAATACCGTACCGCGAGCGGGGATTAACGGCCTTTGGACCTTTTGGCGCGGTCGGGAATAAATATTAGTGGATTTTTTCAAGTAATCAAAATAAGTTGTATATACACTGCGGATAAATTGGTTTTCACGCGAGGATGCCCCGCCATCCAAACGGCTGTCGGGCGGTTCCGGACAAAGTCCTTGCGATTCGCGGTTCAATAACTTCATATGGGGGTTTGGCCATGCCATTGATCACCGACAAGGTAAAGGAAAACGCCGAAAAGTGCAAGCGATGCGCTTTTCTTAAAATTAGAAACATGGAAATCGACAAGAACAGCGTCCTCTTCGATGAGGCCGTTATGACCATGGAGGGCATTTACCGCGCCAGCTGCACCATGTGCCCGTTCGTAAAGGATTTCGAAAAGGTTTTCGGCATGAAACCCTACGACTACTTCCCCATGAAGAACGTCGTGGTGAAAGACTAGTCGTGCCGGCCCGGCAGTGAAAAATGCCCCGGCGGTAATTCTCCTCAGCGGCGGTCTCGATTCCGCGACCGCCGCCGCGGTGGCGCTCAGGGACTCCTCGATCTGTTCGGCGATAACCTTCAGGTACGGCCAGCGTCACCAGGTTGAGGTTGATTTCGCGCGTCGTCTGGCCGCGTTCTTCGGTATTGGCGAGCACTGTATCATCGACATACCAGTGGATCTTTTCCGGAACACCGCGCTGAATCCCCGGTCGGGCCTGAGTGTTCCGAAGAATCGAGAGTTCGATCATGGCATACCGGACACGTATGTTCCCGCGCGGAACACGCTGTTTCTGGCCTACGCACTCGCGTTTGCGGAATCCAGGAACATGTGTTCCATTTATATCGGGGTGAACGCGCTCGATTACAGCGGATATCCGGACTGCAGGCCGGAATATATCGCCGCCTTCGAGAGGATGGCCAATCTGGGCACGCGCGCGGGCGTGGAAGGGAATCCCTGTTCCATACGGGCGCCCCTGATTGCCATGCGCAAATCGGAGATCATCAGGCTCGGATACGAGCTCGGGGTCGATTACTCTCTTACGCACAGTTGTTACGATCCCGGCGAGGACGGCGCGTCCTGTGGCGAATGCGACAGTTGCCTGCTGCGGAAAAAAGGATTCGAAGAGGCGGGGATCGCCGATCCCACGAGGTACGGTAAGTGATCAGAAAGGCAGGGTCCCATATCGGATCGTTTCTCCTGGCGCTCGCGGACGTGCTTTTCCCGTCGAGATGCGCCTCGTGCGGAGAACCGGTGTCCTACGCGGCCAGCCTGCTGTGCGGGCGGTGCAGGAATTCGATCGGACCGCTCGGGGAACACTGTGATCGATGCTCGGGCCTCGAGACGGCGGATGGATGCGGTTTCTGCGGGAACCGGAGGTTCTATCCAATCAGGCACATAGCCGCCGCCGAATACGAAGGCCCGGTGGAAAAAGCGCTGCACGGCCTGAAGTTTTCTGGACGCAGGCGGCTTTACCTCCCGCTGTCCGACCTGCTCTATAACGCCATCGGAGAGGCCGCCGGCGAGGTGGACGTGGTAACCGCGGTCCCCATGAACAGGACCAAAAGGTGGAGAAGGGGATACAACCAGTCCGAACTCATCGCGCGGCGCATCGCGCGCAGGCTCGGACGGCCGTATGTCCGGCTTCTCGGGGAGAATCCCCGCTCCGCGACCCAGAAGAAGCTCCACTCGCTGGAGAGGTATATCAACGTATTGGGACGGTACAGGGCGGTCGATCCGGGGGCGGCGGCAGGCAGGAGGGTGCTCCTGGTTGATGATGTGCTTACCACCGGGGCCACGATAAACGAATGCGCCCGGGTGCTTGTGGATTGCGGGGCGGCGGGAGTTATTTCGGCTACGGTCGCCAGGGCCGGAATAAAAAAACTTGAAAACCTCTGACAGTGGTATACTATAAGCAGGCGCCACCGGCACTCCGGCTGAGCACTTATTCTGAAAACGGGAGATGTACACCCATGAAGCGGATTTCACACGAGAACGCGGAGATGATCGTCCTGGACGGTCGGATCGACCAGGACGCCTCGGAGGAGCTCGAATCGGCGCTGCAGGAATGCATAAAGAGCGGCACCTACAATATCTGCATAGACATGATTAACGTCAAACACATCTGCAGTTCGGCGCTCGGCGTGCTTGTGGCGGTTAAAAGGAAGATTAAAGACAAGGACGGCGACATCAAGCTCGTCATAGTGAATGACAATCTGCTCAAACTTTTCCAGACAACAATGCTTGACAAGGTATTCGAGATATTCGAATCTCAGCGGGAGTGCATGAATGCTTTCGATTAATGGTTCCGGCCCACGATATGCAGAATCGACGTAAATCCGATCTCGCCAGGATTCTCGAACCCATAGATCCTTATCTCAAAAAGGTCGATGAAACGATACGACGGATGCTCTCAACGGGCGTTCCTCTCATCGATGAAAGCGCTCTCTATCTTTTTGATGGCGGCGGGAAAAAAATCCGCGCCTCGCTGGTCATACTCAGCGCGGGTATGCGTTCCGAACCCTCCGAGGAAGCACTGGACCTGGCCGCGGCGGCCGAAATAGTACATTGCGCGAGCCTTATCCACGACGACATCATCGACCAGTCCCTGCTCCGGCGCGGAGTTCCGACCGTTTCCCGAAAGTGGGGAAGCCGCGTGGCGGTGCTGGTGGGCGACTACATGTACACCACCGCGCTCAAGGTGGCCGTGGGAGAGGGGGCGCGAAGCATGTTTCCGGTGCTCGTGGCGGCTACCGGCGACATGGTGAAGGGCGAACTCTACCAGCTCGAGTATTCCGGCATAGACCGAATCGACAAACGCCATTATTTTACTATCATCGAATTGAAGACGGCGCGCTTTATGGCCGCCTGCATGAAGATGGGCGGCGTGAAGGGCGGCTTCTCCGACGCGCAAAGCGATATACTCTACAACGCCGGGCTCAATCTGGGGTTCGCCTTTCAGATCGTCGACGACGCGCTGGACGTGATGGACGACAGCGACGTTACGGGCAAGGACGGCGGAAACGATTTCTTCGAGGGCAAGGTGACGCTGCCGTTCCTGCATCTTCTGGAGACGGTAGACGCCGCGGAGAGGGCGCGTCTCGTGGAACTCTCAAAAAGTCCGACCGCCGATGGCTGGGTGTATGTCAAGGGCAGAATCAGAGACGCGGGAGGAGTGGAATACTCGCTCGGCGTCGCCATGGACTACAACCGCGGTCTGCTCGAGGCGATGGACGCGTTTCCATCATCTCCCTTTAAGGACATAATTCTCGACCTTTCGAAATTTTTGGTTGAAAGAAATTATTGAAACTGCGATCATACGGTCCGGCGGCGCAGGTCGCGCGGCCGGACTGAAGTTCGTTCAGGGTACCCGGAGGGCGATCGCATGATTACCAGGGAGAAACAGGAAGTCCTTAACCATTACAACGCGGGGCTTGCCGCGTACAAGCAGCGCAAGTGGGACGAGGCCATAAAGGCCTTCGAGCTGGCTCTGCGTATCGATCCCGAAGACGGTCCGGCGGCGCTCTACCTGGACAGGTCGAGAAAATACAGGGAAAACCCGCCGCCGGCGGACTGGGACGGGGTTTTCGTGATGACGACAAAATAATAGAAGGCTGCGCATGACAAAGAAGATCATCCAGGTCAACACCAACCCCGTCTACGAAAACGGGATGATCGGCACGGTGTTCGCGAAAGACACTGAGTTCTATGGAGACCTCTCGTTCAAGAAATCCCTCCAGATCAACGGCTATTTCGAGGGCGAGATAGTTTCCGAGGGCTTTCTCGTGGTCGGCGAGGGGGCCGTGGTGAAGGCTAACGTTAAGGCGCGGACGGTCATCATCCACGGTACCGTCCATGGAAATATTGAGGCCGCCGACAGGCTCGAAATCCAGTCAAGCGGCAAGCTGTACGGCAACATACGGACCTCCAAGCTCAAGATCGCCGACGGCGTGGTGTTCGAGGGGAAGTGCGAGATGGTGAAGCCATCGACCGCTCCGGCCCGCAGGGACGACGAGCAGAAGCTGGAGAGCGCGTAATAACCGTCATCTCCAGCGTTCCGGGGCGGCGACAGCGTTTCGCCGCCTTTCGATTTTAAAGGAGACGGCGCGTCGTTGCGCGCCCTGGAGGTGACGATCATGAAACGCACCGAAGCGCGTCATTACAGAAAGGGACGCGAGGGCAGGCTGGAGTGCGTGCTGTGCCCGCACAACTGCTCCATCGCGGAGGGCAAAACCGGCATCTGCGATGTTCGCGGGAACTCCGGGGGAACTCTCTACTCGGACATCTACGGCCGCGTGAGCTCGATCGCGATGGATCCCATCGAGAAGAAGCCGCTGTATCATTTCCATCCCGGAACACAGATCCTCTCGATAGGCACCGTCGGCTGTAACATGAAGTGCTCCTATTGCCAGAACTGGAACATCTCACAGAACACGGCCGCGTCGACTTCGTTTTACGAGCCGGCGGCCGTTGTGCGAAGCGCCTCCCGCGAAGGCTCGGTGGGCGTCGCCTATACCTATTCGGAGCCGATCGTCTGGTTCGAATACGTGATGGATTGCGCGAAAGAGGCCCGCGCCGCGGGGCTGAAGAACGTGATGGTGACCAACGGATTCGTCAATCCCGCCCCTCTCGAGGAGCTTCTCGGTCTGGTGGACGCTATGAACATCGACCTGAAGACGTTCAGGGACGAAACCTACAGGAAGTTTCAGAAGGGACGGCTTCAGCCCGTGCTCGATACCATAACGCGCGTCAGCGGCGCCTGTCACGTGGAGCTCACCACGCTTGTCGTGACCGGGATAAACGATGACATGGCGGAGATGCGCGACATCATCGACTGGATCGCCTCGCTCGACAAAACGATTCCATGGCACGTTTCGCGGTATTATCCCAACTACCGCCACGACGCCCCGCCGACCGACATCGCGTTCATCATGAACGTCTACGAGGAGGCCCGCCGGAAGCTCGACTTCGTCTACTGCGGCAACATCCCCGGCGGGGCGAACGGCAGCGATACCGTGTGCCCGTCGTGCGGCGCGATAGTCATCAACCGCAGGGGATATTCGACGAAAGTAGCCGCTCTTGACAACGGCCGGTGCGCGGCCTGCGGGGCCGACCTCGGGATAAGGATGTAAAGGGGGCGGCGCCGCGGCCACCTATGCACATGGCAAAGATAAGGGAAAACCTGCGGAGGATTTCGGAGTATTGTTGCGAGATACCCGCTTCGGCGCGGAAAGGGATGCGCGTACCGGCGCGGATCTACGGTGACGACGCGCTGGTCGCGTCGATGGATGAGGCGGTGTTCGAGCAGGTCGCGAACGTCGCCATGCTCCCCGGTATAAGGAAATACGCGCTCTGCATGCCCGACGGGCACTCCGGATACGGCTTCCCCATCGGCGGGGTCGCGGCGGTCGATCCGGACGAGGGCGGTGTCATATCGCCCGGCGGCATAGGCTTCGACATAAACTGCGGCATCAGGCTGATGGCCACATCGCTCACCCTGCCCGAGGTGAAGGGTGAGATCCCGGCCCTTGTCGACCGGCTGTTCGCCCGCGTGCCCTCCGGCGTGGGGGCCGCGGGGGAGTTGGTGCTTAAAGGCTCGAAGCTCGACGATGCCATGACGAAGGGAGCGGGCTGGGCCGTGCGGAACGGCTACGGGGAGCCGGAGGACCTGGAATACTGCGAGGAAAACGGCCGTGTCGACGGCGCGGACCCCGACGCCGTGTCACAGAAGGCCAGGGAGCGCGGTAAAAACCAGACCGGCACTCTCGGTTCGGGCAATCATTTCCTCGAGATACAGGTCGCGAAAAGGTCCGGTGTCCGCGACGAGAAGACGGCGCGGGCGTTCGGGATCGACCGCGACGACCAGATCGTGGTGATGATACACTCGGGCAGCCGGGCCACCGGGCACCAGATCGCGACCGACTACCTGCGTCTTTTCCTCTCGGTACAGCGGCGCTACGGCCTCGATCTTCCCGATCGCGAGCTGGCCTGCGCGCCGCTGTACTCGGATGAGGGCAGGGCGTATTTCGGCGCCATGAACTGCGCCATCAACATCGCGTTTCTCAACCGCCAGCTCATCATGCACAGGGTGCGCGAGGTCTTCGCCGAGCATTTTAAAAAGAGCCCGCGCGAGCTCGGGCTGCGCCTGGTCTATGACGTGTGCCACAATACCGCCAAGCTCGAAAGCCACGAGATCGACGGGAAGACGCATAAGCTCCTCGTCCATCGCAAGGGTGCAACGCGCGCTTTCGGTCCGGGCATGAGGGATATTCCCGATCGCTACAGGGCGTACGGCCAGCCGGTCATCGTCGGGGGAAGTATGGAGTCGGGTTCCTACCTGTGCGCGGGTACGGCTTCCGCGGGCCAGAGTTTTTTTTCGACGGTTCACGGCAGCGGAAGGACCATGTCGCGTACGCAGGCTAAGAAAATGTTCAACGGCCGCGATCTTCAGCGGGGGCTTGGCGAACGTGGCATACATATCCGCACGGCCTCGTTTTCGGGCCTGGCGGAGGAGGCCGGCGGCGCGTACAAGGACATCGACGCGGTGGTGGGCGCGGCGGTCGGCGCGGGGCTCTGCGCTCCCGTGGCGCGGCTCATTCCCCTCGGCAACGTGAAGGGATAGGGCGCGCGTGACCTTCCGGCAGATCGACGATATCACCAGCGCCGATATCGCGCTCGAGATAAGCGCGGACAGTGACGGCGCCCTCTTTGTCGAGGCAGGCGCCGCGCTTCGGTCCGTAATGCTGGAGGTTGCCGAACAGGCGCCTGGGGCGTTCGAGATGACGTTCGAAGTGGGGGCTGAATCCATCGAGGCCCTGCTCCACTCCTTTATGGATGAGCTGCTTTTCTACAAAGATTCCGACGGCCTGCTCGTCACCCCCCGTTCGGCCGAGGTGGATTGCGACGACTCCGGCGCCCGCGTGCGATGCCATGCTCTTGCCGAAAAGATCGACCATGCGTTCCATCGGTTCATCGTGGACGTGAAGGCGGTCACCATGCACAGG